>Ga0335077_10007885_pt1 | contig 13198 bp, 7 predicted proteins | sample Lox_Sample_31_FD_207151 | JGI IMG/M metagenome (GOLD analysis project Ga0335077, IMG submission 207151) | Soil microbial communities from Loxahatchee National Wildlife Refuge, Florida, United States - Lox_Sample_3.1 | ecosystem: Environmental > Terrestrial > Soil > Wetlands | place: USA: Florida... | reverse complement strand
CCCCTTCTCGCCGCCGCTCTTGTGGCGCGATGGCCCTCGCCGGGAAGGCGCGCGAAACGATGAATCGCTTTGAGGAATCTCCCCTGCCGCCACCTGATCCAGACCCCGAATCTGAAGTCAAGCCACCACGGCAGGATGATAGTCTTAAGCCCCTGCCGGCTGAATTCACACTCGACGCCGTGTCGCCGGTCGCTACCACTCTGCCTGCCCCACTTCCCTTTCCCGAGGATTTGCAGGTTTCCTGGTCCTGGCCTCATTTCTTGTCCTTTGCTTTCTTCGGGGTGATCAGCTTGGTGACGATTCAGCTTGCGCTAGCCACGTACCTGGCCCCGCACCGCCATCTCTCCGCAAAAGAGTTTGAAAAGTATTTGATTTCAAATCCCAAATTCACGATCGGCAGCATGCTGCTGTGGTACGCCGCCCTCTTCTTCTTTCTGTATGTCACGCTTTCCGTTCTGCGCGGGCACTCCTTTTGGCAGTGTCTCGGATGGCGCAAGATCAGACCACGCCTGGGGGAATTACCAAGAAATCCGGTGATTTATTTCCTGGCCGGCTGTGGTTTGTCGCTATTTGTTGCAATTCTTTCTTCGCAGATCAAGACGCCAGAAAACATCCCCATGGAGGAATTTTTCAAGCACCGGCAAACCGCCTTGCTTTTCATGGCCATGGCCGTCCTTGTTGCGCCGCTTGTCGAAGAGACTCTATTCCGCGGCTATCTCTATCCGTTTCTCACTCGTTCGATCTGTTCGATTCTGAAATTCTTTGGCGTTGAACAAGGGGCGGCCCTTCGCTCTGGGATCGCTGGCAGTGTCGTGTTGACAGGTATCTGCTTTGGGACGATGCATGGCGAACAACTCGGTTGGACTGCCGAGCTGGTCCTCATCCTTACCATTGTCGGTGTCATTTTCACCCTCGTGCGTGCCCGGACTGGCAGTGTGTTCGCGAGCTACCTCATGCATCTCGGCTACAACTCGCTGATTTCCTTCTTTGCCATTCTTGGAACCCATGGCTTCACGAAACTCCCTCCAGGTCGATGAACGATTCGTCTCCGGATGCCGCCTCGGCTAAAATGCATTATGTAGGGCTCACCTTCTGAGGCGAGCCGCTCTTCGACGAGAAAGAGGAGCCTCAAAATATGTACGTAGCGCAGCCCATTGAATGGACCGACCGCGGCGTGGTCATGCTGGATCAGCGGCGCCTCCCCGCTGAGGAGGTGTCTCACACCTACACTGACTATCGTGGCGTTGCGAAAGCGATCCGCGAAATGGTCATTCGCGGCGCCCCGGCGATTGGGGTGGCCGCGGCCATGGGCGTCGCATTGGGAGTGCAAAAATCGGCTGCCAAAACGCCGGAAGCTTTGAACGTCGAAATCGCAGAAATCTGCGATACCCTCGCAAAAACGCGTCCCACCGCGGTCGACCTCTTCTGGGCGCTGGAACGCATGAAGTCCCGTTTTCAAGAGTTGTTACAAGCGGGCGCGGATCTGATGGCCATTCGTCAGGCAATGATTGCCGAAGCCCGGGAGGTCCATCTCGAGAAACTGGCGACGGACGAGGCCATCGGCCGCTTCGGCGCCGAATTTATGCCCCAAGACGGCCAAGTCATGACCCAGTGCAATGCGGGTGCGCTCGCGACCGCGGGCATCGGCACGGCTCTCGGCGTGATTCGCGTTGCCTTCGAGAACGGCCGCAAACTGCATGTACTTGTTCCCGAAACACGCCCCTATCTCCAGGGTGCACGCCTGACGGCATGGGAACTGCATCGCGGTGGCATTCCCTTGACGTTGATCACGGACAACATGGTCGGCCACTTCCTGAAAACGGGCAAGGTCGGCGCCGTCGTCACCGGCGCGGACCGCATTGCCGCCAATGGAGATGCCGCCAACAAAATCGGCACCTACCAGATCGCCGTCCTGGCCAAGGAGAACAACGTGCCGTTCTATATCGCCGCACCGCTCTCCACGTTCGATTTCTCTATCCCCGACGGGGACCATATCCCCATCGAGGAACGCGCCGCCGAAGAGATCACTCATATTCAAGGTGTGCGAATCGCACCGGACGTCCACGTCGCACATCCGGCGTTTGACGTGACACCAAATCGCTACATCCGCGCGATTTTCACTGAACGCGGGGTGGCCACGGCACCCTACACCGAATCACTGAAGAAATTGGCGTCTGCACCGGCCATCCGTGCAGCGCACTGATTGGATTACTCGTAGCGCAGGGCTTCTACCGGGTCCAGCCGCGCCGCTTTCCACGCCGGATACACACCGAACACCACGCCGATCATCGCGCACATCACCAGCGCGGTCACGACCCAGAACATGCTCAGATTCGCGGGGAAATGAACGCCGTAGCGCAGCAGCAGGGAAATGCCAGCGCCGAACACCACACCAATCACACCGCCAACCGCACTGAGGGTTACCGCTTCAATCAGAAACTGGAGCAGAATGTTTCCCTTCTTCGCCCCGATCGCCTTGCGCACACCGATCTCTCGCGTTCGTTCCGTCACGGATACCAGCATGATGTTCATCACGCCAATGCCGCCCACCAGCAATCCGACCGATGCCACGGCGAACATCAGGACAAAAATCAGGTAACTGATCTTGTTCCACAAATCCAGGAAATAGTCGGAGGTGAACAGCGCAAAATCGTCCGGCTTCTCGTTGCTCAGCCGCCGCTTGCGCCGCAGCATGTCCCGAATCTCCTCGACCGCCTCGCCGACGACTTTCGGATCCTTGGCCTTGGCGAAAATAACGTAGTCCTTCTTGTTTGGGTAAAGCTTCCGCAGAGTCGTCACCGGCATGATGGCGATGTTGTCCTCCGGGTTCGAACTCCCGGACAGGCCCTGCCGGCGCTTCTGCAGCGTGGCAATCACGGTAAACAGCTGCCCATCGATCGTGACTTCCTTGCCGATAGCCTCAGATGCTCCTTCGGAAAAAAGCGTCTTCACGGTATCAAAGCCGAGAAGCACGACCGGCGCCCGGTGTTCCGCATCCGTGTCGTTGAACTCCCTCCCAAACTCGATTTTGATGTCGAAAATTTTCGAAAGTGACGGAGAGTTCCCCTGCAAGATCACGTTTTTCGCGCGAAACGTCCCGCGCCGCACGTCGGATGTTCCAGAACCAAATTGCGGCTGGAAGATCCGCAAGGAAGGCGTGGCGGCAAGCACGTGGGGCAAGTGGGACATGTCGTCCGCCCATTCCGCTTCCAATTCCTTACGCGTAAACCATTCGCTCGGCGGGCGCGACAACGACGCCCACGGAAAACGGTAGCAGATGATTGTGTCCGACCCCAGCTCGCGAATCCCGCCCAGCACGTTTTCATTCAATCCGTTGATCACCGAACTTACCGCGATCACCGTCATGATTCCGATGACGATCCCCAGAATCGTCAGCGCGGAACGCAGGGGATTTTGCCGCAGCGTATCCAGCGCCAGCATCAACTGTTCATGGAACTCCATCGTCCGCCCACGCGTTACCAGTCCGCGCAGCGGCAGGCCACGTGCCTGCGGCAAGGCTCTGCTGATCGATCCCATTAGCTCTTCACTCCGATCGCAACGCTTCCACGGGGTCCAATTTCGCCGCCTTGGACGCGGGGTAGGTCCCGAAAAACAATCCGACACTCAACGCTACCGCCAGCCCTCCCAGCACGCTCCAGAGTTGCACCGCGCTCGGCAAGGGCGAGACCAGTGACACAAACTTTGCCACGACCACCCCTAGCATCACGCCCAGCGCTCCGCCGATGGCCGCCACGGTCGACGACTCAATCAGGAACTGCAAGAGGATGTCCCGTCTCCGTGCCCCTGCGGCTTTGCGAATCCCGATCTCCCGCGTTCGCTCGGTCACGCTCACCAGCATAATGTTCATGATCACAATGCCACCGACCACCAGCGAAATCGACGCGATGGCGATGGTCACTAGGAAAAAGGACTGGCTGATATCCTTCCAGAGGGAGAGGAAAGAGTCGCTCGTTTCGATGGCAAAGTCATCCTTCGTCCCATAGGCCAGATGGCGCCGGCCGCGCATGATTTGGCGCACTTCGTCGACACTATCCTGGATCGTTGCCGCGGACGCGGCTCGCGCCGTCACCCGCAGCGAATCCTGCTGGGTGCCGAACTCCTTCATGTACGTCGTCAGCGGCAGGATGATCCAGTTGTCGAGAGACGTGCCGAGCGTTGAGCCTTCCTTCTTTCCGACGCCGATGATCTGGCAGGGAACATTGTTCCAGCGAATCTCCTTCCTGAGCGGATCCACCCCGGGCAGGAGGTTGTCCACAATGTCCATACCGATCACGCAAACGGACGCGGCGGTACGCACATCGCTTTCTGTCATATGACGTCCCTCGACCAGGTCCACGTCGTAGAGTTCCGACATCTGCGGAGTCCAGGCGCGCAGGTTCGTGTCCTTCAGCGAATTCAGCCCGCTGCGGATCTCAACGCGGCCGCCGAGCGACGCGCCGATTTGCTTGCACGAGCGGCATTGCGCCTGCACCGCTTCATAATCTTCGTAGGTAATCCGCTTGCGCTTCTGAAACTCCAGCCAGTCGTCCACGTTGGTAATGATCGAGGGTTGCTTCGACAGGCCAAAGACGTCCGCGCCCAGGTTGAATACTTTTGTGGCTACGTATTGGTTGGCCCCGTTAATCAGGCTGACCACAACAATCACCGCAGCCACGCCAATCACCACGCCCAACAGTGTCAGCACACTGCGCAGCTTGTGCGCCCACAGGCTCGCCGCTGCAATCGAGACGGCCTCAGACAGCTGCAACCTGGAAGAACGCGCCATGGACTTACACCTATCATACGCGGGCGACGTCCCCGGAATTACAGGCAAATGTGGCAGAAAAACAAGAAGTTAGGAGGATTCACCTGCCGGTTGCTATTTCCCGAGAGCCTTTTCCAGCTTCTCCACCTGCTCGCGCACCTGGGTGGCCATGGTTCCCCCTGGGTCCAACCGGAGGTACTCCCGATATTCCCGGAGTGCCCCAACCCCATCTCGCTGCTTCAACAGTATGTTGCCGTAGAGCACATGCGCTCCCGCCAGATCCGGCAGTTCTTTCACGACGTCCTGCACCAGGGGCGCCGCTTCTTGCCAGCGGTTGGTGGCCCAGTAGGTCTTGGCCAACTCGTATTTTGCTTCCGTCGCGTCGGGGCTCAGTTCCAACCCCTTCTTCAACGAAGCCTCCGCCAGCGAATAGTTCTTCTGTTGATTTTGTACGGCGCCTAGATCGATGTAGGACGCGGCCAGCTTCGGCTCCAGGGAAATGCTTTTCTGCAGCGCTTCTTCTGATTTCTTCCAATCCCGCTGCTCCAGGTAAGCCTCGCCCAGCCTCCGGTAGGCCTGTGGGTAGTTGTCGTAGATCTTCACGGCCTTCTCAAAGTGCTTGGCTGCCTTCACTGGGTCCTTTGCGCGCAACTCGGCTTCGCCTTTAAAAAACTCCTGCCGCGCCTTTTCCGGTATATTGACCTCACTAATGTCTACCGTTTCCCCGGGCACATCTGTGCCTCGTGTTGCGCCCGGTGCATTATTCAAAGGCCGCAGCGTAAAATTCACGTAAGCGTGGGACATGCCCACCAGGTCAACGCGCTCGGAAGCTTCCGCAAATCCGCCTGCGTACAGCTTCACCACGAAAACACCAGCAGAACTTGGTACCAACTGGCATTTGCCTTCTTGAACGGTTAGGCAGTCTGTTTCTACGCCCCCCTCCCCCCGTTCAAGCAGGATATGAATCCCGGCGGGCCCGGGAGATCCGTCGGGATTGCGTACCTGCACGTCAATTTCTAGGGGCCGGCCCTGGGAGCCTCTTTGCGCATGCGCTGCGCAGACGATTAACAAAGCGGAGGCATACGAGAGGAAAACTAGGCTTCGGAGGGGCATAAAGCGCCGTTATCAACGAATTGACCTGCGTTCCGCCGCCACCGTGCGACGGCACACGCTTCCTTGCCGCAAGATAACACAAAAGCAAAAGGGAGGGCACCCAGCGGGTGCCCTCCCTTCGGAAGGTAAAGTTAGAACACCAGGCGCAAGCTGAACCTGGAGTTGAAGGGATAAGTGAAGAAGTGACCAGCCGTCAAACCACCGGCAATCGCTGCTCCACCGCCGGGCTTCATGAAGTCCGTGTTGGGAACGCCGAACCCCTGATCCCCGAACTCGTTGTTCAGCGTCTCGCGCTTCGTGTTCCCAATGTTGAACGCATCGAAGCCCATCTTCAAGCTCATCTTTTCTGTCAGCTTCAAAGGATATTCGGCGTGTAGGTCGACTGTGCCTACCACCGGCGCACGGCCGAGATCTCCCCGGCCAAACCAGGGGACTTCGCCGGCGTTTTGGTATGCATATTGTGCGTACAGGGTGGTCAAAGGCACGCCAGACTCGAGGCGGAAACCGGACCCTAATACCAGCCCCTTCATCTTGGTCCGATCCAGCACGTACGTTGTGTACACATTTACGACCTGCCTGCGGTCGGTATTCAGGTACCCGATGCCCTGCTGAGCGCCGAGAAGTCCGAACGCTCCCTCGGTCAGATCGAACAGTGAGCTGATGCCTGGGTCGGCCTGTCCATTGTCATTTCGGAAGGCTCCTTCGTAATTGCCCTGCAGTTTGGCGATACGCCAATTGGCCCTGAGCGCCCAGTTCTGACTGAAGGACTTGTTCACTTCAATCTCCACTGCCTGGTATTCACGCTTCGGGTCCTTGTAAGTATCCGGCTTTCCGTCGGGGTAGAATTCGCCGCCGAACGCAGCACATCCCGTCTGGCCCTTGCTGGTGCAGTCGGGCAGGAGCTTGCCCGACGAGTCTGTCCAGGTGTTTGTGTTCACGGCAGGGAAGCAAGCGCTCCCGGCCGGGGTTTGCGGAAACGTAGGAACCAACACGTTCCATGCTATGTACGGCGTGAGGTTGCCATTGTTATCGTAACAACCCGAAGGTATCACGGCGTTTGGACCGACGCTACCGACTTCTGTCGCTGTCGTAGGATCCAGGGTTTGCCCGAGACCGAACGTGATTTCATTTGGGTTCACGAAGATATCGGACTGTGAATTCGGATTTCCGATGAAGTAGTTTAGACCTCCGCCGTTGTTCGCAAGGGCGATAAACTGCTCCACCGAAATGCCCCCTTCGTCTTCGATAACCCGCTTGAGACGACGGTCAATGTACCGCACGCTGCCTACGATGCCGCCCTTGAACTCGTGTTCCGCACCGACCACGAATTCATCGGTGTATTCTGCCCGGACGCCAGGCTGATACGGTTCCCCGCCGTTCAGTGCAATTGTTGGAGCTTTGTCAATGCCGCCATTGGCCAAGTTCAGGAGGTGCGCCGAATCAGGGACGAACATACCCCCGTAGTTCGGAGTACCATCCGCATTCATGACCACGCAAGACGCGCCACTGGGAGTTCCCGTAGGACATCCGCTTGTTGTTGAGGCTGGTGCCCAATAGGGATTCAAAAAGTCCGATTCCGCGCTCAGTTCGCGCACTGCTGCGTCGAGCGGCAGAATGAAGTGATAACGCCCATAATTGGCATAGATCTTGGACTTGCGGTCACCCTTCGGGTCAACTGCTATCCCGATGCGCGGCGACCACATGTCATTGAACAGCTTGTCGGAAATATTACCAATGAGGCGCTGCTGTTCCCAGCGGACACCGAGATTCAGCGTGACGTGCTTTCCCATTGACCACGCGTCATTCAGATAAGCAGCATGATACTTCCCGCTACTCCTGGTCACGCCGCCATCGAATCGGCCGCGTACTTGTTGCAACACGACCGGCACCGGATTGGAGTAGCCCGGAATCGACATGTACGGGCACAAGGCGCAAGTCGTGTCGTAAGGATTGCTGTTCGGATCGAAGTTGGGCCCCGGGGCCACCTGACCCGCCAAAATCAGGGTCAAAGCCGCGTCGCTCTGCTTGCCGGCAGGCTGAGCCGGGTTATTAAGATACCCAGGGTCCCCTCCGGTGGCATTCGCGGATGGGATCGTGTAATAGCCGCCGGATTCCTTGGTGATGTCATCGTAGACGGGGAACTGCCATGTATATCCTGCGCTCAAGGTATGGTTGAGACCAAAGATCCGGACAGTCTTGCCGATGTCGCCACTAACGCTCTTGGTATTGGAATCGTACGGCTCCGTAAAGCCAAATCCTTGGGCGTTGAAGGTGCCGGCTTGGTTGGCCAAACCTGCAGTCTGTGTCTGGTCCACAATCTGGGTTATGTCGGCTGAAGGAGTTTCCGTGAAGTGGTTCCAACTCCAGGTAAAAGCCGCGTCGACGGCCCAGCTCGATCCGAAGGTGCCGTCATAGCGAACCGCCCAGTTGCGCGTGCCATAATCCCACTTGGAATTCACCGTGGTATCTTCGGCATTCAACGTAGACCAAGGTACGGTATTGGTGTGAGACGGGTCCCCGAAGACCGAAGATTCGATCGTATGCTGAGCGTTGATTCGGTAAGTCAACTTACCGGCGTAATCGTAAGAGGTCACGTTGCGACTCAGGCCGCCATTGTAAATGGAATACAGACCGGATCCGACAGCCGGCGAAACATTGTGGTAGGTCCAACTCGGGTTGAAGGTCCCGAAGTAGAAAAGTCTGTCCCGCAATTTTCCGAGCGGAACATATCCTCCCAGCTCAAGGTCGGCTTCATACGAGGGGTCCGTAAGAAACCTTCCAAAATTATTCGCCAAGCCGAAGTCGTCTCCGTTCGCTTGCACGGCTTGTTGCCACTTTCCGTGGTAGTAACCTCCGATGATGCCGTGAGTTTCCGTGCCGCCTGACTTGGTAACAATCTGCACAACCCCACCGCTGGCGTGCCCATACTGCGGCTCAAACCCGCCTGTTTTCACCTGAACTTCTTTCACAAAAGACAGGTTGATGCCAGAACCCAGGGCACCGTAGGAGCGTGACCACACACCAAGTCCACCAAATGCCGGATCGTTGATCGACACCCCGTCTGCCACATAGGCATTTTCCAACCCCGTCGAGCCGGAGATGGAAGGGTTGTTGTTGCCGGTACCCTGGCCGTCCACGGCGCCTGGGGCTAGGTAGAACAGGCCCGCAACGTTCCTCTGGACGGGGATGTTCTGATAGAAAGAGTCCGCGATGCCGGTATTCACCGAAGCGGAGGTTGTGTCGATTGTCTCCGTTGCGGCGCTTACCTCAACCACCTGCGTGATTTCACCGGTTTGCAGACTTATCTCCACGCTGGTGGTCTTGTTAATCAAAACTTCCGCGTTCTTGACATCCGCAACGCGGAACCCCGCTTTCTGCACGCGAATGCCGTACATGCCGGGTATGAGGGTTTGAAAGAGAAACGTTCCGCTCTCGTTGGTAGTTTGTGTTTTGCTGCCGATTGGTCCGGTTATGGTAACTTCTGCCCCAGGAACAACCGCTCGGGTTGGATCGTACACAACGCCGCTCAAATTACCTCTCGCAGCGCCCTGATCCTGGGCCACGCTGATTCCCGGCGTGGTCAGGGTTAAAAGCAGGGCTAGAGCGAGTGTTGTCAGGAAAAAACGCTTCGAGATAAACACTAGCACTCCTTTCAACCGAAATGGAATTTGGTCTACCGGACTTGCACTGAAAACTGTTCTCTTGCTGAAGCCTGAACCGGGAAGAGGATCCTTCCCCCCGCCGGTTGCCTATGCATGGCATCGGCCAAATTGGCTTTTGTGAGGCGCGGAATTAAACCGTTTCCGGCAATTAACTTACACAGAGGCCGTACTGGATTGACCGGATTCTTTATGGTTTGTTATAGAATCGCTATGAAAATACGGAGGCCATATAGGATGGATCTGTTCTAGTACCTTCCACTCGCCTAATTGATTCCCAGTTGCGCTTTTCCCTTCTTCGCCAGCTCGGCCGCTTTCCGGGTCTCTCCATTCTGGGTATACAAGTCAGCCAAAGCCAAATATAGCTGCCCGTCCTGTGGACGAAAGCCGATCGCGTCTTGCAGCAAATTAATCCCTTTTTCCGTTTCTCCCACTTGAGCAAAGCTGCTGGCAATTCTCGTTAAGGTTCTCGTGTCGGTCTTCGACGTGATCCCCACATCGTTGTATAGGCTGCGCACAGCTCCGTAGTCCTTCATATTGAAATAGGCTTCCACGAGAGCCGCCCGGGCGGCATCGTTATCCTTTCCCAGTTTCACAGAGCGCAGAAACCACTTTCGGGCCTCGTCTGCGTGTCCTTGAGCCACCAGGGCCAAGCCCCGTTGCTGATCCAGCACGCCGGTCTGCGCGTCTTCCACGATTCCCGCCTCATCCATGGTCCAGACCTTTCTTAAGTCCGAGTCAACAAGCAGTTTGAAATGAGTCGTCGCATAACTTTTCTCTCTGGCATCAGGCCGCTGCACCGTGAGCGTAAGGACATAGTTTCCTGAGGGCTTGTTCTCTAGAGTGATCTTCTTCCCGTTTACCAGAGACCCATGAACATCAAATTGCTCCATGGCCACTTCTTCGTGACTAGTCGAACTCGTCCCCGGGACCGCGGGTTGACCCACACCATAGTCCACGGCAAGTCTCTCCCCGGCCAGCGTTCTCGGATCCTTGGGCGGCGCCCAGATTTGATAGGCGACCTGTAGCGGAACATCTGTGCTGACCGTCGGCGTCGAGGAGGGAAACGGTTGAAATCTCACCCCACCCATGCAGAACGGAGTCAAAACCCGAAGCACGGGATCGGCGACTTCTTCCACACGCAGGAACGGCAAAATCGCCGGGACCACAAACAGTTTGTCATCCGGCCTTGCGATGACGACTTCCCGTTCGGTTTCGAAGCTCGCCTTCTTGTTCCAGTCGACAAATTCGAATGCCAATCGGTATTTTCCGGGTCCCAGCGGCAGGATTCCTTCGTAGCCGAAAGATTGGTCCTGGATCTCTTCCATCCGCCGCTTGTCCATGGAGTCTGTAAGATTTTTTTCTTGCGAAAAGATGAGCTTGTGGTCCGGTCCAAAAACCCGGACATTGATGGCGATGGAGTAGGAGTAACGGCCGTCGGACTCCTTAGCCAGGGTGAAATCACTGGGATTCCGCAAAAAAATCGCATAATCGAGGCGTGTCAAACCCCGGGAATCGCGCACCGGAAAAGTCTGGATGTCCAGATTCTGGCCGGAAAGGAGCATGCGCGCGGTGACATTTTCGCGAAGCTTGTACCGGCCCGCGATTTCATTGCGGTAAGCAGGTAGATTGTTGTAGCCACGGATCGCGCTCAGGAGCAGATCGGACTCCATACTTCTCGTTCCCATCGTGGGATCGACCGGTTCTCCAGGAATGAGGCTCAGGGAGATTCGCGCCACTTCGGGCCCAACCGAATCCATAATCATGGTGTATCCAGCGGCGGGGTTGTTTATTGCCTCCGTGCCTGTGGCCAGCTTGTCGGGGCCGTCAAAATACGGGCTGTAAAACCGATAGTCGCCCGTGACGTCCCGGTCATAGAACATCAGGTAGAAGAAGTTGGGAAGTCCGGCCATGCCAGTGGAATAGAACCAGATCTCGATCGGATAGAGATTCGCCGCATTTCGAAATACCTGCTTCTGCTGAGGGGGGCCCAGCAGGATGTAGGCGCGCCCACGGTCCGTTCTCCAGCCCTCTTCGGCTGAGCCGACTGCAAATCGAGCATTCGCGAATGCGATCCGCTTGTAATGCTCTTCCTTAAATTCGTTGTTCGGCGAACCCGGGTTAGGGTTGCGAACATCCCAGAAGCGCTCGATAAACCTGTCGCGCGCGTCATCGGTGGCCAGTTTCAGGAAGTTATCGCGTTCTTCCTTGGTGATGATGTAAACCACATCCTCGTCTAGCCACTGCCTGTACGTCTTAGCTGGCTTCTCTTTTTTCTGTGCGCCCTGCAACCCCATGGCAGGGAGCGACGCCACCATCAGGATCGCGGCAAGCCAGCGGCCGGTGCCCACAGGAACGCGGTTTATCATGCCTGCCTTCATGGTTGGATTCTCCAGATTGGACGTCTCGCCCTTAAGGGGCGTTGCATCACCCTGCGTGCCGAATCCGCTCCGCCAACGCCCTTGCGCGCTGCCGTGCGATCTCTACAAACCGGTAATCCCCGGCAATCTGGTCCAGCTGGGGCAACACCCTCCGCGGTTCGGGCAGGACACCCTTGGTATAATCGGTTTCCAATTGCAGCAGGGCGTCATTCACCCCCAGCCGATCGTACTTCATCCGCCGCTGCAATAACTCCACCAATTCCTGTTGACGTGCCAGGCCCTCACATATCTGCAAGAGTTGCGCAGCCTCGGTGTTCACCGTGTAATTGAATTTCACTTCGTAGGCCTCGGGACCATTCTCCCAGCGAAACGTCTTTTCTCCGAGGTTGGCGATCTTGCGGTGAATATCGAGGTCCAGGCCCTTGAAATTGTGCAGTTGTCCGATCAATTCAAAGATTTTCGCGCGCAGGGAGCTCCCGATCTCAAAGCGGGTTGCCCCCGGATCCTCGTCGAGCTGCCGAATCTCATAGGTTCCGCTCTCGGAATTCTCGCTGATCTTGAGCTCGATAAACTCTGGAGTGCTGGACTTGAAAACCCGGCGGTAAATGAACACTGGGGAGCCCGCAGGGGCGGCAACCAGAACACCGACATCGATGAAGCTGAAAAACAACGTAATGGCCAGGACAAAACGGTTGAGGGCGCTCATCGGTCTGTTTGGATGTGCGAGGCGCGCTCCGCACGGCTTCGCGCTCGCGGTCCGGGATTCCCGGTCAAGTCAGTTTTCCGTACGCCAAAACGCCGCTCGAGCTGCTCGGTTTGCATATGACAGAGTGCCACCGCCAGTGCGTCTGCGGCGTCGAAAGGTTCCGGCAGTTCCTTCATTCCGAGTTGTGCGCCCACCATGAGCTGCATCTGCCTCTTGTCCGCTTGTCCATAGCCCGCCACGCTGGCTTTGACTTCCCGGGGGGAGTAACTTCGCACTTCTACGCCCTGTTGCGCGGCCGCGAGTAGCACGACGCCGCGTACCTCCGCGAGCCGCAACGCAGTTCTCATGTTTAGCGCGGTAAAGATCGATTCCACGGCCATCACGTTCGGCTTGTATTCTTCAATCAGATCGCAAAGCAGTTCGTGCACGTCCTGCAGCGCTGCTCCGGCCGATGATTTCTGCCGCCGAGAAGCCACCTTGAATGCGCCGTAGCACAGGACGCGGTACGCCCGGCCGTCACGTTCGACGATCGCGTAGCCGGTGGGCCCCGCCGCAGCCGGGTCCACACCCAGCA
>Ga0335077_10007884_pt1 | contig 13198 bp, 11 predicted proteins | sample Lox_Sample_31_FD_207151 | JGI IMG/M metagenome (GOLD analysis project Ga0335077, IMG submission 207151) | Soil microbial communities from Loxahatchee National Wildlife Refuge, Florida, United States - Lox_Sample_3.1 | ecosystem: Environmental > Terrestrial > Soil > Wetlands | place: USA... | reverse complement strand
TACGCTCCGCCGCCATCCATCTGCTCCACCAACGAACAGAACAGCCGAAAGTCCATGTACGAAGCGGCCCCGAGCGCTGCACCATCGGTGGCCGGATGCATGTGAGGAATATCTGTGCCAATCGCCAGATGAACCGTAACCGGAATTCGTCTTTGATAAGCGGCGACGAGCACACTCTTGTCCGGATACCGCAACTTCACGATTCCGCTGGTGAGGTACTGCCCAGCCGCCTCTCCGTATCCGATGCGAATTCGCTGCGCTAGCTTGGCAATTTCGTTGATCCCGCAGCCCGTTTCTTCGGCCATCCCGAATTCGCCCTTGCCAATGCCGGCCTCCACGTTTTCCGACGTGCTTCCAGCCAGCGCGATCTCAAAATCGTGGATCAGCGCGGCGCCATTCATGGCAATTCCTGACACAAACCCTGCATCCATCAACTGGATCAGGATCGGCGCCAGTCCCACCTTGACCACGTGTCCGCCGATGCCCCACAGCACCGGCTTCTTCCCCTTTCGCGCCCCGCGGATAGCAACAGACAATTCGCGCAGGTCTTTACCAGCCAGGATTTCGGGAAAGCTGTCCAATAACGCTGACAACGCACCTTTCCGGGGTATCGGCTTCGCGAAAGCCGCCACACTGACCTTACTTTTGCGACCCGAAAGAGGATACGTGCGAACGCCACCCAGCGTGATGGGACGAATGGAATAAACGCTCATGAAGGTGTCATTACTTTACGAAGGAACGCCGCATGCGTGCAAGCGCGGGCTACCCTAGTGCGGCTTACGATCGCCATTGCTGTGTCCGTTGCCCCCGTTGCTCATATGCAGCACTCGCGCCAGCGCTTGCCCCGTGTACGATCTCCTGCTGCGCGCGATCTGCTCGGGGCTGCCCTGCGCAACGATTCGCCCACCGCCCTGCCCGCCTTCCGGACCCAGGTCGATGACCCAATCGGCTTGTTTGATCACGTCGAGGTTGTGCTCGATAATCAGCACGGTGTTACCCAAATCCACCAGCCGCTGTAACACGTCCAGTAGCTTGCGCACATCGTCGAAATGCAGTCCCGTTGTTGGTTCATCCAGGATGTAAATGGTGCGGCCCGTCTGGCGCTTCGAGAGTTCGCGCGCTAATTTGATCCGTTGCGCCTCACCGCCAGAAAGTGTGGTGGCAGACTGCCCCAGTTGCACGTATCCCAAACCAACCTCGACGATGGTGGCGAGTTTCTGTTGGATGTGCGGGATGTTTTCCAGTAGCTTCAACGCCTCGCTCGCCGGAAGATTCAGCACGTCGTTGATGCTGTGGCCCTTGTAACGCACCGCCAGCGTCTCCGCGTTGTACCGCCGGCCTCGGCATACCTCGCAGGTTACATACACGTCCGGCAGGAAATTCATCTCGATGCGCCGCAGGCCTTCTCCCTGGCACGCCTCGCACCGCCCGCCCTTCACATTGAAGCTGAATCGGCCTGGCCGGTAACCGCGCTCGCGTGATTCTGGCAACATCGCAAACAGTTCGCGGATCGGCGCAAACACGCCGGTATAAGTGGCCGGATTGGAGCGTGGAGTCCGCCCGATGGGCGCCTGATCGATCTCAATCACTTTGTCGATGTGTTCGATCCCCAGAATCATCTTGTGCGCGCCCGGCGGCTCCATGGAGCGGTACAATTTCTGCGCCAGTGCCCGGTACAAAATGTCATTTACCAGGGTCGATTTCCCGGATCCCGACACACCCGCGACCACCGTGAATAATCCAAGCGGCAATGTCACATCGACATCTTTCAGATTGTTGGCACGTGCTCCGAGGATCTGGATCAACTTGCCATTGGGGCTGCGCCTTTTCGCTGGCACGGGAATTTCAACCGCACCCGAAAGGTAACGTCCGGTAAGCGACGCGGGCGTAGCCGCTATCTCCGCGGGCTTACCCGTTGCCACAAGGTGTCCCCCGGCCTCGCCCGCACCTGGGCCCAGATCCACGACGTAATCCGCGCGGCGAATCGTATCCTCGTCGTGCTCCACGACCAGCACGGTGTTACCTAGATTCCGCAACTGCTCTAGCGAATGCAGCAGACGGTCGTTGTCCCGCGCGTGTAGTCCAATCGACGGTTCGTCCAGCACATACAACACACCGCGCAACCGCGACCCGATCTGCGTCGCTAGTCGAATCCGCTGCGCTTCTCCCCCTGAAAGCGTGGCCGCCGAGCGCTCCAGGCTCAAATAGCCCAATCCCACTGCCAGCAGGAAATCCAGCCGTTCACCGACCTCCGACAGCGGCCGCCCCGCCACCTCTTTTTGCCTGGGCGTCAGCTGTGCCAGGATCTTGTCCACGGCCGGCCGCGCTTCCGTAATGGCCAAAGCCGTAAAATCGGCTATCGACCAGCCTGCCAGCTTCACCGCCAGCGATTCCGGCCGCAGACGCCGTCCCAAACAGGCGCTACAGATCGTCGCCGACATATACTGCGTCATCCACTCGCGGTACGAGTCTGAGTTCGATTCCTCGAAATTGCGTTCAAGGAATTTCAGAATGCCTTGGAATCGGAAGCCCTTTTCGCCGCTCGCCGCTTTGCCCGCCGATTCGCCGACAGTTTTCTTCCCACCCGAGGGCGGGTAACCGTAAAGAAGCAAATTTTGTACGCGCGCCGGATACTTTTCGAACGGCGTGTCCAGGTGAAACCCGTGCGCGTATGCCCCCAGTTCCAATGTGCGCTTTAAAATTGCCGATCCCGAGCCTGGGCCCAGTCCGCCGTCAAACAGGGGTCGCGTCCAATCCGCAATCACTTTCGCCGGGTCGAAATCGTATTTGGAGCCCAATCCATTGCACGCCGGGCAGGCGCCATACGGCGAGTTGAAGCTAAACGACCGCGGCTCAAGCTGCGGCACGGACAATCCGCAATCTGGGCACGCCAACTTCTCAGAGAAAACATGCTCCTTGCCGCCTACCACCGCGACCGTCACCAACCCCTGCGCCAGCTTCAACGCCGTTGCAATCGATTGTTCCAGACGCGATGCGATGCCCTGCTTCACCAGCAGCCGGTCCACCACCACTTCAATCGTGTGGTTCTTCCGCTTGTCCAAAACCGGCGTTTCGTCTAACGGCAGCAATTCCCCGTTGATCCGCACCCTCACGAACCCGTCCTGCGCTAGCTTTTCCAGCTCTTTCCGGTACGCGCCTTTCCGCCCGCGCACAAGCGGCGCCAGGATCATGATTCGGTCGTCCGGCTTGCACAGCTCTCCCTGCAGGATCGCCTGCATGATCTGCTCGCTGGATTGCCGCGTGATGGCCTTGCCGCAGTTCGGGCAATGCGGTATTCCGACGGAGCTGTACACCACACGCAGGTAGTCGTAGATCTCCGTGATCGTTCCGACCGTCGAACGCGGTGAGCGCGTTGTCGTCTTTTGTTCGATCGCAATCGATGGCGACAGCCCCTCGATGACGTCGACTTCCGGCCGTTCCATCTGGTCCAAAAACTGCCGCGCGTACGCCGACAGCGACTCCACGTACCGCCGCTGCCCTTCGGCATAAATGGTGTCAAATGCCAGTGACGACTTGCCCGATCCGGACAGACCGGTAATCACCGTAAGCGAGTTCCGGGGAATTTCCAAATTGATGTTCTTCAGATTGTGCTGCCGCGCCCCTCGCACAACCAATTTGCTCAATGCCATTCTGAACTGCTCCCCCCACAGAGAGCCCCGCCGCCCAGTGGGTAGACTAGGCCCAGCATAGTCTTCCACCATAGCAACAGCCGCAACGCGCGGTCAAGGCGACCGGTCAAACAACAATGGAAAATTTTAAGAATTTGCGAGGGAAAATTTTTGGACCAAGTACTACACGTATTTTTTTCTCGGGGGGTAGTGCATTTTTACCCAGTACTCGACTTTAACGCGCTGAAACTAAAGACCTTATGAATGGCGAAGGATTTGCATTTATCGGCGGGTGGGGGAGACGAGCCGAGGATCCCTTTAGGGGATTGAGGGCTGGGCCGGTTCGTTCTTCCCCTCTCTTCTTTTCCGCTCACTCTTCTTCCCTAGATGCGGTCGTGTAAGTACACGAAGATTCTTCATTCCCATTTTTGCCCTTCAGCTTTTAGGAAATGTTAGCCGCGCCCAGCGGGGCTGACGTCGACTTTCTGTGTCATCGGGAACCGCTCGCCGCGATAGTCGATGCGCGAAATATAGTCAGAGAGCGTCATGAAAAGCAGCAATCCGAGCCAGAAAATCCCTGCCACGATGACCAATTGTGTCCGACGGTGGCTATACTTGGCATGCATGAAGTAGAGCACCACCAGCGAAGCTTTCGTCGTGGCAATCACCAGCGCAACCACAATGTTGAACCGGCCTAGATCAATAAATGCGGCCCAAACAGTGATCGCCGTCAAGGCCACGAGCGTCAAAATGATAGCCAGGTAGGCACGCGGCGGCACGATATGTTCGGTGTATGTGTGTTCTGGTCCGTGAGCTGCCACGCCGGTTGCTCCTTACTTGTGACGATCGATCAAGTACAACAACGGGAAAAGATAAATCCACACGATATCGACGAAGTGCCAATACAATCCCACAATATCCACCGGAGTATTCCATTCCGGCGTAAATCGGCCTTTCAGAGATCCGAGCAAGAGCCAGAATAACAAGCCGACCCCAATGACCATGTGCAGCGCGTGCAGCCCCGTCATGCCGAAATACGTGGAGAAATAGAGCTGCGCGTGGGAGTTCAAGTTGGGTTCTGCGGCTTTCGCCTGTTTGATCAGGTTGGCTTCGACTTCCAACTCTTCCGGGTTAATGTCGTCACATTTACTCGGATTATTCACGCAGTAGCTGATATCAAAGCTGGGACCAGGAACCAGGTGGTGATGGAACTTCTGCGCGTACTCCACATACTTGATGCCGAAGAAGATGAAGCCTAGCAGGATGGTCAGAGTGAGAAAGATGGGCAGGAGTTTCTGCTTTCCGGTTTGCGCCGACCAGACTCCCATCGCCATCGTGAAGCTGCTGGCGAGCAACACGATGGTGTTGATGGCACCGAGCTTGAGGCTCAGTGTGTTGCTACCCATGGCGAACGCATGGTAGTACACGTGGCGGTTGATGGCGTACGCCAGCATGATCCCGCCGAAGAACATGACTTCGGTCACCAGGAAGATCCACATTCCCAGCGACGCCGAGTCCTTCTGCTGCTCCAGCGTCTTGAATTGTCCGTACAGCGCTCCGGTGCGATGCACTCGGCACTCCTCTAACCGTCGATTTCAGGCGGAACCTGCCCGCCTGCTTGCCCTGAGTGTCTTCCACGAAGGGCCGAAAATCAGCATTGCCTCAGTCGTGTCCGTGGGCTGGCACCACTCCAGGATGATGTCCTGTCGGCACGTCCAACCCAAGGTCCGGCCGATTATGGAAGTCGTACGCCTCCCACGTCACCACCGGAGTCACCTCGAAATTCTCCGTTGGTGGAGGCGAGGGGGTCTTCCACTCCAAGCCTGTAGCGGGCCATGGATTGTCACCGGCCACTTTCCCGAAGAATGCCGCCCACGTCAGATAAATCATCGGCAATAGATAGCCGATGGCCAGAATCGATGCGCCCGCCGTCGACATCACGTTGTACACCTGGAATTCCGGCGGATACACGTGATACCGGCGCGGCATGCCGAGATAACCCAGCACGAATTGCGGGAAGAACGTGAGATTAAACCCGACGAAGAGAATCAGCGCCGCGATGCGCGCCAACCATTCCGGATACATGCGCCCGGTAATCTTCGGCCACCAGAAATGCAATCCGCCGAGGTAGCCCATTACCGCGCCGCCCACCATGATGTAGTGGAAGTGCGCCACCACGAAGTAGGTATCGTGAATGTGAATGTCCGTGCCCAGACAGCCCAGGAAAAGACCTGTCAATCCACCGATGAGGAACAAGCCTAGGAAGCCAAAGGCGTACAGCATTGGCGTATCAAACGAGATCGACCCGCCAAACAGCGTCGCGGTCCAGTTGAACGTCTTCACCGCCGACGGAATCGCCACCAGGAAGGTCAGGAACGAAAACGCCAGTGCCGCGTAGGTTGACTGGCCCGTCAGGAACATGTGGTGCGTCCAGACCAGGAAGCCGATGACCGCGATTGCCAGGCTCGCTGCCGCCACGAAGTGATAGCCAAACAACTTCTTGCGCGCAAACGTCGGAATCAGTTCACTGATCACGCCCATCGCCGGCAAAATCATGATGTACACGGCCGGGTGCGAGTAGAACCAGAACAGGTGCTGAAACAAGATGGGATCGCCGCCCATCGCTGGATTGAAGAAGCCCAGCCCGAACAGCCGTTCCATGGCCGCCAACCCCAACGTAATCGCTACTACTGGCGTGCCCAGGATCATTACCACCGATGTTGCGTAGTGCGCCCACACGAACAGCGGCATCCGGAACCAGGTCATGCCCGGCGCACGCATCGTGTGAATGGTCACCAGGAAGTTCAATCCCGTCAAGATCGAGGAGAACCCGGTGATGAAGATGCCGATTACCGCCGGGGCGACCGCCGAATTCGAATACACCGTGCTCAGCGGCGTGTAGAACGTCCAGCCCGTATCCAATCCGCCCGTCACCATCGAGTACAGCGTGAAGCAGCCGCCCACAATATACACATACCAGCTCAGCAGGTTGATCTTCGGAAACGCCAGATCTTTGGCGCCGATCATGAGTGGTATCAAAAAATTCCCCAAAATCGCCGGTATCGACGGAATCAGGAAGAAGAAGATCATCGCCACACCGTGCATCGTGAACATCTTGTTGTAGGTGTCGGCGGAAAGCAGGTATCCGTCTGGTGTCAACAGGTGCAGGCGGATCATCATGGCGAAAAATCCGCCAACGAAGAAGAAGAAGGTCACCGAGACCAGATACAACAGCGCGATTCGCTTGTGGTCGGTCGTCAGCAGCCACGAACGGATCCCGTAGGTCTGGTTCAGGTAATGCTTCTCGGGGAATTTTGGTGTGACCGCCATCGGTGCAGTGCTCATACTATTTCTTCCCTGTCGTTGCTGGCGCAACACCCGCGCCCTTGGCAGGCACGGGTTGCGACTGCAGGGACTTAATGTACGCCGTCAGATTCAGGATCTGCTCTTCCGTCACCAAGCCCTGGAACGTGGGCATCACTGGCTGATACCCGGCCACTACCTTCGCCTTTGGTTGCAGAATCGATTCGCGAATATAAGCATCGTCCGCTGTCACCATGGTCCCATCCGCGAGCAGCACGTGCCCGCCATACACTCCGTTGAGCGACGGAGCGCGGCCAGTTCCATTTGCCAGGTGGCACGTGTTGCACGCAAGTTGCGTGAACAATTTTTCCCCTGCCGACACCGGATTCACGTCGCCCGTCTCGTCTGAGAGCCAAGCCGCATAGTCTGCCGGGTCCATCACAGTCACCCAGCCGGTCATCTCCGCGTGGTTCGTTCCGCAGTATTGCGAGCAGAACAACCGATACCGGCCCACCTTTGTCGGCCGGAACCACATCGTGTTATACCGGCCCGGCACCACGTCCATCTTCACCCGGAAGTCCGGCACATAGAAATCGTGAATCACGTCCTCGCTGCCCATAATCAGCTTGATGTTCCGGTTCACGGGAATGTGCAATTCGTTGATTTCTCTCTTGCCGTTTGGCTGCTGCAGCTTCCACATCCACTGCTTGCCAATCACATAAATGTCCAGCGTGTCCCTGGGGGCGGTGCGGTAATTCACATAGATCACAGCGCCCCACGCAAACATGCCAATCGCAAGCACCAGCGGGATCGCCGTCCATCCGATTTCCAGCAACGTATTCCCGTGAACGTCGTCCCCAACTTCACCCGGAGATGTACGGCGGTATTTGAAGGCCGCAAAGATCGTCAGCAATGTCACCAGCACCGCGAAAAACAGGCAGGTCAGCAGAATGAACGTAAACAGGGCATCTACCTGCGGCGCGATACTGGACGCCTGTTCTGGGAAAAATGGCATCGATGACTGCACGGCTCTAATGTGCTCCTTGCGTCGGCGAACCCGCCGCGCGATTTCCGCTGCTGCCGGCGTGAGCGTCGCGTCGGCGGAAAATCACAAATCCAATCGCCATGCACAGCAGTGTCACGACTCCGCCCATGCGGATTACGGTCAGAACCGTGGCGCTGTATCGGGCTTTCGTTGGATCGTACTGGTAACAGAACAAGAGCAGATGATCGACCGGAGTTCCGATCTTACCCGCCGAAGCGTCCACCAATCCCAGACGCACGTTGCTTGGTGGGTATTCGACTCCAAAAAAATAACGGGAGATCCGTCCATCGGGTGTCAGCACCAGCAAGCCGCTGGCATGGCCAAACAGTCTGGTCTTTTCGTCGTAGTTGAACCGGAAATCGGCCGCCTTTGTCACGGCATCGATCGATTCCCGCGAGCCGGTCAGAAAATGCCAACCCGCCTCTGTCGAAGGGCGCGCAAAACGGGATAACGCCTCGTGCTTCTTTTTTAACGCCTCGTCTGGCGTATCGCTGGGGTCGAAACTGATGAACACCACTTCGTAGTCCGCGCCCGGGTTAAACGAAATCATCTTCAAAGTGCCGACCACCGCCTGCTCCACCTGGTTGCAGAGCATGGGACATGTGAAATACACAAAAGCCAGCACCATTGGTTTCTTGCCCGAATACGCCCGAAGCGTCACGGTCAGGCCATTTTCGTCTACAAACGGAGCATCAAGCGGAATCTGCGCGTTCAATTGCGGATCGAAGCCCACATTCGCCAGCGCTGCCGGCAGCCCATTTGACGACTGCCCGACATTGTCAGGAATCATTTGCGCACAGCTGAAACTGCCGCACAGCAGCAGCACAGCCAGCGCCCAGATTATTGCTCGTACTTTCATCACTCTTACTTCTTTTCCTCCGGTGGAGTTATCGCCGGCATTCCCTTTTCGACGATCAGCTGCATCGCGTCTTTCACCGGAATTTCCGCAATACCCGCTTTTTCGTCAACCCATTGCAGTTTGTTGTTCGCCTCGATGTCCGCCTGGATCTTGAGCCGGTAATCTTCTTGCGGGTCGATCAGGTGGCCCGGCACGCCTTGCAAACGCGGTTCCGGCGGCATCGTCGGCCCCACCTCTTCCGCCCTCGACGGCATCAGCGGCTGATGCGTTCCCATCCAGTAATGTCTGAGCCCTTTGTAGACGCCGTAGGTCAGTCCGTACGACAGCACGATCACGATCCCTAGATACACCAGGAACTTGAGAATGGGAGACGTGCGGACATCGCGCGGTTCAAACGCGACATCATCGTGAATCGGACGCCCGTTCGCGGCATGGTCGTGCTGATGGTGCTCAGTGCTCATCTTGCGCAATGGCCTCCGCAAGCTTGGGATCGCCCAACGGCAACAGCGGCCGTTGCTTCAAATTCATCGCAAAGAAACCCACCCACAGCGCGATCAATGCCACCGGCACCACGATGTCCAGCCAGCTCGGCATCGGGTTGTTAGTAAATTCCGGCCGTGTCATCCAATACAGATCGACGAGCCGGAACACCAACATCCACAGCGCCACTTTCGAAATCAGGCTCGGCGTCCTTTTCACGTGGCTCGATAGCAAGATCAGGAACGGCAGGCCGAAGCTGAAGAGCAACACGATGACCGCCACCACTCCCCAGCCACCGTACAACCGTGTGCGATAAAAACTGATCTCCTCCGGTTGATTGCCCGACCAAATGATCAACAACTGCGAGAAATCGAAATACCCCCAGAGCATGTTGAAGGCAAACAACCATTTCCCCAAGTCGTGCATGCGATGCTTGTAAACAGAACCGAACGGCGTGCTGTCAGAAAGCGCAACCGTCACGATGATCATCAGACACATCGCTGTAATGGCCTGGGCCCCGACGAATATGAATCCGTAGATCGTCGATGCCCAGTGTGGCGAAAGCGACATCACCCAATCGATGGAAGCAAACGTGACGGCCAGCACGTATAGAATCACGCCCGGGCCGGCAAACATCTTGATCCGGCGACGAAGTGCCCGGTCATCGCGCTGCTCGTCCTGCTGCTTCGACCACTTGTTAAACAACCACATCAACCCGAACCAAATAACAAAGTACAACGCAGCACGAAACAGGAACCCGCCGTGGGTCAGATATCCCTGCTGGAACCGAGAGAGCGGCTGCTCTTTCACCTTTTCAGGGTCCAACCATGCGCCGTATAGAGACTTCATTCCGAAGATGACTGGGACAAACATGATCGCGGCCAGCCAGACATTCCGCGACGCCGCTTCCAGCGGGCGTCGGATCACAATGCCCCAACGGCCACCGGTCAGGTGCTGCAGCATCAGCAAACCCAAGGAGCCCAGCGTCAGGCCCAACACGAGCATGTAGCTGAATAGGTATGACTGATAAAACTGATCGGGCTTCAAATACGCGCCGACGGCCGCCAGCACGAGCCCAGCCACCCCAATGATGAAACCCAGCGATTGAACGCGGCTGACGCCCGCGGGCGCCTGATAATCTTGCGCGTTCATTTCGCAGACCCTCCGGCCATTAGCTTCTCCCTCAAACCCGCAGGCAGTTCCCCCACAGGGGCGTTCCGGCTCACCTGCAACGCGCGGACATATGCAACGATCGCCCAGCGGTCAGACGGTGTCAGCTGTGCCGAGTATCCATTCATCGCGCCAAATCCGTTCGCAATCACGTCGTAGAGATAACCGTTCGGCACGTTGCGCAGGCGCTCCTGGTGGTACGACGGCGGGTGCTTCATCCCTCGCAGCGTAACCATTCCCTGGCCGTCTCCCTGTAAACCGTGGCATGGCGAGCAGAAAATCTTGTAACGATCCTGTCCCCTGTCCAACAACTCCATCGTCAGCGGCAACGGAAAAACGTTCGACTCTTTGGGCACCGTCAACTTGTCGTTTTCGATCGACCCTCGCGCCACGGTATTTTCAATGATCGGGCGCGCCGAGCGGCCATCCTGGAAAAAGTCCGAAGGCGACAGTGGATTCTCCCGCGGTTGATTCGCCATGTCCTGCCGGAGCGTGTAGCCGCAACCCGAAAGTGCGAACAAGCACACCGTCGCCAGAAGTAAGGACCTATTCTTCATCCTTCACCTCGGTCACGTGCACAGCGTTCAGCTCCTGTAAGAACCGGGCGCTCCCGGCCAGATCGAATTTCGCATCCCGCGCTTCAATGCATAGGAAAAACCGGTCCGTCGACGCGTGCGCGAATCGCTCCACATTGAATACCGGATGATGCGGCTGCGGAAGTTTGTTCAACGCAATCATACCGACGACCGCAAAAATCGACGCGAACAGCACAGTCAATTCGAAGGTCACTGGAATGAAGGCGGGCCAGCTGTTCAGAGGCCGGCCAGCGATGTTGATCGGATAGGCGATCGCCGCACACCAATATTGCAGTCCGAACCCGGTGAGCCCGCCGCCCACACCACCGATCAGCGTAATGAGCGGCACCGCTGTCCAGCGGAAACCGATGTGTTCCGACAGCCCTTCGATCGGAAACGGTGTGTAGGCTTCAACGTGTTTGTAGCCTGCCTCGCGAGTCTTCTTCGCCGCCGAAACCAGCTGCTCCGGCGTCTGGAACTCGCCCATCACACCATGCAGATAAGAGCGATGTTCCGTCATTTGTGTTCCTTATCCGAAGGCGATCCGTGCGCCACCAGTTCGCGCATTTCCGCAATCGCGATTGCGGGCAATCCCCGCACAAAGAGGAAGACCAGCATTACGAAGAATCCAAGCGTTCCGATGAACGTGCTGTAATCCCAGAAGGTCGGCGAGTACCGGCCCCAGGCCGAAGGCATAAAGTCGCGCGTCAGCGAAATCACGACGATCACGAACCGTTCCAGCCACATGCCGGTGTTGATGACCAGCGACATCACGAACAGCGCCGCGATATTCCGTCGCACTTTCTCAATCCAGAGCAATTGCGGCGTCAGAATGTTGCAGAGGATCAGTGCGTAGTAGAAATGAGAATATGGCCCATGCAGGCGCTGATTGGCCAGGAACACGTCAAACTTGTTCCCGCTGTAAAACGCCATGAAAAACTCAACGAAGTAGCCATACGCCACGATCAAGCCAGTGGCCAACATGACCTTCGCCATATTATCCAGATGCCGCATGGTGATGAAATCTTCCAGGCCGTAGAACTTCCGAAGCGGAATCGCCAGCGTCAGCACCATCGCGAACCCGGAGTAAATCGCACCAGCGACGAAGTAAGGTGGAAAGATCGTGGTGTGCCATCCGGGAACGATCGCCACGGCGAAGTCGAAGCTCACCACCGTGTGCACCGAAAGCACCAGCGGCGTAGCGAGCCCGGCCAGCAACAGATAGGCCGACTGGTAGCGATGCCAGTGACGCGCCGAATTCCGCCAGCCCATCGACAACATGCCGTAGATCACTTGCTGGTAACGCTTCGTCGCGCGGTCCCGCAGAGTCGCCAGGTCAGGCAACAGACCCACGAACCAGAACAGCAGCGACACCGTCCCGTAAGTCGATACCGCAAAAACGTCCCAGATCAGCGGGCTGCGAAACTGTGGCCAGATTCCCATCGTGCTCGGATACGGGAACATGTAGTACGCCATCCAAGGGCGCCCAGTGTGGATCAACGGGAAAATGCCGGCGCAGGCCACCGCGAACAGCGTCATGGCCTCCGCGAAGCGGTTGATCGAAGTGCGCCACTTCTGATTCAACAGGAACAAAATCGCCGAGATCAGCGTGCCCGCGTGGCCGATACCGATCCACCACACGAAATTGACAATCGCAAATCCCCAGCCGATTGGGATGTTGATGCCCCAAATTCCGACGCCCTTGATGACCAGCCACGCGATCGAAATGAACAGCACCATCGTGATCGTAAACGCCAGCGTAAAACCCGCCAGCCAGCCAATTCCCAGCGGCCTTGTCAGTACGACTGCCGCAATCTTGTCGGTGACCGACGCGTACGTGTGTCCCGGCCCCATCACGGGATCCAGCCGGCGAATGTGTCCCGAATTCCCTGGAGGTGTCTTCTCGCTCATGCCTTCTCCAACTCCGGATTCGGATTGCGCACCGCCGCCAGGTACGTTGTACGCGGTCGCGCGTTCAATTCACCCAGCAACGTGTAATTCCGCTGTTGTGCTTTCAGTTTCGCCACTTTGCTGTTCGGATCGTTGGCATTGCCGAAAACGATGGCCTCGGACGGGCACGCCGATTCGCATGCGGTCACAATTTCTCCATCGCGAATTGGACGATTCTGCTTCTCTG
>Ga0335077_10007883_pt1 | contig 13199 bp, 15 predicted proteins | sample Lox_Sample_31_FD_207151 | JGI IMG/M metagenome (GOLD analysis project Ga0335077, IMG submission 207151) | Soil microbial communities from Loxahatchee National Wildlife Refuge, Florida, United States - Lox_Sample_3.1 | ecosystem: Environmental > Terrestrial > Soil > Wetlands | place: USA... | reverse complement strand
GCCCTCCGCGAGCCTCCGGAAGAACCTCGGCATGCCGTTCTCCAGCACCCTCCCTCGCGGGCTGAGGAGCGCCGCCTCCAGCGAGAGCTCCCGACCGAGGTGGAGGAGGTCGTCCTCGTCCCCGCCCGTCCCGTGGAGCAGGAGCAGCGTCAGCCTCGACCCGCTCGGCGACGGGACGAACTTGTGGACGAACCCCAGGTCGGTCATCGTCTACCTCCAGGCCGGGATGCTCTCGGGCGGCGAGGGCACCGCCTCGTACTTCGGGGGCCACGTCCTCGAGCCGGTCAGGTCGGTCTTGTGGAGGGCCGCCTCTATCTGCCCGCGCTCGCCCTCGAGCCACTTTGGCAGGACGAGGGTCGTCCCCAGCTTGTCCAGCGGCTCGTCGACCGCGTAGCCCGGCTTCTTCGTGGCTACCTCGAGCAGGTTGTAGTCGGGGTCCCTGAAGTACAGCGACTTGAACCAGAACCTGTCGATGACCCCGGAGTTCCTTATCCCCGCGTCGTCGAGGCTCCGCTTGATCTTGAGCTGGTCCTCGTCCTCCTCCACCGCCACCGCTATGTGGTGGATGTTCCCCTTCCCCACCATCCCCGTCTTCGCCTCCTCAGAGACGAGGTACCTGAAGAACCCCGGGCTGTCCCTGCTCCCCACCTCGGCCACCGTCGCCCCATTCTGGTCCGGGTTGGGCTTCTCTGAGAAGGACTCAAGGCCGACGAACTTCTCAAGGAACTTGTGGGTGACCTCCCGGTCGCTCGACAGGGGCGATGCATGGTCGAACTTGACCAGCTTCATGTCCGCCGAAATACCGCTCGGTTCCTCCCCTGGGTTGTCGAGCATCCTGAGGTAGTCCGGCGCCACGCCCTCTGGGTTCTCCGCCGTTATCTCCACCAGCACGCCGTCCGGGTCCCTGAGGTAGATGGAGAGCTTCCCTTCCCTCGCAAACGGCCCCGACACAGGCGCGCCCTTGCTGCGCAGCCACGCCACCCACTGGGGGAGGACCTCGACGCTCCTAACCGAGTACGAGAGGTGGTGCGGGGAGCCCAGCCCGACGTAGCCGCGAGGGAGCTCGGGCCACTCGAAGAAGGTGATGGCGGTCCCCGTCGTCCCCTTCTCGTCCGCATAGAACAGGTGCCTGTGGAACGGGTCGTCCTGGTTGACGGTGAGCTTGACCCTCCTCAAGCCCAGGATCTCCGTGTAGAAGCGCCTGTTCACCTCCTGATCCGCTGTAACCAAACTGATGTGATGCAAACCCTTTACGAGCCCTGAAACGCTTGTCATACCCTCCAATACGGGCCGCCTCCTAATAAATACGGTAGTAAATTACTACTAAGTTGCACAACATTACTTTCCTGCTTCGAGGAGGGCTTAAATCGAAAAGGCGGGAACGACTCCCGATGCCCAAGGCGACCCCCAAGGACGCGATGCTCCTGATAGAGCTGGAGAAGCTAAAGTTCACCGACCCTATGGAGGAGGCCTTCGCCTGGTTCTCCCGCGAGCTCGCGGACGCCCCCGCTCTCTCGGCGGCCGAGTTCGACAGCAGGTACCCGAAGGGCTCCGACGGGCGCAGGAACATCCAGAGGATCGGGCAGTACTACGAGACGATGGGAACGATAGCGAGGTACGGCCTCATCGACCTCGACCTCCTCTTCGACCGGTACGGCGTCTCCATGTTCTGGGACAAGCTCTCGGGGAAGACGGAGGAGGACAGGAAGCGGCACCCGGAAGCTGGGCCGATACTTGGGGAGAACTTCGAGTGGCTCGCGGCGCAGAACAAGGCCTGGGTCGAGAAGCGCATCGCCAAGCTCAAGAAGCGCGCAAAGTAGCCCGCGCGAGGCGCATCGGATAAATACGCGCAGGAGGGACTCCGCGCCCGAGATTGCCCGCCAAGAAGTCGAAACCGAAAGCAAAGGCCAAGGCAGCGGCGAAGCCGAAGGCCAAGCCTGCTGGCTCGGGCCAGGGCGCCACGATAGAGTGCGCAGAATGCAGCGGCCAGTTCACGGCCAACGTCGCCCTCGCGAACTTCGAGAAGGAGGTGGGCAAGAAGTTCAACTGCCCGAAGTGCGGCGCGCTCTACGAGATAATCAGCCTGCAAGAGTCTAGGATCACGGTCACCATCCTCGCCAAGGGCGAGACGAGGACCTACGGCAAGACCTACGACCTCGCGACCAAGCCCTTCGCCAAGCCCCTCTGAGCAAGGCTATAGCACTAATTAGGCACCCGGTTCCCATGCGGGGTGTTTGGTACTGAACGAGGGTGCCACATCTGGAAGCTCCCCTCCCCAGCTGCTCTCCAGGGACAGGCTCACCCTGAGCGTGGCCGCCGTGCTGATCTCGGTGTCCGTCGCGTCCTGGGGCGTGGTCTTCTACGAGATGCCGATGATGGCGATGGCCTCGGGAGGCATGATGGGCGTCGCGGCCCTCGTCTCGTCAGTCTCCCCCTCGGCGATAGGCCTCTTCGAGCTCATCTGGGTGGTGGGCATGGCGGCCATGATGTTCCCCGCGATGATCCCCATAGTGACCTTCTACAACCGGTTCTCGACGAAGGTCGAGGCGAACCCGCGCCTTGCCAGGGCCGTCGGGACCCCCCTCTTCCTTGCAGGGTACCTCGCCGTCTACGCGGGGCTCGGCCTGGCCGTGTACCTCGGTGTCTTCCTCGCGGTAGGCGTCTCCTCCGCCGTCCCTTCCCTCGCCGGCGTCGCCTCCGTCGCCCCAGCGGTCGTCCTCATCTTCGCGGGGGCGTACCAACTCTCTCCCCGCAAGTCGACCTTCCTGATGCAGTGCGTTTCGCCCATCGGCTTCTTCACCCTGCACTCGCACAGGGGCCTGACCGGGAGCTTCACGATGGGGCTGTCCCACGGCGAATACTGCGTGGGCTGCTGCTGGGCCTACATGGTGGTGATGTTCGCGGTCGCGCTAATGAGCCTCCCGTTCATGGTCGTCCTTTCGGTGGTGATCGCTCTCGAAAAGATGGTGCTCCGCGGGGCGGCCTGGCTCACACGGGCCATAGCGGCGGGCCTGATCGTGCTTGGATTGGCTTCGCTAGTGTTCCCCGGCTTTCTGAGCATCCTGTCGGCCGGGCTCTGAGCCCTCAGGGTCCCTTGAACGTCAGGGTCTGGCAGAAGAACGCGTTCTGTCCGGAGTCGTCGAACGACACGTTCGGGCTGACTATCCTCATGACCTTGGTCCTGCACGCCTTTGCGGTCTGCCAGATGAAGCCGTTGGGGATGTGGATCTCGGTCTCGGACTCTACGCCGGTGACCGGGTTCTTGAAGGGCTCGACCTTGACGTCAAGCACCCCGGGGACGGAGAAGCTGCTGTTCTTGCCGTCGATCTTCACCTTGATGTCGGCGACCCGCGGCTCGAGGGCGTACTTCACCGTCCCCGCGAAGACGGCGAACGGGCCGTTGCCCTTCGCCTTGCCCCCGACTATTGCCGCCACCGCCTCCCTCTGCTTGCCGTTGGCCTGCTCCCCGATGTAGAGCTGCGACGTGCCGTCGCCTTCGTGTATGGCCTTCGGCCAAGAGCCGACATAGATGACCGGGACCCCGTCGAGGGATACTCCTCCGTAGTGCCCTTTGACTATGTTGTACAGGACCATCGCCCTGCAGAAGCCGTAGGTCGGGAACCCACTGAAGTTGCAGGGGCACCCAAAGTCGCAGTTGCAGGTCTCGACATAGTTGACGGTGATTTGCCAGTCTGGGATGGACGCCTTCGCCTTCGCCGCCTCCTTTGCCTTCGCCGCCTGGGCGGTTATCGACACGGGCTCAGGATATGGACCCCGATGATATTAGTGTTTGATTCAGGCCGGAGGGGCCGGATCCCGGCCCCCCTTTTCCGCCTTGGGCGCGTCCTCCCCGACTCTCTTCGCCGACGCAGGCATGAAGAGGGCCGCGACGACGGAGATCACGCTCATGGCGAAGATGACCAAGAACCCGTCGAGTATCGACCCTGCCAGGGCGGCCCTTATCGACGGAACGAATTCCTCGATGGCAGGGTGGGCGGCGACTATCTGGGCGAGGGCGGCCGGCGAGTTGAGGAGCTGGCCCACCTGGTTGGCATTGGCAAACAGCGCGGAGAGCTGGGGCTGCGCAGCGGATGGCGCTCCCTGGACGATGGTCGTGAGGCGGCTCGAGAAGGAGTTCAACTGGATCGTCCCGATGAGGCTCACCCCGATGGCTCCTCCTAGGTTGAGGCTGAAGGTCGAAAGCGAGGAGGCCACGCCTATCTGCCTCCTATCCACAGAGTTCTGGAAGGCGCTCAGCACAGAGGCGAGCCCGACCCCCATCCCGAGGCCGGAGATGGGAGCCCGCACGATGAGGTCGAAGACCGAGGGCGACAGCCCCACGAACGCGAACAAGCCCGTCCCCACGGCCATCAGGATGACCCCGACCAAGGCGACCACCTTGTAGCCCAGCCTGGAGAGGAGCTGGCCGGCGGCTATGCTCCCGACGATGAAAGGGAAGACGAAGGCGTAGAGGACGTTACGGGTGTCGTTGATGTTCCCTCCCAGCGCGCCCTGGACGAAGAGCGAGATGAAGGCCGTGAGGCCCAAGAGGACGCCCCCGCGGACGAACTGGATGGCGAAAGACAAGGAGATCATCCTGATCCTGAAGAGGTCGAGCGGGATGATCGGGTCGCCGGCCCTCCCCTCCGCGTACAGGAAAGCCGGCAGGAGGACCACGAACCCCCCGAAGAACAGCGCCTCCTGCCAGGAATACCAGGGATATGTCGTCCCGCCGTTGAGCATCCCCAGCAGCAGCGTCGAGACCCATCCCGCGAGCAGGACTGCGCCCGTCCAGTCGATCCTCTTGTCGGACCTGGGCCCGCGGACCTCCCTCACGGCGAAGGTGAGCAGGAGGAGCGAGGCCACGCCGAACGGGAGGTTGACGTAGAATATCCAGCGCCAGCCCACCGACTGGACGAGGTACGAGCCGACTGTCGGCCCCATGATGGCCCCAAGGCCGAAGACGCTCCCTGTTATCCCCAGCACCCTCGACCTCTGCTCAGGCTTGACCGACGCCCCCACTATCGCGAGGCCCACCGTGAAGAAGGCGCCGCTCCCGAGGCCCTGGAGGGCCCTGAATGCGATGAGCTGGTAGATGTTCTGGGAGGCCCCCGAGAGCATCGAGCCCGCGATGAAGACCACCAGCCCGGCGAGGAAGAACCTCTTCCTGCCATAGATGTCGGAGAGCTTCCCGAGGAGGGGCATCGACGTCGTCTGGGCGAGGACGTAGACGCTGAAGACCCAGGTGTAGAGGTTGAGCCCGCCGAGGTCGCTGATTATCGTCGGCCCGGCCGTCCCCACTATGCTCGCGTCCATCACCCCGAGGCTCAGCGCGAGCATCGCCCCGACGACGATGATCAGGGTAGCCCGGGGCGAGGGCGCGGCCGGGAGAGTCCCCCGCGGGGTCATCCTCCTCGGGTCGTCGGGGACGGTAGATAGTCCTTTGTCAACAGGATTCAGTAGTAGTGCCGTTCCTTCTTGACGTCCTTCCCCCGTGTCTCGGGCGGCTTGTACTTCCACCCGAGCAGCCTGCCCACGTCCTCCTCCATCCTTGCGGGGACGAGCTTCGGGGGAACGTCCTTCGTCCAGAGTCCCCTCGAGTTGATGACGAGCCCCTTGTCCCTGGCCTTTATCGTCATCCCGATCGTGTGCCCCGTCGGGCCCGTCGCCCACATGTACGTCACGCCCCAGGCGTCAGGGCCGGGGCAGAGGAAGAAGTTGACCTGCACGCCCTTGTAGTAGAAGTCTGAGATGTATTCCCCGAAGACGATCACCTTCCCGCCGATCTCCTCGACCCGCTTCGTCACGGCGTCCTTCCACTTTGCGAAGTCCTTCCCTTTCGGGATGACCGCGAAGTCGATGTCGTGGACGACAGGTTCGCCCCGCCTCAGGCTCCCGGCGAGCTCTATCCTCTGGCAGAGGTCGCGCGTCTTGGCAAGGAAGTCGTCCGCGACCTTCCTCGCCACCTCGGGGTCAAGGTCCTTCTTCATCGAGGGCAAGGCGCTCACTTGATCTGCGACAGCAGGCACTCGCTCGCCAGCTTGTCGTGCCTCACCCTCAGTATCACCGCGCCCCTGAGCTTGTCATCCTCCGTGACCTGCTGGATCCTCACCTCGATGACCTCGCCCCTTTTGACCTTCCTCGGGTCGACCCTCTCGACGAACGCCCCGACCTTGCCGAGGGAGACCCTCTTCCCATTGTCGTCGTAGACGCCCACCTCCCACGACCTGGGCACGCCTGTCCTGTCCATCTCCTGGGTCCTCTCGATGCCTATGACGAAGACGTCGATGGTCTCGTGGGTCTTGAGTTTGAGCCACGAGCCTGGCTCCCCGTAGGTCGAGAGGGGGTTCTTGGCGACGACCCCCTCGTACCCCTCCTCCGCGTACCTCTCTTTGAGGTCGAGTATCTCCTTCGCTGTCTTCGCCATCCTGTAAGGGACCTCCATCCCCGTCCCGCCGAGAATCTCCCTGAGAATCTTCTTCCTGTCGCGCAGCACCTGGGACCTCACGTCCCTGTCGTCGACGTGCAACACGTCGAAGAAGAACAGCCCCTTGTTCTTGATCGGCTCGCGCGAGACATACTCTCCGTCGAGTATCATCCTGTCCGGGGCGTGGAGGAGTTCGGGGAAGGTGGCGAAGACCTTTGGGCTCGACTTCGGGGTGTAGACTGCCCCGCGCTTGCTGGAGATGACGAGCTTCTCCCCTGACTTGAATAGGAAGACCCTGATCCCGTCATACTTTGGCTCAGCGAGCGTAGGGAGCGGATTGCGCAGCAACCACGACCCCAAGTCCCCCTTGACGGCGGGGGCGAAGTTCTCTAGGACGTACGTGGAGAGCTCGTCGCTCATCGCGCGGACTACTTCGAGATGACGACCTTCGGCTTCTTCTTCGCCGTCGGGACCGGCGGGAGGCCCTCCGCCTCGGCCTCTCCCTCGAGGGCCCACGTCGTGTCGAGCTTGAGTATGCCCTCGCTCATCCCCATCAGGAGCCAGAGCTTGCCGTCCTTCCTCTCGTACGGGTAGATCACAGCGGTGTAGAACTGGTATCCCCTGCCCCAGGAGAAGAACGCCACGAGGGCCGTCTGCTTCTCCATCAGGTACCTCGCTAGCTGCCTGATCCTCCCGACCGTCTCCTTGACCTTCTTGTCTGTGTCGGGCGCGAGCTGGTAGACCTCCTTGAACTTGTACTCCTCCAGCCTCTCGATGGGGACGAACCCGTCCTTGTCGACCTCCACCCTGGTCGTCCTCTCGAAGGGCTCTATCTCCTCCCCGTCCTGCTTGTCGATTATCCTCTCGGCCGGGACCTCGATCCACTGCCCGGACATCTCGAGCTCGTGCTTGAGGAAGTACCTCTTCTCCGTCCTCACGGAGACGAGCCACTTGCCGTCGAACCTGACCTTCTTCTTCGCCTCCTCCGGTGTGATCTCCTCGACGTCGATCCGCTCCCCCGTCGGCCCCTCCTTGTACCTGTACATCCTGGGCACCTCCCTGCTCACCACCTCCTTCCCCGTCTTCTTGTCCAGCTTGACAAAGTTCACGGGCTTCAGGTCGCCGTGCGCCTTCGCCGCCCTGAGGTGGTACTCCACCGCCCCAAGCCCCAGGGTCGGTATGTTCAGAGCTAGGACGCCCCTCCACGACGCCCTCGAGGCCCCCGCGGCGTCGGACTGCTTCTCCACCTCCGAGAAGATGTTCTTGGCCATGCCTTGAACGGGTAAAACCCGGCCCGCGGATATTTAACGCTCCCGGAAACTCGAAGAATCGCAGGTTTCTCCCTATTCCAAAACGGGGCCTCCGGGCGGCTACCCGAAAGTCGCAAAAGTAGAACTATCGTCTTCGTGCCTTTCTCCCCGAACGCCATGGGTATCAAGATAGTGATGCCCCCCGAGGAGATAGACCGGGTGGCCAACGCGCTGGTCGCCAAGGCCGTCCTCAGGGAGATGGTCCGGAGGCTGGTGAGCACACCGCAGGACGCCCATTACTTCGCCGTCGTCCTCCACAGGGGGCTCTCGGACGAGCTCCGGAGCCTGGGATACCCCGACATCGCCCACCTCCTCGCCTGCCCCACCTCGGACGTCCAGAGGTTCGCATCCGAGCACGCGAGGAGCGAGAGGGCGAAGGGCAGGTGCGCCGTCTGCGCCAAGGCGTCCAGGCAGCTCAAGAACCTCATGGCAGAGGAGAGGAAGAGGAGGAGCGGCGACGAGCCCTTCTCTACCTTCGCCTCGATGGCAGCCCCGCCGCCCGCCCTGGGCTAGGCGCCGTCCTCCCCAACTTAATTAGCGACGGATCGCGCTGCCGCCTCGTGCAGGAGCCGCAAGGTGGCTCGCCCCTCGGGAAACTCCTCGTGGTGGCGGGCGCGTCGCTCATGGTCTCGAGCATCCTATACGTCTGGGCCTTCGTCGCAGAGTTCATCCTCCCCCCGCCCCTCCTGCTCTCGATAGGCTCCCTCCTCCAGTACATCGCGACCTACAGGACGTTCTTCGTCCTCTCCTACGCCCTCTTCACCATAGCCAACGGCCTCTCGATCGTAGGGGCCTTCGGGCTCTACGCCCTCACCAAGGCGAGGGATGCGAGCTACGCCGCCCTCGGCGCGGGGACCCTGGTCGTCGGACTCACCGTCGCCCTCCTCTCCAGCACCGCCCCAGCCCTGATCCATCTCAGCGACGGCTACGTCGCCGCGGCCGACGCCGCCGACCAGCAGGCCTACGCCACCGCCGCACTGGGCATCAGCTCGACCAACAACCCTCTGATCGCCTCCTCCTTCATCGGGGTCGGCGTGATCTTCCTCTCCCTCGCGATGCTGAAGGGGCCCGTCGCAAGGCCGCTCTCCTACCTCGGCTTCGTGGTCGGGGCGCTGAACGTGGTGAGGGACCTCCCGGTCGTCTCGAACTACCCCTTCGAGACGGGGGCGGTCTTCGTGGCGCTCTCCTCGATATGGATATTCGGCGTGGGCCGCGCTGTCTACAAGGAGGCCGCTTCCGGCCTCACTTGGTGAGGCTCGTCACCTGGATCGTGGTCGACTCGCCCGTGGTCAGCTTCTCGTTGAGGTAGACCAGCATCTGTTGGGTCGTCCCGGGTATGGTCGCGTACTCCACCGTGATGCTCTTGTAGGGAGTCGTGGGGACGGCGAGGTGGTAGACGGTCAGGCCCACCGACACCGACCCTATCGTCGTGGTGTTCTCGGTCGTCTGGCTGAGCATCGAGGTGAGGGTCGAGTTGTTGGTTATCGTCGGGATTAGCCCGAACTCGGTGGTGTCCGACTGGGCGAGTATCGCGGCTCCGGGCCCGGTGTAGTTCCTGCCCGTCGTGAGGAGGTCGATCCTCCCGACCACCCCGGACGCGTTGAACCACGCGACGACCTGGTTCCCAACCCCGGGCGTGGCGAACTCGACCTTGGTGTACGAGGTCCCGTTGTAGTTGGCCTGCCCGAGGACCTGGTACGCTATCATCTCGGTCTCGATCGTCCCCTGGAGCTCCGATGTGGTGTCCACTATCGTGGTCAGCGACATCTGGGAGAAGCACGAGAACAGGGAGAGGAGTTGGAAGGTCCCGCTCCCGCAGGTCACCGGCGGTGGCGCGGCCTTCTTGGGCGTGAGGAGCGTCGGCACCTCGTAGACGGAGGCGAGGACGACCACGACGGCGACGAGGACTATCGCCGTCTTGACCCCAGAAGAAATGCCCCTGCGGAACCTCATGGCGGACGGGCTGCCGCGTTCGCCCACGTATTTAGAATTTGGGAGGCCTTCGCCCCCGTTCTCCACCCGTTTCCAAACGCGAGAATCGTCTCCACCCCTTATGAGGGCCGGAGCCCCCGGACGGGGCATCTGGGGGAGAGTGAGATGGGGGAGGTTCCGCATAGGAGGACACGCGGCTGGGGCGTCACCATACTGGTCGTGCTGGTCGCCATCCTCCTGGCCTTCGAGCTGGCGGTCTACGCCGGCGTCCTGACGACCCCGATAGTCATCGGGACGAACACGATGACCACGACGGTCTACACCTCTACCACCTCGGTGGTGGTGGCCACCGCCCCCAGCGCGACGGAGACCAACACCCAGTTCAACCAGCCCGTGATAACGCTCACCACGATCGGGTCGACCAGCGTGTCGACCGTCTACGCCACAGTGACCACCACCCCCACCACCACGGTGACGACGACGATAACAGCCTCCAGCACCCTCCTCGAACCCTTCGCGATGTACTACACCGGCTACACCAGCGGCGGGTACGGCTCCGGGCACTTCTTCAGGTCCCCCTCCCCGGTCGCCGCGACGTACTCCGACGCCTCACTCTCCGAGTCCTACGGCGGGACCAGCCTCGACCTGGCACTCACACAAGACACAAGCAACGGATACGACCTCGGCTTCTACTACGAGATAGGAACCCTCTCCGTCCTGGCTACGGGCAGCGGCGTCACTGTCACCGGGACCGGGTTCACCACCAACCTGTGGCTCAACCCCGACTCTTGGTCTTGGACCTCGATCAGCGGGGGCGAGCAGTTCGTGAACCTTGGGACTAACGGCGCCTACGGTCTGGGGTCGGCCAAGGGGACGCAGACCATCGACGGGTCGACCTCGTACTCCAGCTTCTCAGGGGTCTGCTCCGGCACCTACACGGTCTCCCAGCTCGCCGGCGGGTCCTGCGCCGGGATCGACGGGAGCACGCCGGTGGCGATATGGGTCGGGGTCGGCCCGCTCGCAAGCTCGGGCTCCGCCTCAGCTACCGTCGACTCGATATACCTTGGAGGTTAGCCTTGCGCGGCCTGGGCCTAGCCCTGGGCCAATGCTAGCGCGTGGTCGGCGTCCTTGCCCATCGACTCTAGCATCTCGTCCTTGACGCCCTTCCTGCTCATGTGCCTGGCGAAGTCCTGGATCGTTATTATCCCCAGAAGCCTGTTGTCCTTGACGACGGGCAGGTGCCTGATCCTCTTTTCGAGCATCAGGCTCGCCGCCTCCCTCGCCGACCTATCGGGGTGGATGGTGATGAGCGGCGAGGAGACTATCTCCCCCACGTGGACGCGCATGGGGTCCCTCCCCTCCGCGGTGACCTTCCTGATGATGTCACGCTCGGTGACTATGCCCGTCGCCCGCCCGAGGTCGAAGACTATGAGGCTGTCCCTGTCCGTCGACCTCATCAGCCTGGCTGCGTCGCTGACGGGGGTGTTCAAGGTGGTAAGAGGGACGTCCACGCTCATCAGGTCCCTGACGCGGGGCATGGCTGGAGCGAGGGCCCAGTCCATAATGAACGCAGCCGAAGCGGTCTCTATACTTCTATGTGGAATATAGAATCTCCGTCTGGATTTGGCCTTTTTTTCTCACCCCTCTCTCATGCAAGGAAGACCCCCGCAAGCCCTGATAGGCAAGGTTAAGACTCACCGGCGCCCGGAAACAGCCGTGCTCGACCTAAGCGCCAGCGCGCCCGACTTCTCCGACCTCAAGGGCGCGGACGGCAAGACCTACTCGTTGCGCTCCTTCGACGCCAAGCCGGTCCTTGTGGTGGTCTTCACCTGCAATCACTGCCCATACGCCAAGGCCTACGAAGACAGGCTCGTCGCCATCCAGAGAGACTACCTCGGCAAGGGCGTCCAGCTCGTAGCGATCAACTCGAACGACGACAAGGCCTACCCCGAGGACTCGTACCCCGAGATGGTCAAGAGGGCGAAGGACAAGGGGTTCAACTTCCCCTACGTAAGGGACCCGACCCAGGCGGCGGCCGAGGCCTACGGCGCTGTCTGCACCCCGCACGTCTTCGCCTTCGACAGGTCCAGGAAGCTGAGGTACCGCGGTAGGATAGACGACTCGAGGGACCCCTCGATGGTCAAGAGCCCAGACCTGAGGAACGCCCTCGACGACTTGGTCGCGGGGAGGGAGCCGAGGGCCGCCGACACCAAGCCTTTCGGCTGCAGCATCAAGTGGATGGTCCTCTGAGCTTATTGCCCGGCGGCCGTCCCGACCCCACGTGCCGCCCGAGAAGCCCGCCCGCCTGGACGGTCTAGAGCCCCAATAGCCTAACGTCGGCTACGTCGCCAAGGGCTAAATCCGAACCGCGCCAAGTGGGTTCTGACCCCTCGGCACAGTAGGACCCAACCCCGGCAGGGAGCCCCTGGGGCGGAGCCGCAACATCCGCCCCGGGCCAGCTTCCGTCGGAAGGCGCCCAACACCTAAAGAGCCATCGAAGTCAGGCTGCCCGTCCGCCTGAGTTGTCAGAGAATACCGAGAACCGCCCGGCAGTAGCGACGGTCCTCGCCAACAGGCTCTTCTACTCCATCAACTGGTTCTCCATCCCGCCGATATTCTACCTCATCGCCCTCGACCTCCACACCCAGGTCTCCGGGCTGGGGCTGATCTCCTCGACGTTCCTCGTGGGGATAGGCCTCTTCCAGGTCCCGGGGGCGGTCCTCTCGGCCAAGTACGGCCCGAAGAAGCTCTGCCTGCTGGGGATGGCGCTCCTCTCCGCCTCGGGCCTCCTCATCGGCGCCGCTTCCGACATCGATGTCGTCGCAGTGCTCAGGTTCTTCAGCGGGACGGGGATGGCGCTCTTCTTCCCGGCGAGCATCTCGCTCATGACCAGCCACTGGAAGCCCGGCCAGTCCGGTTTCGTCCTCGGGTTGAACAACGCCACTGCTTCCCTCGGCGGAGGGATAGGCCTAGGGACGTGGGCGCTCGTCGCCGAGGCCGTAGGCTGGAGGTCGAGCATGTTCCTCATCGGCGCCCTCGGCCTCGCCGCCGCAGCCTTGCTCTTCGTCAGCGTCCCCCACGACCCGCCCGTGACCGACTTCAACGTCAGCTTCTCCGACGTCAAGCGCATCCTCGCCGACAGGTGGCTGCTCCTCGTCGGGTGCGTCCTCCTCTCGTACAACGTGGCCAACACCCTGGTCGCGACTTTCGCCGCCGTCTACCTCCACGACGACCTGGGGATCTCCGCTGACTTGGCGGGGGGCCTGGGGAGCCTCGTGATACTCGCGGGCCTGTTCACCGCCGCCCCGACCGGGCGGTTCAGCCACAGGATCACCAAGGTCAAGCTCGCCCTGGCTCTCGCCAGCCTCGCGATGGCAGCCGCGGTGTCGGCGGCTGCTCTGGCCACTCCCGCCGCGGTGGCAGCGTCGGCGATCTCGGTGGGCCTGGCGAGCGGGGTCGGCTACACGGTGGCCTTCGGGACGGCCTGGCAGTCCTCGAAGGACAGGAACGAGAGGGCGATCGCCCTGAGC
>Ga0335077_10007879_pt1 | contig 13203 bp, 11 predicted proteins | sample Lox_Sample_31_FD_207151 | JGI IMG/M metagenome (GOLD analysis project Ga0335077, IMG submission 207151) | Soil microbial communities from Loxahatchee National Wildlife Refuge, Florida, United States - Lox_Sample_3.1 | ecosystem: Environmental > Terrestrial > Soil > Wetlands | place: USA... | reverse complement strand
CCCAGTAATTGATGCCGCGATTGGTGATGATGGCGGCCGGAGGATCGGGCGCGTAGGTCCAGATCTCCTTGCCGGTAGCGGCATCCAGGGCGACAATCGAATTCTTCTTCGCCAGCACGTACAGCACGCCGTCCACCATCACCGGGTTGAACGAATACTTCATGCCGTCGCCGATGGGATAGGTCCACGCAATGTCCAGCCTGCCGACGTTGGAGCGGTTGATCTGCCTGAGCGCGGAATACTGCGCGGAATCGCCGCCGCCGGCATAATCGCGCCAGGTGGTGTGATCCTGGCCGTCGGCATACGCGATCGTGAACAAGGCGAGGATCGGCAGAAGGTGTTTCGGTTGGCTCATGCGGGTGGGTCCTCTCATTGTGCGGTGTACAGCTTGACATTGGCTGTGGAGGCGCCCGCGCAGGCAATATCGGGCTTGCCATCGGCGTTGAGGTCGACGATCTTGCAGTCGGCCGCGGCGATGCCGCCCGGGTCCAGGATGTGCCGCGTCCAGCGCTCGCCGGTTTCATCGTCCGCGGTGAAGATGTAGAGCTGGAAGCCCTGTCCACGGAAGCCGGCGACGATTTCGTCGCGGCCGTCGCGATTGAGATCGCCGACCGCCAGCGCATGGCCGTTCACCATGCCGCTCTCCAGCACGTGCCGCTGCCATTGTTTGCCGCGCTCGGTGTAGACCACCACCTGGTTGCCGTGCCAAGGCTCGATCGCCGCGATGAAGCGGCTCTTCCCGAGATGCCCGATTTTGATTTCGCTGCTGCCGCACTGCGGGCACGGGCGAGGATCGCCCTTCGAAATTTCCTCGACACGGCCCGCAAGGAAGACCCGAATACCCAGAAAATCCGCGGTCATGAGCTGCTCGCCGTGCCCGTGCCAATGCACCGGCGTGATGCTGTGCAAAATACCGCGGGGCTGTTCGGTGAAAACAGTGCGCTTCCATTCGCCGGGCCGGTACAGGTAGACCGGAACATTGTCGGCGTAATCCGGCGGTTTCGCCTTGAGCCCGATCATCGGCGCCACGAGGAGTACCTTCTTCCCGTCGCCCTTGAGGTCGATCCAGCGCAGGCGGTGGACCGTGGGGATGCGGTCGATCTCGCGCGCGGTCCAGGGCTCCCGCGGGTCGGCGCCGCTTTTCAGAATGAGCACGTTGCCGATGCTTCGCGCCGGGTCCGTCTCGAAGTGATAGCCCATGGCGATTTCCGGAACGCCGCAGCCGTCGTAATCGAAAACGTCGAGGTTGATGGTGCGCGGAACTTCCTTCACCAGGACGTGCCGTTCCCAACCCGGATTCTCGTACCATGCGAGTTCGGTGCCCCGCTCATCCACCACGATGAGGTCGGGCTTGCCATCCCGGTTCAGGTCGGCGACGACAATCTGGTAGCCCATGTTGATGCCGTGGGTGACGGTGCTCTCGCGAAACTGCGGAAGATCGGCCGCCGACAGAGATACTGCCACTGCCAGAAGCAACACGGGGCAACGCATCCCTTAACTATAGCCGCAGGCGGCGTCTGAGGCGGCTTTGTTGCATGGTCGAATTAAATGTGATCTGCTGTTACCCATGAAGTCAGGATTCCCGCCGATCGTGGCCGCTGTGTTCGCGGCGCTCCTGTCCGCGCAAACCGGCGTGGATACGAAGAACTGGACCACCGCCGACGACCACAAGAACATGCTCGACCAGCTTGGCATCAAGGCCCTTCGCCCGGGCCCGAGCGGCAATGAATCGGCGCCCAACCATGCGAACTATGACGAGTCCACGGCGAATCCTTATCCGGATCTTCCAGACGTGCTCACGATGAAGAACGGCAAGAAAGTCACGACCAAAGAAATGTGGTGGAATCAGCGGCGGCCGGAGATCGTCGAGGATTTTGAGCGCGAAGTGTTGGGCCGCGTCCCCAAGAACGCTCCCAAAGTGACCTGGGAAGTGACTAAGACGGCGGAAGCGACCGTAGCTTCGCATCCCGTGATCGGCAAGCAACTATTGGGTCACGTGGACAACTCGTCCTATCCCGATATCAAGGTCGATATCCAGATGACGGTGCTGATTCCCGCCGCCGCAAAGACTCACGTGCCGGCCATGATGATGTTCGGCGGGCGGACCATTCCGGAGATCGCCTTTCCCGCGCCGGTGTTCCCGGGCCGCGGAGCGCCTGCCAAAGTCCCGGCCGGTCCGCCGCCGGGCGGCGACCCTCCCGCGATCGAACAACTCGTTGCGGATGGCTGGGCCGTAGTGACGATCACCCCCGGAAGCATCCAGGCCGATAACGGCGCCGGTCTGACCAAGGGCGTCATCGGGCTGGTGAACAAGGGTCAGCCCCGAAAGCCGGACGATTGGGGCTCGCTCCGCGCCTGGGCCTGGGGTGCGTCGCGCGGCCTCGACTACCTGGAAACGGAGAAGGCGATCAATGCCAAGCAGGTCGGCATCGAGGGCGTATCGCGTTACGGCAAGGCTGCCCTGGTGACCATGGCCTTCGACACCCGCTTCGCGGTCGTGCTGATCGGCTCCTCAGGCGAAGGCGGGGCCAAGCTGCACCGCCGCAATTGGGGCGAGGCGGTCGAGAACCTGACCGGCTCCGGCGAGTATCACTGGATGGCCGGCAACTTCCTCAAATATGGCGCCTCCGAAGCGACATTCGGCGCCAGGACACCCGGCGACCTACCGGTGGATGCGCACGAACTGATCGCCCTCTGCGCCCCGCGCCTCACCTTCGTGAGCTACGGGGTACCCGAGAAAGGCGATGCCAGGTGGCTCGACCATCAGGGCAGCTTCATGGCGGCCGTCGCCGCGCAGCCGGTCTTTCGTCTTCTCGGCGCCAAGGACATGGGAGTGAAAGAGGACTATCACACCGCGAAAATGCCTGCCGTGAACGTCGGCCTCCTCGACGGGCAGCTCGCATGGCGCCAGCACGATGGCGGACACACCGACGGGCCGAACTGGAAGTACTTCATTCCTTGGGCCGACAAGTTCCGGCATCACGAGGGTGCGGCGGCACGCCCATGAAGCTCCTGTTTGCGTCTGCCGCGATCGGCTCCCTGCTATGGGCCCAGGCCGACCGGCCGGTACCGCGATCGGACAGGAACTCCCAGGTCGCTCACGAACAACTCCTGGCGAAAACCAAACAGGGCCGCATCGACATCTACTTCGAAGGCGATTCCATCACCCGGCGCTGGGGCGCCACCGATTACCCGCAACTGCTCGAGAACTGGAAGAGCAACTTCTTCGGCTGGAACGCGGCGGATTTCGGCTGGGGCGCCGACCGCGTGGAGCACATCCTCTGGCGGCTGGAAAACGGCGAGCTCGATGGCGTCAACCCGAAGGTGATCGTGCTGCTTGCCGGGACGAATAACGTCGGCAACCGGGTGCCTGCGGCGGGAATCGAAGCCACGGCGGAGGACGTGACCCGGGGCCTGGAGGCCGTGGTGCGCGTCATGCAGTCCAAAGCGCCCGATGCCGTGATCATCCTGATGGGCATCTTTCCGCGCAACGACAACATGGACGTGATGCCGGTGATCGACCGGATTAACGCCAACCTTGCCGCCCTGACCGACGGCCGGAAGAGTCGCTACCTCAATATCAACGATAAGCTCGCGGACCGCGAAGGGAAACTCTACGACGGGATGATGAACGCTAACGACAAACTTCATCCTGCCTTGAAGGGGTACCAGGTTTGGGCGGATGCGCTCAAGCCGCTGTTCACGGAGCTGCTCGGACCGCCGGCAAGCGAAGACCATGCGCCCCCGCCCACCGGCGACCCATCCGCCCGCCGCTGACTACGTCTTGACGGTGTGGAACTCCCAGCCCTTGCGGAACACGGGCTTGAGCAGCTTGTTGGCCTCCAGGTTGTTGGTGATCCGCATCTTGTCGGGATCGTACTCGAGCTTGCCTTCATAGCGCAGCGCGATCACGCCCAGCAGCATCCACTCGACGAACGGCGCCGCCACGTCGAAATTGGAGCACGCCGGATCTCCGCCCTTGCAGGCGCGGATGAAATCGCGCATATGCCCGGGCGACCGCGTCAATAGCGGCGGCGGCATGTGGTAGTCCTTCATCTTCTCCACGGGGAGCAGGCGCGTGATCTCGCCGTAGGTGCCGGTGGTCAGCATGCCCTTATCCCCAACGAATAAGCTGCCATCCGGGGTCGGGAACCGGAGCTGATCCTTCGAAGCCGCCTTCAGTGCCTCGAACTCAGCCTCGTTGAAGACACGGCCCGGGGAGCGGAAATCGAAGCCCGCGTTCATGCCCATGCCGCGGCCGAATCCGCCGGGGCCGCCTGGTCCGCCCGGCGCGCCCTGTGCTCCGCCGGCGCCTCTCCCGGCGCCGCCGCGTCCCGCACCCATTAGCGACGGCGGATCGCCGATCCACTCTCCCTCCGGAACGCCATCGATCTTCGGGCTCTCCTTCAGGCCGTCGTACCAGAACACCTTCAGCGCCGGCATGTCCTCGTACGGCGCGAAGTCGTAGCGGATGACCGACATCTTGGGGAACATGAAGGAGCTGACGCCTTCCTTCTTGATGCACTCCACGCCGACGATCTTGCGCTTGGAGAGGTGCAGCGCCATGTTCGGCGCGCCCAGGATGTGGCACGCCATATCGCCCAGCGCCCCGCAGCCGAAATCGTAAAAGCCGCGCCAGTTGAACGGCTGGTAGAAGAAGCCGTCCCAGCGGTCGGGCTCGGTCTTGCCGCCGGCAGTGAAGGGCCGCTCGGCCGCGACGCCGAGCCACAGATCCCAATCCAGCGTCGGCGGGACCGGGTCGGGAGGCGGGATTTCGGTGAGCCCCTGCGGCCAGAGCGGACGGTCGCTCCACGCGTGGACTTCGGAGACCTTGCCGATATCGCCGTTCCAGACCATCTCTGCGCATTGGCGCGTGCCCTCGTTCGAGTAGCCCTGGTTGCCCATCTGGGTGGCGACTTTGTATTTCGCCGCCGCCGCGCGAAGCTGCCGGGCTTCCCAGATGGTCCGCACCAGAGGCTTCTGCACGTAGACGTGCTTGTTCCGCTCCATGCACCAGACGGCTGCGGTGGCGTGCATGTGGTCCGGCGTGGCCACGATCACCGCGTCGATATTGTTGGCTTCCTTGTCCAACATCTTGCGGAAATCCTTGTACCGCGTCGCCTTGGGGAAGCGCTCGAAGGTGCGCGCCGCCCGCCGGTCGTCCACATCGCAGAGCGCGGCGATGTTCTCCGTCGGCGCCGCCGCGCCGATGTTCGACGCGCCCTGTCCGCCGGACCCGATGGCCGCGAAATTCAGCTTCTCGTTGGGCGACTTGTATCCCAACGCCTTCAAGGATGGCGTGCTGCCGAACCCCGCCGCCGGAACTGCGCCGGCCAGCAGGCTCCCATAAAAGAAATGCCGCCTCGAAATTGCCATTTATCCTGACCTCCTATGCGAGACAACTCTTCACATACGCGAGGCACTTCTTGGCCTCGGCGATGATGTCCGAATCCGGCGGAATCGGGTACTCCAGTTCCAGGTTCGCCGGGAAACCATATTTTTCCTTCTTCAGCAGTTGTAGCACCTCTTTGATCGGTGTGTCGCCGGTGCCCCACACTGCCACGTTCGGCCCGTGATCCTTCTTCCGGTCCTTTACATGCAAATTGGTGATTTTGGCGTGGTGCTTCTGAATGAAGGCCACCGCGTCGTACCCCGCGGCGGTGAAGTGTCCGATATCCAGGTTCACGCCGTTGTACTTCCCGTAGGCCATCAGCGTGTCGTAGCTTTCGAGAGTGGCCGTCTGGTTCGGATCGTTAGTGGCGTCGTGTCCGTGATACCCCACGAGCAGCTTGTGCCTGTCCGCCACCGGCGCGATCCGCTTGGCCATGGTCAGCGTGGTGCTGGTGGTGATGCCCTTGACTCCAAGCCCTTTCGCCATCGCGAAGCCGTATTCGATGTCGTCGTCCGTCATGCTGTCCTGCATGTTGTAGCAGAGCAACTGGACGTCGACACCGGAGTCTTTGAATTTGTTCGTGACCTTTTTCCAGGTATCCGGCCCGGTCGATTTCCGCCAGTCGGCGAGTTTCGCCATGGCCGCTTTGCGCTCTTCCTGCTGTTCCGGAGTCAACTGGAACCGTCCGCCGCCGCGGCGGCCTTCACCGGGAGGTCCGCCCGCGGGTGGCGCTCCAGCGGGAGGTGCGCCGGCGCCGGCAGGAGGCGCGGTCGCCTGGGCCCGTCCACCGCCGCCGCCCGCACCGCGCCCAAACGTCGGCATCGCCGGAGCGCCGGCCAGCGACTCGCAGTGGTTCGACATGAGCTCAGCCTCGCCCAGGCCGATCTCCACGTATGCGCGGATGATTGCCTCCGGATCCGGCGCGGCGATCCGGTTGAAGCTGTAAGTGATCGCCCCGATCTGTACGCCGCCGAATTTCGAATCGATCATTTTCGCGCCAAAAGCCTTCGCCAGCGGCGCGGACGCCAGCGCGATCTTCGCGATATCCCGTCTTGTGAACTCCATGGTTCTCCTTTCCGATTACACGTCCCGCCTGCGTCTCCCGGACAGGACATCCAATTTGAATGGGCTGTACCTGCCTATGACATTATCAGCTTTCAGCCCCGGAAATTCGGAGATACCCGGCGGTTCTTAGACGACCCACGAAAGCTGCCGCCGCACCGGTCCGCTCCGCCGCCTGCTGAACGAGCGCAAGCGTTGCGGCGGCGGCGCAAGCTCCACCACGTTGGCGGCTGCGCCTTTCCGGGTGAGTTTCGTGTTCAGCGTACGCTCGATCCGCGCAATCTCGGACCGCTCCGCGCGCGTCGCGAACGTCGATGCCGTACCGCGCGCTCCGGCGCGGCCCGTACGTCCCACGCGGTGGATGAAGTCTTCGGGAACCTGCGGCAGGTCGTAATTGACTACGTGCGAGATGCCTTCGACGTGGATGCCGCGCGCCGCGACGTCGGTGGCCACAAGGACGCGGTAGTAGCCGTCCTGGAAGCCCTTCAGCGCCTGATTGCGCTGGTTCTGGCTGCGATCGCCATGAATGGCCGCGGTCTTCACCGTGCCCTCGCGCGATAGCCGTTTGGAGAGCCGCTCGGCCCCGTGCTTGGTGCGCGCGAAAACCAGGAAGGAGCCGCCCTGCTCCTGGAGCATCGATTGCAGCAGGACGAACTTGCCGTCCTGCTCCACCTCGTAGAGGTGCAAATCCACTTTATCGGCCGTCGCGGTGGTGGAGCCGACCTCGATGCGCACGGCATCCCGTACCTGCGTCTCTACCAGGTGCTTGACCGAGCTTTCGATCGTGGCGGAAAAGAGCAGGGTCTGACGGTCGGCGGGTGTGGCTTCCATGATGCGGCGCACCGTGGGTAGGAAGCCCATGTCGAGCATGCGGTCGGCTTCATCGAGAATCAGGATCCGAACGCCCGCGAGATCGACCAGTCCGCGGCTGAGAAAATCGTAGAGCCGGCCCGGTGTCGCGATCAGGACCTGGGCTCCCTTGCGGATCGCCTGAAGCTGCGGATTTTCGCCTACGCCGCCGACGATCACCGCGGCGCGAACGCCGGAACCGGCCGCCATCCTGGCGAACGTGTCGTGGATCTGCATGGCGAGCTCACGGGTTGGCGTCAGGATCACGCTGCGAACTCCGGACCCGTTCTGCTTCTGGAGCCGGTGAATCAAGGGCAATACGAACGCCAGGGTTTTTCCGGTGCCGGTCTGCGCCGTGGCGACAATGTCTTTTCCGGCAAGCGCGGGCTCGATGGTCTGCGCCTGCACGGGGGTTGGTTCGGCAAAGCCATGCTTTGCCAGATTGCTCTTCAAAAGAGCGGAAAGGGGAAAGTCTGTGAAAGTTTTCATCTGTATTGTGCGGAGGGAAATCAGCGGGGCCAACTACCAGTGAGGGGAGAGGGGTGCGGATCTACTTCCTGTAGCTTTCAGTGTAGCAGAAAATCTTCGGACCTTACTCGCCGGCCTGATCCTCCGTTTATCATTCGATTAGGACTTCTGAATAACACTTATGCGGAACTACATGGATCTGACCGGCAAGGTCGCGCTCATCACCGGCGCATCTTCGGGCATCGGCGCGGCCACCGCCGAGGTCTTCACGGAGCTCGGGGCCAGGGTTGCGATCGGCTACCATCGCAATCGGGACGGCGCCGAAAAGGTGCGCGCCAGGACCGGCGCGCTGGCTATTCAGGCCGACGTGCGCGACGAAGCCGCGCTGCGCGAGATGGCGATGCAAACCGCCGCGAAACTGGGCCCGATCGATATCCTGGTCAACAATGCCGGGTCGCTCGTGGAGCGGATGAAGCTCGCCGAAATTACCGCCGACCGCTGGAACAACATCCTGAATTTGAATCTGACCAGCGCGGTGCTGTGCTCGCAGGCGGTGATTCCTTCGATGATCGGGCGCAAACGGGGCGCGATCGTCAACGTGGGGTCCATCGCCGGACGCAATGGCGGAGGACCCGGCGCGGGCCCGTACGCAGCCGCGAAAGCGGCGCTGATTTCGATCACCAAGTCGATGGCGAAGGAACTCGCCCAGCAGGGAATCCGGGTCAACGCGGTCTCGCCCGGTGTGATCGACACGCCGTTTCACGAGGTGTTCTCCACGCCGGAGATGATCCGCAATTTCGTTTCGCAGATTCCCATGGGCCGCACCGGCAAATCGGACGAATGCGCTACCGTCATCGCGTTCCTTGCCGGCGATGCGGCCAGCTACATCACGGGCCAGACAGTCGAGATCAACGGCGGGCAGTTGATGCTGTAGCGCGCAGCATGGCCATGCCGGTAAGCACGGCGCAGGTGAGCAACAGGACTCGGGCCGGCGCCGCGGCGTGAAGGCGCAGGTCGCCGGCGATCTGGCCGCCCGACTCGCTTGCGATTGATCAGGATCGAACAGCCGGGCACGCGAGGGGTAGTGTAACATGCCGACCGGCGAAACCGTTAGGATGGCAACTGTGCTGGCAGCCGCGGGCATTTCCAAACATTATGGCGGCGTGTACGCCCTCAAGGGGGCGCATTTCGAAGTGCGCGCGGGCGAGGTGCACGCCCTCATGGGCGAGAACGGTGCAGGGAAGAGCACGCTGGCGCGCATCGTCGCCGGTTCCACCAGGGCCGACAGCGGCACGATCGCGATCGACGGCCGCGCGGTACGCATCGCGAGCCCGGTCGACGCGCAGCGGTTGGGAATCGGAATCATCTACCAGGAGCTTGACCTGTTCCCCAGCCTCACCGCGGGCGAGAACATCGTGATCGGCAACCTGCACGCCGCCGGGCAGCGCATGGAAGCGTTCTGCCGCCCCTACCTCGATCAGGTGGGCCTGGAATGCGAGGTCCGGCGTCCCGTGTCTTCCCTCCCCATCGGCCAGCGGCAGCTCCTGGCGATCGCGCGTGCGCTCAGCATGAGCGCGCGCATCATCCTGATGGACGAGCCGACCAGCTCGCTCTCGGAGGACGCGGCGGAGCGCCTGTTCGGCCTCATCCGCGACCTGAAGCGGAGCGGTTTTGCGATCGTGTACGTCTCGCACAAGATGGATGAGATCTTCCGGCTCGCCGATCGCGCCACGGTGCTGCGGGATGGCGCCACCGTCGGAACGGTGGAGATGCCTTCCACGAGTGCGGAAGAGCTGATCCACATGATGGTGGGCCGCCAGTTGGCGGTCACTGCACGGCGGGAGCGAACGGCCGCCGATCCGATTCTGATGGTTCGGGGCCTGACGACTACCATGCTGAAAGACGTCTCTTTCGAGCTGCGGCACGGTGAGGTGCTGGGAATCGCCGGGCTGGTGGGTAGCGGGCGCAGCGAGCTGGGTGCGGCCCTGTACGGGCTGGATCGCATTGTCTCCGGGTCGATCGAAGCGCGCGCCGCAATCGGGCTGGTCCCCGAGGATCGCCGTTTGCAGGGCCTCATGATGCAGATGAGCGTTCTGGAAAACAGCACCCTGAGAGTGCTCGGCCGGGTGGCGCGCTTCGGATGGCTCGACCGGCGGCGCGAGGCGGCCGAGCTCGCGCCCGTGGCACGGGACCTCGCGCTGAACTGTCCGTCGGTGGATGCGCCGCTGAACCGGCTGAGCGGCGGCAACCAGCAGAAGGTGCTGCTTTCCCGGTGGCTGCTGGCGCGGCCGGGCGTGCTCTTCCTCGACGATCCCACCCGCGGCATCGACGTGGGCGCCAAGCAGGATATCTACCGCATGATCGATGAGCTCGCCGCCGGGGGCGCCGGGATCCTGCTGGTGAGCAGCGAGCTGCCCGAGTTGCTGCGCTGCTCGGACCGTATCCTGGTATTGCGCGACGGCCGGATTGCCGCGCGCTATTATGCCAGGGACGCCACACAAGAGAAGATCATGGCCGCGGCCGCGTTTGGCGATTTCATAGACGGGGCCCGCTGTTGATGCGGGCCATAGCCCTGCTGCGCCGCGCGCAGAGCTTGACGGCCCTCGCGGGCATCGTGATTCTGGCGATCGCCATCAGCCCCACGGCCGGCGACGGGTCGCGCATCTTTCTCCAGGCGGGAAATCTTACCGATATTCTGCGGCAGATTTCGCTCATCGGGATCATCTCGCTTGCCATGACCTTCGTCATCCTCACCGGCGGCATCGATCTCAGCGTGGGCAGCATCCTGGCGCTCTCCACCTCGCTGGTAGCGATGTGGCTGGCGCGCGGCTACACACAGCACATCGCCGTCGCCATTCTCGTGGCAGTGGCGGCGTCGGGCGCGATGGGAGCGATCAATGGCGGGGTGATCGCCGCCACGCGCATGCAGCCGTTCGTCGTCACGTTGGCCTCGATGATCGGCGTGCGCGGGCTGGCGAAATGGATCACCAGCAATCAGAACATCGATATCGGATTCGGCCGCGACCTTGCCGCGGAATTCGCCGCCACGTTCCGCGAAAAGGCCATCGTGATCGGCTCCTACGCCGTGGCAGCAGCCATCTTCTGGCTGGTGCTGGCGCGGACCGTCTTCGGCCGGCATGTGCGCGCGGTGGGCGACAACGAAAGAGCCGCGGAGTATGCGGGGCTGCCCATTCGCCGCACCAAGATCTGGGTGTATATGCTCTCCGGCCTGCTTTCGGGCGCGGCCGGCGTGCTGTACGCGGCCGAGAACCACCAGGGCAATCCCAATGCCGGTGTGGCATACGAGCTGGACGCGATCGCCGCGGTGGTGATCGGCGGCACGCGGCTCTCCGGCGGCAAAGGATCGATCTCGGGAACGATCGTGGGTACCTTGATCATGGGTGTGCTCACCAATATGCTGCGATTGAATAACGTGGATAGCAACGTGGAAATGATGATCAAAGCAGTAATCATCGTGCTGGCTGTAGCGGTTCAGCGGGAAGGCAAGGAGTCGTGATGCGGACCCTGGTCGCGGTGTCGATGCTCTTGGCCGCGTGCGGCGGCGGCGCGAAGAAGCAGTTCCTGGTGGCCTTCAGCCAGGCCAATAACGCCGAGCCTTATCGCGCCGCGCAGAATGCGCTCATGGCGAAACTCTTCTCAGGGATGCCCGACGTGAAGCTGGTGATCAGCGACGCGCAGCAGGACAACAGCAAGCAGGTGGCCCAGGTGGAGACCTTCATTCGCCAGAAGCCGGACCTGCTGATCGTGGCGCCCAACGAACGCGCCGCGCTGACTGCAGTGATGGGACAGGCGATGGAAGCGAAGCTCCCCGTGATCTGCCTGGAGCGCGACATTCTGCAGCCGAATTACACCACCTACGTGCACAGCGACAATGTCGCGATCGGACGCCTCGCTGGGCAGTTCATCGTGGATCACCTGGCGAAAAAACATGGCAAGCCCAGGGGCAACATCGTCGCCATGCGCGGGTTGCTGGGCGTGGAAGGCGAGATCAACCGCGAGCGCGGCGCGAAGGAAATCTTCGATAAATACCCGGATATCAAGATCGTTGCCGATCCGGTGGCCGACTGGATTCAGGCCAAGGCGAAAGACCGCATGACCGAAGTCCTGCGCGCGCAGCCCGCGATCGACGTCGTCTACGGCCACAACGATCCGATGGCCATCGGCGCGTACCTGGCCGCAAAGGAGCTGGGCCGCGAGAAGGAGATGATCTTCGTCGGCGTGGACGGCCTCGGTGGACCGGCCGGCGGCATCCGGAAGGTGTTGGACGGCATTCTGGCCGCGACATTCGTGTACCCGCTTTGCGTGGACAAGGCCGTGGAGATCGCGGGGCGCATTCTCCACGAGCCAGGCTTCAAACCTGAAAAGGACTACGTGCTCGAATCCGCGATCGTGACGCCGGACAATGCCGCACAGATGTACCAGAAGTTCACGGTGTTACAGTAGCGCGTGGGGCAGCCGGAACGGCCCGCAACCGGAGTTCCGGCCCGGCCGCCAGGGGACAAATGGAAGACCGAGCGCAAGCGCTGGCCACGATCGACGCGTGGGCCGGCGCGCTGGAACAAGGTGTACCTCACGATCTGTTCGTGTTCCTCAGCAGGATCGTGCCCATTGTCAACGTCGATCTGCTGATCCGTGACGATCGCCTGGGTACCCTGCTTACGTGGCGTGACGACGAATACTACGGGCCGGGCTGGCACATTCCGGGCGGGGTCATCCGCTACAAAGAAACCTTCGAGAAACGCATTCGCCTCACCGCCAGGGCCGAATTGGAAACGGACGTGACATTCGACCCCGAGCCGATCGCCCTGATACAAACCATCGAGCCTGTCCGGCGCGAGCGCGGGCATTTCATATCTCTGCTGTATTGCTGCCACCTGTTGGGTCCGCCAGCGGAACGTCTGCGTCACGCCGGATCGCAGCCGGCGCCCGGGCATTGGGCCTGGCATTCGGCCTGCCCGCCTGACCTGATTGCTGAGCAGGCTCGCTATCGGAGGTTCATCTGAGGGAGCCCCGGAGAGCGCGCGTCTGGTCCTGGATCTTTCCGCTGGTCCTGGCCGCGGTTCTGCTTTACTTCGCGCTGCACGGCGTCGATTGGCGGCGCGTCTGGAGCCTGATTGTCCACGCGGACGCCCGTCTGCTGTGCACCGCGGCGCTGGCTACCTGCCTCACGCACTTTCTGCGCGCTCTGCGTTGGCGGGTCGTGCTCACCGCCGAGGCCGCTTTCAGCGTGGGCACGGTGTTTTCGGCCAATATGGCGGGATACCTGGGCAACAGCTTCCTGCCGGCCAGGGCGGGAGAGGTCATCCGCAGTTTCATTCTCAGCAGCCGGTCGCCTCTCAGTAAGACCTACGTTCTGACCACGGCTCTCGCCGAGCGCACGATCGACGCGGTGGTGCTTGTGCTTTGGGCAT
>Ga0335077_10007877_pt1 | contig 13204 bp, 16 predicted proteins | sample Lox_Sample_31_FD_207151 | JGI IMG/M metagenome (GOLD analysis project Ga0335077, IMG submission 207151) | Soil microbial communities from Loxahatchee National Wildlife Refuge, Florida, United States - Lox_Sample_3.1 | ecosystem: Environmental > Terrestrial > Soil > Wetlands | place: USA... | reverse complement strand
GCCGACCCTGCTGTTCAGCAGCGCAGGCGGGGTCGGCTCGTGCCTTGCAGCCGGTGGCAGTGTCAAGGAATGATCGGGTCGCTTTGCTGCAGCGAGATCACCGCGTCCTGACCTCCGCCCGCGACCATCGCGCCTCGCGGGCCACCGTTGGCCGGCCTGCTCAGCCGGGGATGCGGGTCTGCTTATGCCTCGGTCAGCTCCGCAGCACGCCGGTCGGTGACCAGCCTGAGCTGCCGCTCCGCGAAGAACTGCAGGAGACCGCGCTCGGTGCGCAGATCCCATCCCGGTTCAAACAGCTCGGTCAGCCCGTCCGTCACGGCGGTGCCCGCGATCGCCTTGGCGAGGCTGGCGTCCTCGGCCTCCCCGACATACTCGACGGCCGTGATGAGCAGGTCGTCCTTCTGGAAGACGGTTGTACTGGCCAGCACTGTTCGCTCCCCGGCGCGTGCCGTCGGCGGGCGGCCGCCGGACAGCAGCTTGGCCGCTGCGTCGCCCGTGCCCGGCCGCAGCGGGTAGGCCAGCGCCATCCTGCGTGTCACAGCGCCCGCGGGTGGCGCCAACAGGCCCGGATCGGTGGTCCAGTGCACGATTTGGCGCATCATCGCGCGCTGGAAGAAAGCGGCGGCGGCACCCGGGTCGCTCAGGTCCCTAGGCTCCGCGAGCAGCGGGTTGAGCGCCTCCTCGGTGGCACGGATGGCCGGCTGGGCCGCGAGGTGCCGCATCACGAGCGGGAGCGGCCCCTCCACGTCCATCATCCGGATCACCCGGGCACCCCACAGGAACACCGTGGTGCCGAGAAGCCGGGCGCCGTCGCCGATCTCCGTCTGGGGTCTCGGGTAGTCCGAGAGGACCTGCTGAACTTCGGGCTCCGCGCCTGGGCGCACCGCGAACGTCAGTGCGTATCGTTCCATGAGGTATCTCCTTGTCTGACGATTAGTACTGGATGCCGCTAGTACTGGATGCCGCGAACCTGTTCGACCTCACCGAGCCGAGCCCGGGCCCAAGCCGCCCGCTTCCAGCCGTTGCCTTCATCGCGAGTTTCCTGATCCGCATCGGCGATGCCGAGTGCGCGCAACGCCATCACGGCGCTGGACTGAACCCCGAGGCAGGCACCCCGATGGCCACCGTCGGAGGCGGCCTCGAGGACGGCGACCCGGCGGCAGGGACGGCGCCGGCCGATAGCCGTGGCGAAGCCGCCGATCCCGCTGTCGGCGGCAAGCACATGCCCCCGCTCAACGGGCATCTCCCGCGGCGGCCGGGGCGGTGCGGGTCTCGCGCAGTACCGTGTAGCGCAGCGACTGCCGTGCCCGTACATGGCTCATCATCGGCGTCGCCGCCTCGCGATGACCTGGCGTGCTTTCCCAGGCCAGGAAGTCCTCCGCCGACCGCCACTCGCTGGTGATCAGCCACTCGTCCGCGTCATCCGCCGACCTGCACACCTGATCGGACATGTGACCGGGAACCTGGGCGACCTGCCACCTGACCGCCTCGTATTCTCTTAGGAACGCTTCGCCCGCGCCGGGTGAGAGCTTGAGCATGAACAGGACGCGATAACCGGCGGAGGCGTCCTGTCCGTCCTCAGCACTCATGCGAATCACTCCCGCGCGCCCGGGGCGCTACTGCGGCCGATGGCCCGGGAGACCATGGCGACGCGCCACCCCCTTCGATCGTCGGACGACCTGTGTCCGCGCCGCTCCTGGTCGCCTCGGCGAACCCGTCGGCCAGGCGCGCCCGTTCGGCCAGCCCGATCTCGCGCGGCGCCGCGTTCATCTCCACCTCCACCACACTCACCGGCCTATGTACCCACCTCCGGTCATGCGACTACCATTAGCAGCAGGACAATTACTGAGAGTGACACCATGAGGGATTGAGTCCCGTGCCACGCGGCTAATCCATGATCTGGCAGATGACCTGACCAGCGGACACGGCGTCGCCGACGGCGACGGCGAGATCGGTGACCACGCCGGCGCGGTGCGCGGCCACCGGCTGCTCCATCTTCATCGCCTCGATCACCGCCACGGGATCGCCCAGGTCGACGCGATCCCCCGGCGCCGCCACCTTGACCACGCTGCCCTGCATGGGGCAGACGACTTCGTTGCCAGATGATGCACTGGGAAGCAACTGCGGGCGCGCCGCCTTGCGCCCGAGCATCCGCCGCGCGGCTATGTCCGGCCCTGCGTGGGCTGGAACTACGACCTCCAGCCGCCGCCCGTTGACCTCCACCGTCACCCGCTCCTGCGATGGGCGGCCGGGCGGCTCGGCTGGTTCCGGCTGCGGCGCACAGCCGGGGAAATCGGTCTCGATCCACCGCGTGTGCACGGTGAAGGGCGTTCCCGGGCCCGGCGGCGCGAAAGCGGGATCGTCCACCACCAACCGGTGAAACGGCAGCACGGTGGCCACGCCCTCGACCTCGAACTCGGCCAGTGCGCGCCGGGCGCGCTCCAGAGCCTCGCTGCGGTCCCTGCCGGTCACGATCAGCTTGGCGAGCATAGAGTCGAACTCCCGCCCGATGACGGCCCCCGCGGTGACACCCGAGTCGACCCGGACTCCGGGTCCCCCCGGCACCTGCCAGGTTGTCAGCGCCCCGGGCCCGGGCAGAAACTCGCGGCCCGGGTCCTCGGCGTTGATCCGGAACTCGATGGCGTGGCCGTGAGTCGGCGGGTCGTCGTATCCGAGTTCCGCGCCTTCAGCGAGCCTGAACTGCTCTCGGACGAGGTCCAGGCCGGTGATCTCCTCGCTCACCGGGTGCTCCACCTGCAGGCGCGTATTCACCTCCAGGAAGCTGACGACGCCGTCCGGGCCGACGAGGAACTCGCATGTCCCGGCCCCCACATACGCCGCCGCCTGCATGATCGCCTTGGACGCCTCGTACAGGCGCGCGACCTGGTCTGCCGTGAGAAAGGGCGCCGGCGCCTCCTCGACCAGCTTCTGATGACGGCGCTGCAGCGTGCAGTCCCTGGTCGAGACGACCACCACGTGGCCGCGGGAGTCGGCGAGGCACTGCGTCTCGACGTGACGCGGCCGGTCGAGGTACCGCTCGACGAAGCACTCGCCGCGACCGAAGGCCGTGACCGCCTCCCTCGTGGCCGAGTCGTACTGCTCGGCGATCTCCGCTGATGTCCGGGCCACCTTCAGGCCGCGCCCGCCGCCCCCGTACGCCGCCTTGATCGCGACCGGAAGGCCGTGCTCACTCGCGAAGGCGGCCACGTCGCCGGCATCGGCCACGGGGCGCCCGGGGACCAGGGGCGCGCCCACGCGCCGGGCAACCTCACGTGCCGCGATCTTGTCACCAAGCTGGCGGATGGCCTGCGCCGGCGGCCCGATCCAGGTGATCCCGGCCCCGGTAACCGCCTCGGCGAACTCCGCATTCTCGGAAAGGAACCCATAGCCGGGGTGAACGGCGTCGGCACCGGATCGCGCCGCGACCTCGAGCAGCTTCGCGATGTCGAGGTACGTCTGAGCGGGCGCCGCCCCGCCGAGGGCATACGCCTCGCCCGCGAGCCTGACGTGCGGGGCGTCGCGGTCTGGGTCTGCGTAGACCGCGACGCTCTCCAGACCCGCGTCGCGGCACGCCCTGGCTACCCGGACAGCGATCTCGCCGCGGTTGGCGATCAGGACCTTGCGCATCGGCGCCCTCCCTTATGACCGGGCAAAGTAGGCACTGCCGACCGCTGCGGCGAAACCTGGCCCGGAAAGCAGCGTCCGCAGCCGGCTCGTCCGCGACGAGCGCTGGCTGAGTAGTTGCCAGCCGCCCGGCAACCCGGGCGGAATGCGAAGGAGACGACGCTGTGCGGATGGACGCGCTGCGCGGCCCGCACAGAAACGAGCGGCGCGGCCGCCCGGGGGCGCCCGCGTCCCACTAAATTCCGCGCCCGTCCAGCCGGCCGTTCAGGAACCGCATGTCCTCGCACCGCAGGTTGAAGAACAGGACGGTGTCGAGCGCCGCGCGCGTGCGCGCGATCCGGCGCACGGCCAGCACTCCGTTGCGCCAGCACGCGAATCTCCCCGCCGGTCAGCAGCCGGCCCGGCTCCTCGTGGCGTTCGTACACCCCCGTCTTGACGCCCGCACCGCACAGCGCGATCGCGGTCGTCCCGTCCCCGGTCCCGGTGCCGACGAAGATCGCCCAGCCCGATCCAGACATAGCTGCGTCCCCCCTCCCGGCTCCATGACGCGAGGTCTTTCTCGCGGCCGCCGTTTCTGCTCCCGATGATGTGGCGCAGGCCATGGAACACGGCTTTATAGCATCCTGGCGCAACAGGCCGCGCCCGGCGCTGAGCGACTCGCGTACGGGGCTACTGACCTGCGCTGCCCCAGCCGCCGCGCGGGCGCCGCCATGAGCGTGAGGACGCGTAGGCCGGAGGCCGCCACGCGGGGCAGGCGGGGGCCCGGTGCGGGCCCGCGCGCCGCCGCCTCGTGAGCAGGACCACGATGAGAGCCGCGACCTCCTCCTCGCTTGGGTACCCGGCTGCAGCGGGCACGCCCGGTGACGCGCCACCGGCCATCACGCGACCGTCGCCCGCACGGCGTCTTCGACGATGTTCTTGATCCGCTCCATCTGCACCGCCGAGTTCCTGGTGATCATCTCGGCCATCGTGGCGTCGTCCACGGGGGCGCCCGGCTTCATGTGGAAGTCCTGGACCCAGCGCATCTCGACGCCGCCACGGGTCTCACGATAGGTCCAGTTGATGTCCATGAACTCGAACGGGCCGGTCTCGACCCGGTACGCGTGCACGGCCCGCGCCTGCGGGTCCATGACGCGCTCGGAGACCCAGCTCCACACCTTGCCGTTGTCGTCGGGGTGCATCGTCAGCCGGAACCGCACCGTGTTCCCGTCCCGCGCGATGATCTCCGCCGCCGCGTACTCGCTGAACAGGTGCGGCCACGACCCGACGTCGTTGGTCATGTCCCAGACGAGATCCATGGGTGCGTTGATCATTATCGAGCTCTCGGTATGAGCGGCCGATACGCCGCCTGAGGACCTGGTCATGAGCGGCGGCCGCCCGGGCCTGCTGCCTGCCGAATGATGGCTTCGAGGTCAGCGAGGGTACGGCAGTCATCGATGTCGGCGTGGATCTCGATCCCGTACTGGCGCTCGATCGCGGCGAGGACGCCGAGCAGGCCGAGCGAGTCGACGCCCAGCTCTTCGAACGTCACCTGAGGTTCCTGCTGCAGTTCCCCGGGGTCGATCTCGACGCCGGCGACGGTCTTCATCATCTCGCTCAGCTCGGCTCGGGTCGGCATGGTCGTGGCGGGCATCTGCGTTCTCCCTTTCTGTGGTTTTCTCTTTCTGTGGTTCTCTCTGGCGTGGTCAGGCGGCTCGGAGCACAACGGCGGCGTTGAACCCGTCGAACCCCCGGGCCAGGACGAGGGCCGTCTGGACGCGGCCCGTCCGGGCCTCGCGGACCAGGTCTATGTCGCAGCCCGGTGCCAGCTCACCGATGCCGTATGTGGGCGGTATGACTCCGTCGCGTATGGCCAGCAAGGCGGCAACCACGTCGAGCGGCGGCCCGCCCGCGTACAGCCGGCCGCAGAGCGTCTTGGGCACGGTCACCGGAACCCCGAACGGGCCGAACAGCCCGGCGAGCGCCGCTGCCTCGGCCGCGTCCGGGCCGGGCAGGCCGGCGCCGTCGGCGAAAACGACGTCCACGTCGTGGGGCGCTGCCCGGGCGTCGGCGAGCGCGGCCTCGGCCGCCTGCCGCAGCGTCGGCGGCCTGCCGCTGCCCGGACGCGGGTCGAACGACGAGGCATAGCCGGCGATCTCGCCGTACGGCTGGTCCACGCCACGGGCAAGCGCGCTGTCCGCGCGCTCAGCGATCAGGATCGCGCCGCCCTCGCCGGGCACGTACCCGCAGGCGTCCGTGTCGAAAGGCAGGTAAGCGCGCTGCGGGTCCGCCGTGCGGCTCAGCCGGTCGCTGGCTATCTGGCAGGTCAGCGCGTACGGGCCGATCGGTGCTTCGGTGCCGCCCGTGACGACCACGCTCGCGTCGCGCCGCAGCGCGCGCCGGGCCCGGCCGAGCGCGTCGAGGCCGCCGGCCTGCTCGCAGACCACGACGCCGCAGGGTCCTTTCATCCCGTTCCTGATCGACAGCTGACCGGTTGTCGCCGCGTAGAACCAGGCGATCGACTGAAAGGGGCCGACCGCGCGCGGCCCGCGGCTCCACAGTGCCTCGATCTCGAGCTGCCCGAACTCGTTGCCGCCCGACGAGCTTGCGGTAACGACGGCCATGTCGTACGGGGGCAGTTCCGCCGGGACCAGTTCGGCGTCCGCGAGCGCCCGCTCCCCGGCGGCGAGCGCCAGCTGCGTCCAGCGGTCGGTCTGCACCGCGAGACGGTCTCCGCACAGCTCCGCGGGATTGAGCCCGTCGATGAGGCCGGCGACGCGCACGGGATAGCCGTCGGATTCGAACCTGCTGATCGGGCGCAGCCCGCTCAGGCCGGACAGCGTCGCCGCCCAGTACGAGTTCGTGTCGCAGCCGTTGGGCGCTACCGCCGCCACGCCAGTGATCAGTGCCCGCTGCGAGTCGTCACTCACCCGGCGCCCCCAGATCGTGACCGGGTGAGCAGCATCGCCGTCTGGAAGCCGCCGAACCCGCTGCCGACCGTCAGAACGGCATCGCTGCGCTGCTCGCGTGCCTGCAGCGGTACGTAGTCGAGGCCAAGCTCGGGGTCGGGCTGGTACAGGTTGGCGGTCGGCGGAACGACGCCGTGCTCGATGGCCAGCGCCGACGCCGCGACCTCGATGGCACCGATCGCGCCGAGCGAGTGCCCGACCATTGACTTGATCGAGCTCACCGGGACCTCATAAGCCCGCGCGCCGAGGCTCGCCTTGAAGGCCGCCGTCTCGTGGCGGTCGTTCTGGCGGGTGCCGGATCCGTGCGCGTTGATGTAGTCGATGTCCTCGGGGGCGAGCCGCGCACGGCCCATGGCCACCCTGATCGCCTCGGCCATTTCCAGGCCGTCAGCGGTCAGCCCGGTCATGTGATAGGCATTGCTGCGCTGGGCGTAGCCGGCGATCTCGCAGTAGACATGCGCGCCGCGGCGGCGCGCCTCGTCGGCCGGCTCGAGAACGAGGACCGCCGCGCCCTCGCCGAGCACGAACCCGTCGCGGTTGGCGTCGAAGGGGCGGGACGCGTGCGCCGGGTCGTCGTTGTTGGGCGAGGTTGCCTTGATGGCGTCGAAGCAGGCCACGGTGATCGGCGAGATCGGCGCGTCAGTCGCGCCGGCTATCACCACGTCGGCCCGGCCGTCCTCGATGAGCTCTGCCCCGTCCGCGACCGCGTCCAGTCCCGACGTGCACCCGGTCGAGATCACGCTCGCCGGGCCCTCCGCGCCGCAGTCCCAGGCGACCTCTGCCGCGATCGTGCTGGGGATCAGCGCCCGGTACAGATGGCGCGACGCCTTTGCCGGGTCAACGACCCAGTGCTTGCCCGTGTCGCTCACCACAACGTATTGCTGCTCGAGCGTGATGGTGTTACCGACCGCGCTGCCGATGCTGACGCCGATGCGGCCGGGCGGCACGTTGTCCAGGTCGAGCTTGCTGTCGGCCAGCGCCTCGCGGGCGCACACGAGAGCGAACTGGGAGCAGCGATCGGTCCGTTCGACCTCGTCGGCCGTGAGGCCCTCGGCCGCCGGGTCGAAGTCGCACTCGGCCGCGATACGGGAGCGGAACCCCGCCGGGTCGAACAGGGTTATGCCGCGGGTGGCCGTCGTGCCCGACGTCAGCAAGGCCCAGAACGCCTTCGTGCCGTTGCCGCCGGGCGCCAGGACGCCGATGCCGGTGATCGCGGCACGGCGCCGGCTCACCTGGGCTCCCCGGAGGCGGCAGGTGCAGGCTCGGTGTCCACGTGCCCCAGGTCAGGGCGCGGCGCCAGCGGGCCGAGGTGGAAGACCGCGAACGCCGGCTGGCCCATCTCGCTGTTCTCCAGCCGGTGACGCACCCCGATCGGGATGAACAGGCCTTCGCCAGCGCCGAGCGGCACGGGCTCGCCGTCGAGCCTGACCAGCAACTGGCCGCTGGCCAGGTAGATGAACTCCTCCGAGTACGGGTGGTAGTGCTCCGTGACGCACTCGCCCGGCTGGAGGGTGAGCACTCCCATGAAACCCGAGGTCGACTTCACCGTCGCGGGGCTAAGCATGGTGCGGAGATCGCCGCCGCGGCGGCGGTTGGGCTCCACGTCACTCGCCGCGATCTTCGCCCATTGTGGGTTTGTCACCAGGTGTCCTTCCGAGGGCCGCCTCACAGCGGTGGGTTTCCGTGCTTGCGCAGGGGCAGATGCTCATGCTTGGCACGGAGCACTTCGAGGCCGGCGCAGATCACCGACCGGGTCTCGCGTGGATCGATTACGTCGTCCACCAGCCCGCGCTCTGCCGCGTAGTAGGGATGCATGAGCTGCTGCCGGTACTCGGCGACGAGATCCTTCCGCAGCTGGTTCGGATCGGGCGCCGCCGCGATCCGCTTCCGGTGGATGACGTTTGCGGCGCCTTCCGCGCCCATTACGGCGATCTCGTTGATCGGCCATGCGTACGCGAGGTCCGCGCCGATCGAGCGGGAGTCCATCACGATGTACGCGCCGCCGTACGCCTTGCGCAGGATCACCTGGATACGCGGGACCGTGGCCTCGCAGTAGGCGTACAGCAACTTGGCACCGTGCCGGATGATCCCGCCATGCTCCTGGTCTACGCCCGGCAGGAATCCGGGGACGTCTACCAAGGTGACCAGCGGGATGTTGAACGCGTCGCACGTGCGAACGAACCGTGCCGCCTTTTCCGCCGCCTCGATGTCGAGCACTCCGCCGAGTACCAGCGGCTGGTTGGCGACGATCCCGACGGTTTGCCCGCCCATGCGCGCCAGCGCGCAGATCACGTTCCGGGCCCACTCGGCGTGCAGTTCGAGAAACTCGCCGTCGTCGGCGATCTGCTCGATGACGGCCAGCATGTCGTAGGGCTTCGCCGCCGCGGCGGGAACGATGTCGAGAAGGGCGTCACACCGCCGGTCCTGCGGGTCGCCGGGCTCGTGGCCATCGGGCGCCTCGCGATTGTTCGGCGGCAGCAGCCACAGCAGCGACCGGATGGCCTCGAAGCAGCTCTCCTCATCGTCGTGCACGAACGTGGCCAGGCCGGAGGTGCGGGAGTGCATGTCGGCGCCGCCCAGCTCTTCATGGCTGACCTGCTCGCCAGTCACCTCGCGGATCACATCCGGCCCGGTGAGGAACATGTTCGAGATCCCGCGGACCATGAAGACGAAATCGGTCAGCGCCGGTGAGTAGGACGCCCCGCCCGCGCACGGCCCGAGCATTACGCTGATCTGCGGTATGACGCCGGAGGCCCGTACGTTCCGCCGGAATATCCCGCCGTATCCGGCGAGCGCGGTGACGCCTTCCTGTATCCGGGCGCCGGCCCCGTCGTTCAGGCCGATGAGCGGCGCGCCCGCCGACTCCGCCAGGTCCATGATCTTGTGGATCTTCTGCGCGTGAGCCTCGCCCAGTGAGCCGCCAAAGATCCGGAAGTCGTGGGCGTACAGGAACACCTTCCGACCGTCGATCGTCCCGTAACCCGTGATCACGCCGTCGGTATGCGGCCGCTGCTCGTCCAGCCCGAATCCTGACGCCCGGTGCCGGCGGAGCATCTCAAGTTCCCTGAACGAGCCGGCATCGCACAGGCGGTCGATCCGCTCACGAGCCGTCAGGCGACCGCGCTCGTGCTGACGCTCAGTGGCACCCTCGCCGGGGCCGATGAGAACTTCCTGCCTGAGCAGCGCCAAGTCGCCGGCCACATCGTGCAGGTCCGGCTGATCCGCCTGGCCGGCCGCCGTCGCCGGGCTGTCCGGCACGGTCAAAGCCTTGGTGGCCTGCGTCATAGTCATTGCTGCTCCCCATGGCCGTACGTTTCGGACAGTGCCGCGTCACGCTTGCGCTCGCCAGAGATAAAATTCCCTGGCCATCGCGTCGCTCGGGCTCCGCCACGTCGCGGGATCGTAGGCGGTGACGTGCTCCGACAGCTTCTTGTTGATATCAGCGAACAACGGATGCGCACGCACCTCGGTCAGCGGAAAGGCCAGGTCCTCGTCGCTTTCAATTGAATGGAAGTAGAGGTCATGAAAACGGTAGAGACGCCGTTCCCGCACACCCAGCATCTGCGGAAGCTCGCCCGTGTCGGACTCTGCGAAGATTTGCTTGACAGCTTCCTCGCTTCCATGCTTCATACGGGCGACGATAAGCGTCCGTGGCATGACAACCCCCCAATTAATTCCCCTGCTCCCTCCGCAGCGGATTAGTTCCCCTGCGTCCGTCACGCGTAAACATACCCGTCTCCGGTGGGCGCGGATCGGTGCAAATAGGTACGGGATTCGCAGGGTTACGGGCAGGCGTGAATGGGTAGGGGATTGCCAGCGTTACGGAGGCTCGGGACGGGCGGTATCCAGAAGGTCGCCGGCGAGTGCCGACGCCGGCGCATGTGATGCCGGACGGCCAGTGCCCGGATTGAGGATCCCCGGCTCGCCAGTCCCGGCTGATCTGCACGAACATCTCCACTTGCGACCTCGCCATCCCTGACCTCCGCGCCAGCCGAACCGACACAAGAGATCAGATCCAGGGCGGGCCGATATTCGCGACGCAAAGGGTCAAACCGGGCAGGTCAGGTGATCACACTCACGGGACCTGAGAGCGCAATGCGGCAGGCCCCCGCTGGGCTCTCTTGGACAGGTACAGGTAGTCTCGCTGGCGGGCGTGAAGTGCGGTAGCGCAGTCCGCCCATCGCTCCGGGCCCGCCCTGAGTGACCGCGGCGCCGGCCCAGCCTGGGCGACGCGGGCCCGGACGCGGGTTACCTCGCCCATCGCGGGCTGGCGAAGGTGGTCAGCGGCTCTGCGCGGCCTGGCGGTCCGAATCGCGGCAGGGCCACACTGGTGCTGGCAAGATACACGCTGACTCGTCGGGAACGGGGGAGGTGGCTATGGCAGAGACCATGCTCGTGATCGGGAGCGACACTCGCTGCATCGGCAATAAGGTGCCGGGCGAGGTGAAGTCCGTGGTCGTCAACCCCGGCACCCGGACGGTAACCCACCTCGTGGTCGAACCAAAGGGCCGGGTGGGCCTAGCGCGGCTTGTTCCGCTGGATGACAAGGTCGAGGTCGCGCCGGGCAAGATCGGGCTCCACTACACCGAGGCGGTTTTCGAAGATCTCCCGGCCGCCGAAGAGACGCTGGCGGAGATCTTGCCTGGCGGCCCGGTAGAGCTTATCCCCGAGGGCTGGCGACCAGCGGGCGACGAGCCGCCTCTGGACGGCAGCAAGACCCCGCCGGTCCGGCAGGGGATAGCCGAAAGAACCTTGGACCTCGTCCCGGCCGGCGAGGAGGAGGAACACCGCGGCGATCACGTCCACGCCACCGACGGCGACATCGGGCAACTTCGTGCGCTTGGCATCGACTCCAGCAGCCACCAAGTGACCCGCGTGCACGTGCTTCTTAAAGAGGGGCATTTGCGGCGTCACCGGGAAGTGGCCATCCCCTCTGACAAGGTGTCCGGGTTCGACGCCGGCATTCATCTCAACATCTCCAAGCAGGAGGTGCGGGACTTGGCGCACGACGACGTCGATCACCCGAGCGGGTAAAGCCGCCACGGGCGGTCTAAGACCTCGTGCCGATGACGTGAGGCCCGCTGTCGAACTACCCTGGTATGACTGTGGTAGGCTACTGGTATGACTACCAAGCTGGCTGTTAGCCTGCCGGACGAACTGGCCGAGCAGGCACGGCAGGCGGTGCGCGAAGGCCGGGCAGCCTCCGTTTCTGCCTACATCGCCGATGCCATGGCGCAGTCGGCTCGGACCAGGTCAATCTCCCGCCTGGTGGCTGACATGCGGGCCGAGGACGGGCAGCCGAGCGAGGAAGACTACGCGTGGGCTCGCCGGGCGCTGGGAGCCGAGTGACCGGCGCGATCACCTTCGATGCCGGCGCTCTCATCGCGATCGAGCGTCGCAGCAGGCGGATGCAGGCTCTGCTGGAGGAGATCGACCGGCGCGACTGGCAAGTCGCGGTGCCCGCGGGTGCCGTTGCTCAGGCATGGCGCGGCGGCTCCCGGCAGGCGAGGATCGCCGCCCTGCTCAGCGACGAGCGCACGGAGGTCGTCCCCCTGGATGACCCGCTCGCCCGGGCCGTCGGCCTGCTGTGCGGCAGGTCGGGCCACGCCGATGTGGTCGATGTCTCGGTGGCCCTCTGTGCGCGGCAGCGGAACCTGCATGTCGTCACCTCCGATCCGGAGGATCTGCGGGCAGTCGATGACGCCCTCATCCTCCACGTGCCATGAAGGCATCGTCGGCACGGCCCAGGGGTGAAAATCCCCTGGGCCACCCGACCCGCCACCAAGTCCGGTCGGCGGTGGTCACTGATCTGGCCCGCTGATTGCCGAACGAGTAAGGGATTCGTGCGGCGTCTAGGGCTGCTCGTTCAGGCCCTGGGCAGCCTGGCTGATCACGGCGGCCACGACAGCCGGCCGCGAGACGAACACGGCGTGGCTGCCGGGGGTCTCGGTGACGGTCGCCTTGGCTCGCCCGGACATGGCGCGCCGGGCGGCAGGCGGGATCATGTGATCGTCCGTGGCGACCAGGTACCAGGACGGCTTGCTGCGCCAGGCAGGCTCGGTGACCGCCCCGCCCAGCGCCTCGACACCACCGGGGACCTGGGAATCGGCCATGAACGCGGCCAGTTTCTCTGGCACACCGGCGGCGAAGGCCGCGGCGAACTTGTCCCGGTCCAGCAATGGAAAAAACTACCCGCAACGCGCAAAGACCTCGGAGCCGTGTGACGGCATGCCTGGGATTACTCGGCGCCGAGCCTGCCCGGGCGCTCTCGACAACTCGAACTCATATTCGTATACTGAGGCATGACACGGCAGGAGGCTCGGGCCGCGATGACGGGACGCGAGGCGAGGCTCCTCGCCGGAGGTGCTTCATCACCGCATGGCGAAGGTAACGGCAACGCCTCGGCCGGACGGCTGCTCAGCCGGACCCGTGCCGACGGCCTTATGCCGTTCCGCCTGAAGGCCGCACGGAAGGGAAGGCAATGGCGCCGAGCGTAACCGCGACCCTGACCGACGACACCGGCCAGCCGGACGCGAGCGAGACCGTTTGCTTCGGTGTGGACGGGCGTGCTTATGAGATCGACCTGTCGGCCAGGCACGCCAGTGAGCTGCGCTCCATGGCCGGCCGCTACA
>Ga0335077_10007876_pt1 | contig 13205 bp, 10 predicted proteins | sample Lox_Sample_31_FD_207151 | JGI IMG/M metagenome (GOLD analysis project Ga0335077, IMG submission 207151) | Soil microbial communities from Loxahatchee National Wildlife Refuge, Florida, United States - Lox_Sample_3.1 | ecosystem: Environmental > Terrestrial > Soil > Wetlands | place: USA... | reverse complement strand
ATTCCGCAGCCGTTCCCCGACCTGGACGTGGCCTTTCTTGTCGGCCCACGGCGCGGGACGCACCCATATCTCCGCGTCCCCCTCGACCGCCGCTTGCCGTGTCACGCCAAACCGGCCAGACTCGAGGGTCACACGATTCGCTGCCGCAGGAGTTCGGCTTCCGTCTGGAGTTCCCGGGCTTCGCGCCGATAACCTTCGGCAACCTTCGACCACTTGTCGGCATCGGCAAGATCGCTGATTTCTCCCGAGATGCCGTATCGTTCCGCGGCGCGTTTCACGGCCGCTTCGGCTTCGCGAGCCAGGCTGAGCTTGCTCTCCGCTTTGGCCAGCGCTTCGTCCGCCAAGGCGTGTAAGCGGCGGGATTCCGTTTCGTTGGGGTCGCCACCCCGCTCGCGTGCGAAGGCCCGCTCCAGCACGCCTCCCAGCTCCTCCTGCGTTTTAGGATCGGCAGGCGCGAAGTGCGGGGCGTCGTCGCGATCAAACCGGTCCGGCACTCTCAATCCTTTTTGATGTCCCTGCTGTCGGCCGCGTCCTCGGGCTTGACGTAGCCCTTCTCTTTGGCGGCCTCTTCGGTACCGAACGCGCCGGCTTCAGTGGCTTCCCGATGCTTCTCGAAGGCCTCGTCCCTCTGCTTGCCGGCTTCCTCCCTCCAGGCGTCCGCATCCTTCTCGCGCGTGTCGGCTGTTTCCTTCAGGTTGTCGCGCTCGTGCTGATCGGTAGTGCCCTCGGCGCGGGTGCCGGCGGCGGATGCCTGCAGGTCGGCGCGCTCCGCCTTGTGCTCCGCCTGGTCCTTTCGCGCATCCGCCGCGTCGCCCTTGGCACCCTGCGCCTGCGCGGCGTAGAAATCGCGGCTCTCCTTGGTGTCGGCATGCTCGGCCTGCCAACGTGCGTCGGCGGCGTCCCGGTCTTTTGCCTCGGCGCGGGATTGATCCCACCCCGCGGCAATCTCCTTCTGTTGCGCGTCGGAGTCGGCCCAGGACGCTTTGGTCCGGGCGTCGATGTCGTCGATATTCCGGCTGTCCTGCCCGGTGGCCGCCTCCGAGTCCCGGCGATCCTCGGGCGAAGCGCTCTTCGCCGTATTGTCCCAGTCCAGCGCCGCGTCCACTTCCTTCTTCGTCTCCGGGGTTGCTTCGGATTTGCTCTCCTTCGTCGCTGTGGATTCGGCCTTCGATTCGGTGGATTCGGTCTTGGTTTCGGTTTCAGTCTCGGTCGCCACGATGACCTCCTGGAATCACTTCTCTCCCGCCGACTGGAAGCCCTCGAGCACATGCGGCCGCGTCGCTCCGGAGTTGACCAGGTAGCAAAACGCCAGCGCGTGCTCGTGCCGCGACGCTACGGCAAACGGCGTCATGTCCCGGGTGAACTGCTTCACCAGACTCGCCAGCCGGCCGAAGTTATTGACGAAATCCGGCTCGGCCGAGGCTGCCTTCAGCCGCTCGGCCAGCCCACGTGCCTTGACGGCCAGGTCGCGCTGCACAATGAATCCGTACCAGCACCGGCGCCGGCAGTGGCGGCATCCCGGTTCGGCCCGGCCCGGCTCGACCGCGATCCTGGTTCGCAGCTCCTCGAGATACGCAATAACAGCGTCTGCCGCTTTTCCGTCAAGCGGACCGTCCTGGAGGAGCAGCGGCAACGCATGGAGCAACAACTCTTCCAGCCGGACGTACGATCGATAGCCGCCGATGCCTCCGCGGTAGTAGTCGTGCCATTCCTTGAGCGCCATGTGCGCGAGTTCGCTGATGTGACACTGCAGGACTCCGTTCGGCGGATCCGCCCCGCCATACCTCCGGCGGAGTCCCTCGACGAGCGCCCGCTGCGTTCGCCTCCAGACATCCACCACGGTTGACGGAGATGCGGCCATGAGGCTGGAGAGGAAGTCCAGGAACACCTCATATGCCCTGGCATCGGGCGCGTTCAGCTCACTGTAGAAGGTGCACGGAGCGGAACAGGAATGGCATCCCGGCCATCTCCGGTAGATGTCCCGGACCTGCTCCTGGAACGCGGTCATGCGCTGACGCAGCCCGGCGCGCCCCACGTCGCGCTCGAAAAGATCGCGCAGATTGTCCTTGACTCCGGATATCTGCACCAGGATCGGTTGATCCAGGTACTCGTTGTGGATCACCGCCTGCCCCACGCGCAATCGCACCACGTGTTCTTTTTGCTCGCGCGTCAGGTTCATGGCGTTGCCTACCGATTCCCGGTCGTCCTCAGCCACGATCCGATGCAGGATTTTCAGGTTCGTGTTCTTCAGGACGTCCGGCGTCAGCTTGGCGGGAACCTGGTCAACAATGATGAACCCCTCCCCATACTCGCGGATTTCCGCCAGCATGTCACTGAACATCTCCACCGCTTTTCCGCGCGGATTGGCCGACTCCGCGCTCAGCGCGGGCGGGATGTTCTTCAACAGGCGGTGCGACTCCTCGATCAGCGTGATGTGCTGCAGCCCGCCTCCGAAGCCGCGCACGGTCTCGCAGTATTCGTAGAGATTGATGAGCAGCAGCGCCATCAGAAACGCCTTCTCGGCGTCGTCGCCCACGTTCTTCAGCTCCATCACCGAAGGTTTGCCGAACAGGCGTTCCAGGGGATACGAGTTGCGGGTATTCAGCATGGCGCCCTTGCCGGCCACCAGCAGACTCCTGATGCGGGCCTTGAGCGCCGCGGAGATATCCAGGGTGAGTTGCTGCCCGTACTTCTTACGTTCCACCACCACGTCGATCTGCCTGTAGAGATCCTCGAGCGTGGGCAGGTACGGAACGTAGTCGTCGCGGCCGGCATCGACGTAGCGGTTCGTCGAATGTGCCAGGTCCCAGCCGCGGTCCGTGTACACATCCAGCACCGCTTCCTCGAGAATGTAGGGCATCGAAGCGTACATTGGAAAGCTGGCGTTGAAGACAGCCTTCAGCAGGTCGATGTGCGTCAACACCGGGTAGCCGCGCGCGAACTGGAACGGATTCAGGCGGAAGGGCGAAGTGGTCTCATCGCCCAGCGTGAAGACCTGCAGATCTCGCCCCAGCACCGGATCGGCCAGCAGGACGCGGTACTCGGTTTTCGCGGGCTCGATCACCAGGAACGGTACCTGCTCGCGCTCATACCCCGCGCGCAGCAGTGCGAGGCAGGTGTTGGTCTTGCCGGCGCCCGTGATCCCGGTGATAAAGGTGTGCTTGGTGAGACTCTTCGAACCGACATAAAACCGGTCCGGCAAAATCTCCCCTCGCTGAATCACCTGCCCCAGCGCAAAACCACTGGACGTCGGGGGGTTGAGTCCGAAATCGGCCATCGGCGTCAGCCGGAGGCCCGGCACCTCCTCCCGAGGCATCCCCATGACGAGTGAAACTTCCGCCGTGTTCAGGGGGGTCGCCAGCTTGTGAAACACCGGTCCCAACGGATGAGGCGCTTCGGGCGGAAGCTTCATGGAGGGGTTGCGAAACTGCATCAGGGCGTCGCGCAGCACCTCGATATGCGCTGCGGTGTCAATCGCCCGCAGCGGCTCGAAATACGTGTCCTTTCCCGAGAGCACCGCCCGCACCACCCCCTGGCCGCGGCGCAGCGTGTTGTCGTTGTCGGCCAGCAGAAAGGTTCCGGCATTCCACAGTCCCAGATTCTTGCCGTCCTGCAGGCGTTCGATGTAGCGGTCGAGCAGTTCCTCGCAATACTCGGCGGTCCTGTTCAATACCTCGCGGCTCATGCCCCGGGTTCTGGCTTCGGAAGTGGCATCCGAACGACCCATCGAGAAGCCTGCACCTCCGACCGCCGCGCTCAGCAGCGGACCGGCCGCACCCAGCAGCGGGCCAAATCCGAGCATTCCGCCCAACAGCGTTGCTCCACCCATCAGCAGCCCCCCTCCGATCGAGCCGCCCTTCTGGTCGGTGTGTGTCGTCGTCAGGGCCACCGTATCGCTCGCCGTACCTCGCACGTACGCGTGAATTTCGGAGCTGATGTCGCGGCACCGCTGGATCACCTCATCCAGGGCTACCTCGGAAATCGGTTCCGCGATCGTCAGAAGACAATAGCGCTCGCCGCGCAGGCTGTTGGTCAACCGGTCCAGCCCCTGCACGAACACCTCCTTGGCCTCGGACTTGGCGGATGGGATGCCGGTAATGGCTCCAATCTGCCGCAGGCTGGCGATCGGACGAAGCAGTTCCATGGACACACTCCGTGGATCCATGGCGGCCAGCCGGATGCCCGGGAAGTTGCCGTGCAGCGCGCTCGACAGGACTTCGATTTGGTCGGCCGTATGGGCGTGGCTGGTGGGGTCGAGCTTATAGATCCCCATGTACACGTGCACGTGGCTTCCCTCGCTGACCACCGCAAACACCAGCGAATGGGAGCCGTCGCGAAACGAGCTGATCACGTTCTGCATGTTGAGGGCATGCAGGCTGCGATCCCGGTCGGCCGAGTGCGCCACCTCGAGGATTTGCAGGAATCGGAGGTTGGCCATCAGGTTGGGGTCGGCTTGCACCTGTACCAGCCCAAGGTCGGTGAGCCCGGGCAGATAGCGGCGCTCGAGTGCCGTCAGCAGGCTTCGGCTGAGGGCGCTGTCGGACAGGCGCATCGTTTGGCCGCGAGGCCCGGTTATTTCGAAGGGCATGTTTCCGCTCCCTGCCGCACCGCCCCGAGCACAAGTCCCCGCGCGATGACTTCTTCCGGATCGCGCGCCACCACGGAGGACCGGCAGAGCGCCGTGCGGACCGCATCGCCGGCGAAGTACCAGCGAGCCGCCCCTCCCGCCAACAACACTTGATCGAAATGCTCGGGCCGGAAGCCCAGCCGCGCCGGAGCCTCGGCCACGGCCGTCTGGAACTGCGCACGCGCATCTTGGAACAGCGCGTCCATTTCCGTCTTCGATATGGACAGGCGAGTAGGCGGCATGCCCGCCGGAACCACGCAGTACTGCACGTGTTCGGTCCGGCTCTCCGAGAAAGAGAGAGAAGCCTCCTCCTTGAAGAGACGGGCAAACAGCGAGAGGGCCCGCCGGTCCTCATCGGACAACTCCGCGCCGAGACGCTCCGCCAGCCAATTCTCCAGAATCATGTCGAACCACATTCCGCCGAGCGGGTACTCCACGTGGTCGATTACCGTCATCCAGGCGCCGCCGGGGCCGCTCTCCACCACCGAAATATCGAGGCCCTGGCTCCCCCAGTCGATCACCAGGTAATGCTCGGCGCCGACCAACACGGGTTCACGCTTTTGCTGAACATATGCGGCCACTGCAGCCAGAGGCTCGGGGACCAGGTGCGTCAGGGGGAAACCCGCTTGCTCGACGGCCGCCGCCAGCCGCGATGACTGCGTCTCGGGCCACTCCGGCGGAATCGCTACTGCCGTGGCGGCCCCTGCGGCCGCATCCACCGCGCCCGGGCCCAGCACTTCCACCAGGCGGTCCTTTAGAAACTTCAGAAAGCCGCGAGTGGCCCGAGCGGCCCTGTCCTCCTCGCCAGACAAGTCTTCGATGAACCCGAAACTGACCTCGTCGGGTTCCTCAATCCAGCACTGCAAGGCTTCATTCCCGAAGATTTCCGCGCTGCTGTCCCCAGCCAGCCGGACCGCCGTGGGAACCATAACGCGAGCCTCCACGCGGATCAGATCGGGAATGGCCAGCAAGCGGGAGGCGTCGGCGCGTCCAAAGGCCAGATATGTACCTCCACGCCCCAGCGCCAGGCCGGTCAGGGTGCGGACGCCGCGGCCGGCCCGAGGCTCACGAACGGCCCGGGCGGTCGCTGCCATATAACGGCGGGGTTCGGGTTTTGGCGGCTTCACCGGCTCGAGCCGGGGGGCCGGAGGTGGTCCGGCCACCTGGACGTTTGCCCCCGCGCCCACCAGCGTCGCCCGCAATCTTTCGGCCGCGTCGGGCGCACCGCAGACGGCCACCACCACTGGTGCCGACGCTACAAACCGGGCCGCGCTGGCGCCATCCAATTGGAGGAGTTGCCGGAGGGCTACCAGCACCCTTCCGCGGTACGGCCCCGCATCCAGGAGTTTCACCTGGAATCCCATGCCTGAGGATTGCAGCGCTGGTGGTTGGCTGGAAGCTCTCCCTGACGGGCGCGGCTCAGCCGCCGATTCCGGCCCGCCACCGCCAGGAAACGGTTGCACTGAGGGAGAAGGCGCCGGTGCCTTGTCGAGATTCCGCGGGACGCCGGCGGGATGTGTTGGTGTCGATGGAATCGGCGGCGCCACTGGTGTGAGCGTCGCGGCTGCCGCCGGTTTTGGGGGCGGCTGGCTGGCGGCCTCCGGCTGGTCGGGAAGTTCCACCTGCGCTGCGCCGCAGACCCTGCAGAAGCGCGCGCCGGCCCCGACGGCCTGCCCACAAACCACGCAGAAGCGGCGGAGAGAAACGGAAGTCGCCTGGCTCATGCCTCACCACCTGTCGTGCCGTCAATCACGGACTGGACTGCCGCAGTTGTTGCAGAAGTGCGCCGTGGGCTGGAGCTCGTGGCCGCAGGCAAAACAGGTCTTGGAGGCCGGTGCTCCGCACGCCTGGCAGAACTTCGACCCCGGAGGCAGCGGCTCGTTGCATTGCGAGCAGACCACACCAGCGGCTACCGCAACAGGGGCAGCGCCCACATTCACCGGCTTGGGCGGTGGGGCGGCTCGCCGGGGCGTGAATGCCGGGTCGGCGCTGACCGGCGGCTGTATCATGCCTTCCCCTGGCATTCCGCCGAAGGCCGAATTCGTACGTACATACTGTTCGATGAATTGCCACGCTTTCGACTGAAGCTGAGTCTGTTGATAGGCTCCAACGCCGGCCGTAATCAAGGCAGGGAAGAAAACAATGGCGCCCACGCCCGCGGCCACGCCTTTGTCCGCCCACCTGGCGCCGCCGGCTTCGGCTCCCAGGTACTCGCCTTCCATCTGCAGCACCACCGTGAGGGCGGAAGACATGCCCGCAATCTTCCGGAACGTGTCCTCCTTGTGCGCTTGCACCATCAGAGCTCCATTCGGCAAGGCCATGACCTGCGTCTGATACCCTTCGCGGGAGAAGTGATCGCTCAGGCCTCGGGCCAGGGCTGGAAGATCGATATCAGGACCGTAGAACGTTCGTCTTTCCGTCGCCATGTCTTCTCCTTCGAGCTAGGGACGTTCTTCAGAGCAGACGCGACGGCTGCCTCTTGACGGGCGCGGCAGCAGCGCTGGCGCCCAGGCTGACGCCGTCTTGATTATATCCCCCCTACGCGACGATGGAAGCCCTTTTTTGTGAGTGCCGCCAGCACGTACTCGAGCGGAATCACGGCGAGCGTGGCCAGGGGCCCCGGGAGCCTTTTGGATTCGCCGGGCACCCTGGACACTGCGCACAAACCGGAGCAACATTAAAGCGGAGCTCAAAGTATGAATACCAGAGTTCGGGCATCCGGCTCCTCAGCGAACCGCCGGGGCGGCTGTCCCGGTCCTCTGATTCGCACTCGCCGCAAAGGGCGAGCAGAAACTCTCCTATCCTCCGCCTTCGTTCCGGTCTGCGCGTTGACGCTATTGTGCAGCCCCGTCCTTGACGCACAACCGCGAATCCTCGCCATCGATGTGACCAATGTCGTGCACCCCATCACCGTGGAGATGATTGCTCATGGGCTGGAAAAAGCGAAGCAGCAGAACGTCGCTGCCGTTCTCCTTCGCCTCGACATTCGGGGAGGTATGTTGGACTCCGCGCGCCAGATCGTCGAGCAGGTCGCAGCTTCGCCGGTGCCCGTCGTAACCTACGTGACCCCCAGCACGGCGGGCGCGGCATCGGCCGGCTTTCTGCTGCTGGAGGCGGGCGATGTGGCGGCTATGGCGCCCGGCACGCACGCAGGTACGGCGGGCCCGCTTACCATCCCGAACATGGATCCGGCCCTCCGGGAAAAGGTCGAGAACGATGCGGCCGCCGCTCTGCGCGCAATCGTAGCCAGGCGCGGACGCAATGCCGCACTGGCCGCGGAGGCAGTCCTCAAGAGCCAGTCCTTCACCGATAAGGAGGCCCTGGAGAACAAGCTGATCGATCTGGTGGCAGCGAACGAGCAGGACTTGCTCACACAACTCGACGGCCGCGAGGTGCTCCGTTTCGACGGCCGGCGGCAGGTGCTCCGCGTCGCTCGAGCCGGCATTCTCAATTATGAAAAGACTATCCGCGAGGCTCTGCTCTCGCCATTGACCGACCCGAACCTCGCGCTGGTTCTTCTGGTTCTGGGCGGCCTCGGGATCTATCTGGAACTCCATTCTCCGGGTCTGATCCTACCGGGCGTGCTCGGCGCCCTTCTGGTTCTGCTCGGACTGGCAGCCATCGCGCTCCTGCCGATCAATTGGCTCGGCGCCGCTTTGATGACGCTTGCCTTCGCCCTCTTCATTCTCGAGGCGAAAATCACGTCTCACGGGGTTCTCGGGGCTGGCGGCGCGGTGGCCTTGATTCTAGGCGCCTTGATGCTGATCGATAGCCCGGTTCCGGAGATGCGCATTCGGCCCGAGGTCGCGGTGGCGGTGGCCCTGCCGTTCGCCATCATCACCACCATGCTCCTCACTCTCGTCCTGCGCGCCCGCCGGGGCCGCATCGTCACGGGCAGCGAGGGAATGATTGGAGAAATTGGAATCACCGCCGGCCCGCTCGCGCCGGCGGGGAAAGTATTCGTGCACGGCGAATACTGGGACGCGGTCTCCGACACGCCCGTCTCGGACGGGCTTCCGGTTCGAGTCACGGGCATGGAAGGGTTGACGCTGGCCGTCCACCCGTTGCCGAAAGGTACAGGAGGTTAAGATGTTCAATGTAACGCCGATTGTAGTCGCCATCCTGGTGATCTATATCCTCTCGTCCATCAAGATTCTGCGGGAGTATGAGCGCGCCGTGATCTTCCGTTTGGGGCGCGTGCTGCCGAAGCCCAAAGGCCCCGGCATTATCCTGGTATTCGCGCCTGTTGACCGCATGGTTCGCGTGTCCCTGCGGATCGATACCCTGGAGGTGCCGGCCCAGGACCTCGTCACCCATGACAACGTCACGGTGAAAGTAAATGCCGTCATCTTCTTCCGCGTGATCGATTCACGGCTGGCCGTACTGGAGGTTTCAAACTTCCTGTACGCCACATCGCAATTAGCCCAAACCACGCTGCGCAGCGTGCTGGGAGAAGCGGATCTGGATGAACTGCTGAGCCAGCGAGACCATTTGAATACCCGGCTGCAGACAATTCTGGACCGCCATACGGCTGCATGGGGTGTGAAGGTGGTCCTCGTGGAAGTGAAACAGGTGGATCTCGCCGAACAGATGATCCGGGCCATCGCCCGCCAGGCGGAAGCCGAGCGCGAACGCCGGGCGAAGATTATCCATGCGGATGGGGAATACACCGCGGCAGAGAAACTCAGCATGGCGGCAGCGGTACTGCAGCGAGAGCCGGCGGCCGTGCAGTTACGGTACCTTCAGACGCTGGTCGAGATCGGGACCGAGAAGAATACCACCATTGTGTTTCCTCTGCCCGTCGATATCATTTCCTCGCTAACCCGGATCTTGGATATGGCGGCCAAACCACCTGAACCCGGCAGACTGGCGGCGCGAGAGCCTGTTCCCGCGTGAGGGAAATGAACCATGGCCATCCCGAGCCTGAAGAACTACCGCGTCGTGTGGCGGAGGATCGGGGATTGGGACACCTTCGAGCATCATCTCTCGGCGCCGGATTGCGACCAAGCTCAGGCGGAATCGTCCCGGCACGTTCAGCAGGCCCTGGGTACGAACGCCCGATTGTGGAGAATCGTCGAGGTAGCCGAATCCGGATCTGCTGAGCTGATACTCCCAATCCACTTTCCAACGGTATTGTGAACAAGCCGCTCAAGAGGATGAGGTTCGGCGGAACGGCAGCCACAGAAGCCAGAAAATGGCCAGGGCGAATAATTCTCCTATGCCGATGTAGACCGGCCACGGGCCGAAATAGTCGAGCAGGGATGCGCTGGCCGGTTTGCGGCAGAGATACATGAAGTTGGTTTGGAACAGCGCGTCGAACACCCCGGTTACCGCCGCGAAGCCATTCAAGATGAGAAATGCTCTCATCACGCAGCCCGCGCGCAGACTCGCGAGGCCTCCCCAAGTGAGCGTCAGAATCGTGATCACCACGACGCCGTGCGCCAGCAGGAAGTACACCGTGGGATAGGAAGGAAAGGGCGCGCGAAGATCCGGCGTGAGAAGCGCCATCGTGCTCCCTCCCAAGCCGGCGAAGTAGGCGAATTCATAGGCCCACGGCTTGAGGGTCAGAGCCGCGGTGATGGTGAGCCAGAGGGTAAACTCGCAAAGCTGGAGAGGAACGCCCTCGGGAAAGCGCCATCCCTGGTGATGGAGCACGTACCCGTACCAGGTGAGCTCATTGATCGCCAGGAATCCACCTAACGCGAGCCGAACCCAGCGCCCGCAAGCGCGACTTTGCCGCGCGACAAACGAAAGAACCGCCGCCGTTCCCGGGATTGCGGCGAGAATCAGCAGATGCTCGCCTCCGAAAAGATGAAAACCAGTCGCCATCGGTGTGCCGGCGCACTGACCCCGGCCAAATTCGCGCCACGCGAGCCTCGCACAGCTCAAGTCAGGATATGCGGCTTAGCCGGCCAGCGTCATCCTCTGTCCATATCCGACATCATTGTAATGGACGAGTCTGCAGGAGGTGCGCTTCGGATTACCCTGCTCTGCCTCAGAACATGCGAGCAGGAAATGGTAGGTCCCTCAACCGTGCCAGAGCGGCACATCTTCGAAGAAATCCGGCGGACCGATCTGCCCGACCTTCCACACCAGTTCCAACTCGCCTGGGCCTCCGTGCGTCCGGCACAGCGGCGCCCCGCGCACCAGCGGCGCGGGAAAGGGTCAGGGCGGTGATACCGAGCGCCTGCCCGGCGTGGCTGGCGGTATCGCCGCCTGCCACCGCGACGCGGCTCACGCCGGACGCCAGAATCGCGTTGCGTAAAAGCTCGCCCATGGCGGCGGCAGCGCCGGCGGGTCACCTGCCTCGGCGCGGTCGCCATCCCCCAACGCGCGGTACCGAATCTCGCTGCGTCCCGCGGCGAGTTGCGCCTCCCGGAATTCTCGTGAAAGTGCGGTAGATTGTTCGCCGGCGACGCTCTCAGCAGCCTTCGCCGCGGGCAGCGGGCTCACAATCCGGTACGACGCTCGAATTCGCTCCTCTATCACGCCTCCGCCCATTGAAAGTACGTACTGTAGATCTCCTGCTGCACCCGGTAGAACGGCCGCAGTCTGATCGTGCCGGAGACCGCCCGGCAGTCGAACTCCAGCGGTTTCCCAGCCACCGGCTGCATGGCCGCGAGCGCGGACGGGGAGATCCTCAACTGCTCTGTTGGATCGATAGCGGTCAGCATCACTGGACCCCGCATCGCCGCCACCGTGTTGGGAGCGGAATCGTCGATGGAGATGGCTCGAGACGAAAACGGCAGTTGCAGTTCGATGACATCGCCTTTCCGCCAGCGGCGCGAAACCGTCGCGAAACTGCCTCGCTCGGCGCTGACATCCGCCGTCTTGCCGTTCACGGCTATCCCTGCGGATGCCCCGAGCCAACCCGGAATCCGTAAACGAACCGCGAACTCCGCGGGCGACTCCGGATCCACGCGGATCAGAATCCGTTCGGACTCCGGATACCCCGTCTCCTGGGTGACCTTCACGGAAACGCCCTTCGCCTTCCAGCGCACCTGGCTCCCGGCGTACAGATTCACGTAGATTCCGCGGGCATCCTGGAAGTACAGGTTCAATGGAAAATCGGCCACGGACTGCAACAACGTCCCCGCGCAGCACGGCCACTTCGACTTGTAATACGACTTCCGCGCCCGCGCCTGGTAATCGGAGTAGTAGAAATAGCCGCCGTCGTCGTCCGGATCGAGCGCGCCCAGAATGGTGTTCAGCAGTACGCGTTCCAGTCCGTCGCCGTACCGCGAGTCTCCGGTGAAGGCCGTGAGATATCGCGCCAGCTTGGCGTGGGCGTAGAAACAGCAGGGCGTTTCGAAGTGGTTGCGTGTATTGGTCAACGTCGCGGCCAACTCGCCCGATCGCGGCTTGACGAATTCCTCGTTGGCGGCCCACGCGCCCGAGGCGTACTGCTGGGTCTGCTCGATCATGTCCCAGGCGTTGCGAATGGCGCGCAGATATTTTCCATCTCCCAGTACCTCGTAAGCTTTCGCGGCGGAGCTCAGCGCCATCACGTGACTGTAGCCATGTTTGCCCGGCAGCACGTTTTCGCCATTTGCCAGGGCGTCGAAGAATCCTGTGTCGAGCAGATAGAGACGGGCCATTTCCAGGTAGCGTTTATCTCCCGTCAGCGCGTAGGTGTGGAACAGATTTTCCGGCAATACGTACGGTTCATCGTAGGGCGGCTGCTTCACGCCCATCCGATCGAAGGTATGGTCTGGAATGTACCGCAGGGCGCTCTGCACCACGCGAGGCAGCAGCGGGCGGGCCTCCTGCACGCCGGCCAGGGTCGCGGCATCCAGCAGCCCGATCTCGTACTTGTCGAGGACGTAGCACGCCCACGTCGCGGGCACCTTCGGGCTCGCATACGGCTCTCCGTCTCTCTCGAAGGCGGCGGCGTAGCCGAGCACCAGTCTTCGCGCTTTGGCCGCGGCCTGCGCATCGCCAGTGCAGGCATAGATACGCGATAGCCCCGAGACGAGCTGTCCGATCAGGTGTCCCGGCACGAAACCGTCGGCGTCATACCACCCGCCCATATCGCGGCCGGGAGCCGGCAAGCCCGCGCGCTGCCGGTAGACCTTCAGCAGACGATCTTCGTCAAGGCTCAGGTAATGTGCCCGAATGCGCCGGTACATGTCCGCGAGCGGGCCTTCGGTCAGCGCCACCTGCGAATAGGCAAACTCGCGCAGCTTGCGGCGTTCCGGAGGCTCGGTGGCTCCCTTAGCAATGGCGCACGCCGCCGCGCCGCCCAGAAAACTTCTTCGGGAGAGCATCCCCCATTATTATTCCGCGCGGCGCTTCGGCGGCCGTGCCCGAAATGTCTGAACACGCCCTGAGATCCGGAGACGTGGCGCAGGCACTCCTGCCTGTACCCATGAGCCCCCGCCGGCCCACAGAACTCCATGAAAACCCGCCGGTTCTTCGGGCCGCGATGTGGCGCAGGCACTCCTGCCTGCCGCGTCCCCGCTCATGGGGACGCTTGTCGGTGTACCGTGCCAGTAGCGGCAAGGGGCTTTTCGAGGGCCGCCAAAAGCGTCGGCACATCGCGTCCCACGCGTTCCTCAATGCGGAATTGTCGTCCCGG
>Ga0335077_10007875_pt1 | contig 13205 bp, 10 predicted proteins | sample Lox_Sample_31_FD_207151 | JGI IMG/M metagenome (GOLD analysis project Ga0335077, IMG submission 207151) | Soil microbial communities from Loxahatchee National Wildlife Refuge, Florida, United States - Lox_Sample_3.1 | ecosystem: Environmental > Terrestrial > Soil > Wetlands | place: USA... | reverse complement strand
ACTTCCCGCTTGTCCACCTGGTGGATTTCCTGATCGTGAATCCGCGTGATCTCCACCACCGCCGAAAGCGGCACCGCGAACAGCCGGCCTCCCACGCGGAACAGCAGCGTCTGGATGCTCGCCAGCGTCAGCGGCACCCGCAACTGAATCGACGTTCCCTTGCTCTTGCTGGAATTGACGTAGACCGACCCTTTCAGCCGGTCCAGAACCGTGCGCACCACGTCCATCCCCACGCCGCGCCCGGATACCTCCGTCACTTCGGACGCCGTGCTGAATCCTGGCTCGAATATCAGGTTCATCACGTCCTGATCGGCCATCCGCCCCGCATCGTCTTCCTTGATCATCCCGTTGCGAATCGCCTGCTTGCGAATCAGCTCGAGGTCGATGCCGCGGCCATCGTCGCGAATCTCGATCACCACCTGCGTGCCCTGGTGATGCGCGTTCAGCGAAACCGTGCCGCGCGCCGGCTTCCCCGCACTCAACCGTTCGTCGGCCGGCTCGATGCCGTGATCCACCGCGTTGCGCACCAAGTGCGTCAGCGGCTCGGAAAGCGCGTCCAAAATGCCTTTGTCGAGATCGGTATGCTCCCCCGATACTTCCAGCGCCACATCCTTGCCGCACGTCTTGGCAATATCGCGCACCACGCGCGGAAACCTCCGGAACAACTGCTCCACCGGCACCATGCGAATCTTCAGCACGCACTTGTGCAACTCGTCCAGCACCCGCGACTGGAACGCCAGAGCCTCTGCCAGCTTCACCCGGATCGGATCCCGCGCATGATGCACATCGAACTCGGAAAGCGTCCGGTTCAACATCGATTTCCCGATAATCAGTTCGCCCACCAGGTTCATCACCGCGTCAATGCGCCCCGCATCCACGCGCAGCGATGCTTCGGTCACCGTTGTAACCGCCGACGCTGCTGCCGCCGGGTTCGCCGGCGCCGCCTCCGGTGTTTCCGCCGTCCGCGAGGTAATCTGCGCCGCCTCCGCCTCCAGCAAATCGCCGAGCAGCGCGTGCTCCGAAGCCTCCGCGTGCTCGGCTTCCTCAATCCGGATATCGGACACCACCGCCGGGATTTGGCAGCGGTGCGAAACATGCAGGATTGGATGCTTGCTCGAAAGCGCCGCCTCGACAATCTCCACCGACGCCGCCGCCTGATTGTCTTCCGGCCGCAGCGCAATCACGGTTCCGCACGCGTGCAGAACATTGCGGATCAGCTGGAACGCCGCCGCTCGCATCGCGCTGTTAGGGTCCACACGCAGCGCGATATTGAACACTTTGTCGCCGCGCAGCTGCGCCTCCGAAATCATCAACTGCTCGTACTCGCTCCAGTCAAACCTCGCCGGCACCGAAGCGGCCCCGGCCTTCACAGCGTTGTGCGCCGTGCCCGGCTCGCTCAGCAAATCCTGAATCAAGGCTCGTAACGCCACCGGCGGCTGCGGCTCCGCCTGCTTTCGGTAGGCGCCGAGCATGCTCTCGAACGTATCCACCGCCGAAAACACGACCTCCGCGAGCTTCGCACCCTGCGCCAGAGCGATCTGCGGCGTGAGCACATCCTCCAGTTCGTGCGCTATTTCGCTCAGTTTCGAAAATCCACACGCCGCCGAATCGCCCTTTAGCGTGTGCACCGCCCGCCGCACCCCACGAATCAGCTCTTCGTCGCCCGGGCGCTTCTCCAATTGCAGGCCCGCGTCGTTGATGGTCTGCAAAATCTCCGCGGCGCTCTCAAAAAAGAGCGCGCGAAGCTCCGCACCCCGGTCATCGGACAAAAAGCTCAAGCGGTCACCTCAATCCGCTTGTAAGCGGTGCCGTTGTTTTCGTGCACCATGCGGAACTTCTGCGTCAGTCCAAACAAGCTTTCCGCATGTCCGACGAACAAATATCCGCCGGGATTCAAGCAGTGCCAGAACTTCTCAATCAGCCGCTTCTGCTCCGCTTCGTCGAAATAGATCATCACGTTGCGGCACAAAATGATGTCGTTTCTCCGCGGCAGGAACTCCGTCTTCAGGTTGTGGAAGTCGAACTGCACGATTTCCTTGAGCTGCGGTTTCACCATGTACTTGTCCGTGGCCTTCTCGAAATACCGCAGCCGCGTGGTGTAGTCCACCGGTTCCATCTGCACTTCGGTGTAGACGCCCTCTTGCGCGCTGCGCAGGCTGGCGTAGCTGATATCGGAGGCCACAATCTCCAGCTTCCACGGCGGCGGAATCAGCGGCTTCGGCGAGGGCATCTCAAACGGCAACGGGTTGCGCAGGTAGTAGTAGGCAAGCGCGTCACAGATCAGCATCGCCACGGAGTACGCCTCTTGCCCCGCCGAGCATCCCGCGCTCCAGACGCGCAGATTCCAGTCGCGCCGCTCCTGCTTGTGCTTCAGAATTTCTTCCAGCACCGATTTCTGTAGGAGCTCCAGCTGCGGCCGGTTCCGAAAGAAACTCGTCTCATTCACCGTAAGGTTTTCGAGCAAGAGCGCCAGCTCCGCGCGCCCTTCGCGGCTGGTCAACAAGCGGTAGTAGCTGTAAAACGAATCCAGTTGGCACGCCTTCAATCGGCGCTGCAACCGGTCTTTCAGGAAATGTGCGCGGCGCTCGTCGAAAAACATCCCGCATTCCTGGTAGACGAGCGTCTGCAACAGCTTGAGTTCGGCTTCTGTCAGCTGGATTTGCGCGGTAAGCGTACCCATATTGCGTAGTGCGGTTTCCCCGTCCGATGGCAGCGCAGGCTCGCGCTACCGGACCATTGCGACGGGTTCCGCTGCCTCCTCGAGCTTCCGGAATTCGGAGTGGCGCAGGAGCCGGGCAATATCCAGAAGGATGATGAGGCGACCCTTCAGTTTCCCGACTCCGGTTACATAGTTGGACTCGCCTTCCGCGAACACCGAGCCGGGGGCTTCGATTTCGGAGGGCGGAATTTTCAATACTTCGGACGCCGAACTGACGATCAATCCGACCAGCTTGTTCTCCAGCTCGACTACCAGAATGCGATTCTTCTTATCGTTCTGCACCGGTGTGCTTCCGAAGCGCTTCCGCAGGTCCATCACGGGAATGATCTTTCCGCGAAGATTGATCACGCCTTCCACCAGGTCGGGCGCGCTCGGCACCGAAGTGATCTCGGGCACGCGCACGATCTCGCGCACCGATCCGATTCGCACCCCGTAGGTCTCGTTGCCGATGCGAAAGCCGACGATTTGGAGTTCTTTCTCCATCGAAGTCTCTCCGCTTCAGGAACGCGTTAACTCGGCATATTCCAGTTCGCCGGTTTCCTGGTTGGACGATTGGCGCCGCGCGGAAAATCCTTCGCGGCGGTGACGCGCTTGGCCCGCGCGGTCGATCACGAAGCGGTCCATCGTATCCAGCAGGTTGCGCGAGAGCTTCAGCATCTGCTCGGCCGCGGCGGAAAGCTGCGTCGAGCTCGAAGCCGACTGCTGCACCAGTTCGCGCATCTTGTCCATCGCGCGCACAACCGCTTGCGCGCCGGAAGCTTGTTCCTCGACCGCGGAGTTGATTTCCTGCGTAATCTCCGTCAACCGGTTCGTCGCCTTGGCGATCTGCGCGGACCCGACCGACTGCTCGTTGGTCGCCGCGCCGATTTCCTGCGAAAACTTGTAAACTTCGGTCACCACGTCGGAAATCTTGTGCAGCGCACTGCCCAGATCGTTGCCGAGGTTCAATCCCTCTTCGACGATCCGCGTGCTGTGCTCCATGTTTTCCACCGCCTGCCGCGCTTCGCGCTGAATGCTTTGGATCAGGTCGGCGATTTCCTTTGTCGATTGCGTGGACTTTTCCGCCAGCTTGCGGACTTCATCCGCAACCACCGCGAAGCCCAAGCCATGTTCCCCGGCGCGCGCCGCTTCGATCGCGGCGTTCAACGCCAGCAGGTTGGTCTGTTCCGCCAGGTCGTCAATCACCTCAATGATCTTGCCGATGTCGTCGGCGCGATGGCCCAGAATGTTGATGATTTCCGCCGAAGATTGAATCGCGCGGTTCGTGCGGTTCAAGCCGTCCGTGGTCTTCTCCATTGTCTGGATACCGGTCTGCACCTCTTCGCGCGACCGATTCGCAATGTCCAGCAGCACCTTGGCGGTGTCCGCCACGCGCTGGATCGAGGTCACCATCTGATCGATCGAAGCCGAAGTTTCCGCCACGCTCGATGCCTGCACCTGCGTGTTCTTCACCACGTTCTGCACGTTGATGCTCATCTCGTGCATCGTGCTGGTCACTTCTTCAATCGCCGAGGAAGCCTGCACGCTCACCTTCGCCGACTCGTCCGCCGCGCCGGCCACCTGGTTCGAGCCCGCGGAAACCTGCGAGGCGCTGTCTCGCGTCGAGCGCACGATCTCCTGCAACCCGTGCGACATGCGCATGAACGCGTTGCCCAGCGTGTCGCGCTTCGACCGCGGCGTGACCTCCACGGTCAAGTCTCCTTCGGCGACAGCCATCGACACTCCGGCCATCTCCTTCAGGTACGCCACCATGTTGTTAAAAGTTGTCGCCAGCGCTCCAATCTCGTCGTTGCGATGGATATCAATGTTCTGGTCGAGGTCGCCCGAATTTCCGATCTCCTGCGCCACGGTAATCAGGTGCTGCAACGGATCGGTGATGGACTTCGCGGTGCGCACGGCCTGGTAAAGTCCAAACACAATCGCCAACGCGGTTCCGAGCACCACGATGAAGAAACTCGCATTGCTGGCGAGGGCCGCCGCCTTTTCCGACTGCGCCCGCGCCTTGTCAATCTCCGTGCTGGCCTGGTCGAGCACCATGGAGGATTTTGCCAGCCACGATGCCGGATCCTTCTGCAGATAGAAAATCTGCAGGTCCGAAACCGTAGCGTCGCCCGAATCCACCTGGTGCCGCTTGGCCAGCAAGGGTTTCGCGAAGTTGTCCGCCCAGCTTGATTCCGTGCTCTCCACCTGGATGAGTGCGGTTCGCAGCAGGTCGTTCGAGGATTGCGCCTGTCCCTTCTTCACGGCATCCGCCAGGTCGGTGAAGCCCTTGTTCACCTTGTCTTCGTCCCGCGGGTCTCCGCTCAACAGGAAATTGTTCAGGTTCAGGCGGTTCTGCATGATCTGCGAGCGCACGGCTTCGATCGTCCGCACGCTTTCCAGCGTGTTCCTCGCGTCGTCACTCGCCGAGTGCGCCTTCCAGATCGAGCCGACATCCACCAGCAACAATCCGGACAGGATCAAAATAATCGTCCCGAAACTCCGGTATAACTGTTTTCCAATCGTCATCGCGCCACTTCCTCCCCGCCCCCATCAAAAAACTTCTCCGCGAGCATTCGTTGGTCCACGTTCCCCTGGTTTTCGCTCACTGCCGGAAATCAAACTCGATCATCTGCGTGGTCTCTTCCGGCGCCGGCTCGAACTTCCAGTCCTTCACGGCATCCAGGCAAGACTGCACGAGCACCGGATGTCCCCCCACCGCCCGCGACGTCTTCACGTGTCCGTCGGGAGCGATCACCACCTCAATCTTCACCTTGCCGGTAATGTTCATACGCCGCGCTAGATCCGGAACTTGCGGCGCCACTTTGTTCTTCACCTTGCGCTTTCCTTCTTCAACCGACGTCTGCGCGGACACCGCCGTCATCGAAAGCACGGCCAAAGCTGCCGCGGCGAGCAGTTTCTTGCTCCATTTGAATTCCATTGCGGCCACACCCTCCTCGAGTGGGAAATACCCCACACGGGAAAAGGCAAGTGCAGGGCCAAGATGAGCGCTCTCCGGCTTCGGTTGACAGATCGCAACAACCGCCGAGTAACCTCCACAATTTCAGAGCGATAGAGAGTGAGCCACGAAGATGGCATTCGCCGGGGCGCACGAAAAACGTCTCATTCACCTTGGCGTCGCTCTCCGCAGGTCTCACGCTGAGACGTCGCCGCAAGATTTCCCTCGCGCCACCGTTACGCATCCGCGACACACGGGGGAAGTTCCATTGACTCAGATTGAGATAGCTGGGTAGCGTGGAGGTGCGTGGCTTCTTAATTTGAGACGCGCGCAAAGCCCCTTAGCCCCTATGCGTGATCGCAAGCGTATCTCTGCGCGGCGTCCTACCGCCGCCTCCAGCCGGACACTCTCCGCCCGGCCCGATCACGACTATTCCCAGGAATTGATGGAACTCGTGGTGGAAGCCGCGAACTCTCGCGTCCTTCCCGAATTTCTCCGCAAATTTGCGGCACGCTCGGCCGATATGCTGCAGGCCGAATGGGCCGCCGTCGGCGAGCTCATCGGCAATCGCGTCGAAGTCTATTCGCCGCAGCTCGAATTTCCCCTCGCCGGAAAAGAACGTGAATGGCTCGTCGAGTGCCTGGCTCAAAAACGCCCCGGCCTCGAAATTTTGCCCCTGCCCCGAGGGGGGCACAACGTCGCCCTCTACCCCATCTATGCCAGCGACGGCGAGCTCATGGGTACGCTCTGCTTGATCCGCAAAACCCAGGGATTTTCGCCCGCTGAAGAAAAACTCCTCTCAGCCCTTGCCAGCCACGCCGCACTTTCGATGGAAAAGGTTCGCCGGTTCTCGCAGCTGGAGCGCTCCAAAAAGCAATGGGTCGAAGATATTGACGCCATCAGCGACTACATTGCCGTTCACGATCAAGCCTGGAAGATCGTCCGTACCAATCGCTCCCTGGCCACGCAAATCGGCATTCCGCCCGCTGCCCTTGTCGGCGAGCCCATCAGCAGCCTCCGCCACATCGCCGAAACCGGCAGCGCGCTTCCCTGCCCCTTCTGCCGCGACACGCGCGAAGCCCTCGAGGAATACATCGCCACCAGCGCCGGCCGCACCTTTCTGGTTTCCACTTCCCGCACCCGCGGCGCCACCGAAGAGGAATCCCGCACCATTCACGTCCTGAAAGACATCACCGATCGCCGCGAAGCCGAACGCCGCTACCGCGAACTATTCGACAGCATCCAGGAAGGCCTCTTTTTCGCCACGCCCGAAGGCCAGTTCCTCGACGTAAACGACGCTCTCGTACGGATGCTGGGATACGATTCCGCCGAAGAACTTCTCCGCGCCGACGTGAGCGCGCATCTCTATCCCACGCCCGCGGCCAAGGAGCGCCTCGCCAATGCCATCGCCAAAAGTGGCGCCCTGCGCAATTACGAAGAAACGTTGCGCAAGAAAGACGGGGGCCTGCTCCACACCATGCAGAACATCAGCGCCGTTCGCGATATCTTTGGCCGCGTCGTGCAAATCCGAGGCCTGATGCTCGATGTCACCGAACAAAAGATGTTCCAATCGCAACTCCAGCGCGAACGCGACTTCAACCAGAAAATTCTCAACACCACGCAAAGCATGATCCTCGTGCTGGATACCGCCGGCCTCATCAGCTACGCCAACCGCCGTTGCTACGAAGCCGGCTACCGCCAGGCGGAGTTGATTGGTCATCGCCTGGTGGATTGGGTCGAAAGCTCGCATCGCAAGGATTTCGAAGCGGCTCTGCAGACAACCGCGCACGGCCAGCAAGTCGACAATCTCGAATTGCGTGCCCGCCGCGCCGATGGCTCCCTCGGCCATTTCTCCATCAGCCTCAGCCCCATGCGCGACGAAGCCAACCAGGTTAACAGCGTCGTGGTCGTCATGACCGACATCACCGATGCCGCCCTCCTGCAGGCCAAACTCGCCCACGCCGAGAAGATGGCTACCATCGGCCGCCTCGTCTCCGGGGTCGCTCACGAAGTCAACAATCCCCTGGCCGCCATTCTCGGCTTTACGGATCTTCTGCTGGAAAATCCCGAGGTCCCCTCCGCCGCCCGGGAAGACCTGCAAATCATCCTTCAGGAAACGCAGCGCACCAAGGAAATCGTCCAGGACTTGCTCAGCTTCGCGCGCCAGCGGCCCACGCAGAAAGAGCCTGTGTATATCAACGCCGTCCTTCGCCAGACCATCAAGCTCCGCAGCTACGACTTCTCCAGCCACGGCGTCGAAGTCATCGAAGAATTCGAAGAGAATCTGGACCCGACGCTCGGCGACGCCCAGCAACTCCAGCAGGTTTTTCTCAACATCCTCAATAACGCCTACGACGCCATCCAGGAATCCGGCAACCACGGCCGCATCCGCATCCGTACCCGCCGCGCCGAGGACGACGTCGAGGTCGCCTTCATGGACAACGGCACCGGCGTCACCGACCCCGAGCGCATCTTCGATCCCTTTTTCACCACCAAGCAGGCCGGCAAAGGCACAGGCCTCGGCCTCAGCATCTGCTACGGCATCGTCCGCGCTCATGGCGGCGAAATTCTCTGCTGGAATAACGAGGGCGAAAGCGGCAGCACCTTCGTGGTCCGCTTGCCCGCCGCCACGGAAACCTCGCTTGCAGCGGCTGCGAAAGAGGCTGGCCGATGAACGCCACCGTCATGCCTCGCCCAGCCTCTGCCATCCTCGTGATCGAAGACGAGCCCTCCGTGAGCGCCTTCGTGAAAGCCGCTCTCGAACGCCGCGGCTACACCGTGGTCGAAGCCTCCTCCGGCGCCGACGGCCTCGCCTTGCTCCAATCCGCCTCTTTCGCTGGCGTCATCACCGATATCCGCATGCCCGGCAATATCAATGGCGCCGACGTCCACGACTGGATTCGCAAGAATCTACCGGCACTTTCCAACCGCATTATCCTGATCAGCGGCGACACGGCCAACAGCGAGACCCAATCGCTTCTCGCCTCCAGCCCCACCCCCTGCCTGGAAAAACCTTTTCGAGTTCAGAAATTGATTTCGACCGTGGAGAAAACCTTCGGAAAACCATGAGCGACGATCTGAAAATCAAACTACTCGTTGTGGACGACGAACAGAGCATCCGGCGCCTGTGCATGACCATCGGCAGTTCGCTCGGCTTTGTCTGTCAGGAAGCAGAAAGCGCGGAAGCCGGGGTCACGCGCCTCGAAACCGATCCGCCCGATCTCGTCCTGACCGACCTCAAGCTCCCGAATCTCTCGGGCGTCGAATTTCTCAAGCAGATCAAAAATGTCCTGCCGCGCACCGAAGTCGCCATCATGACCGGTCACGGCTCCATCGAATCCGCCGTCGACGCCATGAAACTCGGCGCCTACGATTACATCGAAAAACCTTTCCGCGTCGAAAAGCTTCGCCTCCTGCTCCAGCGCATGGCCGACAAGGTCCGCCTGGTCAACGAAAACGCCTTCCTTCGCGAGCGCGTCAACACCGAAGAAAATCTCGACGGCATCATCGGCAGCTCCGCCGGCATGCAGGACGTCTTGCGCATGATCTCTCGCCTGAAAGACACGCGCACTCCAGTCCTGATCACCGGCGAAAGCGGCACGGGCAAGGAACTCGTCGCCCGCGCCATTCATTTCCGTGGCGTCCTTGCGCAGATGCCCTTCGTCGCCGTGGATTGCGGCGCGCTGGTGCCTACGCTCATGGAGAGCGAACTCTTCGGCTACGAAAAAGGCGCCTTCACCGGCGCCACCAAAACCAAGGCCGGACTCTTTCAGGCCGCCAATGGCGGCACCATCTTCCTCGATGAAATCGGCGAATTGCCCCTCGAGATGCAGGCCAAACTCCTGCGCGTCCTCCAGGAAAAAGAAGTTCGCCCTGTCGGCAGCAACGACCGCATCAACGTGGACGTCCGCGTCATCGCCGCCACCAACCGCGATCTCGAGGCCGCCTATCGCGCCGGCACCTTCCGCAAGGACCTCTACTTCCGCCTCAACGTGGTCACCGTCCACATCCCGCCACTTCGCGAGCGCCGCTCGGACATTCCGATGCTCGTGCACCATTTCCTCAACCGCTATGCGCCCTCGGGCCACCTGCAGGTGACCGCTCCGGCCATGAAGAGCCTCTTGCAATACGACTGGCCCGGCAACGTCCGCGAACTCGAAAATTGCATCGCCCGCGCCGTCACTCTCGGCGATCAACTTGTCATGGACGTGAAGGATCTCCCTCCCGCCATTCGCGCGGAACAACCCGCCGGCGGCGATTCCGTGGATGCCTCCGAAGCGGCTTCTCTCTCCACCACCGCCCTCGCGGAGATGGAGCGCATGACCATTCTCCGCGTGTTCGAGCAAGCCCACGGCGACAAAGCCCTCGCCGGCAAAATGCTCGGCATCAGCCGCGCCACGCTTTATCGCAAACTCAAGCGCTACAACATTGGGCTCCGCGGCGACGAAAAGCCAAGCGCCATGGAAGCCGCCGCCGGCGATCTCTCTTCGTAACCTCATCTCAATCTCTGCGCCCCCTCCTTCGTAGGGCCTGACTTCTGAGGCGGGCCGCTCTTCCGCCCTTTCTGTAGTGGCCGAACTTCAGCTCAGCTAACCTATCCGCGATCGTCATCCAGAGGTCCGCGCCTCCTGCGAGCCGGAGCATCACAACGCAACTTCAGCGGCGGTGACGCCGCCAGTGCGTCTCATGCCCTCTCAAACCCATCCTAAAAATCCTGAGACGCAGCCGTTTCACCGTGAGACACCTCTTCGTTTCGCACCACTGGGGAAATTCCTAACCCTCTCTTTTTCTTCAAGTTGCATTTCAGAAACACCCCGCGCCCTTTGGCGCTCGGCGTGCAATTCCCCGCTTGGGACATTGTGTCCTTCTCCGCCTCTGGGTGTTTTCTCACGCCCACCGGCGCTCGTCGAAGACACAAAACTGTCTCTGGCAACGGGGCTGAATCGACCTATGGCGCTGATCACCGCGGAACTTAACTGTTCGGAGCAGTTGGCTAGATTTTTTCCCCAGCTTCCGGCGGCGAAAATTCCCGTGCGCGTCGCGCCGGTGGGTCCCGGCGCTTCGCCGGCGCGTTTGCACGAAGCTGTGGTCGTCGAGTACGGCTCGGAGGAGTTCGCGATTTTCGTCAGCACGCTGCCGCTGGAATTCGCCGATCGCGTGCGGATTTCGCGGGAGGGAGGAGGACGTTCTGCAGAGGCTACGGTGATTGCGCTGCAATATCACGACGGGCGCAAGGCGGTCGCGGTGCGGTTTCAGGAAGGCCCCTGCGAATGGATGAGGCAACCGTGAACAAATCAATGACAACCTTGAATTTGCCCGCGCCGGCCAAGCCCGATAGCGCGCGCCAGTTGCAGTGGGAGGAGTTGCGCTCCGTCTTTCCGATCTACGTCGCGCTCGCCAAGCAACTGCAGCTCGAAATCCCCATCCCGCAGAACAAGCGCATCCTGCCGGAAAAGTTGGATCCGGAACTCTTCGGCCAGATTCAGAGCTGGCTTGACACCATGGATCAGCAGGTCATGGTGCACCAGTTGCGTCATCTGCTCCAGATGACCACGCTCAACGCCAGCGAAAGCGGCCTTCGTGCCCTGATCATGCGCCACTTGCGCAAACAGGCGAAAAGCACCACCGATCGCGACAAAATCGATTTCCTCCTGGTCCAATACTTCGCTCTGTCCGCGCCGCCCAAGATCTATCATAAGCAAATCGAGCTCGGCGACGTCGCCAACGTTCTGAAGCCCGTTTTTGGCGAAGTGGACAGCACCCCGCTTCCCTGGTGCGAACCACTCGAAAAAATGATCGTCTCCCTGCGCGGCTTCAAGAGCCTCCGCGACATCCTCAAGACCAATTTCATCGAGCAGGGCCGCCGCGTAAAGGAAGGCGCCGGAGGCATGTTCTACGATCCCTCGGCCATGCTGGCGTTCATTCGCTTCAACTTCCTCCTGCGCCGCACCCTGATTGAATTGATGCACGCGGACTTGATCTTCATTCGCTCCGGGTTGACGCAACTGGAACAGGCCGGCGCGAGAATCGTCGATTGCCAGACCGTCGGGCTTGGCAAGGGCGAGCCTATCGACAAGCTCCAGGCCATGGCCGACGAATGGAAGCAGCCTTTCCAGAAGGAATACACGGAACGCACTGTAAATCAGGCCTTTGACAAGCTTCTCGGCCTCCGCGCGGACATCGAGCGCGCCATGGAAAAACTGCTGGGGAAGTCTTCCATCGCTCCCGCGCATTCATCGGCGGAATCCGAAAAGCCCGTCAAGAAGACTTCAGCCGCGGAAACTCCTGCCGCGCCACCCCTAAAGGGGAAGGAAACTCCGGCGCCGCCCATCCCGCTTCCCGCCGATTCCTCCGAACATACTTTGGATTTTGAAAATTGCATGGAGCAGATCTGGGAGCAGTTGATTGCCGCTCCGCCTTCCCGCGGACGTTCGATGACCACCGTGAAGGTCGGTGGCGCGCGACTCCTCATGTCCTCTTGGGAAGTGGCCGCCTTCGTCAGCGAAGATGGCCCTGCAGCCGAAGATTTGCGTCGCGCCGTGGTTGCGCGCGCGCTGGTCACTTCCGGCCTCGAGCACGCCAAGGAAACGGGCAATGCCACCGGCCTCGACCGCGCTTTGACGATCGCTCGCGTGGAAGTTTCTCGCCTGCAGGAACGCGTCGAAGGCGCGAAGCAGGCCAAAGACACGGAAGCCGCGGTCAATCTCGGCATCAGCACCAAGCGCCTGCTGTCCGCGCTCGAAGAAGCCGAGAAGTTGTAGCACTTTGTGGCGGCCACCTGCAGGTGGCCAGGTAGTGCAGTAAAAGTTTCAGGGAGCCAGGGACCTTTGCGAAATTCAACCGTACTGATTCTCACCGACGATGCCGAATTTGCCAGGCTGCTGACGGCGTGCTGGCAGGTGGAGCGTCAGCTTCCCGGAATTTGCGTAGTCACCAGCGATTGTTGGAAACAGGCGGACGCCAACTCCCCCGATCTGATCGTCATCGGCCCGCTAAAAGACGAACAACTCGGCGATGTCCTCCGCTCCATGGAACCCAACACCGCCCTCATCCTTTGTGGCCCTTCCGAGCAGCGCGAACTCGGCCTCCTCCGCAACAAATATCCCAAGCTCCTGCACGTTCCCCTGCGCGAAGACTGGACCCAGATGGTTCTGCTCCTCGCCGGCGAGTCCCTTCGCCGTACTGAGGCCATCAAGCTCGCCAAAAAGGCCGAGCGCCACGCCGCGCAATACGCCAACCAAGCCACTCTCGGCCGCTACATGTTCGACATGAAGCACAACGTCAATAATGCGCTCACTTCCCTTATCGGCAACGCCGAACTGCTCCTCCTTGAACCCGGCGGCCTTTCCGCGCAATCCCTCGCGCAAATCAAGACCATCCACACCATGGCCCTGCGTATCAACGAAATCATGCAGCGATTCTCATCGCTCGCCACCGAACTCCGCGACGGTGAGACGTCATCGCAACTTGAGACGGAAGACGCGAATTCCACCGCCATTCCTCGCCGCTAACGCGTGCCCAGCATCCGCTAACCCTCCCCTTTTCAAT
>Ga0335077_10007873_pt1 | contig 13206 bp, 23 predicted proteins | sample Lox_Sample_31_FD_207151 | JGI IMG/M metagenome (GOLD analysis project Ga0335077, IMG submission 207151) | Soil microbial communities from Loxahatchee National Wildlife Refuge, Florida, United States - Lox_Sample_3.1 | ecosystem: Environmental > Terrestrial > Soil > Wetlands | place: USA... | reverse complement strand
CACGCAACCCGGCGCACGGCTACCCGGCCGTGGGCAAATACCACTACGGCAGCGAAACGCCCGACCTGACCGCGGTCACCTGGGACGACTTCCAGAACGCTACCGTTGCCACCGTTTACGACGCGGACCGCAACATCAAGTTCTTCGTCGTGACCCGGCTCGCCGCCGTACTCGGCCCGTGGGACGAGGTCATCGCCGCCGAGGAGGAGAAGCGCAAGGCTGAGCAGGTGGCGCGCGAGAAGGCGGAAGCAGCAGAACGGGACAAGCACGAACGCGCCCGCAAAGTCGTCAAAACGCTACAGGAAGCCGGGATCAGAAGCGTCTGCCGGCGCATTGACGGCTACGTCCTCACGGTCGAGCTGGCCGAGGCGGAGAAACTCGCCGGGCTGCTCAGTAAAGACGAGCCGATGAAATGCACCTGCCAGCCGGGCTGGGGACATCTCAACTGCAAGCCCATCGAGTTCCACGGCGATGAGCTGGTCGATGATGACGATGGTCACCGGCGGTGGTGAGCTGACCATGTAGCATGCCGAGCGGGCAGCACCGGGACCCCGACCTCCTGGTGCTGCCCGTTTTTTACGTATGGCGGCGGGCGCCGGTCTCCGGCTTGACGCCCGCCGGGAACGGAACTTCCCGCCCCCGCCAGCACCCAAACCTGCGACCCCGCTGTTTGCACCGAAGGTGCGTGGTGCTTAACACACGGCGACCAGATCCTCTACCCTGATGTTCAAGAACGCCCCCCGGCCCGGGATAAGGGCCCGGCCGGGGGACTTGACCTGAAGCCTGACGAGGAGGCCCAGGCCCAGTGAAGTCTGACATGTCACCCTCGGTGACCGCCACCGGCGGTGTGGCCTGATGGGCCGTCACAATGTGCGCACCCACCGGCGGCGCACCAAAAACGGCGGCTACACCACCGTCCACCGGCACAGCCGTATGTCGCAGGGCATCGTCAGCCCCCACCACGCCGCGAAACTCGCCGGGAAAGCCTGGCGCGCCTGGCGCAAAAAAGGCCGCAACGGCAAACGCAGACGCGGCACCGCCATCCTGCTCGGCGGCCTCGCTTTGGGCGAGTTCGGCGCCTGGGCCACGCTACGCGGCGCCGGGTTCGCCGCGTTCACCGCCGGGGTCCTCGCCATCGGTGTCGGCACCCTGCTCACCCAGGCCGCGGGAGGCAAATCGTCATGACCACACGAAAAAAGAAGCCACCGTCGCACGGCGCGACACTGGCCGTACTGCTCGCCCACACGGCCGTCGTGATGGTGCGGTTCGCGGTCGGTAAGCACCTGGACGGGAAAAACCGGTCCGGTGCCACCTTCCACGAACGCGGCACCGCCGGTGAGGCGCACTGGTTCGGCCGGGGCCAGGCATCCCCGTGGGCGCGGCTGGCCGGGCGGGAACGCGCCGCCATCCGCTGGACGATCGTGCTCATCACCTTCGGCATGCTGACCGCCCGCTCCCAGACCGAATGGGCGCTCGCGCTCATCGGGGGGCCAGTGGCGGGGGTCCTGTACTGGCGGCTGCGCCGCCGCTGGGAACTACGGGACCACCGCACCCAGCTCGTCGTTCCGCTCGCTGCCGCGCTCGCCGACAAGATGGGCCAGGACCATTCGATCATCGCCCACCACCACCTGAAGGTCCGCCCGGACTACACCGACGCCGAACCCGGCGACGTCATCGCCACCTACCGGCACCTGCCCGCCAACTGGGCCGCATCCCGCAAAGACGAAGCCTTCATCGAGCACCTGTTCCGGTCCCGCATCCCGGTGGCCATGGACTTCCGCTGGACCACCCACACGCACCCGATGCGCTTCGAAGCCGTCGCAGCGGCCAGCCCCCCCACCGACGTCGCACTCGCCGACTATGCGACGCACATGGCCGCACTGCCAATGGGCGTCTACTTCTTCGGTGTCTCAGCCAGCGGCGAGATATGCGACTACGACACCTGCGGTGAGGAACCGATGATTGCGTCCGGGGCCCGTACCCGCCAGGGCAAGGCCCTTGCGCTGGATACGCCGATCCCGGTACCCGCTGGCTGGACCACGATGGGCGATCTGCAAACCGGTGACATCGTGTTCGATGAGACTGGACGGCAATGCCGTATCACCCATGCGTGGCCAGTCATGCACGATCGCCCATGCTTCGATGTTGAGTTCAGCGACGGTTCGGTCATCACCGCCGACGCGGATCACCTGTGGCTGGCCGAAACCCGCAGTTCCAGGATTTCCGAAGGGGCACACCTAGCTAAGCGCAAGCTGCCTCCGGGAACAAGCGTCATGTCCCTTGCACAGCAAGGTAAGCACTCACAGCAACACAAGCGATCCCGGCCTGTCGTAGTCACGACAGCAGAGATGGCCAAGTCCCTCGTAACCGCCTCTGGTCACACCAACTACAGCGTGCGCGTTGCTGGGGCCCTCCAATGCCCAGAGGCAGATCTGCCGATTCCGCCTTACGTGCTGGGAGCATGGCTCGGTGATGGCACCAGCGCAACGGGTTCAATCACAACCGTAGATCCGGAGGTTCTTGCCGAGATCGAGCATGAGGGCGAGACGGTCTGGCTGATGCCATCAACGGTCCGGCCTGGTTACTGCGCACCGAGCTACCGGATCAAGGGCCTGCAGGCCAAGCTCCGGGACGAACTGAACGTGCTCGGCAACAAGCACATCCCGGTCCAGTATCTGCGTGCGAGCGAAGACCAGCGAAGGGCGCTCCTAGCCGGGCTACTCGATACCGATGGATATTGCGACATCCGGGGCCGGGCGTTCTTCTACTCAACCAAGGAGCGCCTAGCGCACGACGCCCTGCTGTTGATCTCGTCGCTTGGTTACAAGAGCACGGTGTTCAGCAAGACTGCCCGGCTAGACGGCAGGGACTGCGGACTCGTCTGGACAGTCTCATTCCAGCCCACAGACAAGGTCTTCCGGCTTCCTCGCAAGCTAGCCCGGCAGGTCGTCGCAGGCAGTGCGAGGAACAGCCGTCGCTACATCGTCGCAATCCGGCCAGTGCCTAGCGTGCCGGTGCGATGCATCACGGTCGACTCGCCCGGCGAGCTATACCTCGCCGGTGAGTCATGCATCCCGACGCACAACACAAACATCCATCTCGCCTTCTCGTCGCAGGGCCTGCGACGCGGCGAAGAGTTCTACACGGTCGACCCGAAACGCAAAAGCATGCTCGTGCTGCGCGGCGTCCCCGGCTTCCATCTAGCCAACGACCCGGGCAACCCGGAACAGATGGTCGGGTTCATCACCGGGTTCGCGAAGCTGCTGCGGGACGCGATCGAGGAATACGCCGCCGACCCTGAGCGCAGCCCGCACCGCACCCTGATCCTTGAGGAGATGCCGACCCTGTTCCGCATTATTGACCAGTGGTGGGACCGGGTCCGCGGCAAGGACCTGAAACGAAACAATCCGGCGTGGCTCGCCGTCCGGGACATCCTCAACCAGGGCGCCGAGTTCCACCACCGGGTCATGGTGTGCGCGCAGGACCTCACCGACGAGGTGCTGTTCAAGTCCCGGAACAGCTTCGGCACCATCTTGATGAACGGGTTCAAGCCGGCGCAGTGGCGTAACCAGGTCGGCACCACGCCGATCCCCGCCTGCCCGCGGAAACCGGGCCGTTTCTACCTGGTGCGCTACGGCAAGCCGGAACTGATCCACGTGGTGTGCGCGGACAGCAGGCCTGGCCACGGCCGGCACAACGAGCAGCTGTGGCGCGAATACGCCCTCGCCGGGCGGCAGCCGCAAACCGACACCTGGACAGGCGAATACCAGTCCGGCGCCTGGGGACAGCATGAGGAACTCCCGCCCGTCCCCGATCCCGAAGTGCTGGCGCTGTCGCCGGTGCTGATCGGCCCGAAACAGGGCGCCGCCTACCTCGGCATGACATACGACCAGTTCACCATGGCCCGGCGCCGTCACCCGATCAAGGGCGAGATCAAGCATCTGGTCAAAGGCCAGGAAACGTCGTGCTGGGCGAAAGAAACACTCGACCTGTGGGTGACGGAGGTGCGGCAAAATGCGTGACCCCTGTCAGATCCGCGTTTTCCCAGCGCAACAACACTTCCGCCCCGGACAGGGGCTTTTGACGGGGGTCCGCGACAGGGGTCATGAAAGGGAGGTGCGCTGATGCGCGGGACCTGGCATACCGGTGACTGCGGCGGTGGTGGCGCGGTTGCGGGTGTTATCGCCGTAGCCGGAATCCTCGGCCTCATCTACATGACCGCGCGGGCGGTGGCTGCGATCCCCTGGTGGGTGTGGGCGTCGGCCACGGTCGTAGTGGTGGTGCTGATCGCCGGGGGGATCTACCTGATCGCCCTGCTGTGGCGGCACACCGAGCAGCGCGGCGACCAGATCCAGGCCGCGTTCGAGGAACGCCGCGCCCAGGAACGCCAGCAACTGCCCGCCAGGCCTGTCCCGGCGGCGATCAAGGCACCAGTGGTCAACCACTACCACGTGCATTTCCACGGGGCAGGTGAGCCCTCCCCGGCCCGCGCCCAAGCCAGGGAGGAACTCTCATGACCGCCGCCACACTCCGGCGGACCATCGCCGCAGCCGTCCTGCTGGTGGCCGCTTTCGCTGCGGTCCCGTCGTTCATCCACATCCAGCACCTGGCCACCGCCAACGGCCAGACATGGGTCGCCTCGGTGTTGTTGCCGTTCAGCATCGACGGCACCGTCGCCGCCGCCTCAATGGTGATGTTCGGCGCGGCCCGGCGCGGTGAGAAACCACCCCGGCTGGCCCGCGGGATGCTCGCCCTGTCGATCGGCGCGACACTCGCGGCGAACATCGCCGAGGGAATGCCGCACGGGCTTGTAGGCGCAACCGTGTCCGGGTGGCCTGCTGTCGCGTTCGCCGGGGCGGTGGAGATGTTCATCTGGGAGGTGCGACGCAACGCGGTCGCCGCCCCGCAGCCCCCTGTCGCACGCCGCACTAGGCCAGTCGCACAGGAACCGAAACCTGTCACGCCGGACGCTGAGCCTTCCACCCCGGTATCGGCTCCTGTCGCGGAACTGTCGGAATCAGACTCGATCCGCTGGGCCATCGCGCAGACCGGGTCGCAGAATCCCGATGAGATCGTCGAATGGCTGGCAAAGCATGGGCGTGAAGTGGAAAAGCGCCGCACCTACCGGCACCTGCCACCGCGCGGCAAAGAGCACCCCGGACAGGACCGGGCACTGGCCAACGGGAAGGTGAGCTAGATGAACGATCTTGTGGAGTTCCTGAAAGCCCGCATCGACGAGGATGAGCAGATAGCCAAGGGCGCGTCTCCGCCACCGTGGCATGAGGACGGCATGGCCATCAGAGCCGGCGCGCGTCCCTACGCTGCGAGCATCACTGACACTCTGGTTGTCAGGCACACTTGGCCGCAGGAATCTGCGCACATCATCCGTCATGACCCGGCACGTGCACTCCGCGATGTCGCGTTCAAGCGGGAAATCCTTAGCGCCTATCAGGCCCTGGCCGTGTCGGACGACACGACCAGATGGCACGCTGGCGAACTGTTCGCCATGGAGGCGGTTATCCGCAGCATGGCCGCCATCTACCAGTAAATCGAACCCAGCCCGAAGGAAACGATCATGCGATACGCAGTGCGGGTGTTCACCGGACCGGACGGCCCTCTGCAGCCGGAGCTGACCTGGCCCGACGGGAACTGCAACGAGCAGACCGGCGAATTCAGCGTCAAAAGCATGTACGGCCGGGACGTACCCGAACCTGAACCGCTGCGGTGCACACGGGAACCTGGCCACGATGGCGGCCACTTCACCGAGCTCGTGTGGCACGAGTAGCACGCCAGCCTGCAACCTAGAAGGAAACGATCATATGGGTCATAAGATCCGCGCCGCCGCGTTCATCCCCGCCATCCCCGCAGGCATCTGCTCCTGGGCGTGGCTCGGCCAGCCGGGGGCTGCGGACGGTTTCCCTGTCGCGGTCGCACTGGGTCTGCTGGCGTGGCCGCTGCTGATCCTCGCCGCCGTGTTTTTCCTGCCGTCCGCCGCCGGTGCCCTGGTGCCGCGCCAGTGGCGGATCCGCTGGCGGCACGACCGGCAGCGGCCGTCTATCCCGGCGTGGCTGCGCCGTACCGTGCTTGAGGCGGACCGGCACGCCTGCGTGTTCTGCGGCAGCGGCGCCGCCCTGCAGCTCGACCATGTGCGGCCGTGGGCGTCCGGCGGCCTCACGTCGCTGTGGAACCTCGTCACCCTATGTGGATCTTGTAACCGCGTGAAGTCCAACTTCTGGCGGGACCGGGACGGGTATGTGCACTACCGGAGCTTCCACGACTCGGACGATGTCAGGAAGGCGGCGGCGATTCTGGCTGCGGAACGGATGGCACGGTTGAATCCGCTGCGGTGGCTGCGGGCCGCCTGGGCACTGGGCTGAGCGATGCGGAAGACGGCGCTGGCGGCGGGCTGCTCGGCGCGGTGCCCGGGAACGTGCCAGGTACGGGAACTGGCGAAGGCGGGACAGGGGTGGCCGCCGGGGCCGATGATGGCAGCACAGGCGGCACAGAAGGTGTCACCGCCGGCCTGCGGGAAGGCGACCGTGATGGAAGGATTCCAGTCGGCGATGGTGCTGGCGGCGGGGACGTGGATGCTGTCCCGGGCGTGCGGGGTGCTTGCCATCCGGGCGGCGAAACAGGAGACGGGGGCGGCGGCGCGGAAACTGCGGGCGGCGGCGTCCCGCTGTCAGGTTCGGGTGTGGCAGCGGCCGGAAAACCTGGGTCTTGCGGAAGGTTAGCAGCCGGACTGGGCGGCGCTGGCGGCCCAGCCGACTGCGGTAGGAACGGCTGGCTGACTGGCGTGCCCGCCGGGTTTTCCGGCACTTCGGGAACTGACGCCACCGGTGGTTCCCTGGCCTGGACGGACGCCGGGATGAACGCCGGGGCTGCAGGCGTGCTACCGGGCCAGCCGGGCGCGGGCGGCGGTAGCTGACCTTGTGGTGTCAGCGGCAGCGCAGGCGGCGCAACCGGCGCGGTCCGGTAGCGGATCTGGCCAGGTACGGGCGCTGGTTTGCCGACTACGACCGGCTCGTTGATTCTGACCGCGACGAACACGGCGGAGCAGACGATGATGACCGTGGCGCCCCAGAAGATCCGCCAGGGGTGGGCGTCGATCTCGGCGATGACGAACCGCCACACGTTTTTCACAGCCACCAGCCCCTGACGCCCGCGCGTAGCATCAAAAATCGCCTGCACGCGAACGACCGGGCAGACCGCCCGCGCGCGTACCGATTTTCAGGCGGTCCGCGTCTGCGCAGGTAGTCCTTCCGCGCGCGAGCGGAATCAGCGCCCGCAGGCGGACGACCAAAGCCTAGCCAGACGAATCGGATGCTGCCTGCGGGCGCACACCTAACCTAACATCCGGTTCATGACCAGGGTGAAGCTGTACTGGACCACCACCGACATCGCCAAAGCACTCGGTGTCGGACGGCAAACCGTCGTCAGCTGGGTTACCAACTATCCCAGCTTCCCGCCGCCGGACATCCAGATCTCCACCTGGTTCGGCTGGGACCCCGGCCGCGAAGCCGAGATCCGCAAATGGCGCGAAGACCGTAACGACCGCAACCACCGCGAAAGACACACCGGCCACAAGCCGGTCCGCAAAAATGTCCCGGCCCGGCGGCTGCCGCCCGCGCAACGCCAGCAGGCACTCACCGAGCAGCAGATCAAACTGCAGGGCAACGGGTTCGTCGCGGTCCCGGCGTCGGAGATCCGCCACGGTGATATCCGGCCGTGGGGCGGCGTCGTCAACAAGATCACCCAGACGAAGATGCGGCACATGCTGATCATCCACGACGACATCCTGGGTGCGTCGAAGGCGATCGGCGGCCGGGGCATGGTGATGATCCAGCCCCGGCCAGAGATGCTGAAAGAAGACGGCTAAGCGTACGGCTTGTCGATCCACACGGTTTCCAGGCTGTCCCGCTTGAACTGGGCCTGCATGTCCTCGATCCGCTGCCACGATTCGCCGTAACGTGGCTTGAGCCAGCGGACCGCCGCCGACCCGTCCGGGAACTTGACCCCGAGGCCGATGTCGCCGACCGGCTCGCCGGGGCCGTGGAACCTGGAGCGGATGACGAACCTTTGCGGGATCAGTTCCGGTGGCCACGCCGCAGGCGCCGGTTCGCTGTCCGGTTCGGAGGTGGTGTCAGCGAGGCGGGCGGCGATGTCCTGCGCGCTGGTGAGCAGGTCGCGGAGCTGGCCGGTGAGGTTCTGCTGCTTCCCTGTCATGTGGTACAGCATACCATAAGACTAGGTGTACAAGGCGTACCGCTTGACGGAAACCAGGAACGCGACCCACTCAGCATCGCTGAACGACAGCACCGGCCCATCCGGATCTTTCGAGTCCCGCACCAGCACCCCGCCACCGCGGGCCGCGACCTCGACGCAGTGCCCGTTGGACATGCTTTCGCTGGACTTATGCCAGTTGATACTCACGCGCGCCCCCGAGTTAAGGGAACCTGTGGAAGAAGAAGTGCCACGGCAAAAAGATCACGAAGACGGTCACGTACACGCAGAACAGCAGCAGATCCGTCGCCGACCACTGCCCGATCGTCTCATTCCGCACAATCTTGAGCGTGGTCCACACCCAGTCCGACAACGAGTTGCCCGCGCTCACAGCCAGCGAGAAAATCTCCGGGCCGAGAAAAGTGACGAGCACGACGAGAAGCCACCACGGCCAGTAGTACCGGCCCCACGTCACGGCTGCCTCGGGATGACGATCGTCGACGGAGTGCCAGCCGATGCCATCTTGCCGCCCGCCGTGTTACCGCCCTGCGACGACGGGGGCTCAGCGACCGGGTCCGGCAACGGGGCCAGCGGACGGCCGATCTGATCATGCGGATCTTTGGTCGGCGTGACCACAAACCGGGTGATCAAGGCCACGAACGAGAACGCGACCGCCACCACCACAGGGCTGACCGAACCCCGATGGCCGGTAGCTGTCCAGATCCACTGAACAAGAGCGAAAAGGGCGCCAGCGCCACTGGCAAGACCAGTCGGATTAGTCTGCGGACTCAGGACCCGGTTCAATCCGCCTCCCCAGGCTGGATACGACGACGGTGGACCCTCTTGTCGTTGCCGCTGGTCCTGATCGCGTTCTGCCAGGCTTGAAACTCGGCTTCGCAGACGGCCTTGAAGGAATACATCGGCTTACGCGGCGGCGAGCCTTCCAGCGGCTTGAGGTAGCCCTTGTGGCGCCAACTGGTGATCGTGCAGCACGCGACCCCGGCGAGCTTCGCTGCCTGCGTGGTGGTCAGGTAGATCACGCCATCGGGGGCGGGCGGGGGAAGCTCCATCCACGCCCCCTTTGGATCAAGAGAACGTGAATCAGGGCATAGCTCAGCTACCTGCTGTCAAAGTTTATACCCGTCGATCACTACCACCTAGCCATCTGCGCCTGGCATTGCCTGGTTTAAACTGGCACAGCCTGGCATGGTGCGGTAAGATGGGGCCCATGGAACGAAGCGAAATCAGCAGACACGAAGTCGAGATCGTACGGGTGCTGTCCGGACACCAGGGCAAGTGGCTGTCCAACGCCGAGATCGGCAGCCGGCTACAGGTCAAGGTCGCGCCGAGGACGATCCGGGCCACCACCCTGAAGCTGGTAAAGATCGGGATCCTGGACCAGGCCGAGGTCTTCCCCGCGCACAGGTACCGGCTATCCGGGTTCGCGGCGAACCGCGACCGTGGCTACTGGGACCGCGTGAACCGCGCCGCCGAGGTCTTTGGCGTGGACATCACCACCAAGGTCAGCTAGCCCAGTTTGGTCGAAGCCCAGACAACGATCAAGCTGAACAACTCGTCCTTGTCTTTCTGGTGCTGCGGCAGAAGATCGTACGCAACGAGACACGGGTGGGTGGGGGGGGCGGCCGCTGGGTCTTTCTCCGTACCGTACACCCAGCCACTGTCGATCTTGAACTGCATCCACGCGTCGTGCAGCTCGCGGGGCGTGGCCCCGGCGCGTGCGGCGCGGACACCGGCGATCGCTGATTCCTTTATGTGGTCCGACTCGCTGAACCAGGAGGTGGAGGGGACGGGGTCGTGGTGGATGCGCTGCAGCACGCTGATCGCGGCGTGGCAGATCTCGGCGGTTTCCTCGTCGCTGTAGCGGGCTGTCATGGTTCTCATGGTGGCTGCCTCGTCCTGAGCGGAGCTACTAACATCGTTCAAAACGGTACACCTATCCATAATGTTCCGGGCGGGGCGGGACACGGCCGGCCGCTCCGGGCTGGAAGGAAACCGGCCGTGTCCCGCTTGCGTGCCGGGACATCATGCCCAGGGGTGTGCAGACATCCCGCGTCCCCCCCGCACCAGCTATGTTAGTGGGTCACGGTGGCCGCTGCCGTGATATGCGATCAGCAGCTGGCGCAGCACCTCTGGCGGTGGACCATCCTGCACTACGGCGGCATGCGCTTCGATGACTTCGGTGTAAACATCGCACTGCCGGCAGTCGAACTCCATCACGTAGAGATGAGTTCCCCGGCGCGCTGCACGTGCCGCAGGAAGCCGACGGCGCCCCGGTCGTCGGCCATCTCCTCGTCGGAGCCGAAGTCCTCGCCGGAGTCGGCGGCCATCTGCCCGATCCGGTGCTCGGCTTCGGCGATGAGGGCGTCGAGGAAGGCGAAGTCGTAGGCGGTGAGCTTGCGGGCCACGATCCACATGTTACCGGTGGGACTCAGGCGGATAAGGCGCTGACAGCGTCTTGCCTGCGCAGTTTCGGATAGATGGACTCGTAGTAGTCGTACTCGTCACGGGACATCAGATTGTGGCATGCCACGCACTCGATGTAGTCGTTGCCTTCTTCCTCGACCAGTGACCCGAACCGCTGGCACGTCGGCCTCGGGCACGGCAACCGCTTGGTGTGCCGCGCCGACCCGGCATGCCCGACGCTCATCAGGCGCCGGTGCCAGGCGCGGATCTCGCAGCCGAAGTCCTTGCCGAGACCAGGATGGCAGATGGCGAAGTCAAAGTTGGCGTACAGCCAGTTGACGGATGCGGTGATCGCCAGGCAGAGGTGACCGCGCCGGACTTTGGTGTCCTCACCCCGGATCGCAAACTCCCAGTTCCGCAGTTCGGATTCCAGTTGGATGACCATGTTGGCCAGCGGCGACGGTGACCTGGATCCCCGGGTGCCGCTGACCCGCGGGGTGTCAGCCGCCCGGCCTGGCAGTCCTTCCCCGGCGTTGCGGGTGACGAGGACGGCGAGTTCTTCCAGTTCGAGCAGCGACACGCGGATCAGGCCCTGATCCCGCAGGCACCAGATGGGGTCGCCGGGGTAGGGGACGACGTCATGTTTCTCGGGTTTCGGCGGCGGCGGCTTGCTGCTGCCGAGGGTGGCGAGGAGTGCCTGGTCGTAGCTGGCGAGCGCCGCCTTGTAGGCGGCCTCGGCGCGGCGGTACCGCCCGTTGCAGGGACCTTCACAGATGATCGCGGCAATCGGGGAAGCATCCGTCACGGGGGAAGTCTAGTCCCGCAGGAAGCTAGTTCTTCCTTTCCCTGCCGGGTGGCCAGAAGGGCGCCACCAGCACATCGGCCCACTTCAGTCCCGCCCGGTCCAGCGCAACGGCGATCAGGTCATTGTAGGCGCCGCTGGCGTCCTGGCCGCGTCCGATCGGCCAGGCCTCGAGGGTGGCGGTGTGCCAGAACTGCTGGCAGGCCAGGTTGTCCGGGTCCGCCCAGGCGCCCCACGGGCCGTTGGTGACCGACATCATCTCGGGGGCGCAGGGGAAGCAGACCCACGGTGCGCCTTCGTACTCGCCGCGGAACCGTGCCTGGGTGACGGTGACCGGCAGGATGAGCGGCCGGTGGCCGAAGCCGTCATCTGACAGGTAGGTTTCGCGGGCCAGGAAAAAGCCGCCGCCGGGCAGGTGCTTGAACGGGATGCGCCACTCAGTTTTCATGTCGTTGGTCCTGCTGGCTGGCTTCTGATTCTAGGGCGGAAACGATCAAATTTGCGCCGTTCCGGGATCTCCCTTGCGCCACCGGTACCAGCTTCCCGCCGAAAGGAAGAAAACGGGAAACTGCTCGACGGTGGCCGGACACTTCACAACACCAGCCAGCAGGACTTCCACATGATAACCCAGCCCGGCGGGGCTCCACCAGTACGCTAGGGGTATGCCTGACCATACCGATGCCCCGTACAAGGATGAGGATCTGCTGACGATGGAGCAGATCGCCGGGTTGTGGGGGGTTAAGAAGAAGACGATCCAGGCGTACCGGTTCGCGTCGACGCGGGATCATCCGGAGCGTTTCCCGCAGCCGGATGTGCAGGCGTCGTATATGCCGTTGTGGTACTACCGGACGATCCGGGATTTCAAGCGGCCGGAACAGGTGCAGCGGGAAGAACGGGCGCGGCGTGCGGGAAGAGTGACGGCTTAGTTACGGCTTGCGCTTGCCGGTGGCTTGTGGCAGGCTTCATGTAGTACACCTATCCATACAGTAGGGGTTGATCATGACCTGTTTCAGCGAGTTAACCGCCCTGATCCGCCAGATGCTCGGCGAACCCGACGTGACGGCACACGGACCCGCCCGCCAGTCCGCCACCTGGCTGCTCGGAGGACACAACTACGGCTTCAACTTCACCAGCGAAGGCCTGCGCCAGGGCTTCCACGTCTGGGCACCCGGCGCCTCCGCCAAAATCTGCTCCACCCGCCCCGGCTGGATCTCCCTCCCGGTCGCGGTCACCCATCTCATCTACGTGTGGGACATCAACTGGGACGCCAGCCTCACCAAAACCGCAGGAGGGTGGCCGTGAACCGCCCGCAACCATCAATCACCTGCGACACCATCGGCTGTAAAGCATCGCTTACCGCCCTCGAGTTGCTGTCGTACCGCAAAGAATGGGCGATCGCCGCAGAACACGGCTGGCGGCACGACCCGACCCGACTGCGCCGCTGCCCCGCCTGCGTCGCCAAAGGCTGGCCCTGGTGCATGCCCTGCGACGGCGCGGTACCCGACCTGTCCCTGTACAACGACCCGGTGACGCTCAAAGCATGGTGTGACGCCACCTACGGGCCGCTCAACTACCCGGACAGTTTCACGGTCACCATATGGCACGGCAGCACCGAGACGAAGGCGTTCACGACATGAGCGACGAAGCAGACGCCGAGCACGACAAGATGCAGGAGCTTTCCGACAGCGGCTTGGCAGCGGCAAGGGCGGCCAAAGCAGAGAACCAGCGCCTTGTAGAAGACTGGGAATCTATTCCTC
>Ga0335077_10007872_pt1 | contig 13208 bp, 8 predicted proteins | sample Lox_Sample_31_FD_207151 | JGI IMG/M metagenome (GOLD analysis project Ga0335077, IMG submission 207151) | Soil microbial communities from Loxahatchee National Wildlife Refuge, Florida, United States - Lox_Sample_3.1 | ecosystem: Environmental > Terrestrial > Soil > Wetlands | place: USA: Florida... | reverse complement strand
GTACATGGGATCGATCGCTTCATAGTCGGAAACATCGTAGCCGAAGTCGACCTGAGGAGAGGGGAAGCAGGGAGTGATCCAGATGGCGTCGATGCCGAGATCGTGAAGATAGTCCAGCTTTGAGGTGATGCCGTTGAGGTCGCCGATCCCGTCGCCGTTACTGTCGGCGAAGCTGCGCGGGTAGACTTCGTAGAAGACGGCGTGGTGCCACCAGTTATTGGCGTTGTGATCCGTTTGCTGAGCGGCGGGGCGGGTAGGCAGCAGAAAGAACGCAAGCAGGGTGGCAAGGAAGGCTCTCTTCATGGCAGGCTCCTAAAGTGCAGCGGGGCATGTTTCCACGAAACCGGAATGGATACAAGAACGGCCGTCACATGGGCGTGCGAGGCCGATTTATGCGAAGAGCGCGAGTCGGTTATGATAGACGAACCGCGCAAAATGGAACGCATCTGGCTTTTTGGGGAAGGCATAAGGACGTTGGCATCCACGCGACGACAATTTCTGGAATCGCTAAGCCGAACGGCGCTGGTGTTGCCGCTGGAACGCATCCTTTCTCCCTGGATGAAGGGTGAAAGTGTGGCCCCAGGAGGGGCGGCGGCCGCCGAGCAGCCTCCGTTGGGCGTGAATTTTATCGATGTCGCGAAAGAAGCGGGGCTGAAGGCCACGACTGTTTTCGGCGGCGAGCACAAGAACAAGTATCTGCTGGAGACAACCGGCTGCGGCGTGGCGTTTTATGACTACGACAACGACGGCTGGCTGGATATTTTTCTGGTAAATGGGACGCGGCTGGAAGGCTTCCCGAAGGGGCAGGAGCCGATCAACCGGCTGTTCAAGAATAATCGCGACGGCACATTCACGGATGTAACACTGAAGGCCGGGCTGGCTCATTCGGGCTGGGGCCAGGGTTGCTGCATCGGCGACTACGACAATGACGGTTACGACGATTTGTTCGTCGCGTACTTCGGGAAGAACGTGCTGTACCACAACAACGGCGACGGCACGTTCACCGACGCGAGCGAGAAGGCAGGCGTGGCGGGGAGCGGGAAACTGTGGAGCACGGGTTGCGCGTTTGTGGATTATGACCGCGACGGAAAGCTGGACCTGTTCGTTGCGAATTATATTGATCTGGATCTGGCGACCGCGCCGGTGCCGGAGTCGGGTCCCTGCTTGTATAAGGGCGTGATGGTGGCGTGCGGGCCACCGGGAATGAACGGCACGAAGAACATCCTGTACCGCAACAATGGAGATGGCACGTTCAAAGACGTTTCGGTGGAATCCGGGATTGCGACGGCGAACGGGACCTACGGCCTGGGCGTGTTGACGGGCGATTTTGACAACGATGGCTGGCCGGACATTTACGTTGCGAATGATTCGACGGCGAGCGCGCTGTATCAAAACCAGAAGAACGGGAAATTCGTGGATATCGCGGTGGATGCGGGATGCGCGTTGAGCGCCGACGGGAAACCGCAAGCAGGGATGGGAGTTTCAGCGGCGGACTACGACCTGGACGGGAATCTGGATATTGTGAAGACGAATTTTGCGGGGGATACGCCGTCGCTGTATCACAATCTGGGCGGCGCGCAGTTCGAGGATGCGACGTTCCCGGCGGGATTAGGCAGGCACACGCAATTCCTGGGCTGGGGCGTGGGGTTTTTCGATTACGACAACGATGGCTGGACGGACATTCTGATCTGCAATGGGCACGTGTATCCCGAAGTGGAGCAATTGCGAACGGAGGCCGGGTATTCGCAGAGGAAGTTGCTGTACAAGAATTTGCGGAACGGGCGGTTTGACGATGTGTCGGAGATTGGCGGGCCGGGGATTTCGGTCCCGACGGCTTCCCGTGGATGCGCGTTTGGTGATTTCGACAATGACGGGGATATCGACTTCGTGGTGAATTGCGTGAACCAACCGCCGCAACTGGTGCGGTGCGACTCGTCGACCGGAAATAACTGGATTAAGGTGCGGACGATCGGGACGAAATCGAACCGCAGCGGGATCGGAGCGCGACTGAAGTGCGTGACGCAGATACCCGGGGAAACGAAGCCGCATTCGCAGATCGATGAGGTGCGGAGCGGGGGCGGCTATTTTGCGCAGAGCGATTTGCGGGTACATTTCGGACTGGGGAAAGCCACGAAGGTGGATTTGCTGGAAATTCGCTGGCCCAGCGGGACCGTAGATACCTTGAAGGATGTGGCGGTGAACCAACTGGTTTTTGTAAAAGAGGGTGAGGGGATCACGAAGAAGGTTGCCTTCGGGAAGTAATTCGCACGCGCAGGAGGTGCTCGGTGAAAGCAGCTCCGATGTTCCATTCCAGAAAAATAAAATCGGTGGTGGGAGTCGTGGCGATGGCGGGAGTGTGCGCTGTCGCGTTGGCGGCATTTAATCCCGCGGTGATGCGGCGTGGTGGAAAAATTGTGATGTTGTATCGCGCGCAGGATGCTGCGGGAACTTCGCGGTTGGGATACGCGGAGAGCGAGGATGGAATTCATTTCGCGCGATGGAAGGAACCGGTTCTCTCGCCGGAAGGGGAGTACGAAAAAGATGGCGGTGTGGAGGATCCGCGGCTGGTTGAGATTGGCGGGCGGTACATCCTGACGTACACGGGCTACAACAAAAAGGATGCGCAGCTGTGCATGGCGGAATCGAAGGATCTGATTCACTGGGAACGCAAGGGCGTCTTGTTGCCGGCTTACAAAGGGAATTGGAACGCGGGGTGGACGAAGTCGGGCGCGATCGTGACAGCGAAGATCCAGGGCCGCTACTGGATGTACTGGCTGGGAACCGCGCCGGATAAGACGGATCAGATGGGGCTCTCGTCGTCGGAAGACTTAATTCACTGGAAGGAAGAGACGCTGACGCCGGTGCTGCCGAAGCGACCGGGAAAGTTCGATTCGCGGGTGGTAGAGCCGGGGCCGGCTCCGGTGATTACGAAAGATGGAATCGTGCTGGTGTATAACGGCGCGGACGACAAGTTGGTGTACCGGACGGGAATTGCGGTGTTCGATCGGAATGATCCGCGGAAAGTGATTTACCGTTCCGAAGAGCCGGTGTTTGCGCCGGAGATGGAATGGGAAAAAGTGGGGCAAGTGCCGAATGTAGTTTTTGTGGAAGGCCTGCTGGCGGAGAAGAACCGGTACGTGTTGTATTACGGCGGAGCGGACAGGTATGTGGGCGTAGCGGCAACGGAGTCGCTGTATCAGAAGTAGGGAGTGGTCAACGCGGAAGAAAGAGAGATCCTCGCTTCGCTCGGAATGACGAATTTGGCAAGTGCGTCGAGATTTGCGTATACCTCGACGCCATTCGGGCGATTGGTGTTCCCGGGATAAAGACGCACAGGCTGAAAGCCATGCTACGGTTTGGCGGTTGATTGTTCTTTTGCCAGGCGCTCGACTTCGGACTTGGGCATTTCGTCCATGAAAACGAGAAAGACGGCGTTGGTCCAGCCGAAGCCGATGACGTTGATTGCGTAACCGCTGGTGGTGCCAGCCCCGTTGGAACGATCGACGGCGTTGTATTTCTCGCGGATGTCGCCATCACGGCGGAAGTTTTCTGCGATGGCACTCAGAAATTCGTAGGAAAGGCGATCGGCCTCAGTGTTGAAACCGTAGCGGCGCAATCCTTCGACAGCGACCAGTTGGAGAGGAGCCCAGGCGTAGGGGGCGTCCCACTGCGCGCCAGTGTTGTAGGGGCTGCAGAGGAGTCCGCCGGGCTTTTCGAAGTGGTCGAGATTTTTCACGATGGCCGCAGCCTGTTCGGGCGTAGCGAGGCCGGCCCATAGCGGATAAAAGGTCGAAGCGTATTCGTAGACGGAACGCTTCTTGTCAGTGAAGTTATAGTCGAAGAATTCGCCGAGCTGGGCGTCCCAGGTGAAATCGACGATTCGTTTCTGGCGTGTGGCAGCCTGCGCTTTCCAATCGTCGGCTTCTTTGGATTTGCCAAGCATGCGAGCCACTTCTTCCAAGTCCTTTTCCGCTTTGTAGAGGAGACTGTTGAGGCAGACGGGCGCGAAGTGGTGGGTTTCCGCGCCGAAGGGAGAGAACCGGAAAGAGACATCGAAGCCGGATTCGCGCATGGAGCGGTCCGCGCGGTAGTAGTCGCGGCTGAGGGAGAGTTGCTTGACGTTTTCGCAGTGCGTGCGGGCCATGGTCATGGGGACGTCGCAGAGCTCGAGATTGTAGCGGCCACCGGCGGCGTCGGGAGGATTGTCGCCGGGCTTGCGAGTGACAAGGAGTTTGGCGCCGGGGTCAGGATGGTCGAGGAAATAGACGGCGACTTTTTGATAATGGTCGGTCTCGTCTTTGAGACTTTCGGGGGCGGGAGCGTCGCCGAAATCGTAATACCGAGAGAGGCCGGTATCACCGGCGAGATGCGGATCGCTGTTCCACATGGCGTGATCACGAACGGCGTAGGCGTAGGCCCGCTCGAGCCACGCGCGGTCGTTTTTGCCTTGAGCTTTTTGCGCGTTGTAGACCGAGAGAATCATGGAGGTGAGAAAGGGCGGCTGGGAGCGGCTGAGGTAATAGGTGCGATTGGCGTTGAGAATCGCCCCGTAGTGGTCCATCTCGAAAAAAAAGTTTTCGATCATGCCTTGGGCGAGGTCGAGTTTGCCGGCTTGAACGAGACCGCGAATGATGAAATAGCTGTCCCAGCCGTACATTTCATTGAAACGGCCGCCAGGGACGACGTAGGGATGCTCAAGATAGAGTAGGCCGTTCGGGTAGAAAGTGTTGGTGTCGATTTCGCCGAGTTTGTGAATGACTTTGGGCAGAGGCTTGATTTCGACGTTGCACTTGGTTTCGAGGGCGCGAACGCTGTCGGGCACCGTGAAATCGGCAGGAACGTAGAGGATGGACTTGGCGGCGATTTTGGAATCGACGATGGTGGAGCAGTCGTTCATGGAGCGCGTGAGAGTGTCCCAGCCGTTGGAGATGTAAGAAAGGATGGGGGCGAGGCCGGCGTTCGAGGAAGCGGCCTGGGATGACGGAGCGGCGGGAGGGTTCGGTTCGTTGGCGAGTAAGGGAATAGCGGAAAGAAAAACGGCGGCAAGGAAAAAGTAACGGCGGTGAGTCGGACGCGGCATGTTGGTGGGCCTCCCGGCAAGATCCGAATGATCTATGAGGTCAAACGGTCTTTAGAAATTGGTTTCACTTCGCAAAGCTGCAAATTCGAGAAAACGTCGCGGCCATGCAAGCTGGTTGGCCCGTTGGTGACGGAGTACACGCGCGCGGTCAAGGCGGAAGTGTGGTCGACGATGCACTCCAGCACCGAAGCATCGAGGAACAGGTGGATGTAATGTTCGCCGGCGTTTGTCGCCGGGACTGAAAGCGCCTGGGCGTTGACGTGGAGTTCAGAACCGTTCCTGGAAGGATCGAAGGAAACGGAAACGAGCGGGTGGGTTCCAGAGGACAGTGTGAGCGAGAAAGGCTGACGCCTGGCGAGCAACTCGAGTTCACAAGCGCAGTCCGGAACCACAAATCCGAGCAATGAGGCGCCGCGGCGCGCGTCCTCCGGCGGGGGGAGAGAAATGCCCTTGCCACGGAGAGTCACAAGTTCCGGAAGGAAGGACATGTTAAGGGCGTTGTCAGGGCCGAGAACAAGAACGCGGGGGAGCGACATGCAGCCGGCCCAACCGGAGGCGCTGAATTCGGCTTCGGGGCGAGTTTCGGGAATCCAGCCCCAAAGGATGCGGCGGCCGGTGGCGTCGAGGTGGCTTTTGGGCGCGTAGTAGGAGCCGGAGTCGAGCAGGCCCTGTTTTTCGGAGTGAAAGACCAGTTCCTTACGGTCGAATTCGCCAACTTGCCAGAAGACTTTTCGTTCTGTGGAGTAAAGCAAGACGTACTTTTTGCCGAGCGGGAAGAAATCGGGACACTCCCACATTTCGCCGGAATCGACGAAGTCCGAAGTCTTCTTGCCATTTGATTTTCCGCAAGCGAGGGGATGGAGAAATTCCCAGGAGCGCAAATCTTTGGAGCGATACAGAAGAACGTTGCCGCCTATGCCGCGCTGGCCGGAACCGATGCCCATGAACCAGGTGTCTTGCTCGCGCCAGAGGCAGGGATCGCGGAAACCGGTGAGTTGGGGATCGTGGGGCGGCAGCAGCACAGGAGCGGGAAGCTTGTGGAGGGTACGCAGATCCGCTTCGCTGGAGGTAGCGAGACATTGCGTCTCCAGAAAATTGTGCCTGCCGTCGCGGAGAGTCGCTTCGGAGTCCGGTACGGATTTTACGGCGGTATAGAGGAACGTCGGACTGCCTTCGTGGAGCACAGCGCTGCCGGAGAAGCAGCCATCCTGGTCGGGGCCGCCGGGAGAGGGCGCCAGTGCTACGGGCATATGCTTCCAGTGAATCATATCGGGACTTGTGGCGTGGGCCCAGTGCATGTCACCCCAGACGGCGGCGTTGGGGTTGTACTGGAAGAACATGTGGTAATTGCCATTCCAGAAAATCGGGCCGTTGGGATCGTTCATCCAGTTGCGGGCGGGAAGAAGATGAAATTGTGGGCGAAGAGGATCCTGGGCGAGGAGCGATGCGGGCACGGATTGACCGAACGAACGGAACTCAGGAGCGGCGGCAAAAGCGCCAGTAGCGGCGAGGGCCCGCAAGAAATCGCGCCGCGAAGAGGCCATGCATTCCTCCGGAGAAAGTGTTGACGCGGACAGCTTATGGCTCGGGGAGAGCAACCCAAGTCATCCCATAATACACAAATGTTATACTCGCGGAATGTTTTGCATCGGGATACGTGGGAATTTGCTGTGCTGGTCGGTTCTGGTAATGCTTGTGGTACTTCCCCTGGGAATGTTGCGCGCGCAAAGGAATGCGTCGCCGAAGGGCGTGGTGGACCTGAACGGGCAGGCGGTGGATCCATTTCATCGGAGCCCCGGAAAAGTGGTGGTGCTGTTTTTTGTGCGCACGGACTGCCCAATCTCAAATCGGTTTGCGCCGACGATACAGGAAATTGGTAGAAAGTATCGGGAGCGGGCGGAGTTTTATCTGGTATACCCGGTGAAAAGCGAAACGGCCGAGCAAATCCGGAAGCACGTGAAAGCATACGGCTATCAGTTGACAGTGCTGCGGGATCCGGATTACACGTTAGTGAAGCGGGCGGAAACGCGGGTGACGCCGGAAGCGGCAGTGTTTTCGATAGATGGGAAGCTGCTGTATCACGGGCGAATCAACAACTGGTATGCGGAGTTTGGGAAGTCGCGAAGTGCGCCGACGACGCAGGATTTGGTGGACGCGGTGAGCGCTGCAATGGCGGGGAAGCCTGTTGCGGTTGCCTCGGTGCCCGCGGTGGGATGTTTCCTTCCGGACCGGCCATGAAGGCGAGGCACGCAGCAATTGCGGTGCCGGCAATCCTCTCGATGATGCTGGCATTTCTGGCTGATCAAGGGCAGACGTCAACTACGCGTGCAAGAACGCCGGCGGAGCGAACGAGCGGGGACGTCACCTTTACTCGAGACATTGCGCCGATTGTTTTCCATTATTGCTCACCGTGCCACCGGCCCGGCGAAGCGGCGCCATTTCCGCTGCTGAGTTACGAGGACACGGCTAAATTCGCGCGGCAGATTGCCTACATCACGGAAAAGCGAATCATGCCGCCTTGGTTGCCCGCGCCGGGCGAATTGAAGTTTCAAGGCGAGATGAGGCTGACAGATAAGCAAATCGTGCTGTTCAAGCGATGGGCGGAAGCGGGTGCACCGAGGGGAAACCCGGCGGATTTACCACCTGCGCCGGTGTTCGCGCAGGGGTGGCAACTGGGAAAGCCGGATCTGATCCTGCAGGCGCGGAAGCCGTACCTGCTGCCTGCCGGGGGAACAGACAATTATTGGAATTTCATTTTTCCGACGCGGCTTTCCGGGACGCACTGGGTAAAAGCGATAGAGATCCGGCCGGGGGAAAAGCGCGTGGTGCATCATGCGAACGTGCTGATTGACCGACTGCATTCGTCGCGCAGGCAGGAGACGCAGCCCGGAGCGGGATTCGCGGGGATGGAATTGCGGATCGAGTCGGAAACGTTTGACCCGGACAGCCATCTGTTTTTCTGGAAGCCGGGATCGATTCCGCATGAAGAACCGCCCGGAATGGCGTTGCGGCTCGATGCTGGCGACGATTTCGTGTTGAACACACACCTGCAACCTTCGGGGAAGCCGGAGCAGATCAAGCCGAGCATCGGGCTGTTTTTCACTAAGCAGCCAGCGACGAAATTTCCAATGTTGCTGGAATTGCAGAACGACAAGGCGCTGGACATTCCGCCAGGGACGAGCGACTTCGTGGTGACCGACGAATTCACGCTAGCTGCGGATGTCGATTTGCTGGCGATTTACCCGCACGCGCACTACTTGGGAAAAGAATTGCGGGCGACAGCAACGAAACCCGACGGAACGGCATTGACGCTGATCCTGATTCCACGGTGGGATTTGAACTGGCAAGCGGTGTTTTATTACGAGCAGCCGGTTTACCTCCCAAAAGGAACGCAGGTTGCGATGCGCTATGTGTACGACAACAGCGAAGCGAATATCGCGAATCCGTTTCATCCGCCGCAGCGCGTGGTGGGCGGGAACCGCACCACGGACGAGATGGCGCATCTGTGGCTGCAGGTACTTCCTAGAGGGACCGAAGAGGAGCAAGAGGCGGCGCGAAGGAGTTTGCAGGAAGCCGTGGCGCGGCACGATATCGCGCGAGATCCCGATGATTTCGCGCAGCAATACAATCTAGGCGCGATGCTGCAAGCGCGCGGCGATCTTGGGGAAGCGCTGCAACATTACCGCGCGGCGGTGAGTGTGAGGCCACAGGATGCCATTGCGAATAATGCGTTGGGTGGCGCGCTGCTAGCCGTGGGGGAGGCAAACGCAGCGCTTGGGCCTCTACGCGCCGCGGTGAAGGCGCAGCCGGATTATTTTCCGGCCCACTACAATTTGGGCAACGCGCTGGCGTCACGGGAGCAATTTCGCGAGGCGGCGGAAGAGTTCCGGAAGGCCGTACGACTGCGGCCGGATGATTCGATGGCCCAGGCGAATTTGGGAGGGGCGCTAGCCGAGTCTGGTGAACTGGACGAAGCGCAGCGGCATCTGGAAAGGGCGATACAGCTCGATCCACGGAACACTGTGGCGCAAGAAAACCTGACGGAAGTGAAGCGATTGCGAGCCGGCGGGCCGAAGCCATGAGCGATGGCGTGCACCGCAGATGAGATTCAGGGCGCTAGATTTTGACATGCGTAATGGGCTGCTGCGGGAAGGCGTAAACCGGGAGGGCGTGAAGTGAAGTTCTGTGCGATCGGAATCGCGGTGCTGTTCTTGTGTCTGAATTGTGTTGCCGCACGCCCGCAAACGGCAAGTGCGACCCTGCAGAGCAATCCCAATGCATCGAAAGCGGTGGAACGATACAACCAGGGACTGGCCGCCGTGCAGAAAGGCGATTTGACGGCCGCGCAGCAGGCTTTCGAAACGGCGGTGCACAGCAATCCGAAATTGCCGGAAGCGCAGAGCATGCTGGGATGGGTGCTGCTGGTGCAAGGGCAAGTCGATCCTGCGATTGCACACTTAAAAGAAGCGATTCGATTGAAGCCTGGAATAGCGGAAACGCACCTGACGCTTTCGCGCGCGTACGTGCTGAAGGGAAATGGCGAGGCGGCGGTGCAGGAAGCACAACTGGCAGTGAAGTTGGCGCCTGGAGTGGCGGAGGCGCACCACACGTTGGCGCATGCATTGGACTATTCGGGCAAAGTGGAGTGCGCGATTGCAGCGATCCAGCAGGCCATTGCCATCGATGGTGCCAATGCCGAATACCGCGACGATCTGGGATCGTTGCTGGTGCGACAAGGACACAACGCCGAAGCCGCCAGCGAATTCGCAGAAGCAATCAGGCTGAATGGAAAGTTCGGGCCGGCACACCTGCATCTGGGCGCCTTGGAATTGGGAGAAAAGAAATTCGACGAGGCCGCGGAAGAGTTGAAACAAGCGGCCGCTTTACTGCCGACCAACGCGTACGCGTTTCTGTATCTTGGCGAAGCGGAGCGGGAACGAGGAGACCCGGAAGCGGCTATCGCGGCGCTGCAGGCGTCGGTGAAGATCAATGCGGGCCAGGCGGAGGCGCAGAATCAGCTGGGATTGTTGCTGCAGCGGGTGGGGCGGCCGGACGAAGCAGCCGTTGCGTTTCGTGAATTTATCCGCTTGGAGCCGGCCAATCCTGACGGTCACAACAATTTGGGACTATCACTGCTGCAGACCGGCGACGGTGATGGAGCCGTTGCGTCATTCCGCGAGGCGGTGCGGTTAAAGCCGGAGGACCCGCAATATCAGGGGAATCTCGGGACGGCGTATTTGCAGAAGGCGGATTTCGCGGCGGCGGTGACGGAGTTTGAGGCAGCGTTGAAGCGCGCGCCGGATGACCAGACGCTGCACTACAACCTGGGACTGGCGCTGAAGCTACAAGACAAATTACCGGAGGCCGTGGCGGAACTGCGAAAGGCAGAGGCCATCGACCCTTCGCAGCCGGACGCGCCGTACACGCTGGGCGTAACGCTGTGGCAGATGGGAGACAACGACGCGGCTGTCGAGGAGTTGCAAAAGGCGATCAAGGCGAAGCCAGATTACGCCGAGGCTTATTACACGCTCGGAACGGTGTTGAAGCAACAGGGAAAATTGCCGGAGGCCGCGGCGGCGCTGCGCGAGGCGATCCGCCTGCAGCCGGATTTTGCGGGCGCGCATACGACCTTGGCGGCGGTGCTGCGGCAGTCAGGCGACACGCAAGGCGCGGCACAGGAGGCGCGGCTGGGGAATCAACTGGCGAAGCAGAAGACGGATATGCAGGCAACGGTGTTTGCGACAAACTCAGGGAAACGGCTGCTGCGCGTGGGAGATTTGGACGGCGCGATTTCGCAATTCCGCGCGGCCATCAATACGTCACCCAACTACGCGCCGGCGCACTATCAGCTGGGGATTGCGTTGCTGCAGCAAGGGAAGAAAGAAGAGGCGGCGCAGGAATTGCAGAAAGCCTCCGAGCTGGATGCAAAGATCACGCCGCAAACTCGCTGACATACTAGAGGCGAGAAACTATTTCAGAACGCGCAACGCGACGAGGGAAGATTCAACCGGCACGCCCTTGGTAACCTTAACGTGGATAAGAGCCTCGAACGGTTTCAGGTCTTCGGGCGAGCTCACATTCAATTTGCTCAACAGATCGTTCAAGTAGTTTTCGCGGGTAACGAATTCCACGGCCGCCTGAGTGCCGATGGTGGTGGTACCCGCTAGAATCAGTTCGGTGTTCTGCGGGTTGATGCCGCGCTCTAAGGCGACAACCGCATAGTCTTCGGTGAGCGGAGAGTTGGAGGGGCTGGCCATATATTCGGCGCTTTCTGTGGGGAGTGGGTGAGCGTTGACGACCTTTACGTTGCCGGCACGCGGCCCGGAGTCGACGCGGTGAAAAACGAATTCGGTGGTGCTAGGAACTTCGAGGAGCGTGAGGTTTTCCGAAGGCGAGCCAATGAAGATGAGGTCATTGTTCTTGGCGTCATCGAGAGAAAACAGGCTGCCTCGCTTGACGCGAGCGGACATGTGAAGAGCGGCGAAGACGGCGTCCAGATTATGGACGGCTAACACTTCGCCGACACCGGTGTAGTGATCCAGAATCGGTGAACCGCCGTCTTTGGCGGGATTGAAATAGCGCATGCCGGTGTCGGGCCGGCCGACGAACGCGGCATTGCTGAAAATGACCCAGGGCTCGCGGTCGCCCTTGTCGAATCCCTTCCAGAAAACCTGGAATGCACGTGGCGCAGGGGGGCTGCCAACGGCTGCGGCCGGAGCGCGGCGCGTAGCGATCAGCCAGATAATGACCAGGACTGCGGCAGCCAGCGCTAGGGCGAGCATCGCGGCGAGGGGGGTGTTTTTGTTTTTGGCAGGCGTCGACACCGGAGCAGGGAGGATGTGGGGCTCGACAGGAGTTCCGTTACTGCTGTGAACGGCAGCGGCCCGTTCATGGACGGTGAGCGCGTAGCTACCTTTCGGAAGCTCGACGATGATGGGGTCAGACACGCCTTCGGATGCGTAATACTCGGCGAGTTTGGTGCGAAGGCGGCCGGCCTGAACTCGGACGAAGGAATCGAGCTGAGGGTCGAAGTCGGCTTGGCGCCCGAAGACCTCCGTGGCGATCTGATATTCCTTGACCTGGACGCCGGGCTGATCCTGGGCACGCTTGGCGAGATAGCGAAGAAGTTTGCGCAGCGATTCGGAACCGTGAAGCGCGTGGCTAGCGTCCAATCGGTCCACCGCAGCCTGAATATGCGCAGTTTCGAGCACGACGGTCCTCGTTACATCAATGTAACAGGAGCCTATCAAGACACGCATATCGATGCAAGTCTGAGGTTTACGCGATGTAACGGTATCAAACGTATGGAAACTTGCCACCACAACCGGAAAGATGAATAGTTGCTACCAAAATTTTCGCTCGAGGTCGGGATTAGACGCTTTACGGGCAGTGCCCGGTGCAGGGGCTGGGGTGATGTTACAGCCTCGGGGCTACTCGTTGAGGCGTCGTCGAGGAAAGAGCGGATAGGGAAGGCTGGGGCTGTCGTGTCGCGGAGGGGTGGCTCCGAATGGAGCACTCCGTTCGGCTTCTTCCAATAACTTCTCAGGTGCGCATTCAACTGTCGTAACACGCTCGAACGACACGCTGATTGCCTGTGCAGTTGGGGTGCAGTGCTTAGAGACGGTTGGTTCTATTCAGGAGGGGTGGAATGCGAAGGCACTTGCTCGTAGGGCTATTGGTTTCCTGCTGCCTGGTTTTAGGTTTAGCCGCGCCGAAGGCATCGGCGCAGGCGGTATACGGAAGCATTCTTGGTACGGTGACGGATCCGCAAGGAGCTGCGGTAGCGGGCGCCAAAGTGACGGTCACGTCCACTACCAAGGGTACTTCCGACGAAACGACGACGAACGAGAGTGGAAACTACACGGTCACACACCTCGTCCCCGACACTTATAGACTCAAAATAGAAGCGCAGGGATTCAAGTCAGTAGAGATAGCGACTGTGCCGGTGTCGGCGAATGAAAGCGCGCGCGCGGACGCCCAACTACAAGTGGGGTCTGTCACGCAAAGCGTGGAGGTCACCGGCGAATTGCCGCAACTCACGACGGACCGCGCGGACGTGGCGGTGAGTTTCAATTCCAAATACGTGGAAGAATTGCCGATTCTGAACCGCAACTTTACGAACTTCCAA
>Ga0335077_10007870_pt1 | contig 13208 bp, 8 predicted proteins | sample Lox_Sample_31_FD_207151 | JGI IMG/M metagenome (GOLD analysis project Ga0335077, IMG submission 207151) | Soil microbial communities from Loxahatchee National Wildlife Refuge, Florida, United States - Lox_Sample_3.1 | ecosystem: Environmental > Terrestrial > Soil > Wetlands | place: USA: Florida... | reverse complement strand
GGATCAGCGCCTCTTCCTGCCGGCACCGCCACTTGTCCCCCGGCTCCATCCCCTCGATCGTGTCGCCGTCGTGGATGACATCGCCGTGCTCGAACACGTAAGCCGCGGCGGTGCGCAGGTAGCCGGCGAGGCGCGGCAGCTCCATGCCGTGGCAGTGGCATTGCAGGTCGGGCAGCCCGAACACCTGCAGGCCCAGGGTGTCCATCACCACGTCGCTGGTGCTGCCTTCCACCCGGAACAGCCGCACGTTCAGCAGCCCCATCAGCGGCTGGCTGTCCGGTGACGGCGGCGGCTGCAGCTGGCTGGCGGTGGGCCACCACGCCGCCGCGGGGGCGGTGAGGCGGCACACCGCCAGGGCGGTCGCGCGGAAGGCCTCCAGCCGTTCCGCCGGGGGACGCACCCGGCCGAACATCTCGCCGATGGTCAGGGCCGCCCGGCAGCGCCCCAGCACGGCCCGTGCCTGCGGGAAGTCCCACGTCTGGCTGAGGTCGATCCGGCCCGGGTCCGCCAGCTGATCGGGGCCCACCGGCATGATCACCGACATGACCGGCACCCCCGCGTCGCCGATGTCGGTGGCGCCGTGGCCCTCGTGCGCGAGCAGCACCGGCTGCCTGTCGCCGCCGGTGAGCACGGTCCCGGGCAGGGCCTTGTTCACCTCGGCCAGCAGGCGCCTCTCATCGAGGCGGGGCTGCTGCTGGTAGAGCAGCTCGACCAGCAGCGCGCCGCTGTCTGCCTGCGCCATGGCCTAAGCGGGCCCGGCCGGCCACACCCGGCCGGGTCCCGCGCTCGTGGGCGGCACGGATCGTCAGCGGCATGGCCGGTGAGTCAAGGGCCGGCGCGTCAGCGGCCGCCGTTGCCGCCGCCACCGTTGCCGCCGTTGCCGCCACCGCGACCGCCGCCACCGTTGCCGCCGTTGCCGCCGCCGCGACCGCCGCCGCCACCGCCGCCACCGCCGTTACCTCCGCCGCCGGTGCCGCCGCCGGAGCCGGAGGCAGCACTGCTCTTGGCGGGGGCGGCCTTGGCCGGGCTGCTCTTGGCCGGGGCGCTCGGCTGCGGATCGCGGACGAACTCGGCGAAGGGGAAGGCCCGGTGACGCCGCGGCGGGATCAGGAAGTTCTGCCGCCGGGTGGCGGTGATGAACCGCTCCAGCCCGTTGTCACTCGGGTCCACGTGGAACTTCGCCTGGAGGTCCAGCGACGCCTGGTTGATCCGCATGACCCGGAAGAAATCGGCCGTCGGCACGAAGACGGTGAATTCCAGCTTCGGCTGCTTGCTGCCGTCGGGAACGTCGAGGCTGTCGAAACCGGGCCCGTCCATCCGCAGGTGGATTGGCTTGCCGCCGGCGGTCCGGGAGGACCGCTGCAGGCAGGACAGGTGGCCCATCCGGTGCTGGGGCGCCTCGCCTGCCGCCTCGGGCAGCGTGCCGATGCCCGCCGCGCTGCGCGCCGCGTCACCGAAGCCCTTGAACTGGTTGGGCAGGAAGGCGGGGCCGCCGCCGTTGACGAACTGGCTCGCGGCAACGCCTCTCGACGGCGGCGGGTCCGCACGGAACATGTACTGCACACGCTCAAGGAACGTGCCGTCGTCGCCCGGGTCCCCGGCCGCGTTGAGGTCGAAGAACTGCTCCATGTCCAGGATGTCGTGCGACAGGTGCTGCAGCGCCCCGTTGTCGAAGTAGCTGCCTGGCTCGGCCGTGGTGAGGTGGATCCCGTCGGCGCCGGCGAACGTCACATCGGGCGCCGGGGCGCTCGCGTTGACCTGCTGGTCGGCGAAGCCCATCCACATGGGGGAGGCCGGGTTCACGAACGGGGCGAAGACCAGCTTGTTCTTGTCCGCGACCGCGCGCGGCAGCCCCTGCTGGACGAACATCACCCGGGTGCTGGTGAACTGCAGCCCGCTTTGCAGGTGGGGCGAGCGGACATGGTGGCCGGCCAGCTTGTTGCTGCCGCCCAGGAACGCCAGCACATCCCACAGGTTGCCCACGTGGTCGCTGCGCAGCGTGAAGAGCAGGTCGTTCGCCTCGATCATGACCGGGACGTTGAACGTCTCCTTCGTGATGCCCGGGTTGACCGGGCTGACGTCGGTCGGCGACGGCACGGCCTCCTCCAGGGCGAACCGGGACTCGTCGGACAGCAGCCGCGGCACCTTCGCGTCGAACAGCTTGCTGGGGAACCGGTCGAAGTACGGCAGCCCGTACGCCACGAAGGCGAACACACCCTGCGGCGAGAACTGGTACGCCCGCTCGATCTCGTCGAGGGCGCGGGCCAGCTCGCGCTGGTCCTCCCGGCTGGGCTGGCGCATCAGCGTGGCGGTCGCGAAGAGCGTGAACACCGGCGGGAACGCCACCAGGATGCCGTTGATCGTCACCGCGGGGGCGGTGAAGGCGCTGATGTCGAACTGGATGTCCGGCAGGTTCTTGAGGCCGTGCGCGTTCGCGAGGCTGGCGCTGGCCGGGTCGACGGCGAGCCGGACCGGGGTGGTCGCGAGCTTCCGCACGCCTTCCATGCTGGCGGCGGCCGCCGCCAGCGCGCCGCCGGAGATCAGCAGGTTCCGCCGGGAGACGGCCGGCAGGCCCGGCCGCGAGCCGGCCTTGCGCGACGGGGTTCCCGGTGCCGTGGCCTCATACCGGACGGCCGCGTGCTTGCCGTGGGCAGCGGGCTTCGGGTCGGGCTGGCCCATCTTGCCGGCCTCGTGCTTGCCGCCGGCCTGGCCGGCCTGATGTTTTCCTCTGGCGTGGCTCGCTGCGTCGTTGCGGCGTACGGAGTCGGTCGACTCGTCCATGGGGGTTAGGCCTCCAGTAGCGGGGGACGCCACCGGGGGCCACGATTCAGCCCCGGGGCGAGAGGAGGGAGCGGACAATACCCTGCTGGAACGGTAGGAGAGCAGGTCAGTCCTGGATAGAGACAGACTCCCCTGAGGGGGACGGGAGACCCCTAGGGGCCTCCGCTGACGTGGCCGCGGGCAGCAGGCCGAACGCGTCGGCGACGGTGAGCGCGCCCGATCTGTTGCGCACCCCGAGCTTGCGGAACAGCCGCGTCTGGACGTTCTCGACGGTCTTCGGGGCGATGCCGAGCGCACGCGCGGTCTGCCGGATCGAGTGCCCGGCCGCGAGCGACTGCAGGATGTCGCTTTCCCGCGACGTGAGCTCGGGCAGCCCGCTGGCGCCCGGCGCCGGCTCGTCCCACCGGGCCCGCACCACCCCGATCAGCGGGCGCATCGGCATCGAGTCCACCACCAGGTAGCCCTGGCCCACCATCCGGAGCACGGACAGGAAGTGATCGTCGACCCGGTCGGCGGCGACCAGCGCGCTGGCGCCACTGGCCAGCGCCTCGGCGAGGTCGGGGGAATCGAGCGGCTCGCCGTGCACCAGCACGGCCGGGATGCCCATCTCGGCGACCAGCTCCCAGTCCGGCGGCGCCGGGTCGACGAGCGCGGCCACCACCGGCCCGCGGTGCCACCGGGCCCAGTGCGTGTCGGCGACCGGCCCGGGCTTGCGGATGAGCACAAACGGCAGCCTGCCCTCGAGCAGGACGGTCACGACCCGGTCCAGGTCGGGGCCGGGCCGCCCGGCCACCACCGCCAGCAGGACCGAGCTGCTCTCGGCGAGGTGCCGGCGCGGCGCGGCCGGGGCAGGCTGCTGCTCGAGCATGCCGAGCGAGGCGGCCCGGGCCACGGCGTGCGCGCCGCTGCTCACGTCGAGCTTGGCGTACACGCGGCGCTTGAGGTTCTCCACCGTGAGCGGGCTGATCCCGAGCAGCGCAGCTATCTCGGTGACGCTGTGGCCGGAGCCGGTCAGCACCACGATCTCGTGCTCCCGGTCGGTCAGGCCGCCCCGGTCACGCCTGGCGTCCTGCGCGTGATCGCCCTTTTTCCGGCGCAGCAGCGCGAGCACGGCGGTCAGGCCGCGCGACTCGGGCACGAGGGAGGCAACGCCCGCCCGGCAGGCGGCGGCGATGTCCTGCTCGGACGCGTCACGGTAGGTCACGATCACGTTCAGGTCGGGGAAGCGGCGCACCAGCGCGCTCACCCGCCCGGCGACCTCACCCAGCTGCCGGCCAGCGTCGAGAATCACGACATCGGGCCGCCGCAGTTCGCACAGAGCGAGGATGCCGTCGGGTTCGGCGACCCGCCCCACCACGGCCACATCCGGCCGGACAGCAAGGCACGCGGCCAGGGTGTCCCGGAGCAACCGCCGCGGCGACTGCACCGCCACCCGGACCGTGACGCGAGTTTGCATCGCTACCATTGCTGCCAGGGATTCCGTTGTCTCCGCTCCCAGCAGTTGCTGTTTGACTCTGGAGTCTACGGCTATCGCGGCACTAACCGCCGGGATATCGCCCTTTACGCTGCTGGCCGCGCCCCCCGGCGCGGGTGCCCGGGACGGCGTCGGCGGCGGCGCGGCCGGTGGGGACACGACGTGCTCAGATGAGGACCCGCCGCGGCCGGCCGGCGCCGGTCACCCCACTGGCGGGTGCGGCTCCAGGGGCCGGCCCAGGGCGGCGGAACGGATTCCGCAGCGGCCCGCTGAATATGCCCGGCATGGGCCATGACAAGCCCGGATAAGCCCTACCGGCGGGTATTAACCGGCGCGGCCGTCCCGGCAAACAGATCAGCTAAACGAATTCCGTTGTCCCATCCCCCGCATGGCGCAACCGTGGCGTGCATGGATTTGCTGTTACGTTGCGTGAGTGAGCACCTGCGGGGCGGCCAGCGGCGAGCAATGCCCGCAATGCGCGCAAGCTGATCTGCGGCCCTACGGGAACGGTTCCAAGTGGGCCTGCCCACGCTGCTACTTCGTGCTCCCCTGCTGCGAGGGAGGCGAACTGGCCGCGCCCGCCGCGGCCAGCGGCACCGCCGCGCCGGCTCCGGGCCAGCGGGCGGCGCTACCGCCTGGCTAACGACTGCTCGGCGCGCCGGGGGTCAGGCATCGGCGGCAGCGCATATCCCCTGCCACACTGATCGGCTATGTCCACGTGGATCTTCAGGGAGACCGCGCCGGGAACGGGGCTCCGGGTGGCGGTCAAGGACCTCATCGATGTAGCTGGGGTGCCCACCACGGCGGGGAGCCTGGCCGTCGCCGACCATGCCGGGCCGGCCGCGGCCGACGCCGCGTGCCTGGCCGGCCTGCGCGCCGCGATCGCCCGCGGCGAGGCGTGCCTGGCGGGCAAGGTCAACCTGCATGAGCTGGCCTACGGCATCAGCGGGATCAACACGGCGTTCGGGACGCCGGTCAACCCGCTCGACCCGGCGCTCGTCCCCGGCGGATCGTCCAGCGGGTCGGCGGTCGCGGTGGCCACCGGGGAGGCCGACGTCGCCTACGGCTCGGACACCGGCGGGTCGATCCGGATCCCCGCCGCGTGCTGCGGGGTGGCCGGCCTGAAGACCACCTGGGGCCGTATCCCGCTCGCCGGGGTGTGGCCGCTCGCGCCGAGCCTGGACACCGTGGGGCCGCTGGCGCGCGACGTGGCCGGCCTGGCCGCCGGGATGGCGCTGCTCGAGCCGGGGTTCACCGTGACCGCCGGCCCGCCGGAGACGGTCGGGCGGGTGGCGATGGAGGCGGACCCCGCGATCGACGAGGCGGTCGACGCGGCGCTGGCGGCCACCGGCTGGCAGGTCTCGCCGGTCACACTGAACGGGCTGCGCGCGGCGTGGACCGCCGCCATGGTGCTGCTCGACACCGAGGCGTGGCAGAGCGACGGCGCGCTGGCCCGGTCCTCACCCGGGCGGATCGGCCCCGATGTGCTGGCCCGGCTGCGCGGGGCCAGTGAGGTCACCCCGGCCGAACTCGGCGCGGCCCGCCAGCAGACGTCACGGTGGCGGGCGGAGCTGTCGCGGCTGTGGGAGCGGGTCGACCTGCTCGCCCTGCCCACGCTGCTGGGCTTCCCGCCCCCCCTCGACGACGCCGCGGGCCTCGCCAGGATCCGGGGCCTCACCTCGCCGGTGAACCTGGCGGGAGTGCCGGCGCTGGCGCTGCCGGTGCCGGCTCGCGGGCACCTGCCCGCGAGCGTTCAGCTGATCGGCCCGGCCGGCAGCGAGGAACGGCTGCTGGCCGCCGGGGCCGTCCTGGAGCAGGCGGCCCGGGCCTGACCGTGGGCAGGGCGGACACGCAGGTGGGCCAGGCCTGGAGGCCTGGCCCACCGTCGTTGTGCGCGCTGATCAGTTGGTGGTGCGCTGGTCAGCTTGTGCGCTGGTCAGCTGATGTGGTGGACGAACAGCTTGACCGGCGCCGCGGCCGGGCTGTTGTTGGAGATCGATCCGTTGATGCTGCTGTAGCTGACCACCAGCCTGCCGGGGAGGTCAGCGGCGTTCTCATCGGAATAGATCTGGAGGGCGTCGACGCTGGCCGGCCCGATGATGTCGTGGGACGCGGTGGCGTAGGCGCCAGCGGTCTGGCCGTTGTACTGGAGCATCTGCAGCGCGACGTTGCCGCCCCACATCCGGGAGTAATTGAGCTTCGCCGATCCCTGGTCGAGAACGGCGTCCTCGTACCGGTTGTGCACGAGCTTGTCGTGCCCGATCCAGGCGCCGATGTAGCCGGCGGAGGTGGCGGCGAAGTAGACACCCATGTCGTTGCCGAACGCGGTGGACTGGCTGACCACCGACCCCGGTGCGGCGTTGTAGAACAGGTAGCCGGCCGACTGGGACTGGGTGAGGTTGTCCGGGCCGCAGGTCGCGTTGTCACACTCGTTCCCGCTGACCTTGCTGCCGGTGATCGAGCCCCAGGCACCAAAGGCGATCTCGATGCCGTTCTGGGCGATCTGGTCGGTCGGACCAATCCCGGTGACCCTCACGTCACCGATGACCGCGGTGGAGCCGGCGTTCTCGATGCTGATGCCGTTCTTCTGGTAGCCGGACACGGCGTCGTGCCACATCTTCAGGTGGCCGTCCCACACCAGGACGCCGACGCCGCCCTGGCAGCCGTTGAGCGGCACTCCGCCGGCCGCCGTGATCGCCGAATCGGCGAAGTAGAGTGTGGCCCCGCCCGCCACGAACACGGCGTCGATGTCGTCGTTGCAGGTGCCCTGCGCCCAGGCGGAGTGGATGATCAGGTGGCTCAGCGTGACGTGGATGTTCCCGCAGACGTCCACCCCGTACTGCGACGACCCCGGATTCCTGGCGCAGGCGACCGAGTTCGCCGGGCTGGCCGGGAGGGTGAGCGTGACCGGACCGCCGGTCCCGGTGATCGTGAGCGACTTGGTGATCTCCACCTGCTCGGTGTAGGTGCCGGCGCACACCTTGACGGTCGCCCAGTCCGGGGCGGCCGTGACCGCCGCCTGCACGGTGTTGAACCCGGGCTTGGCGCAGCTCGTGCCGTTCCCCCCGGCCACCGGTGCGCCGGAGACCCACAGGGTGGGCTGGGTGCCACCGCCCGCGGTCGCGGCCTGTGCCACCGGCGCGGCCCCGGCGAGCGCCAGGGCGCACAGTCCCGCACCGCTGGCTACCGCCGCGGCAGCGGCCTTCCATGGTCTGTGCAAGTTATTTCCCCTCCCATGACATGCGGGGCATCCCGAGTCGTTCGTTAGATGCGCTGCTGCGTGTCTGGGTGTACACAGACAGGCACTGCTTAGCTAGAGGTGGGTGAATGATGGCCTGTTCTTTACCTTGACCTCAGTAGCCGGGCGTGAGCAGCCGCGCGGGGTGCCGGCGGGGACGGCCCTCGGCCAGCTGGACGTGGTGCAGGAAGCGCCAGCCCTTGCCCGTGAGCAGGAACTCCCCGGCGCCGGCCATGGCGGCGATCCCGTTCAGCACCGCCTGCGGGTCGCCCCCGTGATGCTCATGGCCCAGGCGGGCGTCGGCGATGTCGGTGACCTCGCCGCTGGCCGGGTCGATCCCGGCCAGGTAGGGCCTGCCGATGACGTTGGCCCAGACCCGGCCGCCGGACCATTCCAGGTCGTTCAGCCCGCCGACCCGCTCGCCCTCGCAGCGGACTCCGACGACCTCCAGCGGCGCCAGGGTGCCCGGGTCCCGCCTGACCAGCTCGCTGCTGCCGTCGCTGGTCAGGACGTGGTCGCCGGTGCTGCATATCCCCCAGCCCTCCCGGTTGTAGGGGATGGTCTCCAGCAGCTCCAGGGTGCCCGGGTGCCAGCGCAGCGCGGTCCGCTCCTGCCAGGTCAGCTGCCAGATCGCCTCGCCCGCCCAGCAGATGCCCTCCGCGAACAGCTCCGGCGGCAGCGGCGCGCAGGCCTCGCACTGCGCCGCGCCGAGCTGGTACCTGCGCAGCGCCGACTGCTCGTACAGCCCGCTGCTCTCCCACACGGTGCCGCCGGAAAAGAGCAGGCCCTGGGTGAAGCCGCGCGCCGGGTGCGGCAGCCGGCGCAGCACCTTCAGCCGGTGGAACCTCATGCCTGGCGGCGCCGGCGCCGCCCCGCAGGCACCCGGCCGGCCCGCCCTGCCCCTCCGGCCCGCTGAGCCCGCCGGGCCCATCCGGCCCACCGGGCCAGCACCGGGCGCAGCGGGCGGTCGGTGTACCCGCCGTCGGCGAGCCCGGCCCGCCGCTCGAACACGTTGCGGGAGCCGAAGTCGCCGGTCAGCACCCAGGACAGCCCCGCCGCCGTGAAGTACAGCGGCAGCATCACCAGGCCCGCGCAGCAGGCGAACTGGGTGGCGTGCCGGGCCTCGTGCGCGAGCAGCGCCTCCTGCCCGAGCAGGACGTCGCGCCCGGCGCGGGTCATGATGACGTTCCCCAGGGTGAACGCGGGCGCGGGCGGCACCGGCAGCCGGTACCGGTCGCCGATCAGCAGCCCGTCCCTGCCGCGCACCAGCCTGGCCCGGCCGGCGGCCGCCACCAGCACGCCGGCCAGGGTCGAGCCGTTGACCAGGTTGGCCACCAGCCGCACCCGGTAGGCGGCGCGCATCGCGAGGCCGTGGCCCGGGTCAGGGGCCGAGCTGGTCCGGCTTCGGCGTGGCCGCCACCCCCTGCGGCACCGGGTCCTGCGGCGCCCAGAGGGGCTTGGGGGCGGCCGGCATGCTCAGCGGCACCGAGCTGTGCTCGCGGTGCGCGGCCGCCGCGCCCGCGTGGTAGTCCTCGAGCTGCCGCACGAAGGACGCGTTCCCGTACGGCCTGCCGTCCACCAGCGGGCCCTGCCGGTGCTCCAGCACGGCGAGCACGTCGTCACCGGTGAGGGTCTTGTGCGTCTCCAGCGCGTGCGCCAGGCACAGGACCTGGTCCCGGCTCTCGGTGAGGAGGGTCTCGACCCGTTCCAGTTGCCTGGTCAGGCTGTCCTCGATCCGGTCCGCCAGCGCCCGCCGCAGCTCCTGCTCGGGGTCCTGGCCCTTCTTCTTCCGCCCGCCGGCCCCGCCGCCGGGCGAGCCGACCTCGAGCCGCTTGGCGGTCGAGTACGACGACACGGTGGACCCCATGCCCCAGAAGCCCTCCATGAACGACGCCACGGTGGTCGCCGACTCCAGGTCTCCGGACACGCCGGAGGAGCTGTCGTTGTCGAAGAACATCCGCTCCCCCGCCAGCGAGGCGAGCGAGACCAGGATGTCGGTCTCGTACTCGCTGCGCCAGCGGGTGAACTGGTCCTCGGGCGGGATGCTCGCGACCATCCCGAGGTAGTCGCTGCCCTTCTCGATCGTCGCGATGTCGATCTCCATGTGCTGGCGGGTCCGGTAGGCGACCAGCGCGTGGCAGGCCTCGTGGACCGCCACCGCGTGCCGCTCACGCTCGATGTACTCCACGTCCTCCGGCGGCCCGAGCTCCTTGAACTGCTTGGCCCGGATGATGTCCTGCCAGTTGATGACCTCCCGCCCGTTGCGGATCGCGGTGATCAGCGCCTCGTTGACCATGTCCTTGATGGTGGCGCCGGTCGCGTACGGCGTGATGATGGCCAGCTTGTCCACCTGCTCGGGGGTCAGCTCGTGCCGCACCTTGGCCAGGTAGCCCTGGTAGGTCTTCACCCGGCCCGCCTTCGTCGGGTAGCCGACCTTGTAGATCCGGTCGATCCGGCCGGGCCGCAGCAGCGCCTCGTCCAGCGCCTCGGGCATGTTGCTGGCCATCATGACGAGGATCCGGTACTTGGGCGGCGGCTTGGGGCGCATGCCGAAGATCCGCCGGATGTGGCGGTTGACGAAGCCGCGCGGCTTCTTCAGCCCGGACAGCTCGGTGAGCAGCGCCTGGAGGGTGCCCATGCCGCCGCCGCCACCGCCGCCGTTCATGCCCGCGCCGATGATCTGCTTGCTGCGGCCGCCCTCCGGCTCGTCCTCGATGCCCGACTGCATGGCCCGCCGCAGCAGCATCCACTGCACGTCCTGCGACAGGTAGGAGAAGCCGTGGCAGCCTGCCCGGTGCGGGGCCGGGGTCATCCCGCGCGGGAAGCCGGGACCGCCCTGGGCCAGCGCGCCACGGTTGCCAAGTGAGTCGGCCTCGTCGAAGAAGACGATCACCCCGCCGTACCGCAGCGCGAGCCGCCGCAGCTTGCGGAACAGGCCCTTCACCTTCAGCACGCCGACGCCGAAGAACATGTTGATGAACGCGCCCGGGTCGACGAACACGTACGGCTTGCCGGTCTCCCCGGCGACCGCCTCGGCCATCAGCGTCTTGCCGGTGCCGGGCGGGCCCCACAGCAGGATGCCGCCGGGCACGTAGCCGCCCTTGTCCTCGATCTCCTCCGGGTGCTCCAGGTAGAGGATGTTCTCCCGCACCTTCGCCAGCACGTGGTCCTGGCCCCAGACATCGGCGAACCGGGTCTTGATGTCGTCGGGGTAGTAGACGTCGACCCCGCCCCTGGACAGGAACCAGAACAGGGCCGCGAACTGGAGGATGAGGAAGAAGAGGAGGAAGGCGTACTGCAGCACGGTCGGGAGCGCGTGCCAGATGTAGCCCGGCAGGTGCAGCAGCGCCAGCCCCGGGTTGGTGTGGGTGATCTTGCCGACGACCACCGCGATGACGGCGATCCAGAACAGCCAGGTGAGCAGCCGCCAGATGCGGAACCTGGTCCAGTCCGACAGCCTGCGGTGGGTGACCCGCTCGAACCCGCCGAAGATCGTGTGGGTCCAGAACCGGTGGTAGCCCGCCCAGTGCTCGCTGACCAGGAAGTGGAGCTGGCGCAGCGCCTCCAGGGCGATCAGGATGAAGACCCACGAGGCGGACCTGGCCTCGAGCCGCATCGCGTCGGTGAACCCGATCAGCGGGTTGTTGGCCATCGCGGACCAGACGAGCACGAACCAGATCAGCACGAGGAGGATCAGGAACTTCACCCGGTCCCAGAACGAGAGCGGCTTGCGGGTGCGCCGGTCCTCATCCCGTTGCCGCTCACCGGGCGGGCGCAGTCCTTCGACCGGGCCCGCGGGGGCTGTCGTCATCAGTTGCTCCTGACCGTGAATGACTTCATGACGGTGTCGATCTCGTTGTGGTCCCGCTGGTAACAGCTTGCCAGGCAGTGCAGCACCAGAAGGTAGATCTCGGTGTCGTCGGCGTTGGTGAAGGCGACCTGGTCGAAGGTGTCGGTGCTGCCGTCCGGGAAGGTGTAGTCGAAGGTGACCCGGACCCCGTGCACGCCCTGGCCCTGGGTCAGCACGTCGTTGCGCAGCAGCTGGAACTTGGTCAGCGGGAAGCCGCTCTTGGCGGCGCTCTGGCGGCTCGCCGAGGTCACCGGCAGGAAGATGTCACGCAGCTGGTTGTAGGACATGGTCGCGCTCGCGCTCGAGTTGAGCGGCTCGACCAGCGCGAAGGCGAACGGCTGCGGGACCACCGAGCCGAACACGTGGTTGGCTGACGGCGCGGAGCTGCCGTCGTACCCGACCGACCACACCCCGGTCGGCTCGGCCGAGCTGCTGCTGCCGCCGTTCAGCGCGGCGGCCAGCGCCGAATCGCTGATCTTGTGCCAGCCGCCCGGGACCTTGAAGTAGGCGTGCTGGTCGGTGTTCGCGACATAGGTGTACTGGGGTGCCCCGCAGGCGGAAACCATGACCACGATCAAGACCAGCCACAGCCCGGCGAGTACCCTGTTCATCCACCCTCTCCTCGCCAAACGGCGTGACCTCCCCTTGCCCTGCGCTCCGCCTGTAACGCGAGTATCGCTCGCAAATCCACTGCGGCGATAGTGCCCAGCCAGAACGTGCGCATGCACTTAACACGTAAGCAATGGTATGGGGGTTCCCGGGATGCCGCTGGCCCCCGCCTCCCGCCCGGCCGGCGGCCGGTCAGAGGCGGCCGGGACCGGGGCCGGGATCGGCCGCGCCGGCCTCCGCAAACGCCGCCGTCTCGCCGGTCAGGCCGCGCCGCCTGCCGCGGGCGCCGATCGCCCAGAACACCACCCCGGCCAGCACCATCACCGCGAACGCGCCGAGCGTGACCGACTCGAAGAACACCCGGGACACCCCCCAGTTGCTCTCCATCGAGTACGACTGCCCGAACACCGCGTTGATGGCGCCCGGCCACAGCAGCGTTATCGCGGTGATGACGACGAACAGCTCGCAGATCACGGCCGCGATCCAGGCTCCGGCCGTGCCGCCGGGCACCCGGTAGGGCCGGTGCGCGTCCGGGTACTTGCGGCGCAGCGCCACCAGGGCGGGGAACACGAAGACGTAGCTCACCGCCGTGGTCGAGATCACCAGCGCGATCATCACCGAGAAGAAGTTCGCCAGGCTCCCCTTGGTGATCAGGAACACGAAGAACACGAAGGCTGAGCCGACGACGCCCGAGGCGATGTTGACCGCGATCGGCGTCCCGAAGCTCGTCCACCGGCCCATCCAGGTGGGGGCGGCGCCGTCCAGCGCGGCGATGGCCTGGGTCCGGTCGGCGCCCTCCAGCCAGACCGATCCGCTGCCGAGGAGGGTGAGGATGATCAGGATCCCGAACACGACGTCCAGCGCGTGGGAGTGCAGGTCGGTGGCGACCGCCTTGTAGGCGTCGGTGAAGCCCGACACGCTCGACAGGTTCGCTTTGGAGATCACCAGGATGATGCCGACGATCGTCAGCCCGTACAGCACGGCGGCGAGCGCGCCCGACCGCACGATCATCTTCGGCACGTCCCGCTGCGGGTTCAGCATCTCCTCGGAGGCCCCGTTGGACAGCTCGAAACCGACCCAGAGGAAGACCAGGACCCCGATCACGGTCAGGAACCCGTTCACCGACGGCTTCAGGTCGGACGCGGTCGACGTCCCGGCCGGGTGGCCGTGCCGGGTCAGGAACACGATGAACAGGATCGTGAAGATGGCCACCACCGCGATCTTGACGAAGGTGCCGATGTTCGGCGCCCACTTCC
>Ga0335077_10007869_pt1 | contig 13210 bp, 15 predicted proteins | sample Lox_Sample_31_FD_207151 | JGI IMG/M metagenome (GOLD analysis project Ga0335077, IMG submission 207151) | Soil microbial communities from Loxahatchee National Wildlife Refuge, Florida, United States - Lox_Sample_3.1 | ecosystem: Environmental > Terrestrial > Soil > Wetlands | place: USA... | reverse complement strand
GACCACCCACGCTTGGCAGGAGTGGCGCATTGTGGCGACCGAGGCGGTGCTGCGGGAGTTGGGCCTCGGGAGCATCCCCTGGGTGCGCCCTCGACCGAGGATGGTTCGCCGGGTCGAAGCCGGGCGCCGTCGGCTACTCCGAGAGCCGGAAGATACGGCTCTTGCCGAGACGAATCACGCCAGAGATCACGTCGCGAAAACCGTACTTCGCTCGGAACGCCGCCATCACCTTCTCCTGGAGCGACGGATCTGTGATCCGCTCGGCCCGGCATAAATACTCTCCAGGTTCGCCCTTCAGCTTCAGTGTTCCCTCGCGCTCGACGTTGCCTCCCCAGATCGTCCTGCCGGTGCGGAGGTAGGCTTGGCCCTGCACCACCACGATCCAGACCGTGGTGGTACGCGCCCGGCCTCCGTCGTCGGTGGTGATCACCTCGACGGTGGGGAGATCACTCCACCGGCTCCAGTCTAGCGGCGCAGACTCGGCGCTGGTCGCCGACACGAGCGCGAATGCCACGACCGCGCCACGTACGAGCGAAGGCATGATGATTCCTCTCCGTGAGCGCATCTGACGACGCACTGTAGGAAGCCTCAGCGCGCAGGCTGCCATACTCGGCGACCGAACGGGCGCTCTCCTTCGAGGAGATTGCCCGCGCGTGACCGACCCAATGACGCGTCGTCCACCGTGAGATCAGATCGGAACGGCGTGGGAGCCCCGCCGCCTAGCTCTCGATGTACACCCTCCCCGCAGCCGATGTACAGGCCCTCATTGAGGGCTAGACTCTCCGTCGCGTAAGTCCGCGTCGCAGCGACCAATGTTCAGTGGCACACGCCGCGCCCTTGTCTTCGTCCTGAACGGCGAATGCGGGATAGCCGGGAGGGCGCGATGGGTAAGGGAACGGTCGGGAGCGGAAGCGAGCGGTACACGACGGGCTGGACGGAGGCGAAGAGGCGGACGACGGGCCCGTCCATGCCCGACTCACGGCGCGATGGAGTGGACGGCGTCGAAGGAGTCACGCTCACCGGCCGGAGCCGAGCATTGCGCGAGATGCTGCGGCGGGTACAGCGCGTGAGGCCGATGGAGGCGTCAGTGCTGATCCTGGGCGTACGAGAGATCTCGGGATCGACCACTGAGCCACGGAACGGCGCCAAGGGGGCGGACAGGGCGATGAGCGCGCTTGGACCCAGGGGCAGCGCTCTGCGCTGCCCCTGGTGAGGCGTGGCGTGCCGATGTCCACCGGCGAGGCGGCGGATCCGGTCACCAGCCTCCCGTCCTTCCACGGGCTCATCGGCGGGAGCGCCGCGATGCAGCGCCTGTTCTCGTGGATCGAGCGGGTGGCACGCGCGGATGTGCCCGTCTTGATCCAGGCCGAGTCGGGGACTGGCAAGGAGCTGGTCGTGCGCGCCATCCAGCGGCTCAGCCGGCGGTGAGACCGCCCGCTGAGGACCGTCAACTGCGGAGGCCTCGCCCCCGACCTTCTGCTGAGCGAGCTGTTCGGCCACGAGCGGGGCGCGTTCACGGGCGCGAACATCCGGAAGATCGGCCTGGCCGGCGAGGCCGACGGCGGCACGCTGTTCCTCGACGAGGTGGCGGAGCTCTCCCCCGACGGCCAGACGGCACTGCTGCGCTTCATCGAGGAGGGCGAGGTCCGTCCGGTCGGGTCCTCGGAGACGACGCGAGTCGACGTGCGGGTCATCGCGGCCACTCATCGCGCGCTGCCAGAGATGGTCGCGGCCGGCACGTTTCGCGGGAACCTGTACCAGCGCCTGCGCTGGATGCCGGTGACCATCCCGCCACTGCGCGATCGGCCGGACGACATCCCGCTGCTGGTCGAGCACTTCCGGACCCGGCTGAACCCGATCGTCGACACGGCCCTGACGGGATTCAGCCCGCGCGCGATGGCCCGTCCGCAGGACGCCGCCTGGCCCTGGAATGTGCGCGAGCTCGAGACGACGGTGGCCCAAGCGCTCGTGGTCCGCGGCGAGGGGACAGGTCGAGGTCGAGGACGTGGAGCAGCTCTCGGAGATGGGCGAGACGCCGGCGGTGGCCGCTGCGGCTGCCGTGCGGGCCGGGGCCACCTCGACCGAGACGACGCGCTCCAATGGCCGCAGCAGGAAGCGCTCCGCATTGCCGACGCGCCCGGCGAGGTCCGGCGCAGCGACCTCGTCAAGCGGTGCGGGATCTCGACGGAGGCTGCGCGGAAGTGCTTCATCGGGCTCGCTCACTCCGCACCGCCTGGCGTCAGGCGCGAGGGGAGTTCGACGCGGACGGGTACTAGCGCCGGCGGGTCGCGCGCGGAGGTATCGATTCTTCGGTGGCAGAAAGGAGGACACGAATGGGGCAGCTCTACCAACGAGGGCGCATCTGGTGGGCCAAGTATTACGTCAACGGCCGCCCGATGCGCGAGAGCACGGGTACCGATTAGGAAACGGAGGCGCGACGGTTCCTCGCGCGGCGAGTGGCAACCATCGGGCAGCCAGACGTTGATGCGTATGCGGCGAAGCGGCACGAGCAAGTGCGTATTCCGCAAGCCGAAGGAGGGCGCACCGAGGCAGGGGTTCTTCGAGGCGGAGCAGTACCAGGCCGTTCGTCGACGGCTGCCCGAGGATCTCCAGGTCGCGGTGGCGATCGCGTACACCTACGGCTGGCGAATGCAGAGCGAGGTGTTGACGCTCCAGAGAAGGCAGCTCGACCTCGAGACCGGCACGCTGCGGCTCGAGCCGGGAACCACGAAGAACGACGAGGGCCGGGTCGTCTACCTCACGCCGGAGTTGAAGGCCCAGCTCGCGGCGCAGGTGGCGCGCGTGGACGCGCTCCAGCGTCGTGCCGGTCAGATCATTCCCTTCCTCTTCCCGCATCCGGGCAAGGGACGCCGGGCGGGCCACCGCCGAAAGGACTTTCGCAAGGCGTGGACCACAGCGTGCGAGAAGGCGGGCGTGCCGGGGATGCACCGGCACGATTTCAGGCGGACCGCCGTGCGGAACATGGTCAACAGGGGCGTGCCCGAGCGGGTGGCGATGAAGATCACCGGGCACAAGACGCGGGCCGTGTTCGACCGGTACCACATCGTCAGCCCGGGCGAACCTGCAGGACGCTGCCGGAAGCTCGCGGGCACAATTCCGGGCACAGTCACTTCAAGAAGCGAGAGGCGTTGCGGACGGCGAGCCGGTCTTGCCGCGCGTGGATCGGATTCGCTACGAGGGGGTCGCCGCGGACCTGCGCCGACACTACGAGGCGACGGGAGCCCGCGACCTCGAGGAGTTCAAGCGCCGGGAGAAACATCTGGATCTGGGTCGTTTCTTCGCCATCCACCCTTGACGTCCGCGCCGTAACCTCGTAACTTTTCAGTCACGGGCGGATAGCTCAGCTGGGAGAGCACGGCCCTTACAAGGCCGGGGTCGCAGGTTCGAGCCCTGCTCCGCCCACCACCTAACTTCCGTCGAGATCTTGGCCGAGATCCGCGGCCGACTCAGGGCGAAGTTCGATGCGTGCCACGCTGAAGCGGCAACTCGCGATGCCCGGCCGCCTCAATGAGGGCTCGGCGGCGGTCGCCGGATTCCGAGCTTCAGCATGCGGGAGCGCAGCGTGTTCGGGTGAAGGCCAAGCCTCTCGGCGGCGTGGCCCTTCCCGGCGATCTGCCAGGCACACCCTTCGAGCACGCGGCGGATGTGCATGCGCTCGACGTCGTCCATGCGCTCGGCGTCATGCTGGGGGGCGTCGTCGTTACCGATGGCCGCGCCCAGCGTCTCCTCGATGCGCAGGGTGGATCCGTTCGAGAGGATGAGCGCCCGCTCGACCACGTTCTCGAGCTCCCGGACGTTGCCGGGCCACGCGTATGCCATGAGCGCTTCCATCACACGCTTCGGCACCCGCTCAATGTGCCGCCTGAGGGTGGGCTGGCGGTGATTGATGTACGCCCAGACTAGAAGCGGGATGTCCTCGCGTCGTTCCCGCAGCGGCGGCACCTGGATGGGGAAGACGCTGAGGCGAAAGTAGAGGTCCTTCCTGAAGCTGCCGTCAGCCATGGCCCGCCGGAGGTCGCGATTGGTGGCGGCCACGATCCGCACGTCCACCTTGCGAGTACGGGACGAGCCGACCCGCTCGAACTCGCCCTGTTGCAGCACCCGCAGCAGCTTCACCTGGAGATCGGCTGATAGCTCGCCGATCTCGTCGAGAAAAAGCGTGCCGCCGTGCGCTACCTCGAAACGGCCCGTCTTCGACGCGGTCGCCCCGGTGAACGCCCCCTTTTCGTGACCGAAGAGCTCACTTTCGATGAGGCTCGGCGGCAGGGCCGCGCAGTTGACCGTCACCAGAGGGGCATCCCGACGTGGACTCTTGTCGTGGATGGCATGGGCCAGGAGCTCCTTGCCCGTGCCCGTCTCGCCGAGGAGTAGCACCGAACTGTCGGTCGGCGCCACCTGGGCGACCTTGGCGAGAACGTCGAGAATGGCCGGGCTCTGCCCGATGATCGCATCGAAGCCCGCCTCACGCGCAAACTCGGTGCGGAGGTATACGTTCTCGGCTTCGAGGCGATCCTTGAGCTGACGGATTTCTTCGAGGTTTTCCTCGAGCGCGGCCCTGGCTCCCTCGAGCGCCACGACGGCGGCGCGCAGCTCCGCCTCGACGCGCTTGCGATGGAGGCCACTGGCGAGGATCTGTCCCACCAGCCGCACGCGCTCCACGACCTCGGGTGGCCACACGTGATACTCCCTGATGGCCCCGGTGGCGAGCACCAGGACATGCTGCCCGCCGACCGCGATCGGGACCGTCAAGTTCGATTTCAGCCCGGTCCGCCGGACCATCGCTTTCTCGTGCACCGCTTCGCCCGGGAGGTCGTCGGGGAGACGCTCGAGTCGGAGGGTCTCGCCCCGCGCGACCGTTGCGTGATACCAGGGAAGCTCCGCTTCCACGTCCTCCGTGAGATACGTCGCGAACCCGGGGCGAGCCCAGGCGGCGACGTGGGTGAAGCTCGTGCCGTCGGGCGAGAACTCGGACAGCGTGCCCCGATCGGTATCGAGGAACTCCACGAGCAGGCGCAAACCCCGCTCGATCTCATCGTCGATCCGCTCGACGGGGAGGCCGGTGAAGTGAGTCGAGAGACCGGTGACAAGGTGCTCGAGCACCCTGCTCTCATCGGAGGCCATACCGAAGCGAGTGTACCGCGCCGCTCGCGTCTGCACGAGATCTCGTGAGGGACTCACGACATATCGGGACAATTCACGGCGTCGGCGATTCGCATCGACTCGAATTTCAGGGGCTAAGCGCGCCTCACAATTCGCCGAGTGGTTCCCACGCTCCTCTCGTTGACGGCCGGCACCGATCTTGCCGTATCGTGTCCGATGAAGCAGACCTTCGGCAACGCGACGAGCCAAATCCCAAGGAAGGCGGGGTGTTTCCCGCTCATGACCCGTGAGAACGGAGGACAGCATGCAGAGAGTCGTAGGGGCGGCAAGGCTACTCCTAGCGGCGGTCGCCTGGGCCACCGGTCCGGCGGCAGCGCAGGAAGGAAAAGGAAGCAGACTGCGATGAAGGCAAACACGACAAAGAAAAGCCGCGTCGTCCTGATGGGAATCACGGTGGGTGCCGTCGCCGCATTGTTCGCGGCAGGCTGCGCTTCGAATTCGAGCCAGGCGCAGCAGAGCCCCGCGAGCGCCGCATCCTGAGCCGCACCACAAATCACCGGCGTCCTTGGCTCGCCCAGCGCGACCACGACCGTCGGCGGGACGCAACTCCCGGCGTCGCCCCGCCATTCGGCGGCGTGATCAAGGAAACCCTCGTGGGATCAAAGACCTGGTGGCCGCCGCGCATCGTGCCGCCCAAGGGCGCGCCGAACATCTTGCTGATCATGACCGACGACCAGGGCTATGGCGTCAGTGGAACGTTTGGAGGCGTCATCCCGACGCCGGCGCTGGATCGGATCGCGAAGGCGGGACTGCGCTACACGGGGTTCAACTCGACCACTCTCTGCTCGCCCATGCGGGCGGCGCTGATCACCGGCCGCAACCACCACTCGGGGGGGTCGGCGTGATCACGGAGCTGTCGACGGGTTTCCAGGGCTATGACTCGATCATCGGTCCGGAGAACGCGACCATCGGCCGGATCCTCAAGGACAACGGGTAAGTGGACCGCCTACAACGGCATTCTCGACTTCCCGATCGCCGAGCAGCTCAAGTTCTACGACGCCTGGGGCTCGGCGGCAACCGACCCGCACATGGCGGTCGCGTGGTCGTGGGCATTCGACACGCCGTTCAAGTGGACCAAGCAGATCGCGTCGCACTTCGGCGGCACACGGCAGGGCATGGCGATCTCGTCGCCGGCCCGCATCAACGATGCTGGCGGCGTGCGCCCCCAGTTCCACCACATCATCGACATCGTGCCGACGCTCCTCGAAGCGACGGGCATCACGGCGCCTGAATACGTCGACGGCATCAAGCAAAAGCCGATCGAAGGCGTGAGCATGGTGTACACCTTCGACAAGGCGAACGCCAACGCGCCCACGACCCACCACGTCCAGTACTTCGAGATGATCAGTAATCGCGGGATCTACAAGGACGGCTGGTACGCCAACACGACGCCACCGCATGGGCCATGGATCTTGAACGCGCCGTTGCCCTCGCCGACCGACTACAAGTGGGAGCTGTACAACCTGACCGAGGACTACTCGCAGGCCAACGATCTGGCGGCGAAGATGCCTGACAAGCTCAAGGAAATGCAGGCGCTGTTCGACCAGGAGGCGAAAAAGTACAACGTGCTACCGCTGGACAACCGGTCGTTTGCGCGGGCGGTCGAGCCGCGGCCGAGTACGACCGCCGGCAAGACGGTGTTCACCTACACGGGCGTGAACCCCGGCATTGCCACCGCCAACGCACCGAGCATCATCGGCAAGTCGTACACGATTACCGCCGAAGTCGATGTGCCGCAGGGCGGTGGCAACGGGGTAATCGCCACCGTGGGGGGGGCGGTGGGGCGGATGGGGATTGTACATCCTCAACGGCAAGCCGGTGTTCAACTACAACATGCTGATCCTCGCCCAGTACCAATGGGTAGGCCGGGGGCGCTGACCCCCGGCAAGCACACGATTGTCTACGACTACACCTATGACGGCCCCGGCATCGCCAAGGGCGGCACCGGTGTGCTGAAGGTGGATGGCAAGGTCGTCGACACACACAAGCAGCCCAACTCGATCGCGTTCCTGCAGGTGGCGGACGAGACCTTCGACATTGGCCTCGACACGCGCACCTCGATTAACGAGAAGGACTACCAGGTGCCGTTCCCATTCAACGGCACGATCAACAAGCTGACCTTCGACCTCGGGCCGTCGCAACTGTCCGCAGGGGACCAGAGGAACATGGAGGAAGCAGTCGCCAGGGCGCGCGACTAGGGACGGACAGGTCGCGATTGGACGGTCGGCGCCGCCTCGTGCGGCGCCGACCATGATCTCGCGCGATGCCGCGAGTCACCCCATGACGGCGAAACTGCCGGGACGGTACCCGTGAGCGAAACGAGCCCCACTACTCTGAGGAAGATCCGCGCCTTCGCCGCGGTCGTGGAAGTCGCAACCGGGCTCGTTCTCGTGATCGATCCCACGATCGTCACCAGATGGCTGCTTGGCGTGGACGTCTCCGGTCAGGGAAGGCTGCTCGGCCGATGTTTCGGCATCGCGTTGCTCGCGCTGGGAGTGGCGTGCTGGCCGGGCCGGCAGGGTGCCGAGAGCAGCCCGTCGGCCTTCAGAGCGATGCTGATCTACAACGTGCTGATTGCGCTGTATCTCGCGTACCTGGGCACGGTCCGGCACCTGGGTGGCTTGCTGTTGTGGCCGGGCGTCACGCTGCACGCCGTCGTGGCGGCGTTGCTGGTCTGGACGTGGCGTGACGGGAGGAGATTGACATGAGCTCGATGACGATCGGTTGGATCGTGCTAGCAGGTGTCTTTGGAGCGGCTCTGATCCCTCGCGCGTCTTGGCCACTAGCCCGGGCGCTCGAGCGGGTTCACTGAACGATATCTCGTGAAGCGCTCACGACATGTCGGGACACTTCAGGCGTCGTGATTCTCCACCGACTCGAGCCTCGTGGCCAAAGCCCGCCCCACGATTGGCCGGGACCGTCGCATGACTCATGTTCGCCTCGAGTGGCACCACACTTGCGTGACACTTGTCCGATGACGAGCCAGCCGAACGACGACCTCGTGAACTCAGTCGACGGGCAGCGGGATGGCCACGTCCAGTGACCCTCTACATCGCGTGCGAGTCGGATGCAGGCGTCAGGGTCGTGCGTCTGGAGGGTTGGCTGACGGGCGAGGCCGTCGCCGAGCTCGAGAGGATCGTCAGCGGAGGCTCCGGGCCGCTCCGGATCGACCTGTCCGAGCTGCGATCGGCGGACGCGACGGGGCTCATTGCCCTGCGGGCACTGCATGCGGCGGGCGCTGTGCTGGTCGGCGCGTCGCCATACATCAAGCTGCTGCTGAGAAGCTGAGCCCAGCGGGGCTCGGGTCAGCAGCGCACGTTGCGCACTCAACCAGACAACGGAGGACAGGATGCGGAGAATCGCAAGGGCGGTAGCGGTGCTCGTGGTCGCGCTCGCGTGGGCCACCGGCCCGGTGGCAGCGCAGCCGAAGCCCAACATCATCATGATCATGGGCGACGACATCGGCTGGTTCAATATCGGCGCCTACCACCAGGGCATCATGGCGGGACGGACACCCAACCTCGACCGGCTCGCCGCCGAGGGAATGCGTTTCACCGACTACTACGCCGAGGCGAGCTGCACGGCGGGGCGGGCGAACTTCATCACCGGCGAGCTGCCGATCCGCACCGGCATGACAACGGTCGGCCAGGCGGGCTCGCCGATCGGCCTGCCCGCGGAGGCGCCCACCATCGCCACCGCGCTCAAGTCCATGGGCTACGCCACCGGCCAGTTCGGCAAGAATCACCTGGGCGATCTGAACGAGTTCCTACCCACGGTGCACGGCTTCGACGAGTTCTTCGGCTACCTCTATCACCTCGACGCGATGGAGGACCCGTGTCATCGCAACTACCCGCCGGCGCTCAAGGACACGGTGGGGCCACGGCACATGGTCCACTCCTGGGCCACGAACGTGGACGACCCGACCGTCATGCCGCGCTGGGGCAAGATCGGGAAGCAGAAGATCGAGGACGCGGGCGAGCTGTGTCCGAAGCGCATGGAAACCGTGGATGACGAGATCCTGGCCTATGCGCTCGCCTTCATCGACAAGGCCAAGAAGGACGGTAAGCCGTTCTTCCTCTGGCTCAACCCGACGCGCATGCACGTGGTCACGCACCTGTCGGACAAGTACGAGGCCCTCCGCACTCCCGAGAACGGCTGGTCCCTCCAGGAAGCGGGTATGGCCCAGCTCGACGACATCGTCGGCGCGGTGATGCAGAAGGTCAAGGACATGGGTGTCGAGGGCGACACCATCGTCGGCTTCACGACCGACAACGGCGCGGAGAACTTCACGTGGCCCGACGGCGGCCAGACCCCATTCTCGGCTGGCAAGGGGACGGTGATGGAGGGCGGCTTCCGCGCGCCGATGATCCTGCGCTGGCCCGGCAAGGTGCCCGCGGGCAAGGTCGAGAACCAGATCGTGTCCGGCCTCGACTGGTTCCCGACGCTGGTCGCCGCGGCCGGCAACCCGAACATTGCGGACGAGCTCAAGAGAGGCAAGCAGCTCGGCGACCAGACGTACAAGGTCTATCTCGACGGCTACAACCAGCTGGACCTGATCACCGGCAAGGGGCCGTCGAAGCGCCACGAGATCTTCTACTTCGCCGAGACGACGCTCGGCGCGGTGCGCATCAACGACTACAAGTATCGCTTCATCGACCAGCCGAACGGCTGGCTGGGCGGCACCGTCAAGGTCGACTGGCCGATCCTCGTCAACCTCCGTCTGGATCCCTTCGAGCGCACGGGGATCTCCGGATCGCTGGCCTACTACAACTGGTTCGTGTACGAGTTCTGGCGCTTCGTCTTCGTCAAGCAGGAGGTGGCGAAGTACGCGCAGACCTTCATCGAGTACCCGCCCATGCAAAAGGGCGCGAGCTTCAACCTGGAGCGGCTGAAGGAAGAGCTCGAGAAGAAGATGGAGGCCAGGCCCGGGAACTAGAGGCTACCACTTGCACCAATCGGTGAACCTCGCGGCGGGCGGTCCGGTCGTGGCCGCCCGCTGCCCACTCAAAAAAGGAGAAACACGCAATGACCAAGCGTCTGATCCCTCTGGCCATCACGCTCACGCTGCTCGCGGCAGGCGTCGCAGGCGCCCAGCATCCGATGGTGGACATGGCCGCCGACCACGTCATCCAGAAGTACCAGCAAGCGTCGTGCGAGCAGCTCTGGGAGCAGAAGGGAAAGCCCAAATCGCCGCGGGAACAGGAAATGATCCAGGCTCTGCGTGGCGATCCGCAGCTCCGCACGGAGTTCATCAACCGCATCGCGGGACCGGTCGCCAACAAGATGTTCGAATGCGGAATGATTCCATGAGCGCCGTCGGGCGCCGATCTCGGTCAGCTCGCTCCGGGAGACGGCAATGGTCCGCGTGAGGCTCCTCGGGCGCGCGCTGCTGTTCGCGGCGGTCATATTGCTGGCGGCCCACGCGAATGCGCAGCAGCCGCCGCCGGCTGCGGAGCCCGCCAAGGCGCCGAGCGCGGCCGCTCTGCCAACGGCCGAGCCCGCGCTCGAACCGAAGGCGATCGACATCCTCCAGGCGTCGAGCCGCCGGCTAGCCGCCGCTCGCTCGATGACCTTCACGGCCGTGGTGTCGTACGAGAGCCCGAGCCGCCTTGGCCCCGCCCTCGTCTACACCACGAGGTCCCAGGTCACGCTGCAGCGGCCGGACAAGCTGCGGGTGATCCAGTCCGGCGACGGACCGGTTTCCGAGTTCTACTACGACGGCAAGACGATGGTCGCGTTCGCGCCCGCGGAGAACCTCGTCGCCATCGCCGCCGCCCCGCCGACGATCGACGCCGCCCTGGAGGCAGCCTACGCGTCCGCGGCGATCTACTTCCCGTTCGCTGACGTGATGGTTGCCGACCCGTACGGAGACATAGCGAAGGACCTGGAGCTCGCGTTCTACATCGGCCAGTCCGGCGTGGTCGCTGGAACGAAGACAGACATCGTGGCCTACGCGAGCCACGGCGTGTTCGTGCAGATGTGGGTCGGTGCCGACGACAAGTTGCCCCGGATGGCCCGCGCAGTCTTCCGCAACGATCCGCTGCGGCTGCGCCACCAGGTGGACTTCGCAGACTGGAAACTGGGCGGGGCCATCTCGGCGAAGGCCTTTGCGTCGTCGAGCGCTGCCAAGGCGCAGCGCATTCCATTCGCTCACCCGGACCCCAAGCCTTCGTCGGAGGCCACGCTTCCGCCCGCGGGCCAACCGCTGAAAACGCAGTAGGGAGGCGCCGCGCACCATGAAAACAATCGTCACCGCTTCATTCGTGAGTCTTCTGGTCACGGTGCTGTCGTGTGGATCAGCCGCGGCGTGGTCACACGCGGGCGCGTACGGCAGTGCGTCCGGCGGAGGGGGCTCCTGGAGTGGCAGTGGCTACCGCGGCGGCAGTGCATCCGGCGGTGGCGGCTCCTGGAGCGGCACCGGCTACCGGGGCGGCACCGCGTCGGGCAGCGACGGCTCTTCGACCGCCCACGGCGCCTACGGCGGTAGCGCGTCGCACACCGCCGGGGAGGGCACGACCGCGACCAACCGATACGGCGACACTGCCACACATGCCACGGGGTCGGGGCAGACGACGGCCACCAACCCCTACGGTGACAGCGCGACACATACCGCCGGAGAGGGCACGACTGCGAGTAATCAATACGGCGACACCGCGACGCACGCGACCGGGTCGGGGACCACCACCGTGACCAACCCCTACGGCGGTAGCGCGACGCACTACGCCGGTGAAGGCACCACCGCGACCACCGCCTACGGCACGACGGCGTATCACGCGTCCGGAGCGTATTACCCACCGCCGTCCGCCGCATACTATCCGTACCATCCGCCTACCACCGTGAACGTGTACGGGTCGACCTGCGGCAACTGCGGCGGATGGTCCGCCGCGGGCGCCGCCGCCGCGGGCGCGGTGGTGGGCATGGCCGCCGGCGCAGCCGTGGCGTCGGCCAACACGGCGGCCGCGACGTCGAATGCCTACGCGGCCGGCGTCGCCACCGGCGCTGCGAGCACGAGCGCGGCCACGACGACCGCCTATTACGCCGGTGTCGCCGCGGGCAGCGCCGCCGTCCCTGCGTACGCGATGGGTGGGATCTACCCGACGCTACCTCCCGGCTGCATCTCGCCCAAGGTTCAGGGCACGACCTACTATCTGTGTGGTAACACGTGGTTCCAGCCGTCCTACGGCGCCAACGGCGTCTACTATCGCGTCGTAGCCGCGCCGTGAACAAAGGCCTCGACTTCCACGACCTGCGCCACCACGGGGCACGATGGCGCTCAATGCCAGCTTCTTGGCGCCGGGGCCGCAGGTTCCAGCCCTACTCTGCCGACCACCAACGGCAGCGAGTTAGAACGCAGGACTTCCCGGCTCCGTGTCGCCGGTGAGGCTGTGGCGCCACTTCGTGAACCCTGGTTGCGCGCCGCCCGCGTCCTGCTTCGGCGCTGACTCTTGAGCGCGGAACCCATCCGACGACCGCAGACTTCCATCCCGAGCGTGTCGAGGTCGAACACCGCGAGTGTGCCCGCTCCACCTGCCCTACGGGGAAGAGCCTTGACTGGGTCTGGCGTCCCGCGCAGGATGGCGTTGAACCCCAAGCGACCCATTGGAGGTCGAGTGATTCAGCCCGCTAGACCAACCCCGAAACGAGAGGCCGTGGCATGGCAGGCGCGTCACGGGCATCACGGGAGGAGGACGTCATGACGCATGCGGCAAGACCCGAGCGAAAGGCGTATCGATGACTTGCGTTCCTTCGTGAACGCGGTGCTCCAGTATACGGGCGCCCGACAGGTCGATATCGTTGCCCATAGCCTCGGCGTCACGTTGACGCGCGAGTGGCTACGCCAGGATCACGCGTATCACCTCGTCCGTCGCTTCGTGGCCGTCGACGGCCCGAATCACGGGATCATCAATTGCTCGCCCTCACCACTGAATTACTTTCAGCTTCCGGCCAACGGAGGATTCACCCCGGCCAGCGCTGTCTGTCAGGAGTACGGCTCACCGGAGACACCGCTGCTCAGCCGACTCAATCGCGG
>Ga0335077_10007868_pt1 | contig 13210 bp, 11 predicted proteins | sample Lox_Sample_31_FD_207151 | JGI IMG/M metagenome (GOLD analysis project Ga0335077, IMG submission 207151) | Soil microbial communities from Loxahatchee National Wildlife Refuge, Florida, United States - Lox_Sample_3.1 | ecosystem: Environmental > Terrestrial > Soil > Wetlands | place: USA... | reverse complement strand
AGCCCGGACTTGTGCGGGCGGAGATAGACCTCTTCCCAGTTGCCGCCGTCGTTCGCGATCCGAAAATCAAAGCCGAAAAACCCTCGGCTTGCCCGAGTCGCGACATCCACGTCGACGACGCCGTCGCGCATCTCGAGGTCCTTCAAGACGGCCGCTCCGCCATCGAGGAACAGGCACTTGCGGCCCTGATATTCATCCACCCTGGCTCGTCCCTGCAGATCCCAGCGCTGGGAGTCCGGCGGAACGGAGAGCGTAGAAGGTGTCTGAGAATGGGCCGCAAGTCCGATCGGAAGGGCGAGGGCACACACGGCGGCGTGCCGGGAGATTCGGATACTCATGCCCGGCCTACGCGTCGCCCGCGCCAGGGTTTCAAACCACAGGACGAGAGCTCGTTCGTCGGTGACGAAGTGCCCGATCGTCGTGACGAAAAGGCACGACGACCCGCTAGGGAATCGTCGCCGCCTTCGGAATCGGGACGGGCGCGATCCCGACGGGATCGTTCGTGATGTTGTCGATGCGGGCGACCGACGCGACGACCTTTCCCCCTGCCGCGGGAATGACGAGGAGCGTGCCGGACTTCACGAGAGCCTGGGGACCTGGCGCGTCGAGCAGCAGAAACGAATCGAGCTGCTTGATCTCGCCCGCGCCGAGATCGACCGAAACACGTCCTCCGAAGACTCCCCCTTCGGAGAACATCCGAAGGTCGACGGTCGTGCCGGGCCCCTCGTTCACGAGCACGAGGTTCGAGCGGGCCTCGCCGGACTCGGCCACTCCGACGAAGGCGGCGGGAGACACGCTCGTGATCTCGTAGCCTCCTCGGATCGACACGACGTCCTGCGACGCGGGACCCGCCGGCGAGTCGCTCCGCGTCACGGCCAGGACCTGAATGCCGATGCCGCTTCGAATCTCGAGCGCACCCGAGCCGGGGGCCGACGCCGGGAAGAGTCCGGCGAGAACGTCGGACAGGACGCGGGTCGTGCCCGGCAGAATCGGGATCGTCACGGTCACCGGAACACCTCCGTCGCGCGGCCGGTAGGTGATGTCGACCAGGATGGCGGCATCCGGCGCGCCCGGCAGCGCTCCGAGAAAGACGTCGCTCGAGAAGACGGCACCGTCCCGGCCGGGTGCCGCGGCCACGGCCGGAACCGTCCAGGACATCGCGCTCCCGCTTCGGAGGAGCGGAGGACTGCGGAAGGGATCGTTCGTGGACGCGTTCGAGGTCACCGTTCCGTAGACCTGTGCCCGGCCCGACTGGATCGACACCGTGACGCGGCCCGGGTCCGGCACGCCCGAGAGCACGTCGTTCTCCTGGATCCGGGATCCGGCCGGAATGGTGAGATCGCGGCTCGACACCGCGGCGCCCGGCGAATCGAACGTCTCGAGAAGCGCCGTCACGTCCTCGAAGGGGGCGAACAGGGAAACGTTCATGCGCGCCGAATGGGCATCCACCGTTCCGAAAAGATCGGCTTCGTCGCCCGGATTCAGAACGGACGCGCTCGCGGAGCGGACCGGAAACGACAGACCGTAGGTTCCGCCGCCCGGGACCGTGTTGAAGACGCGCGAGGAGGCGAGAAGGACGCCCGGCGTCCCGGCCACGATCCGAAGCCGAAGGGGAGCCGCTCCACCCGGTCTTCCGAACGACGCGAAGAGAGCGTGCGACGTGAGGGATCGGGTCTCGAACGCAGACATCTCGAGGAGAGTCGTGGCGTTCGACCCGTCCAGCAGCAAGGCTTCGACCGTGAGCTCCGCCGGGGAGAGGTTCGTCAGCGTCAGCTCTGTGCTGAACGCCGCGCCCGAGAGGCCCTGCGCGTCGACCAGCACGGGCACGAGAAGATCGCTCTCGGACAGCGCCCCCTGCGGCCCCGGCTCGACCGTCAGCTCTCCTCCCCAGGAGCCGTCGAAAGGGGACAGGACGACGTCCGAGCCGATCCGGCCGTAGAACGCTCCCTCGTTCACGATGATTCCGTCGCGCAGGACCTGGAGCTGCGCCGGAAATGGTCCCGAGAGCCGCAGGGGCTCGAGCGCGCCGGCGACGTGCAGCGTCAGCGGCTGAGACGGGTCGAGCCCGGCGTCCCCAACCAGGATCTCGACGCTCGGGCCCCCGGAGATGCTGATCGAAAGCGCGTTCCCGGCGGGATCGACGGTGGCGTCGAGCCCCGCGGGCGTTCCGTCCGGCGGGTCGATCCTTCCGAGCCGGGCCCAGTAGTAGCCCCGCTCCGTCGCGTCGTACGTCGTCGCCACGACCCGGTCCGGACGATGAGCCCGGATCTTGTCGGCCATGAAATCGAAGAGGGGTTTCGGGGCGAGCACGAGCTCCTCCACGTGGTCGACGCCCGCCGGATAGGACGTCTGGAAAACATAGCCGCCGGAGTCCTGGAGCCGAAGCTCGGAAAGGGTCGGTAAGGAGCCCCGGGCGTCCTTGAATCCCGGCGTGTCGGCGATGTGGTGCGTGTTGCGGTAAGGGAAGAGCGCCGTCGAGTCGGGGACGACCGTATCGGCCGTGCCGTGCGCGAGATAGAGGGGAACGTTCCGGGCGTTGCCGAGATAGAACCGCGGAGACTGTGCGAACCAGCCGGCCAGCACCGCACCGGTGGCGCCGACGAAATCGCCCCCCGCCGCGGCGCGAAAATCGGGAAACTCCGGGGACCAGATCTGCCCCTCGAAGGCATCCGATGGGCCCGAGCCGTCGCTGATCGACGCGAAGCGGTCCGGGTTCTTGAGTCCGATGAGGAGCGCGCCCTTCCCTCCCTGCGAGAAGCCGGCGAGATGGACGCGGTCCGGATCGATCCGGAACGATGCGAGCGCGTCGGCCAGACAGGCGAGGACGTCGGTCTCGTCGGGAATGCCGTTGACGCCGTCCACATACTGAGTGGAAAGCAGGGAAATCGTGGGGTCGAAGCGCCCCTGCCAGAACACGAGGACGAAGCCGTGCGCGTCCGCCTCGGCCTCGTACCCGCCGGATTGAAACGAGGTCATCGACCCCCCTCTGCCATGCAGAAAGAGGACGGCGGGCATTTGCGTGACGCCGTCGTACGTGGTGGGCGTTCGAACTTCATAGAGGCGAACGGCGCCGTCCGCCGGCGAGATGTAGGTGCGATCGTAGAGCGTCGGCCGGCCGAGAAGCGGGCCCGGCCCGGAGAGGGCGAGAAAAAGGAGCACCGTCCGGAAGCGTCGGGACATCATCCCCGGGCCTTCTCTGCTCTCTTTCTGCGAAACGGATTTGCGGGTCAGCGGCAGTTCGTCCGTGCGCTCGCGTCCGGCGCGCTGAAGCAGGCGGCGTCGAGATATCGCTGGCCGTCCAGCTCCTGATAGAGGAGCACGGTCTGGCGGCCGTCGGCCGGTTCCGACGCCCGGCGTCGGCTCGCCGCCGGCGCCGCATTCGCGCCGCCCACGAGCGCTTCGGCGATCACGCGGCCGCGCAGCGAGCCCTTCGGCTTCATCGGAAGGCCCAGCAGGTGCGTGATCGTCGGCACGATGTCCGCATTCCCCACCGGCGCGTCGTCGACGTAGCCCGACTTGAAGTCCGGTCCGATGGCGGCCATGTTGTTGAACGTGCTGTCGCGGCCGAAGCCGCCGTGCATGCCCTGGCCTTCCTGGAGCGACGTGTCGGAGATCTGGATCGCCGTCTGGAGGTCGTCGGGGTTCAGGTAGAACACCTTGAACGCGACGACGATGGCGGGACGCGGAACGCGGCTGGCGCCGACGAGCCCGATCGTGCTCAGCGGCAGCGTGCCCGGGATGTCGCCGTACCGGTCGTCGACGAACACGCCGGAGACGTAGTCGTATTTCAGCAGCCGGCTCACGAGCGCCTTGACGGTCCCCGCGTTCCCGTCGGGCACGTAGATCAGGTCTGAGCCGCCGTTGGCGGCCACGATCGCCCTGGCGTCGGAGCCGTCCGCTCTGTTCACCTCGTGGCCGAGCAGCGCGCCGCCGGCCGCCGGATGCTCCCAGACGTCCGCGTCCGGGTCGGAGAGATCGATGTGCAGCTTCCGGTACGTGGGCGTGGCCGCGTCGAGCACGCGCTTTTCGGGGTCGAACACGTTCAGGCGCAGGTCCCACGCGAGGTCGATCGCGAGGAAGCCCACCGGCAGCGACGTCTTGTCGGTATCGAGCTCCCCGTTCGCGCCCTGGTAGAGGTGCTTCGCCGAGACGCTCGCGGTCCGGCGTCCCGTCCGGTCGATCTCGCGCCGGCTGACCGTCGCGAAACCGTGATCGGAGGTCACGACGACGTCGGTGTTCGCCTTGATCTCGGGATGTCGGTCCAGCCAGCCGAGGAGCTGCTGCAGATCCCGATCCGCGTTTCGGACGCCGAGCACGGACGTCGGGCCGTTGATCCCGGGAAACAGCGTTCCGAGGCTGTCGCCCTGATAGTGCTGGGTCCCGTCGGGGTCCCGCGACCAGTAGACCAGCGCGAACGGCTTGTCGCGGTCGCGCTCGAAGCCCGGCAGGACGAACCGCAGCGTCACGTCCGCGAGCCACTGCTGCTGCGTGACGTTGGCCGCGAGCGTGCCGGCCTTCGTCCGGGTGCCGGCGTTGCCGTTGTCGTAAGGCGACCCGGGCGGGTAGCCGTTGTTGCGCGACGGCGCCTGCGCCGGGAAGCCCGCGTCGAGGAGCCTCCGGGCGAATGCCCGCGGAAGCGGCACGCCGGCGGGCGTTCCGGTCGCGTCGTCTATGACGATCGTGGCCGGCGGGAGCATGACGCCGTTGCGGGGCGCGATCTGATCGGCCGCCTGGATCGCGGTCGGCCCCAGCTTGCCGATGGCGGCCGTGTTGTAACCGGCCCCACGCGCGAGCGCGAGCAGCGTGTCTTCGCCGAGGTAGTTGCCGTCGTAGCGGCCGTCGAGGTCGGACAGGATCTGATCGTTCTCGATGAACGGTACCGGCGTGCCCGGCGCCTTGTTGAAGTTGCCCGTCTCGAAGATCGGATAGCCCGCCCAGATCGCATTGCTGAAGTCGCCGGTGTCGCCGAGATGATGGCCGGTCGCGATCGCCGAGGCGTTGGCCGTCGTGAACGTGGGGAACAGCGCGTGGCTGTTCCGGAAATGAACGCCCTCGGCCCGGACCTTCCACAGCGCCGGCGTATCGCGCTCGTTCACCGAGCCGTGCCGCAGGCCGTCCGCGACGAAGATGATCACGTTGCGGCGGGGCGCCGCGGCGGCATCCGCCGGGGCCGCGGGCGCGTGGCCCCGCAAGAGGAGGATCGTCATCACGAGCAATTCCAGCGAACGCTTCATGCGAACCTCAGTCGACACGAGCCGTGTCAACTCGGTGTGAACGGGAGCGCGGCCCGCCCGCGCGCCGCGAGTTCGAGGACATGACGGGTCATTCCCCTCTCGCGGGCGGACGCGACACGAGAATCTCGTCGAGCCAATGCTCCGCTTTAACCCGGCCGCGAACGGCCGGACGTCGCAGACCAGCATCTCCAGCATCCGCAGCACCCCGTAGGAAAGATCATCGCCTCCGGGCACGATGGTGAAAATGCTAGCACCGCTCGAGAGCGCGCATGCCGGTCGCCTCCGAAGCCGAAACGGTTGCCGGCCGTGAGCGGCAAGACCGCCAGCCGTCTTGATTCACCTGTCTCATCGACGGGAACTCGCCGGCGTTCCTACGCTTGAGAAGCGCTCAATGAATTCGGACCGCGGCTTCTCCCTCCTCCCGGTCCCCCTGACGCTTGCCGCCGCCGCAGCGGGGCTCGCGCTCGGGGTCGGCGGCTACGCCTTCTGGTACGCCAAGGGCTCCTCCTACATGGGCAACGACCCGGCGACGTGCGCGAACTGCCACGTCATGGCCCCGCACTATGCCGGCTGGCTCACCTCCCCGCACCACGACGTCGCCACGTGCAACGACTGCCACACGCCGGCGGGCCCGGTCTCGAAATACGCCGTCAAGGCGCTCAACGGCTGGCACCACTCGTGGGCGTTCACGATGGGGGGATACCCGGACGTGATCCGGGCACGGCCCGAGAGCTCGGCGGTGGTCGAAGCGAACTGCCGCCGCTGCCACGCCGATCTCGTCGATTCGATGTCCCACGGCGGCGACGTCTCGTGCGTCCGCTGCCACGCGTCGGTCGGTCACCAGCGCTGACCTCCGACTTCCACCGTCACACGGCCCGACAAGGAGCACGTCATGACCGCAAACAACGCCGCGCCCGAAAAGAACAGAGGGCTCCTCATCGCCCTCGTCGCGGGCGTCTTCGCCCTCGTAGCCCTCGGCGTCGGCGCCCTGCTCGTCAACATCGCCGAGAGAAAGCAGGAGGCGAAGAACTCCTTCGTCAAGCTCGCCGAGGTGACGGAGAACGACGTCGACCCGGCCAAGTGGGGCACGAACTGGCCGCGCGAGTACGACGGGTACAAGCGCACCTCCGAGCCGACGCACACGAAGTACGGCGGCGGCTGGGGCGGGGCGGAAGGCCTCGTGCCGCCCGAGAAGGCCGCGCGAGACCCCTGGCTCACGCGGATCTTCGCCGGCTACCTCTTCGCGGTCGACTACCGAGACCGCCGCGGCCACGCCTTCATGCTGCTCGACCAGGAAAACACGAAGCGTAACGTGCCGGCCGAGGGCAAGCAGTCGGGCAACTGCCTCCACTGCCACGCCTCGATCATGCCGCTCTACAAGAAGCTCGGGAAGGAAACGGCCCCCGAGGCGAGCGAGGCCGCGCAGATCCAGAAGGGCCTCGAGAAGGTCGGCGAGATGGGCTACTGGGATGCCCACAAGGCCCTCGAGCAGGTCACCGGCAAGGTGCACCCGGTCTCGTGCGTCGACTGCCACGACCCCAAGTCGATGGAGCTGCGCGTCACGCGGCCGGCCTTCATCGCCGGCATCCAGAAGCTGGCCTCCTCGAAGGCCGACGTGCCCCATCTCCCGAGCATCGAGCGCTGGAGGAAGGGCGACCGCGCCCGCGCCTACGACCCGAACGTGGACTCCACGCGGCAGGAGAAGCGCTCGTACGTCTGCGGCCAGTGCCACGTCGAGTACTTCTGCGGCAAGGGCACGACGATCTTCTTCCCCTGGGGCGAGGGCCTGAAGGACGAGGACATGGAGCGCCTCTACGACGGCATGGAAGTGAAGGGGCAGCGCTTCAAGGACTGGACGCATGCCGAGACAGGCATGGAGGTCCTCAAGGCCCAGCACCCCGAGTTCGAGATGTGGAGTCAGGGGATCCACGCGAGGAGCGGCGTCGCCTGCGCCGACTGCCACATGTCCTACCGGCGCGACGGCGCCCAGAAGATCTCGGAGCACTGGGTGAGAAGCCCACTGCTCTCGGCCAACCGCTCCTGCGCCACGTGCCACCCCTACGGCGACGAGGAGCTCAAGAGCCGGGTCGAGGCGATCCAGGATCGGCACTTCGCCCTCATGACGCGCGCCGGCCAGGCCGCGGTCGCCATGCTCGACGCCATCGTGGCCGTGCGGGCGCCGTACGACGAGAGGAACCGCCCCGCTGCGGCCGCGAAGGCGAAGGAGACGCTCGAGAAGAACGTGGACTTCGCGAAGCTCGGGAAGGAAGACCAGGAGAAGAAACTGGCCGCGGAGACGAAGGCGAACCTTCTCGCCGCGTGGCGGGCGGTCGTTGAGAAGGACCCCGCCATCAAGGAGCTCGGGGAGCTGCAGCGCGCGGCCCAGTGGCGCCTCGACATGGTCGCCGCCGAGAACTCCATAGGCTTCCACGCGCCGCAGGAGATGGCCCGCATTCTCGGCGAGTCGATCGACATGTCGCGCCAGGCCCAGGTCAAGGCGGTCGAAGTCCTGCGCGGCAAGGTGGCCATGGCGATGTCCCGGTGAGGACGGCTATCCTGAGCCGATGTCCTCGTCCCTGCCTCACTTCAGCGCGGTCTCTCTCTTCCAGTGCCTGAAGCCGGAGGAGCGCCGGGTCCTCGCACCCGTCTGCCGGGCCGTCGCGTACGAGAAAGGCGAGGAGGTCTTCCGCGAGGGCGCGCCCGCCGACGATCTTTGCTTCGTCGTCCTCGGCCGCGTGAAGGTCGTCAAGGCGGGGCCCGATCGCGACGTCATCCTCGGCCTCTTCGGCCCGGGCGAGCCGATCGGCGCCGTCGCTGTCTTCGAGGGCGGGCGCTTCCCGGCATCCGCCGTCGCGCTGGAGCCCTCGACCGTCCTGCGCGTCCCCGAACAGGCCTTCTTCTCGGCGATCGACGCGCACCCCGAGATGACGCGCAGCCTTCTTCAGGGCCTCATGGTTCGGCAGTTCGAGATCACGCGCCGGCTCGCGGACCTTTCCGCCACCGTCGAGCGGCGCATCGCGCGCCTTCTCCTGACGCTCGCCTCGCGCATGGGCCGCGCCGCGTCCGGGCGCCTCGAGATCCCGCTCGCTCTCTCGCGGCTCGAAATCGCCGAGCTCACGGGGACGACCGTCGAGACGGCGATCCGCGTGATGAGCCGGTGGGGCAAGGAGAACCTCGTCTTGACGACGCCCGACGGCTTCGTCGTGAACGACGAGGCCGCGCTGAGGCAGATCGCCTTCGGCGAGCCGGGCTGAGACGCCGGCATACCCGGCGCGAAGTCCCTCGCCACATGACCGCCGTCATACGTGCGGCGGCGCGCCGGTGGGATCGTCCATCCCGAAAAGGGGGACCGTCATGGCCTTCGAGAGTGACACCATCGCGGCGCTCGCGATCGCGAATCCCGTCATCATCCCGGCGCTCGAGAAGCTCGGCATCGACTTCTGCTGCGGCGGCACGGCCACGGTCGAGGAAGCCTGCCGGAAGGCGGGCGTCGATCCGTCACGGCTCCGGTCTCTCGTCGCGGAACCCGCGAAGAGCGCGGGCTTGGCCTGGGAGAAGGAGCCGCTGAAAGCCGTCATCGGCTTCATTCTCGAGACGCACCACGTCTTCACGCGGGAGGCGATGGCGGCCCTTCCGCCCCTGGCCGCGAAGGTGCGCGGCCGGCACGGCGAGGCCCACGCCGAGACCCGGACGGTCGAGACGCTCGTCCAGCGTCTCGTCGAGGACCTCGGGCCGCACCTCCTCAAGGAGGAGAACATCCTCTTCCCGTACGTCGAGTCGCTCGAGGAGCCCGTGCGCGGAGAGGCGTGCTTCGGGACCGTGCAGAACCCGATCCGGATGATGATGCGCGAGCACGAGGCCGTGGGGGAGATCCTCGGCGAGTTGCGCGCGGTCACGGGCGGCTGGGCCGCGCCACCCGACGCCTGCGTCTCGTTCCAGGCCCTGTACGCCGGACTTCGGGACCTGGAGGCCGACCTCCACCGGCACATCCACCTCGAAAACAACATCCTCTTCCCGCGCGCCATCGAGCTGGAGAGGGCCGGCTGATCCGGGTACCGGCGGCCCGCGCCGGCAGGATCTTCGCGTGCGTACGGTCCCCCGGGAACGCCAGGATGTCCTCCTCGCGACGCCGCGTCTCCGCCGCGAGCAGCGCACGATCGAGGCAATGCTCCACATCTGGTGCGAGGCGCGTCCCCTTCACGTTCACTCGCGCTCCGGCGAGCTGTGCGCGGGATGCGAGGAACTGCTCCACTACGCGAGCATCCGGCTCTTCAAGTGTCCGTACGGCGAAGAAAAGCCCACGTGCAAGAAGTGTCCGATCCACTGCTACACGAAAGACAAGCGCGAGCAGATGCACGCGGTCATGCAGTTTGCGGGGCCCCGCATGCTCCTCCGCCACCCCGTCCTCGCGCTCCGGCACCTCCACGACGAGAAGAAGGAGGGCAACCTCCGTCGGTGAAGATTCCCGGCCGATCAGCGGATCGCCCGGGGCGCCGCCTCAGCCCTTCGCGCGCCAGACGGAGACGGCAGCCGGCCTCCGCCGATAGTTCATCATGCAGCCGGCTCGCGTGCGCGCGCCGCTGAGCTCGGGAGTTTCCATGAAGCTACGGACGGGTGAACCCTGGATGTCGTCACGAGAGGTCGGTCGCTCTCTGAGGGGTTTGACGCTCAACCTGCTGGCGCCTGATATCGAGAGGGCCGTGCGCTTTCAGCGGGAGGTGCTCGGGACGAAGGTCGTCTATTCCGACGTGGACTTCGCGATGGTGCAGGGGTTTGGAGCCGAGTGGATGTTCCACGCGGATCACACGTACGAAGGACATCCGATGGAAAGCGTGATCGCGCGCTCCGCTCAGCGAGGAGCGGGCGCAGAGTTTCGCTTGCACGGATGTGACCCTGACGCGGCGGAAGCTGCGGCCCGACGTCTCGGCTACAGGGTCCTGGAGGCGGCAACCGACAAGCGATACGGGCTGCGGGAGGCGCATCTGATCGATGCGGATGGTTATGTGTGGGTTCCCGACGTGCCGACGCAGACGTAGGCCCCGGAAGCTCCCCCGTCGGGCTCAAGACGCGGTTGGTCGAGCGTCGCGCTCTCCTGCGAGGGGAGCCGCGATCCAATCCGCGAGGGCCGCGGAACGCGCGAATGCGCCCGCGTAGGCCGACGGGTCGTCGGCGGGAAAGGCCGCACGATAGAGGGCTTCGAGACGCTCCGCGACGAGCGGGTCGGTGAAGCGCAGGTAGGCCGGCCGCCAGCCGGGCTCGGGGGGGACGCGCGCGCCGGCGCTGGGGCGGCGAAGGCGCCACCACGCGAGGAGCCCCCGCACGCCGCCCGGCGACAGGAAGTCCGTGATACGTGCCCGGGCGAGGGCCGCCACGAGGCGCCGCCGGGGGATCGAGCGAAGGTACCGGACGCGCTGCGCGCAGAACCGGTAGGAGACGAGATCCACCGGGAGCGCGGACGGCCCCGGATCGTCCGGCCGGATGTCGCCCTGGGTGACGAGGAGACGTCCGAGGTCGATCCCTATCCGGGCAGGGTCGCCGCCGGCCGCCAGGACGCCGAGGGCGACGGAGAGGCACTTCGGGCACCGGCTGCACGCGGACTCACCCGCGCCCACCATCCAGCAGGAGTACTGGAGGTCGCAGAGGTCGCCGTACCGGGTCACGAGGAGGCGTTGCACGTGGTGGGAGTGGAGGGGGGGCGTGAGAGACGAGATCGTGGCGCCGCACGGCCGGAACAACGCGTCGAGCGCCGCCAGCGTGCACGCGGTGTACATGACGTGCGGGTGCTGGACGACGCGCCCGTCGCGTTCGACGTTCTCCTGAGCCTCGTTCTCGGACGCAACGAAAAAATGCGTCGCCCCCAGCGAGAGGCCCGCGGCGAGGAGCGCCGCGAGGTAGAGGTGCGTGTCCGTCGTCTCGCTGACGGCGAACGGGTAGCCCATGCGGTCGGCGAAATGGTTGTCCGTCACGCTCCGGAACTCGGAGATGACCTCGACGAGCGTGAACGCGCGGCGGCGAGGCGCCTCGGCAAGGACGTGCCGGCGGCGCGCGGTATCGTGATCGTTCAAAGGCGGCAGCGGAGACGTCGTCGTGACGAGGACGGGGCGGTCCGTCAGCTCGGCGAGGAGGCCCGCCGAGAGCAGGCTGTCCTTTCCGCTGCTGAACGCGACCGCGCAGCGCCGCGCGTCCGGCACGATCTGCCACGCCGGCGCCGGTCGGAGGCCCTCGCGGATCTCCACGCCGCGCGCGCGGTCGCTCGTGCCCCGGTGCGCCTCGAAGGTATCCACGGCGGCGTCGACGAGGCGCAGCCACGTTTCCGCCTCGCCGGGCGAGAGGCGAACCGGCAACCGCACCTCGCAGGGCCTCAGAAGAGCCCAGTGCGGATGGAGGCAGAGGAGCACGATGCGCCACCAGATAGCGGACGGGACGCGCGCGAGGTCCACGCTGGAGGGGAATTCGAGCGTGAACGAGGTCCGGTGGTAGAGCGGCGAGGCGGGCTCCACGTTCCACCGGAACGAGACCGAATGCGCCGCGACCTCGGGCTCGAAGATCTCGATGCGCGTCACGTGCGCGCGGTTACGCCACGCCCGGCAGCGTGGCGATCGTCTCGATAAGAGTGGAGGAAACCCGCGACGGACAGGCCGGGATCGGCCGGGCTGGGGACGGTCACACCGGGTATCGTAGGCTGGCGAAGGGGTCATCGCCCCCAGGAGACCGCATGAAGGTACTCGTCGATCTTTCTGTCGTCCCCCTCGGGGTCGGCCTCTCCTTGTCGAGGTACGTTGCCGAGTGCGAGCGGGTTCTCAAGGAGGCCGGCTTGAAAACGGCGCTCCACGCCAACGGCACGAATATCGAAGGTGAGTGGGATGACGTGTTCTCCGCCGTGCGGCGCTGCCACGAGGTGCTGCACGACATGGGCGTGCCGCGCGTGAGCGCCACGCTCCGCGTCGGGACGCGCACGGACAGGGTCCAGTCGCTCGAGGACAAGGTCAGGAGTGTCGAGGAAAAGATGACGTGATCGGTGTGCCGCGGAGCGCAGTCGTCCCGGACGACCGGGTGCCGGAGACGCCCTTCGATGCGCCGGCCAGAACGAAGGCTCCACCGCTCATCGCCACCGCCACGAATGCGCTCGTCCACTCGTCCAGGCTCCAGACCGAAGCTACGACCCTGGGCGCATGCAGCACCAGCACGAACAAACCGAACATCATTCCCAGCAAGAGTCCCGCCAGGCGCGCCGCCCTGTTGGTTGCGATGCTGGTAGCGGCCGCGATGAATGCCGCGCCCACGACGTCTTCCCAGACCAAATGCCAGGGAATCCAAGAGGGTATCAATGTAGCGAGCAAGCCCGGATAAAGAAAATGTTGCACGCCGAAGACTACCAGCGGGCCCGCAAACAGTATCCGACCCAGCCTCGCCATTCTTTCCACATCTCCTGCCCGGAAGCCTGACCCATTTCCCCCGCCTCCGGCGAGGACCCACGCCGCGCCACTCATGGCCAGGAGCTCGCTCGCCGCCGCGAGGGGGCTCCCGATGCCGAAGACGTTCATCCACGGTCCAGGATCGTGTCGATGGGCGATCATGCGTGGGACGTAAAGGAGGAGAGCGTAGACACCCAGGGTCATTCCCAACGCACCCGCGGCCAGCGGCGCTCTCTTCTTCACGCCGATGCGCGCGCTTACCGCGATGAGCAGAGCACCAAACACGTAGTTCCACGCGGGCGGTCCCAAAATCCAGGGATACATCGCATCGGCGGCTGCACCCGCAAAGACGAGGTGCTCGAGGCCAAAGACCAATATGGCGACCGGAAAGAGAAGGCCGCCGGCGTTGAGAGCGAGAGTCCGCGCGCCGCGGCGTTGCGGCTTCTGCCGCTCGGCCTCGTGGACGATCCCATCCTGCTCGGGGACGTTCCGGTCGTCCTTCGTTTCGACCATCGCGGCAGGCTCAGTTTACCGCCGGAGAGCGCAAGCGGGAGGATCAGC
>Ga0335077_10007867_pt1 | contig 13212 bp, 11 predicted proteins | sample Lox_Sample_31_FD_207151 | JGI IMG/M metagenome (GOLD analysis project Ga0335077, IMG submission 207151) | Soil microbial communities from Loxahatchee National Wildlife Refuge, Florida, United States - Lox_Sample_3.1 | ecosystem: Environmental > Terrestrial > Soil > Wetlands | place: USA... | reverse complement strand
GAACTACACGAGGTCTTCGACGAAGCCGAGGTCTACCGCATCGATCACTACCTGGGTAAGGAGACCGTCCAGAATATCCTGGCCTTCCGTTTCGGCAACGGCATCTTCGAGCCGCTCTGGAACCGCCGTTACGTGAACCACGTTCAGATCACCGGCGCGGAATCGATCGGCGTCGAAGGCCGCGGCGCCTACTACCAGGAAGCGGGCGCGCTCGACGACATGATCCAGAACCACCTCCTCCAGGTCATGGCCACCATCGCCATGGAGCCGAGCGCAAGCTTCCGCGCCACCTCCGTTCGCGACGAGCGCTCGAAACTGCTTCGTTCCATCCGCCCCATGACGCCCGGCGAGGTGCGGAAAAACGCCGTCTCGGGCCAGTACGGTCCCGCGCGCATCGGCGGCAAGGACGCACCCGGTTTCCGCCAGGAGCCCGGGGTTGCCCCGGACTCGCAGACCAACACCTACGCCGCCGTCACGTTCTTCGTCGATAACTGGCGCTGGGCCGGAGTGCCGTTCTACGTGCGCACCGGCAAGCGGCTCGCCAAGCGCGTCACCGAAATCGCCATTCAGTTCAACTCGGCGCCCTTGCATATCTTCAATCAGGATGGCGCCGGCGATTCGCCGAACCTCCTCATCCTCCGTATCCAGCCTGAGGAAGGCATCTCCATCAAGTTCCTCTCCAAGCGCCCGGGATCCGGGATGACGCTGCGCCCTGTCTCCATGGACTTCAACTATGGCTCCAGCTTCGGAGAGCGCTCGCCCAGCGCCTACGAGACTCTGCTGCTCGACGCCATCGTCGGCGATGCCACGCTCTACACGCGCCAGGACATGGTCGAGGCGAGCTGGAGCGTGGTCGAGCCGATCCAGAACGTCTGGCGCGAGAGCAGGTTCGACTTCCCCAACTACCCGGCCGGAAGCTGGGGGCCCGCCGCGGCCGACGAGATGCTCGCCCGCCGCGGCCACGTCTGGAGAAAGCCCTGATGAGCGCCACCGTTTCCCCCGACCGCATTCTCAAGCAGCTCGCGGATCTGTGGACCGCCGAGGGCAGGCAGGGCGATGCCGGCGTGCTGCGCGCCTGTTCCATGACCCTGGTCGTGATCGCCGAGGTATCCGACGATCCGTCCGCGCTCGGCGAGACCCTCGCCGCGCTCATGCCGGAGCATCCCGCGCGCACCATCCTGGTGCGTCTCAGTGGAGACGGCGAGCGCGCTCTCGCCGAACGCGTCTACCAGCAATGCTGGATGCCGTTCGGCCAGCGCCGCCAGATCTGTTGCGAGCAGATCGAGATTACGGTCAGCGACGCCGCCCTGGCCGACCTTCCCAGCGTCCTTCTGCCTCTTCAGGTCCCCGATCTCCCCGTAATACTCTGGTGCCGCAGCGCGCGCCTGACGGACCTGCCCGAACGGCGTGAGCTCGCCGGCATCGCTACCAAGATGGTCTTCGACTCAACCAACGCGCCCAACCCCGCTCAGGCCCTCGGGCGCCTCCGGGACGCTTGCGGAAAAGGCCTTCTGGTGGCCGATCTCGCCTGGACAACTCTCACCCGCTGGCGCGAATCGCTGGCGCGCCTCTTCGACAACCGCGACTACCTGGCGCGGCTCGCGGAAGTTCAATCGGTTCGCGTGGCATTCCCGTCAGGCCTGGCGAGCGCTGCGTGGTATCTCGCAGCCTGGGCCGCCAACGCCCTCGGCCGCGCGCCGTCGGTGGTGCCGGGTGCCTCCGCCCTGCGGCTGGAACTGTCATCGCCGGGTTTCTCGGTCTCGCTCGCCCGCGAGGATGACAGGCTGGTCACCACGGTCGATGGCAAATCCTCCTGCGCCAGCCTGCCCGCTCCCACCGGCTACCTGCTCATGCGCGAGGAACTGGCCATCGTGCGCCGCGACCCGGTCTTCGAGCGGACCCTGGAGTTGGCGGCCCGCCTTGCGGTACATTCCTCTTCAGAAGGATGAGCGTTCGCCGGTACACACTCCCCGATCCGGACGCGGCCGCCGAAGCCTGCGCGCACCACGTGATCGGCCTGCTGGACGAGGTTCTTGCGGGCCAGGATTTCGCATCGTTCGCCGTCTCGGGCGGCGCCACCCCGAAGCGGCTGTTTCAGACACTCGCCGCGACGCCGTTCCGCTGGGATCGCGTCTTCCTGTTCTGGGTGGATGAGCGCTGCGTTCCGCCCACCGATCCCGCCAGCAATTTCAGGCTCGCCGACGATTACCTGATCCGGCCGGCCCGCATTCCGCATCGCAACCTGCACCGCATCCACGGCGAGATCAATCCCGACGCCGCGGCCCGGCGGTACGCCGCCGAGATTCGCGAGTTCTTCGGCCTGGGCGACGGGGAGATGCCGCGCTTCGACGTGATCCACCGCGGCATGGGCCCGGACGCTCACTCCGCGAGCTTGTTTCCCGGCGAGCCCCTGATCGACGATCGCGAAGGAATCGCGGCCGCCGTTTACGCCGGGAAGCTCCACCAGTGGCGTGTAACTCTCCTGCCGGGAGTGTTGCTTGCCGCCAAGCACAACGTGTTCATCGTCTGCGGCGACGACAAGGCCGAGGCCGTCCGCGCGGTCTTCAACGAGGAATACGATCCCAAAAAATACCCCGCCCAAATTGCATCGCATCATGGGCGGGGTGTGACCTGGTTCCTGGATCAGGCCGCGGCGCGGCTGATGGAGTAGTTACCGCACTGCCGCTTGCGCGACTCCGGCCTGGTCCTTGAGAGCCTCCACCTTGTCCGTGGCTTCCCAGGAGAACGTGTCCTCGGTGCGGCCGAAGTGGCCGAACGCGGCCGTCTTCCGGTAAATCGGGCGGCGCAGCTTCAACGCGTCGATGATCCCGCGCGGCGTCAACTGGAAGTTTCTCCGCACCAGGTCCGTGAACTTCGCGTCGTCGATCTTGCCCGTGCCGAACGTGTTCACCATCACCGATACCGGCTCGGCCACGCCGATCGCGTAAGCGAGCTGCACTTCGCACCGGCTGGCGAGCTGCGCGGCGACCAGGTTCTTCGCGATGTACCGCGCCATGTAGCACGCCGAGCGGTCCACCTTCGTCGGGTCCTTGCCGCTGAACGCGCCGCCGCCGTGCCGGCCCATGCCGCCGTACGTATCGACGATGATCTTACGCCCCGTCAGCCCCGTGTCGCCGTGCGGTCCGCCCACCACGAACCGGCCCGTCGGGTTGATGTGATACTTGGTCTGCGAATCGACCATGTTCTGCGGAATCACCGCGTCGATGATGTGCTTCTTCACCTCGGCGCGCAGTGTCTCCGTGGTCACATCGTCGCAATGCTGCGTCGAGATCACCACCGCCTCGATCCGCTTCGGGGTGCCGTTCACATACTCCACCGATACCTGGCTCTTGCCGTCGGGCCGCAGGAAGTCTAGCTCGCCTTCCCGGCGCGCTTCGCTGAGCCGCTGGCAGAGCTTGTGCGCCATCATGATGGGCAGCGGCATGAGCTCGGCGGTCTCCTCGCAGGCATAGCCGAACATCAGGCCCTGGTCTCCCGCGCCGCCGGTATCCACGCCCATCGAAATGTCGGGCGATTGCGATTGGATCAGGTTGTGCACGCCGCAGGTGTGGGCGTCGAAGCCGTAGGTGGCGTCGTTGTATCCCACGTAGTCGATGGTGCCGCGCGCGATGCGCGGCACGTCCACGTAAGTCTTCGTGGTAATCTCGCCGGCCACGATGCACGTGCCCGTGGTCACCAGCACTTCGCAGGCGACGCGTCCCATCGGGTCGTCGGCCAGAACCGCGTCCAGGACGGCGTCCGAAATCTGGTCGGCAATCTTATCCGGATGGCCTTCCGTCACCGATTCCGACGTGAAAATGTGTTTCTGCATGTCAGCCAAGGTTCTTTCTCCTAGTCAAACTCGCGTTAGTACCGGTAATGGTCCGCCTTGTACGGCCCCTCGATCGGCACCCCCAGATAGTCCGCCTGCTCCTTCGTCAGCGTGGTCAGCTTCACCCCGATCTTCTCCAGGTGCAGCCGCGCCACCTCTTCGTCCAACCGCTTGGGCAGCGTGTACACGCCCACTTTGTACGAATCCTTATTCTTCCACAGATCCAACTGCGCGAGGGTCTGGTTGGAGAAGCTGTTGCTCATCACGAAGCTGGGGTGTCCGGTGGCGCAGCCCAGGTTCACCAGCCGCCCTTCGGCGAGCACGAAGATGCTGTTGCCGCCCGGGAACGTGTACATGTCCACCTGCGGCTTGATGTTGGTGCGCTTGGCGCCGCTCTCGTTCAACTTGTCCATCTGGATTTCATTGTCGAAGTGGCCGATGTTGCACACGATCGCCTGGTCCTTCATCCGTTGCATGTGCTCCAGCGTGATGATGTCGCAGTTGCCCGTGCAGGTCACGTAGATGTCGCCGCGGCCCAGCGTGTCCTCGATGGTGGTGACTTCGAAGCCTTCCATCGCCGCCTGCAAGGCGTTGATCGGGTCGATCTCGGTCACGATCACGCGCGCTCCCATGCCGCGCAGCGAGTGCGCCGAGCCTTTGCCCACGTCGCCGTAGCCGCAGATCACCGCGATCTTGCCCGCGACCATGACATCGGTGGCGCGCTTGATGCCGTCGGCGAGCGACTCGCGGCAGCCGTACAGGTTGTCGAACTTGCTCTTGGTAACCGAATCGTTGACGTTGATGGCGGGCACCAGCAGCTTGCCGGCTTCCTGCATCTTATATAAACGGTGCACGCCGGTCGTGGTCTCCTCGCTCACGCCGCGCCACTCCTTCACCAGCTCGTGCCAGCGCTTCGGATTCTCCGCGTGGACCTGTTTCAACAGGTCCTTGATGACCTTCTCCTCGTGGCTGCCCGAGGGCGTATTGACCCAGCCGCTGCCCTCTTCCAGTTCGTGGCCCTTGTGGATCAGCAGCGTGACATCGCCGCCGTCGTCGACGACCAGCTGCGGCCCTTTGCCGCCGGCGTGGCTGACCGCCTGGTATGTGCACCACCAGTAGTCTTCCAGCGACTCGCCCTTCCAGGCGAACACCGGCACGCCCGACGCGGCGATAGCGGCGGCGGCGTGATCCTGCGTCGAGAAAATGTTGCAGCTTGCCCAGCGCACCGTGGCCCCGAGATCCACGAGGGTCTCGATCAGCACCGCGGTCTGAATCGTCATGTGCAGCGAGCCGGTGACGCGGACGCCGGCCAGCGGCTTGTCCTTGGCGTACTTGCGGCGGATGGCCATCAAGCCGGGCATCTCCTGCTCGGCGATGGAGATTTCCTTGCGTCCCCAGTCGGCCAGCGACAGGTCGGCAACCTTGAATTCGGCGGCGGTCAGATTTTCTGTTGCGGAAGCCATTTCAGTATTCCTCGTATCAAGAAATCTTGATAGATTGATATTAGCATTATTTCGTCCCATGGCGTCAACCTTAAAATCGCTCCGTCTGGCCGCCGACCCCAACCGGCTCCGCATCCTGCTCCTGCTCGAGCACGAAGAGCTCTCCGTGGCGGAGCTGCAGGAAATCCTGGGCCGCGGCCAGAGCCAGATTTCCACGAACCTCGCTCAGCTCAAGCAGGCCGGTCTGGTGGAAGACCGGCGGATGGGCAAGAATGCTTTCTACCGGCTGACCGCGCCGCCCGCGCTGATGGAGCTTTTGCGCGCGGCGGCGGCCGAGGTTCGTGAAGCGGCGCACGACCGCGAGGCGCTGCGGCTGACCCTGCGCCACCGGCAGGATCACATGCGCCGCTATTTCGACGAGCTGGCCGGCAAGTTCGGACGCCAGTACGTGCCAGGCCGCTCGTGGAAGGGTATCGCCGAGGCGCTGCTCAAGCTGATGCCGCCGATGGTGATCGCCGACCTGGGCGCCGGCGAGGGCACGATCTCGCAGCTCATGGCGCAGAGCGCGAAACAGGTGATCGCCATCGACAACTCCGAGAAGATGGTCGAGTTCGGCGCCGAGCTCGCGAAAAAGCACGGCATCGCCAACCTCGAGTACCGCCTCGGCGACCTCGAGAACGTTCCGATTCGCACCGGAACCGTCGACCTCGCCTTCCTCAGCCAGGCCCTGCATCACGCCGTTCATCCGGAACGCGCGCTGGCCGAGGCGCATCGCATTCTGAAGCGTGGCGGCCGGATCGCCATTCTGGATCTGAACCGGCATCATTTCGAGGAAGCGCGTGAGATGTACGCCGATCTCTGGCTCGGATTCACCGAGCTGGAGCTCGACCGCTACATGAAGGCCGCCGGCTTCAAGAACATCGATACCGCGATCGTGCACCGGGAACCGGAGACGCCGTACTTCGAAACCGTGCTGGCGACCGGGGAGAAGTAATTCATGTCGCCTGAGGCCTGTACAGGTTTCCTGTACAAATTTGGGAGGAGGGACCGTGTCTGTCCACACTACCTACACCGTCCTGAGAGAAAACCTGGCGTCCGTGCTTGATCGTGTCGTCAACGATCGGGAAGTCGTGCTGATCCGCCGTCGCGGCTCGGAAGACGTGGCGCTCGTCCCGGCGCGTGAGCTCTCGATGTGCGACGGCTGATGTCTGCGCTAAATCGAGCCAGGAAGGGCCTGGGCAAGAAGTCCGCGCCCGGGCAGCTACGCCGGGAGTTCAGCCTTGGCCGGGCGCGGTGATCGAATCTGTATGTTGGCCGGATGCTGGTCCCGGCGCATCACGCGGGAACATCGGCTGGTTTACCGAGTGTCTTCGGGCAGGATCGACTCTCTCCAAGCCAGATATCACTACTGATCACTTCCGCTCCCAGTACACCGTGCAGTCCGCCGCCTTCGCCTGCTGCTTGTAGATGAGCGCCGCGGCGGTGTCGAATTGTTCGTACTCGCCGCACGATTCCACGGTGGCGAATTCGCCTGCACTGATCCGGCGCTCCACCTCCGCTTCTGAAACCAGGTGCAGCCAGACGGACTTCGGCTTGGGAAAATCGAGCTTGTGCGAATCCATCAGCTCCATTCCCGAGGGCGGCGTGCGGCGCGTCAGAAAGTAGATGTGCTCGTCCGCCAGGACCGGCGCGGCGGCCGGCGTGACCTGGTCCACTTTCCGCGCCAGCGGCTCCAGGTACGGCCACGTGTACGCATTCTCCTCGGAGATGGTCTTGGCCAGTCCCGCTGCCAGCACTATCCCCAGCACCGCCACTGTCCACCGCGAGCCCAGCGAATAGAGCGCGGCGGCGGCCAGTACGGCCAGAAACGGAACAGCCAGCATGTAGTAGCGCTCGAACGTGGGATGCGCCTGCGAGATGTGCACGATCAGCGCCGCGGACAGCCAGCCGCACAGGTAAAATTCGGCTCGCTGCTGCCGCGTCCAGTAGCAGCGGAACCTGACGAACGCCAAGCCGCCCGCCGCGAGTAGCGCCAGCACCACGCCATGCGAGGAATCCAGCCACGAGATCCACACCCTCACATCGTGCGCATACGCCCCCTCCCATTCCACCTGGCGGTAGCGCAGCTCGTATTCGACCACATTGAAAAATACTCGACGCGGGTCCTGCACGAACAGCCACCACATCGGAAGGAACGCGGCGATCTCGCCCGCGATCAATGCCGCGGCTTTCCTCCGGCGGTCGCCCGACTGGTTGCACAGCACCAGCCACACGAGCAGCACCACGCCCACCGGAGCGCTCAATAACGTGGCCGCCGCGCCTCCTCCGGCGGCCAGTCCCGCGAGGCCGGAAAGGACACTGCCCCGTGTCTCGACAGCCTTCACCGTCAGCCGGAATGCGGTGACGATGAGGACGAGCGTGAGAGCGTATGCCTGCCCGATCGGACCGTACTGGACGATCAACACGTTCAGGCCGACGGCGAGCAGCACTGCCAGCGCCGCGGCCTGCCGCCACGCCGGGTCGGGAAATCGCGACCGCGCCCAGCAGGAGACAATCCACGCCGCAGCCAAACATAAGACCGCGGACACGGCGTGCACCAGGCGCCAGCCGGCGCCGAAGAGCCACATCCACGCCGCGTTCCAATAGGTATTGAGCGGCGGCTGCGGAAAGCAGAAATCCAGGTACAGTCGCTTGCCCTTGCTCACGAGCTGTGCGGCCAGCAGGTGATAGCCCTCGTCCCAGGCGAACGCCCGCGTCTGCGAATACCAGAGCAGCAGGGCGGCGACGGCCGCGGCCGCGCCGGCACGGTACCAGGTCTCGCGCCTCACGTCACCGCTTGTAGCCGATCATACGCAGAAATCCCCGCCGCTTCTCGATGTCCTCCGCGCCTTCGACTCCCTTGGGCGGGAAGCCGTCGATTACGCCGAGCACGCCCCGGCCCTGCTCGCTTTCCGCGATGACCGCCTGCACGGGGTTCGCGGTGGCGCAATAGATCGAGCAGACCTCCGGCGCCTCTTTGATCCGGCCGAGGACATTGATCGGATAGCCGTCCCGCATGACCACGACAAAGATGTGGCCCGCCGCGAGCGCGGAGGCGTTCTTGGCGGCAAGTGCCTTGAGGCCTTCGTCGTTGCCGTCCACGCGCGTGAGGCAGGGGCCGGAGGCCTCGTTGAACGCCACGCCGAATTTCATCTGCGGCACCGTGTTCACGATGGCTTCGTAGATGTCCTCGACCGATTTGATGAAGTGCGTCTGGCCCAGGATCAGGTTGCCGCCTTCGGGAATCTCGAGAGGAACGAGTTTGAGGTCGAGCATGGCGTTATTGGAATACCTCGGTTACCGGTTTCACGGTGATATCTTCGGCGCGCAGATTCAGCGGCCACTTCTCGACAATTTTATCTTCTTCGGTAAGTTGGGCCGGCTTGGGTGAATTGTATTTCATCGGGGAAGCCTCGGCGTTCAGGAGCTGGCGCTTGAAATCCTCGCCGCCCCGGGTCACAACGGCAATCACCGCGCGGTCGGCGTGAATGTACCGCTGAATGACGCGATTCACCTCGGCCAGAGTCAGTTTGGCTAGCTCGGTCTTCAGGTAATCGTTGTACTGAGGGATGCCGTAGAAATCGCTGTCGATGGCGTAGCCCAGCTCGGCTCGCTTGGTCCGGGTAAGCACGTTCACATATTTGGTCAGGAAGCCGCGCGAGCTCTCGAATTCGGCCTGCGTCATGCCCTTCCGGCGAAGCTTGTCCAGCTCGAACAGCGCCAGGCGCAGCGCGAACTTCGCGGTGGGCGGTTCCACGGGCCGGACCCACACCTGGAAAATCTGCGTGTGGCGCGCCAGGTTCGGCTGCGGCTCCATGAGGTACATGCCCTCCGGAAAATATTCGATGTAGGCGTAATCGCCGTAGTTCAATCCGCGCGACTCGCGCATGGTCTGGTAGAGCACGCCGCCGCTCATGCGATGCTGCCCGAGGTAGCTGGAGACCAGCAGCAGCGCGGCGTAGTCCTTGGAGCCGCGCAACACGTCGATCGGGTATCCGATCGAGAACGCGACGCTGCGCGTGTCCTTATCGACGATCACCACGTGGGTCTTGGCAAGCTGGGCCGCGCTCTTCACCACCAGCCGCGAGGGCGTCCCCACTGGCAGAGCGCGGAAGTCCCTCTTCATGGCCTCGAGAAACTCCGCCGAATAGCCGCCCGCGATCCCGAGCACCAGGTTAGCCTGCGTGTACTGGCTCCGGTAGAACGCCTTCACGTCGTCCAGCGTCAGCTTTTCGATCGACGACACCGTTCCGCCGTTATACCGGCCATACGGGGAGCCCTGGTAGAGGGTCTCGTAGAGGACCTCCTTGCCCAGCTCTTCGTCGTTATTGCCGCGCAGGCTGACTTTGATGGCGTTGATGGCGGCATCCTTCACGCGCCGGAAGTCGTCATCGCGCCAGCCGGGCTCGAGCAGCATCGCGCGCAGGAGCTTGTAGTACGCGTCCAGGTTATCGGCGTGGGTGGCGCCGGAGAAGGTGGTCATCTCCTTGTCCACCTGCACCCCGACTCCGGCAGCCATCGGAAACAACGCGTCGACGATCTGCTGGTACGTCATGTCGCGCGTGCCGGCGTCGCCGACCATCTGCGCGGTCAGGCGCGCGAGGCCGGGCTTGTCCGCGGGGTCGAGGGCCGCGCCGGTGGTGAACACGATGCGGAACGTCACCAGCGGCGACCGGCTGGGCAGCGCCACCGTCTTCAGCGGCGGCGGAGCCGGCGCAGGCGGCCCGGGAAGCGTGACCACGTTCTGGGCGCCCGCGGCGGAGGCCAGAAGCAGAATTGCCGCCGGCAGTTTCATTGTGCGCCTCCCGGACCGGTCAGGGTGACCGTCGTGCTGGCGTTCTCGACGAGGTACTTTTGGGCCGCCTGCTGTACGTCCTCCGGCGTCAGCTTCTGGTATTGCTCGAACAGTGTGTTGAGCGTTTCCGGGGTCCGCCGCAGCGCAACGTAATAAGAAAGGATAGCCGCGATCGTGTCGCTGTTGTCCATGCTCAGGGCGAGCTCGTAGCGCAGGCGTTTGCGAACCCGGTCCAGCCGCCCGGCCTCGACCGGTTTCTCACGAAAGGCCTTCACCGTTTCCAGTATCCGCTCTCTGACATAAGCCACGTCGCCGGCCTTCTTCACACGCGCGGTGATCGCGAACAGGTCTGGGTCGATGCCGGGCTGCGCGCTCCCGGACAAGGAATCGGCCTTTTGCTCCCGGACGACGAGCCTCTGATACAGTTCCGAGCTCTGCGAGAAAGCCATCTGGTTCAAAGCATCCAGCGCCGCGGTGTCGGGCGTGGTGTCGTTGTAGGCCGGCGCTTTATAAGCGATCGCGATCAGCGGCATGGTCGCCGTGGGCCATGGGACGTGCCCCGTCAACGCCTCATCCTGCGGAGGCTCGGCGGGAATATCGGGATGGAAGCTGCCGCGCTTCCACTCGCCCCAGTACCTGTCCACGAGCGCGCGCACCGGCTTGGGCTGCACATCTCCCACGACGATAACGGTCGTGTACTCGGGCCGGTAGTAACGGTCGAAGAACTTGAGGCTGTAGTCGTAGTGGTTCGGCATGTCCTGAATGTCTTTCAGGAATCCCATTGCGGTGTGCCGGTAGGTATGACGCTGGAACGCCGTCTCGTGCAGCGCTTCGTTGAGCTTCCGGCCGGGCGCGGAGCTGTTTTTGTTGTATTCGCCGAGCACCGCGAGGCTCTCGGTTTTGAACTCGGGCTCGGCGAATTTCAGGTGCTGGAAGCGGTCTGCCTCCATGATCATGACGGTCTCGAGATCCTCTTTCGAAAACGTGGTGTGGTAAACCGTGAAGTCGCTCGACGTGGAAGCGTTGGAGGCGGCGCCGATGCGGTTCAGAGTCTGGTTGTACTGCTCCGGCGAAATCTTCGGCGTCCCCCGGAACATCAGGTGCTCGAAGAGATGAGCGAATCCCGTGAGCCCGGGCTCCACCTCGTTCCGCGAGCCCGTCTGCACCACGATATAGGTCGCGACGATATTGGGGTAGTCGGTGGGCACCGTGATCAGGCGGAGCCCGTTCGGAAGATCCTCTTGCGCGTAGTCATAGGGGAAGATCTTGCGCGCCGGCTGGCCGCACAGAACAAGAGCGGCGCAAACCGCGAGCAGCGGCAATTTCAGAGACATCGGTTCTATTCTACGATTCCTTGCCAGATGCCGCGCGCCTCCTCCAGGCGAATCGCCAGCTCCAGCAGCAACTCGTCTTCATAGGGGCGCCCGACAAGCTGGACGCCGATGGGCAGGCCGCCGTTCGACAGCGTCATGGGAACCGCGACTGCCGGCAAGCCGAGCACGTTCGCCACCACCACGGGCATGGCTGCCTGAAAGAATCCGATTTCCCGGCCCTCCACTTCGAAGCGCGTCTGGCCATGGCAAAAGGCCGTCGTTCCGAAAGCGGGCATGACCAGCGCCGCCACCGCTTCGGCCTCCATCTGCCGCAGAAATGCCGCGCGCATGCGGTCGCGCGCCGCCAGGTTGGCCAGTACCTGTTCCGCGGTGGTTCCGGCGGGATTGGCCGGCCACTGGCTGAAGAGAAAAGCCCACACGTTGGGCGCGCGCTCCATGCCGCGCGGCTCGAAGATCTCGCCGGTGAAGCCCTGCGCCTCGAGCATCGCGACCGCGCGGGCCACCGCTTGTCTGATTTCGGGTTGCAGCGGAACCGAATAGAACTGTTCCCAAACCCCGATTCTCATCTGTCCCAGCAGCGGCTCGCGCAGGGGCGCCGGCACGCTGAACGGGTCCAGCGCGTCGTAGCCCGCCAGCGCCGAGAAGAGGAGCCGGAGGTCCTTGGCGTTGCGCGCCATCGGCCCGACCGCGGTCATCAGCCCGGCGGGATGTCCGAGGGAAGGGAAATGCCCGGTGCCGGGAATGCGTCCCGGCGTGGGCTTGAACCCGGCGATACCGCAGAAGTGCGCGGGGATGCGGATCGACCCGCCTCCGTCGCTGCCGATGCCGCCCGGCGAGCAATATGCCGCGATGGCCGCGGCCTCTCCTCCGCTCGATCCGCCCGGCGTCCGCGCCAGGTCCCACGGATTGTTGGTGCGCCCCGTGATCGGATTGTCGGTGTCGTAGCTGACGAGCAGCTCGGGTGTATTGGTACGGCCCAGGATCACGGCGCCCGCCCTGCGCAGGCGCGCGACCACGGTCGCGTCCTCGGCCGCGGGGGTTTCGGGGCGGGAAGGGCAGCCGACCCTGGTGGCCATTCCGGCGATATCGAAGCTGTCTTTGACGGTCACCGGCACGCCGTAAAGCAGGCCGCGGGCGTCGCCGCGATCGAGCGCGCGGGCCTCGTCGAGCGCCTGCTGGGCGCGCACGGCGACGAACGCATTGAGCTCCGGATTCCGGCGTTCGATCTGCCGCAGGTGCTCCTCGACGAGCTCGGTGGGCGTGAGGGCGCCGTCCCGGACGAGCGAGGCCATCAGGCACAAACTCGATCTGGAGATCACGAGGCCAGTTTAGCGTGACGTGCGCCGGCGACGCTGGCACGGGTCGCGGGACCGCTTGCTACTTCGGCGGAGCCTGCCGCTTTCGTTCCTGACAGTCCCGCACCGCCTGCGCCATATCCGCTGCGCTCACGGGAGAGGCATCGATTTTGAATATGGGGTTCGCCGCCCGCTGCAAGATCTGCTGATCGAATCCATCGGGCGCCTGAACCGCGGAGCCGGGCGATCCCGGCAGCGTCGCCCGGCGGCGCCGTTCCTTCATGTAATCGGCATCGAGAGCAATATCCGCCGGTACCTTTTCCCAAAGCCTCAAATCCTGCGGACCCAGGTACAGGACCGCATCGAACAGTTGTTCCACGGGTTTTCGAAGCGGGGCGGGAAAGTCCGTGTGAGGGTTGCAATCCTGATCGACGGTCGCGGGCGGCGGCAGAAACTTGCCCAGGTCCAGCTTTCC
>Ga0335077_10007863_pt1 | contig 13215 bp, 6 predicted proteins | sample Lox_Sample_31_FD_207151 | JGI IMG/M metagenome (GOLD analysis project Ga0335077, IMG submission 207151) | Soil microbial communities from Loxahatchee National Wildlife Refuge, Florida, United States - Lox_Sample_3.1 | ecosystem: Environmental > Terrestrial > Soil > Wetlands | place: USA: Florida... | reverse complement strand
CTAATGCGATGCGTCAGTACAGAAGCGCAGACAGCGCTGGTTCGATTTCGCGACAACCACTCATTTGATCCCGAGAAGATCGTTGCAACAGAGCTTCACATCGGACTCGACGGAGACTTTCGCCCTATCGACGGCGTCGCCAGAGGTGATGCCAAGGCTGCCTACGAAGGTACACTCGACCTGGTTGTGCTCGATTCTCTGGCGGACGCGGAGATCGACGATTGGAAGAGCTACTACCAAGTCATTGACGCAGACACATTTCAGTCCAAACTCTATCCCCTTCTGCTGATGTGCTTGAACCCGTCGATTGAACGAGTGAAGTTCGTGCTTGAATTCATCCGATATGGGGCATCACGGATCGTGGGGTACACGAGGGAGGACGTACCACAGCTCAAGGAATTGGCTAAGAGAGAGCGCAGCCGTCAGGTCAAACTCCATCAACTCTTTTCATTAGGCAGGAGCGGCGATCCGAATGTATCGCCAGGAAGGCACTGCACTTGGTGTCCGCTTCTTCTGTGTGGTTGCCCAATGGCTCAGACGAATCCGTACTCACAGATGACACCCAATGAAAGACTTCGCTTCGCGGTCTGGTTACGAGAAGCTGAAAAGCACAACACAAAGGTTCTGAAGGACATGATAGTTGAGCAAGGCTCGATCTATTACCGGGATGAGTACGAGGTTGAATACATCGCTGACTTCGTTCCGGTCGAAAAGAGGCTCTATCCGTACGGCGACGCAGTTTCGGTTCTCGATGAGTGGTTCTCAAGACATCCTGAAGAGGGAGGGCTCCGTGACAAGTTGACGATTTCAGGCCTTTCTTCCGCCATTAAAGCAGATAAACGCGCCGAGCTGGCACAGAGGTTGAGAGGAATCGCAGACACGCGTGTTGAAACCGAACTTAGGATCGGGCGGAAGACGAATGGCAGCAACAAGCACAGTTCGTAAGAATCCAAACGCTGGTCTTTTGAGACTTTCCGGTCGTACTAGTAGACCATGCCGGAGCTGGACCGCTTCAACTTCATCCGACGAGTGCGAACGCCTCTGCCAAGGACTCTATCCAGCTGGCCCGGGAATACTTGTTCACTGAACGATGCGACCCGGATGCACGATCAGCGAGATAGCCGTACTTCTTTATCGAAGCGTGTTGACGGCGTCAAACGCGCCCCGGAAGGTGATGCGACGGACGGATAGCGACTCTAGATGCCGAGACCGAAGCTCAGAGTGTTTGAAACAGTCTCGGGAAGCAGAAGAGCACTTGCCGATTCCGGAGTTATCAGGCGTGCAACCTCATCCTGCCCCATCACGACTCTAAACCACTGCTCGCGGTCCGCCATCACGCGGTACTGCCTTTCGTCGGCGGTTCCCGCAAGATAGGGAAGATAAAGAAGAATAGGATGATGCCCTTCGGCCTTGCATCCAATACGGTCGATTCGCCCAGTGCGTTGCTCGATGGTGCTCGGGTTCCACGCAAGATCGTGGTGAATGACGTGACGGCAGAATCGTTGCAGGTCAACGCCCTCTCCCATCACCTCGCTGCAAACCAGAATATCGGGAAAGAACGGCGTATTGAACGCCATCATAAGACGTGATCGCGCGTCGCGCTTGGTCTTCCCCGTCGCCACCTGAACATTCGGCAGGGTGATTGTCGGGCTTTGGGTGCCTGCGTCCTCGTCCTCGTCGTCAACGCGGATGCCGCCTGTCTGGATTCGTTGCGCAGCTTCCAGATAGAGACGGCGCCCGTCGGTGGAGCAGCGGTCAGTGAGAAATTCAATGAAGGCGTGGAACTTGTCCCGCCATGAAGTGCCGGAGCGGTCGGGCTGACTGAGGGCTCTTGCTACCGCATCAGGCGGAGTGATTTGCACCAGCTCCGCGAGCGGAAAGCACCGGACTAAGGTGGACGAAGCCCTGAGGAAGCGGCGCATAACATCGACGATAGTTTCGCGATCCTGCGGTACTACTTCTACCGCGTCCAGTCTTTGCGCGTGAGTCCGCAAAATCGCAAGAAGCGCGGCATCAAGCGCGCGGCGGCCCGGTGCATCCGCGTCGTCGAAAAAGCGCTTCTGAATCCGCTCCAGCAACCGCTTCACTGCTCGAATGCTGCTTTCCTGGTCGGCGATTCGGAGTTGTTGCTGCGCGCGTTGCGTGATTCGGCGTTCGATTTCCCCGCTGATGTGAACGCGCAATGCCCGGCAGGTATGCCGGTAGAATGCGAAAACAAGCACTTTTTCTCCGGATTCCCATAAATCGACAACCCTTCGCACGGTGGCAAAGACCTTGGGGTGAGTGGCGCCGCTGGTTTGCTCCAGAGCGCGGTCGAATTCGCCGAGATACCAGGCCGCATGGGACTGATCGACTATGGGCAAAGGTGATTCGTCTTGTTCGTCCTTCGCCGAATCGCGATGCTGGCGCGTGAAGCGGAAAGCCTCATACGATGAGCAAAGCGCCTCACCTAACAGATCCTGCCCCGCATTTACGGAACTCCGCGCCGCAAGGAAGAACGGCAAGAGCTGATTCGGTGGAACAGCAAGGCCTGCGGAATCGTTAAGACCGGAAATCCCAGCGCCATTTATGCGTTGGCGGCGATTTACCTCGCTGCCCGGCCAGTACATGCCTTTGTTGTGACGCACAATCAATGGACGGAGAGCGGCTTCCGCCGTAGTCCGTGCTTGCCTGGCCGCGGTGTACGCATCAAGGACGGCCCTTTGACGGCTCGTAAGCGTGTCCGGCTGGTCCGAGAGAAGCGCTTGCCACCACACAGCAATGTTGCCGTTGCAATCCTCGGGACGCAACCGGCTCCAAGCTTTCTGAAACAGTGTCGCGGTTCGTTGGCTCTCATCCAGGGATCTGTTGAGATCGGACAGTAGCTTGCGGAATGCCTCCGGTTCCCCTAATTCGGAAGCGTCCCACCGCACGTCAGCGAACCGCCGCATTACGTTGACAAGCTCGTGATGCCCGAGCTGAAAGGGCGTTGCCGTAAGGAAGAGCATCCGGTCAAAAGCGCTCGCCATGGCCCCGTCTCCCGTGCGCAGATCCCGATCCGAGTCCGGAGACTGGAGCTGACGGGCGAGCAGTGTGCCAGGATTCTTTAGATGGTGCGCTTCGTCCATCACCAGAAGCGGCGAGCGCCAGCTGGCCTGAGCGAGCAACACCTTCCATAGCGCAGATTCAATGTCCCTCAAAGCGCGCCTTGCCTCGTCAATGCGCTCGTTCACTCGGCTATCACCTCCGCGGGCGCGCACGGGCATTTTTTCAAGGGCTTCCGCCAGTGACTTCACGTCGATGCGGTTCAACGCACGCGTCACCACCTTGGGAACCGGATCGTCAGTGAGTTTACGCTCTTCGTCCCTGACGGCCTTGTTGTAAACGTCTTTCCACGTGCCCGGATCGGTGCGCAGAAGCCGCTGCCAGAGTTCTTCGCCCCATTCATGCGCCCGTTCCTCACCGACCGCCCACAGCAGCCTCGCCAAAAAGCGGTGAATCTGATTCTTGACCTGAATGAGCCGACTCGCCTTGCCGCGGCCGTGGCGGCGCAGGGCCTCCGCAATGAGAGCCAAGCGAATCCATTTGTCCGATTGCCGGCGGCTCATCGCGCCATGCGCGAGAAAAACAACGTGACAGCGGTCGCGCCGGTCATCATCGAGCAGTTTCAGCAATTCGACGCTATGCCGTGCAACACCAAACCGGAATGCGTTCGGCGCTCGAAGAGCCTTTGTTGTATCAACATCGCGCTGCACGGGCCTGCGGGTCGCAACATAAAGTTCGCAGAAGGTTTTGAGGTCATGTATCCACTTGTCTACCAGATTGGCGGGCACGAGCACGACAACCGGACCGCGAGGGCTGTTCGTGGCGATGGTGTATGCCGTCGCCAGGGCAACGAAGGTCTTTCCCATTCCGACTTCATCCGCAAGGATCACTCCGGGCTGCGCCTGAAACCTGCGGAGGATTTCATCCACTTCCGCGCGTTGGCGGACTTGATCCATCTGCGGAACACGGTCAGTGATCCGTGTGCCAAGCACCAGTTCCGGAGGCGTCTTGTAGATGTCACTTACGCCCGGCATCGGCGCACCACGCTTTCCCAAAAATGCAGAGCGTCTTCTGAAACAGCATCTCGTTTGGCCTGTACCTGCTGTGCCACCGCATCGATCAGTTCATGAAGGAACGCTTTGAAGGTTCTGTCGAATTCTGGCTTGGAGAGACATCCGTCGACGGGCTGGTAATCCACTTCGCGCAGCACAATCAGAAAGTCGGCGAGGGTGAGCAGCGCGTCGTCGCTTGCGCCATCGGCCGCCACAAATTCACCTACCAGACGCTCGGCGAGGGATTGAATGCCCACCAGCCCTCGCAGACGCCATTCGAGTGCCTGGCGGCCCCAGACAGGCCGTTGCAGATTCGCTCTCAGTTGCGCAAGGATGCGGGCGCGGCGTCGTATTCGGTGCAAGAAGGTTGCCTGCAGATCGTACTTGCGCAGCGGGTCCAGCTCGACCATTGCGGCGGAATCAAGCTCCTCATCAAAAATCTGTGAGCGCTGCCGCTGTGTGGCCCAGGCGCGAAATGCCGCGCTCGGGTCGGCCGCAGCCAGAATCCACAACATGTCGTCAGCGCTCATGCCCTTCAAATCCGCGGGCGGAGGAAGACGACGGCTGTCCTCGACATTGAGGGGAAGGAACGCCTCCTGATCTTCCCAGCGCACGCGCAGTTTTTCCGGTGGAGTTTCACGCTGCCAGGGCAAATCGACGAGGGATTTTCCGCCGCGCTGGCGCCACGCATCGGCTGATAGCAGTTCTAAATTGTCTGGCCCGCTCGGGTAAACGTGCCAGTCTTTAGGTAGATGATTTGGATCGAGGCGCAATACGATGGCCGGATTATCGCCAGCCCGGTACGTTGCCAGCAGAAAGCCTGCGGGGGGTGGTAACGCCGCGGACTGCTCCTCTTCTTCGAGTTCTCCAGTGGGTCCTTGCCATTCCGCGGATTCTGGGTCATCTACGGTATCCATCGCGGGCCACACGGACTCCAGCGAGGTAACTTCACGGCCGTAGGCCTTGCGGGAAACAATCGTGAGGAGATTTGCCTCAGCGTTCCTGTTCCCGTCAATCCCCAGCCCGGCGCACGTGAAGTTGGAGGAACCGGCCATAAGAGCCGAATAGTAATCGGAGTAAAGCGCCAGCATCTTTGCATGCCAAGTCCGGAGATTCTTGTCAGCGTCGACTTGAGGCAACAACTTGACGTGGACAGTGCCGCCGTACCGTTTTGGCGTCGTGAGAAGCGCCTTCGGAGCCGCGATTCGGAGTATCGGTGTCCGGCCACCTCCATCAGTAATCGCGGGCACGCAGAAGGAGAGTTCCCGTGTGGCGCCACGGGCCATCAATTTGCATAAGGACGCGGCTGCGCGGCTGTCGTTGGTGTCTTCATCAAAAAACGGCGACGCTACCTGGGCTTCGACCGGAGATCCTCCGCTGCTGCGGCATGCGCCGATGGCTTCTTCAAGACTGCTCCGGGCCGGATGCGCGGCGGTTCCAGGAAGCGTGAACACGAGCTGCTGGTAGAGCGTGCGACTTCGCGGCCGCTGTTTCCAACGCTGGACGAGCTTTTCAACCAGCTCAAGGAATCCTTTCAGCCTCCGGACTTCTGGCGGCTCGTCGGATGCTCCCGGAATGTGGGACAACAAGCTCCTGAGAAAGCTCAGAGATTGCGTAACAAGCTCCGCGTCGGAGGCTCTGCTCGTGAGATCGATCGCGGAAGCGACTTCGTGATTGCTCCTGTAACCGGGTTCCGTCAGGTTTGCGGATGTGACGATGATGCGCACGCATCCGGACCAAGCGAGGAGACTCAGCTTCGCGTGCTGTTTGCCTCCGCGAATTCGCACCGGCAACACATCCCAGCGCAGTGAGTGCTCCACGCCGGCGTTAACATGATCGACAAGCACCCCGGCGTATACACTTCCCAATCGGGTTTCGCGTTCCAGCAGATACGCGAGATCCTCACGGTTTGGTTCGGATTCGATCTCAAGAAACCGGCCGAGACATTGTTCGTCAAAAAGGCCTGGCGCGAACGTGTACGTGGTGGTGACGCAGCCTAACGGGTCCCCGGCGTTCGCCGGGGGGCGCCACAATTCGAGCATCGGGGTGTTGCTGCGGCCGCTCATGACAGGTCTCTCCAGAAGCGGCGGATCGGCAGGCCCCGGTAGTCGTGCACGTAACGGTCGGGTTCGATGGCTCGCGGCGGTATCCGGTAGGCATGGCGGACGTAGATGCGGTCCGCGCCAAGACGATCAAACCAGGGGCGTTTTCCTTCGGCCGATTTGCCCCGCTGAACCGCTTCGTGGTGTGAACACAAGGCGAGCGCGGAGGCTCCTGCGTCCATCGGATCGGAAAAGGCAACAAACCTGTCCATAAATAGATTTTGCAGCGGCAGACCGTGGACGACGGCCTCCCCAAGCGCACGATAGGCTTCGCTGAACCGTTCGTGCAGATTTGCCACGCTCTTCTTGAAATCCGAGTTAGAAGCAATAGCGGTGACCGCGAAACCCTGGGCATCGCGCTTTGCGGCCTCTATGCGCAGCATGTCAAAGCCGTCCTGCAAACTGCGAGCGAATGCTTCATACGCGCGGATGGCAGAGAGCAAAGGCGCGTAGAGTGGTTCTAACTTCTCAAGGCGTATATGCAGCGCTTCTTCCCGAAAATCCTCATCCTCGAATTCCGGCTGTATCTGCCAGATCGTAGCCAGAGCGCCCAACCGCCGTTCAGCGGAACTGTGCAGAAGATCCCGCAAATGCTTCTTTTCGACAGTGCCGCGTTTCGCCGGCGCGAATGCGCACGCCAGTTCGTCCCAATCGGTGCTCGACCAGGAGGGTCTTGTGCGGGGCGGACTCTCCGAGAGGCTGCGCTTCACGGCTGCCGTCCAGCGGGAAAGCAGAGTTCCGGCGTCAGGCAACCCAGCAGAATTCAAGCCGCGCGACCAGGCATTAACAAGCGCCTCCGCATTAGGTCCGGTCCCGAGATGGACATCCGTCACGCCGAGATGAATCGCAAGCCGCTTATAAACACCGGTGAAACCGAAAATGCGCGGGGTTTTCAAATAGCTGCGTGCATCCAGATAGCCTTGCTGATCGATGGCGCGGGCGGCGACGAGTGTTCCCGGAACGCCCCATAGCCCGGAATCATCCCGCATCCTGCGGGTCAACGCTTCCACCACTAACCATTCCCAGACAAGATAAGGCGAGGCGTCACGATTGCGCGGGTCATCATCGAGGTTTTCCGTGACCATCGCTCCGACCGCCATAGCGGTGAGCATGCGAATTCGCTGCATCCTTTCGCGGACAGCCGGAACGAGTTGAACGGCGAGCTGGTCGGCGATTTGGTACAGGCCCAGCGGGTCAAGCGCACCCTCGCTGGTTCCCGGTGGGTCATAAGTGGTGAGAAATGGAAGAATCGCTGACATGGGCTGGGCTAGTCTGACGGAAAGATTTTACGACGGCGCTTCGCATGCCAATGCGCGCTTACGGCGGTCTCTCGCGGCATCGGTGTCCTGCGCGGCGTCGATGTTTTCCAGCGATGCGATGTATTCGGGCGGAAGGGCGTGCTCCCTAGCGCCCTCCACAAGAAATCGCTTGTACCACGTGTACGGGCGCAATCCATCATCCGTGTTGGCCGGTGACGCGATGTAGACCCAGGCCTGCGACTCGGCATTGTCGGCTGTCCGGACAGGAAGCGTTACTCGCTCGTACCCGACTTCGCCGTCATCCAGCGTCGGGAGATCTGCATCCGGTATGGAATACAGTACACCCCACACCTCCGCTGCTTCCCGTGCTTCGACATTGGCCTTTCCGGAGCCATCCGTACTTCGTTTGTTGAATAGCAGCCGATAACCCCTGAGAAGCGCTCCACGTCCTGCGCCGTCGGGATGCACCCTGTAGGCGCGGAAGCGGCCTGAACACATATTAGAGCCGTAAGCGAAGACGTTTTGGCTCATGGACTGCTCCTTGAGGTAATTCAACAGACAATGCCGCACGAGTCCCTCAAAAAACCAGGCATACGGCAGTTTTTGGCCCGCAGGGAAAGAACGGTTGTCAACAATCATTCCAGAAGTCGGATCGGTATCCCATTTCTCTCCGCCTTTGAAGGGCTGGCTCAAGAACATGGGCTCGCCGGCATGGAGATACTTAGACCTGGCCGTGTAGATGGCATTGAGGGTCTTGGCGAGCTTGCCGCGCCTGATCTTCAGGTGTTTGGCTTTAACATTGCCGCCCGTGAAGAAGCCGCTCGAATGCTGTTCGATGAAACGGACGAATTTTTTTCTTGATTTTCTGACATCGAAAATGTTCTTCAGCTCGTTCTTATTGTCGGTGGACAAGTGGGATTGCACGATGAGATCCGCGATCTGCTGCTCTTCAAGCGTGTCGTCCTTGCGATTGAGTGTAAGGTTTTTGGAGAGAGCCTCGACGGCGGAAACGAGGCGTATGAAGACCATTTCGGGATCGACGCCCACTTCCTTAACGGCGCGCGCGTAGTGATGGCAGGCAAGGATGAAATCCTGGTGCAGGCTTTTATCGAGCTTTTTGACGGTGTCGAGGAATTCCTTAAAATCGTCCGTAAAACTCCCCTTCGGCCTCTGAAAAACGGGCGGATGTATGCCCGGATTGCATCTCACACGGACGAACGGATATTCCTTTTTTATGGTCATCCCAAGGCTAGGATTCGGAGGCAGCAACCTGCTGGAAATGAGATAAAACCGGCATCGGAAGCGCACCGACATGAGGGCGAGTAGCTCGCCGAGGATTCCGTCCTTGAAGTAGTACCCGGTATCGTCGGCTTCCGGGTTGAAGTTGGGGCCGGACGCGAAGTGGAGAGTTAGGTTGTAAAGCCACAAACCGTCTCTGGATTCCTCGGTGCTCATCGGAGCAAGGATCATTTGCCCGTTCGCATAATCCAGCACGCCGAAAATCTGACATTCCGAGCCCAGTTCGTATTCGATTATGTAGTCCTGGCCCCCGCTCGCGAGTGCTTGCAGGTTTCTGATCCATCCCATCCTGTTGTCATTGTCATGCGTCATGCGGATGTGCCTAGATGTAATGTCCGAAGGGCAGCGGAGGAACGTCCTTTATAGGCCCGGCCGTCAGAATCTCTCCGACCGCATCCGCGAATTTCAGCGTGATCGGCATCCCGTCGCCGAAGATGCAGGTGTTGTAGTTGAGTTTGGTGAGGGCCAGGATGTCCCTAAGCACGACATTGATGTCCGCGTCGCCCCTGCTGATGTCGATGACGAGCGGGTTGGGAACCTCGCGCCCTGGGTAGGTTTGAATACGCGGAGTCCAGCCCCGCGTCCACAGATGCGCGCTGCGCTCGCCGCGAAGGTTTGCCAAGCCCCGCAACACAGGATTCACGCCCTTGCGGTAGAGCTTCAGGTTCTTCTCTTCCCGGATGCGGACGCCCACCATGTTCGTGCCATTCCCGGCCGCGTCGGCAAATCCAGCCCATTCTTCAGGCTCGAACCACACTTTCCCGTGGATAAACATCTCCTTCGGCGGGCGTCCGGCCTTCTTTTTGTAGGTGTTGATCGCCAGCTCGCCTAACGCGTTCGCCGCCCGATACTTCAAATGAAAGTCGCCGGTTTCCTCGTTGTACCAGGGGCCAAGGGCGCCTTTGAAAACCACTCCATCGCCGGAATCAAGAAACATCTGCGCCGCGCAACAAGCATTTTTCGAAGTGCCGGTCGTTTCATCCTTCTTGAAGACGAGCCCGACGTAGCATACCCCGTCGCGGATTTCGGCGACTTTCCAGGGGCGGCCACCTACCTTATAAAAGATGGCGGTGCACAGATTCCATGCGATCTCGGACTGGCGTGCCGCGGCGCGCTTGTCCAAATCGGCATCACCGGGCTTGAGGATGTTCGATAGCGTGCTCTCCCGCACTATCTGGGTAAGCACCATGTCATCCAGAAGTCGGGCCTTGAGCTGATTATGAAATTGCTCCTCGTAGACGTAAGGCTCCGCTTCCTTCTCCATCTCCGTGAAGAGCGAGCGGGTCTCATAAAAGGATCTGGCTTGTTTGGCCTGCTTGAAGGTTCTTAATGCCTGCTGCCGGATTTCCGGCTCGACGGTGGATTTGGGACGGCAATATTTCCATACCCGGTCAGGCACCACCACAAACCACAGTTCGGGCTTCTCGGTTTCTTCGCGAATCGCCTCAAGCATTTTCTTTGCGAACACGCCTACGGTTCCGAAGACGCGCAAATGCGGCTCGTCGAGGTAGAGATGTTCGTCAATTTCGGCATCCATAACAGTGAGCGCCAAGAGAGGTTTCGTATTCCATAGCGAGCGGAATACGGTCTCAAAACCCGGAAATGGCGGCCGGCCGAGAACGGGCGTCGCGTTGAAAACCGGTCGTTGCACCCATTCGACCCAGCGCTCAAAGCACTTGATGCCGGTCTCCGTTCCGATGACGCCCGCCTTGATGCCGTAGGGCTTGCTTTCGTCGAGCGGACCAAACAGTGTGAGGCCGTCGCGCGGGTCTTCCATCGCCTGGTTGTGTCTGAAAAGCAGACGCGGTTCGGGAATATGAATCAGATCCGTCATCCGGCTTCATCCTCCGGGGCGTCTTCAAAAGCATCCTCGTCGCGCGAGTCGCGCCCGTAATCATCCGCGGCCTCGTCATCCTCGGAGTAGCGCAACAACTGCGGATCGGTGTACGACATCGGGCTGCAGAATGACAGCGGAGCCGGAGCAATCGACAAGGTGACGTTGCTTCCGAGGGTCAGGTTGATTTTGTCGGCGCCGTCAGACAGATAGGTCGCAGCCGCGAGTGTCCTGTCGCGCCACTCATCGTTCCACCATGATTTGCACTGGCTGCGCCTAGCGGAAGCGAGCCGCTTCTTGCTTTCCCAAATGGTGGTGCCGTCGTTTGTAAACAGGACGTGTGATTTGAAAATGTAGGCGAATGTCGGACGCACAAGGGGCCGGGCCTGCACGGCGTAATGCCAGTACCGTTTGACGCTCACGCCGGTCGTCGGATTCGTTCGCGTGGCGTATCCGACCATCGCGCGATAGGTTCTCTCGCCGTCAACGCCGGTAAAGAACACCTTGTCGTTGGGCACACGATTCTTGGGGAAATAAAAGCATTTGGCTTTGTTCGCCAGCTCGTAGACGGGAAGCTTGCGCTCCTCAAGCATCTGCTCCCATGCGATACGCAAGATCTGAAATAGGTGTTTACCAAAGACCGACTTCGGCTCCGCCAGCAGCGCTGCAACGTCAAGAGGCTTGCCTTCTTCGGCGATGTACATCTCCGGGCCAAGTTTCCCTTCAAAGTCAGGCGCTTTGGCAAAAGTGATGAGGAACCTCCCGTCCTGAACCGCGGGGTACGGAAGCGTCGGAGCGACCTCAACCACGCCGATGCTTTGGCGCGACAGTGAGTGAAAATAAATCTGTTGCGGCAGCGTAATCGGAAACCAATTCGAGAGATATTCTTCGGGTTCCTTCCGCAATCCCTGCTCCGCGCTGAACTGCGTGCGCCACCAATCGTTCACTGCCGTGCGGTTGAATTTGGGGTCCTTGGGGACCTTGTCTTCTTCAAGTTTTTCCAGCAGCTTGGCAAGCCCGGCGCCCCAGGACTTTGCAAAGGGCACAGTATTCAGGCGAGTGATTTCGATGGTGATCTCGCCGTGCGACAAGTCGTCGATCTGCAGCGGTATTACAAAATCCTTTAGTTTTTCTTTCTTGGCGATGCCTTGGGCGAAATGCAGCTCCTTGAGCGGGCCGTCCTTCGTGTTCGAGCTGCGGGAAAGGACGTACAGTACCTTGGCGGCGCGCGCCTTGATCACATCTTCGATGTTGTCCCAGAAAACCTCACCGCCCAGCAATTTCGTGAGATCGCACCAGACGCGATAACCTTCATTCGCGAGCTGCAGCGCAAGCCACAGCGTAAACTCGTTGTCCTCCGGGTTGGCGTGGCTTATGAGCAGTGTGTCCCGTGGTTGGGCGGTTGGCGCGCCTTCGGTCATACGGGAGCTTTCAGGTTGCTATTCGGAGGCGGTTCTCTTGTCATGACACGTCCTACGGCTTCCCTTAAGAGGCGGCCCGGCTGTTCAGTAGAGCTTGTCCTCTCAGTTCATGCGACACATGCCTCAGGGCGTCCAATTGCTTATCGAGTTTCTTCTGAATCCTCGCAATCTCAGTCAACATCTTCTCGCTGTTGGCGTGGATGGTTTCGGTCCACGTCTTCATTTGGACCAGGCGCTTGGCTTCGCTCTCAATTTCGAGGATTGCCGCGTCCAAAGATTGGATATCTGCAGACTCTGTCTGCCGCGTTTTCTGGTTGCGAATACTTAAGGCTCTTGCGAGTGAGAGACCGGCCTTTAAAACGATGTCTGAGTTTAAGTCGTCTGCATCCCACACGAGAAAGACATCGTCTCCGTGTCGAAGAAGCGTTTCTTGGCCTTTCGGAGCCGTTTTACTAGAGAACACAAACACACCGACCAGTGCTTCTCGGTTCTTGCGCGCAGTCTCAATTTCCACCCTCGCTTTGGCCAGGTCGTAGCTCGCGTCTTCTTTCGCTTCGATTACGATTCTTTGACCGGACGCTGCCGAGTCGCCACTGAGCTCGATCACGGCATCTCCGACCTTGCAATACTTGATTGCTCCAGTGGAGTTGCAGGTGGCCCTAGGGATGTCGTTCTGTCTCTGGGCGTCCCTCTGGACGAAGTCATAAACCGCATCCTGGAAATCGAGGCCATGTGTTGTAGAGCGGAGAGCCTCCTCCCGCTTTGCCTTCATGGTTTCGAGCGTGCTTGTGACGTCTATTTGGAAACTCTTTGCTTGTTGCTCGTGTCGCTCCAGGATGTCTGTGATTTCGCGCCGCAGGCGTCCGAGGGCTGATTGCGGATTGTCCAGGGTCAAACTATCATTGATGACACCCTGCGTTTCGGTCAGAAGTTGCGACATGCGCGATAGTGCCGATTTCTCGTTGTCGAGCGAGAACTCCTCAGTGATTCTCCGCTGCGCTTGTTCAACTTTGCCGACCAATCGACTAAGTGCGGATTCCGGCCTGTCGAGAGAAAATTCGCTAACCATGTTTTGGATCTCAATCGCTAGATCACTTCGCAACTGACCACTACGGTCGGTGATTTCGCGCACAAGGCGACTGAGAGCGCTGTCTTGATGATCGAGCGAGAACTGGTTGAGGATCAAGTTCCGCTCGTTTTCGAGAACTTGCTGAGTTGCCGTGC
>Ga0335077_10007862_pt1 | contig 13216 bp, 6 predicted proteins | sample Lox_Sample_31_FD_207151 | JGI IMG/M metagenome (GOLD analysis project Ga0335077, IMG submission 207151) | Soil microbial communities from Loxahatchee National Wildlife Refuge, Florida, United States - Lox_Sample_3.1 | ecosystem: Environmental > Terrestrial > Soil > Wetlands | place: USA: Florida... | reverse complement strand
GATAGGCAGAGCGCTCATTCCATAGCTCCATTTTCGGCGTGCCATCAGCTTCATACCCCCCCGAAATACAGCAGAACTTCACGTGGTAATTCGACTTGTCCTCTGGGACCTGGTAATGGAAAACCGCCAGGGTTGCATCACTGCTCTTCTCCCAGCGCGTCCAGACGAGTTTGCTCTTCAAGGCGTCTGCCAGAACAATGGAGAGAACAGGCCCGAACTCGCCGCTTGTGATCAGACCAGCAACGGCATTTCCTTTCTTCTCAACTTTCACGCTTTTATCTTCCACCTCTTGGCGGTCTCGATAGGTCACTTCGACCCTGAGGCTCCCGACCCAGTGAAGGGGCAAGGCAAAGACGCTCTCGACTCCGGTACGACCCATTTTGTCTTCTCTCGGCTGGTCTTCGAATCCGTTGGTAAAACGGGTGGCCATGAGGTTGGGCAACTGGCGAACGGTTGCGTTCACGTACTTCACGATCTGGAGCAGCATTTGCTGGGCCGACGCGGCGCTCGGCGCGGCGTCTGTGGGCATCTCACCTGCGGGCGATGGCAGAAAAATCGACTGGTCGGCTATCTGCATGAGCGCCAAGCGCGACTTCTCCCCTGGTAGGCTGCTCGCCAAGTCGGCTAAGCGGGACCCGCTCAACTGCTCGGTCAGTTCGAGCCCGGTGAGCTTTTGCGCCAACTCTGCATCGGGAATGCTATGCGCATCCGCGACAATCTGAATCAGTTCGTTGGCACCGACCTTCTTTGGGGTGTCCGATGCGACAGCGGGAACGTAAACACAAAGGAATACGATGAGCACAACGAGCGGAACTCGCAGCACCAAGCACCTCGACTCGGGGAGCGTTCGGAGAAGTATACCCGCTGTCGAACGATGGACGAACAAGGCTTTGACGATCGCATCTCGATGACCCTGTTCAGAAGAGCTCGGGAGTTTTTCGGCTGTTGTTTGAATCGATGTCAGGCCGCCGCGGGTGCGAGCGCGGATAGAGGAAGCCGGACTTTCACGATTGTGCCCTCGCCCGAGGAGTGAATCTCGAAGTGGCCGTTGAGCTGACGGACGCGCTCCTGCATGCCCTGGATTCCAACCCCGGTCCGCAAGTGAAAGTTGCCGTTCCGCTTTGCGGTGGGCATGCCTTTGCCGTAGTCGCGAACCTCCAGGCAGATCTCATTCCCCAAGCGGTAGACGCGAATCTGCGCTCCTTTGCTGTTGGCGTGGCGATGAATGTTGGTGAGCGATTCCTGCACCACCCGGAACAGAGTCGTCTCCATGTCTATCGGCATGCGGCCCAGACCGGGCGCAAGGTCCAGTTCCACATCAATCTTGCTGCGTTCGGCAAAGCCTTCCACATACCATGTCAGAGCCGAAGGCAGACCGAGTTCGTCGAGAAGCGGCGGATGGAGCAGATACGAGACGGTACGCAGCTCCTGCGACAGCTGATCGGCGACATCAAGCGCTCCACTTATTTCTTTCGCAAGCTCGGACTTCAGCTTTTCAGCCTCATCTTTCATCGGGGTGAGTTGCATCTGTAAGGCCGCGACCAGTTGTCCGGCGCTGTCGTGCAATTCGCGCGCGATGCGGCGGCGTTCGGCATCCTGGATCTGAAGCAGTTTTCCGGTCAGTTCCCGCACCCGGGTCATTTCCTCCAACTGCTTCCGGTCCGTAATATCGCTATGCGTGCCGATCATGCGAACGGGATGACCATAAGCGTCACGAACAATGCGCCCACGGGAAAGAACCCAGTGAATCTCGCCGCTGGGACGAACCGCGCGAAACTCAAACTGGAACTGGTCCAGCTCCCGCCAGGCATGTTCGGCTTCGACACGCAGCCGGTCGGCGTCATCGGGATGAAACAGGCTTATCCATTCCTCGGCGGTGACATACAACCCGGCAGGATGAAAATCATAAATGGCGGACATCTGTTCATTCCAAAGTCCCCGGCGTTGGACGACATCCCAATCGAAAATTGCGGTCCGCGAGGACTCCAAGGCAAGCGTCAGTTGAACCTGGCTCTCGCGCAGCGCGTCTTCGATCCGTTTGCGCTCACTGATGTCACGAGCGATCTTGGATGCGCCGATAACGCGGCCGCGGCTGTCGCGCACCGGCGAAATGGTGAGAGAAAGATCCAGCCGCTTGCCCGACTTGGTCCGGCGAACGGTCTCAAAATGTTCAATCCGCTCCCCGAGGCGCAAGCGGCGCAGAATATCCTCTTCCTGGCTGCGCAATTCCGGTGGGATCACGAGCAGGATGGATTGGCCGATCGCTTCTTCCGCCTTGTATCCGAAGATGCGTTCGGCGGCAGCATTCCAACTGGTGATGATGCCGTTCAGATTTTTGGACACGATGGCGTCATCGGAGGAGGCGACGATCGCGGCAAGCCGCCCTTGCGCTTCTTCAGCCGCCCGGCGTTCGCCGATGTCCTCGACCGCTGTGATGAAGTGTCGAAGCTTTCCGTTTTCATTGCGTGGACCAGAGACCGATATCTTGACCCAGACGAAGGTCTTGTCCTTGCGGATGTAACGCTTCTCCATGCTGAAGGAATCCAATTCACCACGGAGAAGTTTCTCGGTCAGGGCCAGATCCGCAGGCAAGTCGTCGGGATGTGTGATCTGCTGGAAGGTGAGCTGCAGAAGTTCCTTTTCGCTATAGCCGAGGATCTCGCAGAGCTTCTGGTTGACACGCAGCCATCTGCCATCGGGATTCACGTGCGCGACTCCGACGGCAGCCAGTTCAAACGTGGTCCGATAGAGTTGCTCGCTTTCCCGCAGGGCCTGCTCCAAGGCCGCGCTGCGTTCCAGGATTTCCTGGAGATCGAGAGGCACCGACGATTGTGCGAACGCAGGATCGAAGAAACATTCGTGGCGCGAGACCTTATCCAATGCCTGGAAAAGATTCTGTCCCAGGGAAGACTTCATTAAGTAGCCGCGCGCGCCGGCTTTGAAAGCCTGACGCACCATCTCGGGAGAGTCATGCTGGCTGAAAGCCAGAATTTCAGCGGAGGGAAGAAGCCGATGCAGGGTGTGGATTGCCTCCAGTCCGTTCAGCATCGGCATATTCAGGTCCATGAGAATGACGTTCGGGCGGAGGTTAACAGCTTTTTCAACGGCGTCCTGCCCATTTATCGCTTCGCCGCACACGACGCAATCGCTGCGTGAGAGCAGCAGGGAAATCACCCCTCGCCGGACGATTTCGTGGTCATCAACTACTAATATGCGCATGAGATAAGGCGATCTCGCTGGTACGCAGGCCGGATGCGATCAATAAGTGACAAAACAAATTTATGATAGCTGGGTCAATCCGTCTGCTCGAATACAGAGAACTATGTAGTCGCGGGAGCGCGGTTCTTCCGGGCGAGTGATCAATGCGGCATGCACAGGGATGCGGTGAGTCGGTCGTGCGAGATAGGAGTCATTTGCCAGACATCCAGAGAGAGCAGTTCGGCTTTGCCATCAATCGTGAGGCGTAATGGCCCAGACGGAATCTGATAAACCCGAGCGGTGAGGGCGACCGTCTTTTCAGCGAAAATCTCCAGCACCGATCCGTCGAGAAACAGATGAAGGTGGAGCGGAGATCCGGCTGCTTCGGGAAGAGGCGCGGTAAAGTTGTTCACGCGGAGCTGGCGGCTTCCCGGGCTGTTCGCGATGGCGATGGCGGCGAACTCACCATTATCCGAATGCAACCGCAGTGTGATGTTTTCGGGTTTTGGCGCGAGCGTAAGTTTGAATTCCGCTGAGAGATCGTGAATGCGAATGCGATCCAGATCCGATTGGCGAGCCTGCCCGGTCAAATGTGTTTCGGGTTTTGTCCGTAAAATCTCGGCGGCAGGTGCGACTTCGGTTTGCAACTCGTTCGCGGAGCTCAAAGAAACAATGCGCGGAAATGACATCGCGCCCGCCCATCCCGCGGCGTTGAGTTCGGTATCAGAGCGAGTTTCAGGAATCCATCCCCAGAGAATGCGGTTGCCATCACGGTCCAGCATTGTCTTCGCGGCATAATAAGATCCCCAGTCCACAACGCCTTCTTTCTCGGCCGTGAAGCGCTGGTTCTTGTAGGTCCCGACCTTCCAGCGAACCTTGCCCATGGTGGAGATGAGCAGCACATGTTTGTCGCCGAGAGGGAAGAAGTCCGGGCACTCCCACATGTCGCCGGTGTCGACTGGGTTCGGGCTTTGCTTACCGCTGGGCGAACCGACAATCAACGGATGAAGGTACGTCCAGTGGCGCAGATCGGTCGAACTGTAGAGAAGAATCATCCCGCCTTTTTCGCGGGTTCCGGAACCGAGGATCAAGCTCCAGCGATCGCCTTCGCGCCACAGACATGGATCGCGAAAGCCGGTGACGGCTAATTTCTCGGGCGGACTGGCGATTACAGGCTCCGGCAGCTTCTTCCATCGCAACAGATCATCGTCTTCGGCACAGGCTAGGCATTGTGTCTCCCGCCAGGTGTGAACGCCATCGCGCAGCGTGGCTTCGGCGTAGGAAGCCGGCGGGGCGACGCCGGTATAAATAACGCTGGGTTTGCCGTTGTCGAGGACCGCACTGCCGCTGAACACCCCATCCTGATCGGGGCCGGCGGGCGTGGGCGAGAGCGCAATCGCTTCGTGCCGCCAGTGAATCAGATCGGGACTGGTGGCGTGGGCCCAATTCATATTTCCCCAGGTCGCACCTTGCGGATTGTACTGATGGAACATGTGATACCGGCCACGAAAGAAGATGGGACCGTTCGGATCGTTCATCCAGTTGTGGGCGGGGAGTAAGTGATATTGAGGACGAAGAGGATCATTCGCCAGCTTACGGCATAGGGATTCGTTCGCGCTTTGCGCGAGAAGCGGAAATCGATGAGCCAGCGCCGCAGCGCCGGAGAGCTGAAGAAAAGCTCGACGAGAGAATCTCACTTAGCTAATGTTTCGGAAAAACGCGCCAAATTCGGCCACCCTCTTTCATATCACAGCGTGAGTGCATTCGCCTTGGATATAATTCGAAAACGAACCAGTCCCATGCTTCTGCGGCTTTCCTTCCGGTGCGCCCGTCTATCGCTTCTCCTTCTCATTGCGCTGACTGCGGGATTTGCCCAAAACCAGAAAACCCGTGTCGCGCGGGACTCGTCAGAGCAGACCGCTCTGCAACAAGGTCAGGAAGCGCTGAAATCGGGCGACATGGCGCGCGCACGAACCGAATTTGAAAGAGCCGTTCGTCTGGTGCCAACCGATCCGGCGGCGCAGGCCGCCCTGGGATGGATGCTGGCGCAACAGGGCGAGCGGGACGAGGCCCTGAAACATCTTCACGTCGCGCTGCGGCTGATGCCATCCTTTACGAATGCGCGACTGACCCTGGTCAGCGTGTTGACTCAGCTTGGCAAGTCAGATGAGGCCGAACAAGAGGCGCGCATTGCGGTGAAAATGACACCCGAGAATGCGGAAGCGCACCGTATCCTTGCCAGGGCCCTGAGCCAGCAGCACGCTGATGAAGCGTTGAAAGAGATGAGGCGCGCCGTCGAACTGGCGCCGCAGCGCGCCGACCTGCAGGACGATCTCGGTAACCTTCTCGCGCAGCAGAAGAACTTCGCCGACGCCGAAGTTTCTTTCAAAGAGGCGCTGCGTTTGCAGCCGAACCTTGAGCCTGCGCACTTCCATCTCGGTGTGCTGCGTTTTGAGCAAGAGAAACTGGATGAGGCGTCGGGTGAGCTGCAAAAGGCTGTCGAATTAGCTCCCAACGATGCAGCCGCTCACTATTATCTGGCGAAGATCTTGAAGGCTCAATCGAAGGATGCGGAAGCTCGCGAGCAATTCCGACAAGCTGCCACCTTGAACCCGGGATGGTTTGAAGCGCAGGTCGAGTTCGGCCTTGCCAGCCAACGCGCCGGGGACGCGGATGATGCGGTCACAGCGTTTACAGCGGCGACGAAATTGCGCCCTCAGGATCCCGACGGGTTCAATGATCTAGGACTCGCCCTCATCCAGAAGGGCGACGCCGAAAGCGCAGTGTCAAAATTCCAGACGGCAACCCAACTGCGCCCGGAAGACGGAACGCTGCGTGGGAATCTGGCGATTGCCTACATGCAGCGCGCAGATTTCGACTCCGCCATTTCCGAGTTGCAGGCAGCCCTCAAGCTAGCTCCGCAGAACGCGTCGCTGCACTACAACCTCGGCCTCGCCTACAAGCTAAAGGATCAGCTCGACCAGGCCGTGCCCGAATTCGAGAACGCGATCCGCCTGCAGCCGAATCTCTCAGATGCTCACTACACTCTGGGCGTTCTGTATTGGCAGAAGGGAGATTTTGATAAGGCCGCAGAAGAGCTGCATCAGGCGATTCAGGGTCAACCCAACTACGCCGAGGCTCACTATACCCTCGGAACCGTTTTCAAACAGCAGGGGAAATTGGCGGAGTCGGCCGCGGAGTTGAGAGAGGCGATCCGTCTGCAGCCTGATTTCGCCGGTGCTCACACCACGTTGGCGGGTGTGCTGCGCCAGCTCGGCGACACACAAGGAGCGGCCAGCGAAGCCCGCGAGGGCGCGCGAATTGCCGCGCTTACCAACAGCACACAGGCAGCGACGTTTGCGACCAACTCCGGTAAGAGGCTGCTCAGTGTTGGGGATGTGCAGGGAGCGATCTTGCAATTTCGCGCCGCGATCAACTCTCAGCCGAACTATGCGGCGGCCCACTATCAACTCGGACTGGCATTGCAGCAGAGCGGGCAGAAGGAAGAAGCCAAAGCTGAGTTTCAAAAGGCCGCGGAGTTAGATCCGCATTTGCCGGCGCCGGCACAGTGAACCGAGACCTAGTTCCCGCGACTGCGAACCGAAACCAGGTCGGTCATTACCGGCACGCCGTGAGCGATCTTGACATGCAGCAGAGCTTCGAACGGCTTAAGGTCGCCCGGCTTTGAGACCTTCAGCCGCTGCAGCAGTTCCTTCATGGAATCTTCCCGGCAGACATATTCAACGGCCGCCTGCGTTCCGAAAGTCGAATTTCCGGCTAGAATCAAAATGGATCGTGACGGATCCAGGCCCGGAAGCAGGCTGACCACGGCATAATCTTCGGTCGTCGGCTGATTGGCGGGAGTGGCCGGGAAAATCTTGGGCTCACTCCCTTGAGGGTGGACATTTACGACAGCAAGATCACCCTTGCGCGGCCCGGAGTCGAGGCGCTGAAAAATGAATTCGCGAGTGCCGGGAATGTCGAGCAGGGTCAGATTCTCCGAGGGCGACCCGACGAAAATCAGATCGTTATTCTTGGCATCATCCAACGAAAAGAGCGCGCCACGTTTTACTCGGAGCTGCCGGTTCAACAAATAAAAAAGACGATCCAGCTGATGAATTGCGAGAACTTCGCCGACCCCGGTGTAGTGATCCAGAATGAACGAGCGAGCGTCAGAAGCAGGATTGAAATAACGCATTCCGGTTTCCGGACGTCCGACAAAATTGCCATTGCTGAAGATCACCCACGGCTGCTGCGCACTGGTCACAAAGCGGTTCCAGAAGAGTTGCAGTTCTGGGGAAACAGGCTGGCTGGCGACGACCGATAAACGTGTCCGCTGGTTCAAAAGCAGCGCGCTGGTAATAAAGGAAGCTGCGAGCAGAACCGAGAGTACCACCACTGCGATTGCCCATCCGGGCGACCCGGGTTGCGGCTCGGGAGTCTTTTCCCTGGGTTCGATCGTGAATGGGGCAGGCGCGGCTGCCGCAGTCTTCGGCGCACGAAGCTGGAACGTTATGGCATACGATCCCTTCGGGATCTCGACCAGGATGGGATCGTCGATGCCCTCGTGGGCGTAATACTCCGCCAGCTTCACTCGCAGTCGTCCAGCTTGCACACGCACGGTCGAGTCGCTCTGCGGATCGAATCCCGCCGGACGTCCTAATACCTCGGTGGCAATCTGGTATTCCTTCAAGGCTATACCGGGGTGATCGAGCGAGTGCTCCGCCAGGTAGCGCAACAGCTTGCACAGCGATTCTGAGCTGTGAAGGCTATGACTTTTGGTAAGCCTCTCTATTTGCTGGAAGCACTGGTCGCGTCCGACGGCGAATGAGTGTGTGACAGCCATGTGACCCGGAAGTAACAGACAGCCCTATGTTGCTGTGGGACAGGGTTTTTGTTCTGGTAACAGTAACAAACTTAGTGAAACTTATTCCAGTTAATTGTTTTGTACTACGACTGCACACTGCCTGGTCAAGTCTCTCTCTGCATTTCTGGGGCACATCGAGTTTTTTGGAACGTCGAGGAGGAAGTTCATGAAAAGGTCTGTGTGGGTTGCAGTGGCAGCGATCGGTTTACTTTCCGCTCTGTGCATTCCCAACGCCGTTGGACAAGCCGTATATGGAAGCATTCTCGGCACGGTTACCGACCCAACCGGCGCGGCCGTGAACGGGGCGAAGGTCACAGTGACCAGCCAAACCAAGAACGTGTCGACGGAAGCGACCACGAACGAGAGCGGCAACTACTCGGTAACCCACTTGGCCCCGGACGTCTACCGTGTGCGCGTCGAGGGCCAAGGTTTCAAGACCTTGGACTTCAAGGACGTTCAGGTTTCGGCCGATACCGGCTCCCGCGTGGATGGTCAATTCCAAGTGGGGGGATCCTCGGAGACCGTCGAAGTTACCAGCGAGGCACCGCAGCTTAAGACGGACCGCGCTGACGTAGCGATCGAACTGAGTGGCAAGCAGGTGAACGAATTGCCTGTCATCAACCGAAACTTCCAGAGCATGATGCTTCTGACGCCCGGCACCCAGACCTTGACAGGCTGGGCTCACGCAGCGACCGAGAACCCGCAAGGGAGCAAACAAATTTTCGTCGACGGCCAGCACTTCAGCGGCACCGGCTACGGGCTCGACGGAACCGACAACCAAGACCCGATTCTCGGGATCATCATCGTGAATCCCAGCTTGGATACAGTCACGGAAACGAAGATTGCGAGTCAGAATTACGACGCCGAGTTCGGCAAGGCGACGGCCGGCATCATGACGGCGCAGACCAAGTCGGGCAGCAACGCCTTCCATGGGTCGGGATACTTCTACGAGCTCGATCCCAAAAACCCGGCGAAAGATCCCTTCGCCAATGCTCCCGTTCTAAACAACTGGAAGCAATACGGTGCCACACTCGGCGGGCCGGTCATCAAGAACAAATTGTTCTTCTTTGGCGGCTATGAGGGAACGCGCCGGACCAGCGGCGTGGCGTTGACTGAAACCGTCCCCACCGCATTGATGAGAAGCACGTGTTTAAGTGCACCTTCCGCCACGAACACGTTTTGCGACCTGAGCGAGTACTCCAACAACGCCCCCAGCGGCAATGGCTTTGTGTACAACCCCTACATGGCGGCGGGTTCGCGCACGCCGTACACGACCGGTACTACGGGTAATTTGGTCACCCAGATTCCTTTTGCCACTCTGCAACAGTATGATCCTAGCGGCGTGGCTGAGCACATCCTAAGCCTGCTTCCGGCACCGAACGCTCCGGGCACGGCCGGTGGTACGCAGAACAACTATACCGCCAGCGGATCCGGCAGCTTTAACGACTATCAGTACACCACCCGCGAAGACTACACCGTCAATCAGAAGGTTCAGGTGTTCGGACGCTACACTCACGCGCACTTCACATTGAGTGGCTCGCCTGTGTTTGGCACGCAGATTGGTGGTCCCGGCCTTGGCTACCTGGGGTTGGCGGGCCAGTCTGCGATCAGCAATTACAGTCTGGCAACCGGATTCAACTACACGGTCAGCAACACGGTTTTGACCGACTTCCGCTTCGGCTGGTTCCAGTACAATCCTCACTCCACCAAATTCGATCAGGGCAACGCCTCGGCAGCCACGAGTCTGGGATTGCCCGGGCTGAATATCGCGAGCGATCCCACCACGGACGGATTGCCAGCGTTGAATTTTGAGAGCACGATCGGTCAAAGCAACCAGGGCGGAAGCGCCAGCGGTCTGGGCGAAGGCCTGAACGTCGGCCGCTGCAATTGCCCACTCCTCGAGAAAGAGCGGGGCCTGCAGTTCGCCAACAACTGGACCAAGATTCAGGGCAACCACCAGTTCAAGGTAGGCGTGGACTTGCGGCATGCGTCCAATTTGCGTGTTCCGTCGGACGCAAACCGCACCGGTATTCTCAACTTCAACCATTTGGGAACATCAAGTGGCGGAACAAGCGCGACCGGCGGCCTCGATGTGGCGACCTTCCTGTTCGGCGAAACTACCAGCTTTAATCGCTATGTGGGATCCCCGCTGGAGGCCAGCGACCATGAATACCAGAACCGCTATTTCATTTACGGTCAGGATACTTGGCGCATAACTCACAAGTTAACCGTGAACTACGGATTGCGCTGGGAATTCTACAGTCCCGAACACACCAACGGGAAAGATTCAGGCGGATATGCTGTTCTGCCGGAAGGCGTCCTGCGGGTAGCCGGTGAAGGTGGAATCAGCGACAACGGCAACACAGCCAACAGCTACAAGGATTTCGCTCCTCGGCTGGGAATTGCCTACGAAGTCAATCCCAAGACTGTAGTGCGACTAGGGTACGGACGCAGCTTCGACATCGGCGTGTTCGGATCGAATTTCGGACACACGGTAACACAGAACCTGCCAGTATTGGCGAACCAGCAAGTCAACTCAGCATCGGGGGACAACAAGACGCCGGCCTTTAATTTCGCACAAGGCTGCGTCGCTGCGAATATTGCGCCAACGCCCTGCGGGCCGGCGCCTCCGTCCGCGGCATTCCCTGCAATTCCCTCGAACGGGATTCTGCCGCTCTGGGGTGTGTGCCCAGAATCGGTAGCAGTCGCCGGGGGTGGTACGTGCGGTAGCACGGTTACAAATCCCAGCGACCCCAACTATGGAAACACTGTGTACCAAAACGGGAGCGTCTCGCCGCACATCCGGCCGGATAAAGTGGTGGTGCCGACGGTCGACGCCTGGAACGCGACGGTGCAGCGTCAGGTCACAAACACAACCAGTGTTGAAGTGGCATACATCGGAACCCACGGCAGCCATGTGTTCAGAGGCGACGGACCTTCGTACAACAACAACCAGCCAACCATCGTCGGTTTCGGCACTGTTCCTCGCAACCTTCGTGCCCCATACGTCAACGCGTTCACCACTCCGTACACCTACCCCGACGGCACCAAAGTGAACGTCGTATGCTGCGACGGCAGCGAGGGTTTTGGATATAACGCGAACGACGGAACCAACCGCTACAATGCTTTCCAGGTTAAGGTCAATCAGCGGGCGTCGAAGGGGCTCACCTTCCTAGCCCATTACACGTACTCGAAGGCCTACGACAATGACGGCAGCTACGTGGCTGATTATCGCGTGGGTTGGGGGCGATCGGACTTCAACCGCGACAGCGTGTTCGTCTTCGCTCCGAATTATGAATTGCCGTTCGGGCGCGGAAAATCGTTCCTTGGCAATATCGGACGCGCTGCTGATCTTTTGGTCGGTGGCTGGCAGGTCAATGCAGCCCTGACCATCGGAACCGGTTTGCCGTGGACGCCGAGCTACTCAAACTGCAGCTTGGATGAGGATACTGGACCTTGCCGTCCGAGTATGAACGGCAGCTTCCACGTCGGGACGAGCGGCAGCATCGCTGCTGGCAATCTGCGTTACTTCACGCCGGTGCCAACCTTAACCTCGAGCAGTTCACCCTTCTTCGATCCCGGCGTGGGCAACTTCGGGAACATTCAGCGCAACTCGTTCACGGGGCCGGGAGAAATCAAGACGGACATGTCGTTCTTCAAGAGCTTCGCTGTTACCGAACGAATCAAAGCTCAGTTCCGGGCGGAGTTCTTCAACATCTTCAACCACCCGGTGTATGGGTTCAACGTGAACCAGACTGGAACTGGCACCGCGATCGACAACCCGAGCAACGGCGCCATCAACAGCCTGGAGAGCGACGTCCAGATGCGGCAGTTCCAAGTCGGCGTCAGGGTCGAGTTCTAGCCCGACACTCATTACAAAACAAATCGGGGGAGCCAAATTGGCTCCCCCTGATTTCTGCTACCGATACTAAATCGGGATCTTGAGCCGCAGGATCGTAAACGTTCACGCTCTGACGGGAAGCAACATGAAGAAAAAAGTTGTGGGGCTGGGCGAAGTGTTGTGGGACCTGTTCCCTGGGCGGGCGTGCCTGGGCGGAGCTCCCGCGAACTTCGCCTACATCACTACATTGATGGGCGATCAGGGAATCGTCGCCAGCCGCGTGGGAGAGGATTCCCGCGGCATCGATGCCTTGCGCCGGCTGGAGGAACTCGGTCTCGATATCGATCGTGTGCAAACCGATCGCGCGCATGGCACGGGCATCGTGAATGTGAAAGTTGATGGTGACGGCGTTGCGCAATATGAGATTGCGCATCCGGTCGCATGGGATTTCCTGGAGTGGGGCTCCGATTGGCACGATCTGGCTGAAGATGCGGACGCCGTCTGCTTCGGATCGCTGGCGCAGCGCTCGGACCAGAGCCGCGCGACCATCCGCAAATTCCTGAGCGCGACATCACGCGACACACTAATAGTATTCGATGTGAATCTGCGGCAGGCCTACTATTCGCAGGAAATCTTGTCAGAATCGATGCGGCTCGCCGACATCGTCAAGCTGAACGACGAGGAACTGCCGAAGATCATGCAATTGTTTCAGCTTCCGCACAAGGATGCGCTTTCTTCGGCGCAACGGCTGTTGCAGAAATATGACCTCGAGATCGTCTGCATTACCCGCGGCGCGCGCGGCAGCCTGCTCGTGCGCGATGGCGATATGAGCGAGCATCCCGGCTTCAAAGTGCGTGTCGCGGATACCGTCGGCTCCGGGGACGCATTCACCGCCGGACTGGTTCACGAGTATCTGCACGGCGCCTCTCTCGACCTGATGAACGAAGTCGCCAACCTGGTGGGCGCCTGGGTCGCGAGTGAAGTAGGTGCCATGCCCGCCCCGAAGCGCGGGGCGCTGGAACACTCTCTGGCTGAGATCCGGTAATGTGGTTTGTCATCCTGAGGAGCGCGCACGCGCTCCGAGGGACCGTACGACGTCGAGCCTCGCCGATGCCGCTGAAAAAGTACCGCCTCATTGCATGCGCTAGAAGCGTTCCTATCCGCCGCATTAAAGCTGTACACGCTCGTACGGTCCTTCGCGCTGGCTGCGCCGCCGTTCAGGATGACAGCCTTCGAAATCTCATTCTTTGCTGGGTGTGTGCTTCGCTTGCATCCTGCGAATTGCGGTATATTTACGAATGGTTGTGTTT
>Ga0335077_10007861_pt1 | contig 13217 bp, 13 predicted proteins | sample Lox_Sample_31_FD_207151 | JGI IMG/M metagenome (GOLD analysis project Ga0335077, IMG submission 207151) | Soil microbial communities from Loxahatchee National Wildlife Refuge, Florida, United States - Lox_Sample_3.1 | ecosystem: Environmental > Terrestrial > Soil > Wetlands | place: USA... | reverse complement strand
TGAAGATTTTCTGGAGCTTGGCTTCGGCGGTGGGATCGCAGCATCCGCGGGGATGGCCTGCGGGCCGCTGGTTTCCGCAGACGAAGATGTGTTTCTCGAATTTCGGCATTCGGAATTATCTTACCTTTAAAAACTAACCACAAAGGGCACGAAGTATCACGAAGGAAATCTTGTTCCTGGCGCGCCTTGGTGGCCTTCGGCTTTGATTGCGGCTTCGCTCGTTGCTATCCATTCTGTAAAGACGATAAGATAGTTCGTACACGTCTTCTCCGCTCTTATCCCAGTTAATTTGGCAGAAATCGCTGCGGGCGAGGAGTGTGCGACCCCGGGAGCAGCGCAGTAATGCGTGTGCATGATTTTTGCTGATGGAGAGGGAAGTGAAAAAAGGGACGACTGCGGTGATTGTTGGCGCCCAGTGGGGCGATGAGGGTAAGGGAAAAATTGTCGACGTCCTGTCGGAAAATTTTTCTGTCGTTGCCCGCTATGCCGGCGGACATAATGCCGGCCACACCGTCATCATCAACGGTAAGAAGTTTGTGCTGCAACTGGTTCCGTGCGGCGTGCTGCGCACAGGATGCCGCAGTGTCATTGGCAATGGGGTGGTGCTGGATCCGCTGGCGTTTCTGAAAGAAGTCGGAGCATTGCGCGAGGCGGGCGTAAAGGTTGATGGACATCTGTTTGTTTCGAATCGCGCACACGTCATTCTTCCCTATCACCGGATGATCGAACTGGCGTCGGAGAATGCTCCGGGGCGGGTGAAGATTGGAACGACTTCGCGCGGCATTGGTCCGGCGTATGAAGACAAGATGGGGCGGCGCGGGTTGCGGGTCGCGGATCTGCTCGATTTGAAGCTGTTGAAGAAGCATATCGAGAACGCGGTGCGCGAGAAGAACATGATTGCGCATGCGCTGTTTAATTCGGAACCTCTCGACGCAGACAAAATGTACACGGAGTATGCGGCGGCGGCAGAGAAGGTCGCGCCGTTCGTGTGCGATACGGCGTTGCTGCTGAATCGGGCGCTGGCCGACGGAGAGTCGATCTTGTTTGAAGGCGCGCAAGGCACAATGCTCGACATTGATCATGGGACGTATCCGTTTGTGACGTCGTCGAGCGCGACTTCGGGGGGAGCGGTCATTGGGACGGGCGTGCCACCGACGTCGATCAACACGGTCATCGGCATCACGAAGGCATATTGCACGCGGGTTGGCGAAGGGCCCTTCCCGACGGAGGACAAGGGAGAACTCGGGGAGAATCTGCGGAAGCGTGGGAATGAGTATGGAGCGGTGACGGGGCGTCCGAGGCGCACGGGATGGCTCGACCTGCCGCTGCTGCGCTATTCGGGAATGATCAACGGTACGTCATGGCTGGTGGTGACCAAGCTGGACGTGCTGGACGAACTGGCGGAGATTCCGGTGTGCGTCGGGCTGAAGATCGACGGGAAGAAGACGGTCGAGATCCCAGCCCAGGACAGCGGATACGAGAAAATCGAAGCCATTTATAAGAAGATGCCGGGCTGGCAAACTTCGACCGAGGGAATCACAAAATACGAGAAACTGCCGAAGGCTGCTCGCGAATACCTGTCCTTTGTGGAGAAAGAGACGGGAGCGAAGGTGGGGATGATTTCCACAGGTCCGGACCGCGGGCACACGATCCTGCTGGACGATTTCGTTTCTGAGTTGAAGATGGCGGCAAAGAAGTCCTAGAATTGCTCTCCCGGCACACCCGCACGGGCAAGGAGCAAGACGATGGTGGTGTTGGCTGTTACCTGGATGGCAAAAGTTGGACACGAGACGGAAGTTGCCACGTTGTTTCAGAAGCTAACCGAGCATTCCCGCAAAGAGCCGGGATGCGCTATGTACCAGGTTCACCGACACAAGACCGAGCCGCGCCGGTTTTTCATCTACGAACAATATAAGGATGATGCGGCGCTCGAAGCGCATCGGGCTGCTCCGCATTTTTTGCAACACGCGAAGAAGGATCTGCCCAAGATCGCTGATCGCGTGGAAGGACACTTGTTCGAGCCCCTGGGGTGAGGCGGTGGCTAGTGGATAGTCTTATCGGTACTTCGCGTCCGTGTGGCTTGATTGCGCGCTCTGCCCTCAGACCCCCGACGAATTCGTCCTGGGCTACACGTTCAACGCAAAATTATTGCTTCTTCGCATCCGCTGGCTTTGTTTCTGAGGGAGCGCTGCCGCGGGTATAGACAATCGACTTGGTTCCGCCGTCGCAGGTGCCGACTACTTTCGCGTCGGGGCTTTCCTTTCCTTTGTCGACGATGTCGAGCGAGTAGTTCATCACGCCCTTGGCTTCCAGTTTCTTGGTGATGTCGGCTTTCAGATCTTCACAGGGTTTTCTTGCCGGTGATTGTGCCGTGGCGTAAGCACATGAGAATAGAAGAGCGGCGGTGAGCAGCCAGAGTTTCATGATGGGATCTCCTTACTTTAGGCGCAGTGTAGCGCGGGGGCGTGCGCGTGGGGAGTTACGGGTGTAATACGGGGGCGGTGACCTGCGGAGCGCCTCAGGCCTAAAGCCCAGATTCAATATTCGGCTCATCGCGGCGCTCAGGCCCGATCTTCCACGTGCGTCGGCCAGACACAATTGCTCACAGTTGGCGGCGTGACGCCGCCACGACAGCCGGCGAGGACGCCGGCGCTACGGGTCGCAGGCCTACTATTTTGTTTTGTCGATCATGAGTTCGCCGCCGGAGGCGTAGCTTTCCTTGGAGACTTCATGGAAGGCGACGACGATTCCTTCGCGGCGGGCGCCGGCTTCTTCGACCATGACATCTGTGATTCGTTTGGCAATCTTGCGTTTTTGATCGGCGGTGCGGCCGGCGAGCATTGTGATTTGGATGAGGGGCATAAGTCAGTACTGAGTACCCAGTACTCGGTACTCAGTTATCAAAACCTCGTTTCATTACCCACAAAGGACACGAAGGTACACGAAAGAAAATCTCTCCACTATTTTGCCAATTCGTAGCCGGCGAAGAAGAAGCTCAGTTCGAAGCGGGCTGTGTCTTCGGCGTCGGAGCCGTGGATGGCGTTGTGCTCGATGTTGGTGGCCCACTTCTTGCGAATCGTACCTTCTTCGGCGTTCGCGGGATTGGTGGCGCCCATCAGTTTGCGGAGATCGGCGATGGCGTTTTCTTTCTCGAGCGCCAAGACGACGATCGGTCCGCTGGACATAAAGTCGGTCAGCGTGTTGAAGAATGGGCGGCTGGCATGCACGGCGTAGAACTGCTCGCCCTGATGCTTGGAAATCTGCAGCATCTTCATGGCGAGGATGCGGAATCCATTCTTTTCGAATTGTTCGATGATGTCGCCGATCGCGTTACGTTTGACGGCGTCGGGTTTGACGATGGTGAGTGTGCGTTGCAGGGTCTTCATTCGGTCGTTAGTCCTTAGTCGTTGGGCTAGTACTCAGTAATCGGTACTCAGTAGTCAGATTTCGCTAAGCATTTACGCCTACGGCTGCGGCTAGCGTTTCGCCGATTGCCGCGGGGGATTTTGCTACTTTAATTCCTGCCGCTTCGAGGGCTTTGATCTTTTCGGCGGCTGTTCCCTTTCCCCCTGAAATGATGGCTCCGGCGTGTCCCATGCGTCGTCCGGGAGGGGCGGTCTGGCCGGCGATGAATCCGACGACCGGCTTCTTCATGTGAGTCTTGACGAACTCGGCGGCAGTCTCTTCAGCGTTGCCGCCGATCTCGCCGATCATGATGACGGCTTCGGTCTCGGGATCGCGGTTGAAGAGATCGAGAGCGTCGACGAAGTTGGTGCCGATGATCGGGTCTCCGCCAATGCCGATGGCGGTGGATTGTCCGATGCCGCGCTGCGTGAGTTGATGGACGGCTTCGTAGGTCAGCGTCCCAGAGCGCGAGACGATGCCGACGTTGCCTTCTTTGTGGATCGAGGCCGGCATGATGCCGATCTTGCATTTGCCAGGCGAGATGATGCCGGGGCAGTTGGGGCCGATGAGGCGCGAACGACGGTCCTGAAGAAATTCCCAGGCCTTGACCATGTCGAGCGTCGGAATGCCTTCGGTGATACAGACGATCAGATCGATTTCAGCATCAGCCGCTTCCATGATGGCGTCAGCGGCGAACGGCGGAGGCACGAAGATGACAGTGGCGTTGGCTTCGGTCTTCTCGACAGCTTCGCGGACGGTGTTGAAGATCGGCCAGCCTTCGTGGGTGGTGCCGCCTTTGCCAGGAGTAACTCCTCCGACAATTTTGGTTCCGTAGGCTGCGCTGGCCTTAGCGTGAAACGTGCCCTCGCGGCCAGTGAGGCCCTGTACGATTACGCGCGTATCTTTATCGACTAAGATTGCCATGTTTGCTCCATCTATGAGTGCCGGGGGCTAAAGCCCCAATTCGTTTTTGAATCTTTGACGCGGTGCTGAAGCGCCGCTCTTCCTGGGCTCTAAAGCCAGCAGTTTTAGAGCGCCGTTTTCCACGAAACTTATCGCCATTCCGTAACGCCTAATGTACCGCGGGCGGCGGCTACTACTTTGTCGGCCGCGTCTTTCATGGTGTCGGTCACGACAAAGTTGAATCCGGAATTCATGAGGATTTTCTTGCCTTCCTCGACGTTGGTTCCTTCGAGACGAAGCACGATCGGCAGCTTGATGTTTGTCTTGCGAGCAGCTTCGACTACGCCCGTGGCCAAAGTATCGACCCGCAGGATGCCGCCGAAGATATTGATCAGGACGGCCTTCACGTTTCTATCGCTAAGAAGGATTTCGAATGCATGAGCCACCTGTTCGGAGCTGGCGCCGCCCCCGACATCGAGGAAGTTGGCCGGCATGCCACCGGCATACTTGATGATGTCCATCGTGGCCATAGCGAGGCCGGCGCCGTTCACCATGCAGCCGACGTTGCCATCGAGCTTGATGTAGTTGAGGCTGTACTTGGAAGCCTCGACCTCGAGGGGATCCTCTTCGGTGATGTCGCGCAGCTCACGCAGATCGGCGTGGCGGAAGAGCGCGTTATCGTCGAAGTTGAACTTGGCATCGAGGGCGAAAAGGCGTCCGTCGGTGGTCGTGATGAACGGATTGATTTCGACGAGCGACGCGTCTGTGTCGAGAAAGGCTTTGTAGAGGCTGGTGAGGAACTGCACGGCGGGATTGATCTGCTTCGCGCTCAATCCGAGCATGAAGGCGATCTTGCGCGCCTGAAATGCTTCGAGACCCATGCCAGGATCGATGTGCTGCTTGAGGATCGCGTCGGGATTTTCGGCGGCCACCTGCTCGATTTCCATGCCACCCGCGGCCGAAGCCATGAATACGGGCTTGCCTTCGGCGCGGTCGACCAGAATTCCGAGATAGAGTTCTTTTTCGATGGGGAGCGTTTCTTCGATCAGAAGGCGGCGCACGATGCGGCCTTCGGGACCGGTCTGATGCGTGACTAGCTTCATGCCAAGCATTCGGGAGGCGAGTTCTCCGGCCTCGTCGACGGACTTGGCGATTTTGACTCCGCCCCCCTTACCGCGGCCTCCGGCGTGGATTTGCGCCTTGACGACCACGCCGCTCGAGCCGGAGTTCAGCAGCTCTTTTGCGATGGATTCGGCCTCTTCGCGGGAAGTGGCCATCGATCCGCGGGGTACAGAGACACCATACTTCTTTAAGATTGCCTTTGCCTGGTACTCATGAATTTTCATAAATGATGACTCTTCAGTAAAGACTTGGAAGGACCCTGCTTGCGGCTTGGAACTGCGGGCAGCAAACTTTTGATTTTATAGAACTGCGGCGGATTAGGGCAATGCTTGGAGGCCGATTTTTCAATAAGTTGTCCCAAAAAAGAAGGCTGAAATAAAGAAATTATGCGTCAGTGGGAGGGTGGGGACATCCAACACAGACTAATATTCCGTCCTCTTGCCCGAAGGAGGTTCCGTGAAGCTGATCTCGTTGAATGTCGCACTTCCGCGACTTGCTACATGGAGAACGCAGACGGTGAACACCGGCATTTTCAAGCAGCCTGTCTCGGGGCCGGTGCAACTACGCACACTCAATCTTGATGGGGACCGGCAGGCTGACCTCGCCGTGCATGGAGGACCGAATAAAGCGGTCTATGCGTATCCATCGGAGCACTACGAGTTCTGGAGCCGGGAATTACTGGCGCCGCGGTTTCCGTGGGGGATGTTTGGAGAAAACTTTACGACGGAAGGTCTGTTCGAGAGCGATCTGCAGATTGGAGACCGGCTACAAATCGGCGGCGCGATCATCGTGGTGCGCCAGCCACGGATTCCTTGCTACAAGTTGGGTGTGAAGTTTCAGCGCGGCGATATCATCGCGCGCTTCCTGCGCAGCGGTCGCAGCGGATTTTACTTTTCGGTGGAACAGGAAGGAACGGTTGAGGCAGGCAATTCATTTGAGTTCCTGAGCCGCGCTCCCGAAGGCATTCGTATCGACGAGATGAACCGCTTGTTCGCTGAGGATATGTACAACGTTGCGTTGTTGAATAAAGCGATACAGAGTCCCGCGTTGCCGGAAGATTGGCGTGATTATCTGAAGAAGCGGCTCGTCGGTGCGCCTGCTGAGTCGTAGAGCCTTGCTCTTCGTCCGGGTCTGGGTCTGCGTTGCGTCTTCTTCATGCCGTACAATCGGCACACATGATCCTCGACGCGCTCCATCGTTTGGCGAACCATAGCGAGTCGCTTTCTCGCGTCGAAGCTCGCGACGTGATGGCAGAAGTGTTGACCGGCAGATGCACGGACGCGCAGATTGCCGCGATGCTGATCGCGCTGCGGATGAAGGGCGAGACGGTCGAGGAGATCGTGGGGTTTGCGGAGGCGATCCGGGCCGCAGCATCTCCTTTGCCGATTGAACGGAATGGCGAGTCGTTGGCGGTGACTGGCACGGGGCGCGACGCTTTGGCGGAAGATCCGGTTAGCGATTCGTTGATCGACACCAGCGGCACCGGTGGCGATGCCAGCGGAACCTTCAACATTTCAACGGCTACGGCGTTGGTGGTTGCGGGGGCTGGGGTGCGAGTGGCCAAGCACGGGAACCGCAGCATCAGTTCGAAATGCGGTTCTGCCGACGTGGTGGAAGCGTTGGGAGTAAACATTCAACTCACTCCGTCGCAGGCGGCGCAGTGCTTACGGGAGGTCGGGATTTGCTTTCTGTATGCGCCGAATTTGCATCCGGCGATGAAACAAGTGCAGGGTATCCGACGGGAACTGCGGATGCGAACGATGTTCAACCTGCTCGGGCCGTTGACGAATCCGGCGCGAGCGAACGGGCAGGTGGTCGGTGTGTATTCGCTGGACTTGGTCGAGAAACTGGCGGAGGCGCTCAGCATGCTGGGGCTGCGGCGGGCGCTGGTCGTCCATGGATTGGATGGGCTTGACGAGATCACGATCACTGGAACGACTCGCATTGCAGAGGCGCGGGAGGGATCGGTGCGATCCTACGAAGTTGAGCCGGAGGAGTTCGGGATGACGCGTGGGACATTGCAGGATATGTCCGGCGGAGATGCGGTGCAGAATGCTTCGATAATCCGCGAGGTTCTCAGCGGGAAGAAATCTCCGTGCCGGGATGTCGTGGTGCTGAATGCGGCGGCGGCGCTGGTGGCGGCGGGGAATGCTGATCATATCGGGGGCGCAGTGCCGATTGCCGCAAAGTCGATTGATTCGGGGGCGGCGGCTGGGAAGCTTGCAGCGCTGGTCCAGTTGAGTTCCGGGCTCGGGTAAACCTAAATCAACCACGAAGGACACTAAGTTACTCGAAGGAACGCTTAGGTCACTTTTACTTTTTCTTGGTACTGCGCGACTTCGACGTTCCATCCCAATTCTTTTTTCATCAAGTCGCGCAATTGGCTTGAGGCGTCTGGTTCGCCATGGACCAGGTATGTCGTCGCCGGACGGTTGCTGAAGGTGCGCAGCCACTGCAGGAGTTCGGGCGGATCGGCGTGGTCGCTGAACTGTTCTAACGCTGCAACCTGGGCGCGGATCGGTACGTAGTCACCGTAGATTTTCACTTCATCGGACTTGCTCTTAATAGCGAAACCTCGCGTGCCGCGGGCCTGGAATCCGATGAAGAGGATGAGATTCCTGGGGTCGGGAAGGCGCTGCATCAGATGATGCAGAATGCGGCCGCCGGTGGCCATGCCGCTTGACGAAATAATGACCGAGGGCATGACCGCGCTGTTGATCTTTTTCGATTCTTCCGGTGTCAATGCAAATGTGAAATGCGGCCACTGGAGCGGCGATCCATACATTCGAATCATCTCGCGAGTTTCTTCGCTGTACTCCTCGTCGTGCTTCAGGAAGATTTCGACGGCCTTGATCGCCATGGGGCTGTCGCAGAAGACGGGCATGCGGGGAATCTGGCCGGACTCCATGAGGTGCTTGAGGATGAAGACGAATTTCTGCGTGCGCTCGATCGCGAAGGCGGGAACGATAACGCTGCCGCCGCGCGCCGCCGTGTCGCGAATGAGTTCGGCGAGCTCGGGGAGTGGATCTTGCTTAGGATGCAGGCGGTAGCCGTAGGTGGATTCCATCACAACGATGTCGGCGGATTCTCCCTCTTGCGGGCCGGAATGGACGACTTTTCCTGGCGCGACTTTGTGATCGTGGACGCGTCCGATGTCTCCGGTGAAGAGCACGCGGCTGGATTGCCCGTCGGCCTTCAAGGAAACTTCTGCCATGCAAGAGCCGAGAATGTGCGCGGCGCGAACGAAGCGGAAGGAAATTTCGGGGGAGAGATCGACGGTGTCGCCGACGCTGACGGGCTTGAAATACTGGAGCGAGTTCTGCGCCTCTTCGAATGTGTAGAGCGGCAACGCGGGATCGTGTTTCGACTTTTTTGTCTTGTTGTAGAAGCGGGCGTCTTCTTCCTGCAGGTGGCCGGAGTCGGGGAGGATGATGCCGCAAAGATCGATGGTCGGCGCCGTGGCGTAGATCGGGCCGCGGAATCCTTCTTTCACGAGGCGCGGAATCCATCCGCAATGATCGAGGTGAGCGTGGGTGAGGATGACGGCGTCGATTTCCCTGGCGGGAACGGGAGTGTCGCGCCAGTTGCGTTCGCGCCATTCTTTGGGACCTTGAAAAAGGCCGCAATCGATGAGGATCTGGAATCTGCTCTTGCCCGATGGGTCGCCCGTGTTGATGAGGTGTTTGGAGCCGGTAACGGTGCCGGCCGCACCGAGGAATTGGATGTACGCCAAAGAGTGCCCTCCTTCAAGCGAATAAATTATCACGGGCGGCGGAGCCAGGAGAGACGCGTCGACGCGTCAGCATACGGATGGCGCGAGCAGACAACAGATTCCCCGTCGCTTCGCTCCTCGGAATGACAAGGTTGAATTTCCAGGTGGGCATAGAGCTCGAAGACAAGATCTCTCCACTCCGGTCGGGATGACAATGCGTTGATAGGACGACAATTGGTGAATTAACTTTCAGGGGGCGGGACTTTGAAGGTGTTGTTTTCCGTCCCGCTCTCTGGGACGCTACCGTCGTTTACTACGATTTGGTCGGGTGCTGCGGGAGTTTCCAGACGGATTGTGGCTTTGTCTTTGGCGTGGATCTCGAGACGTTTTTTTGCTTCTCCACCAGCGAACTTGACGACGATGGGTACTTCGGCACCCGCACTTCCCACATTGTCGACCGTAACGGTGAGGATGAACGTCTTATTCAGCGTCTTGCGGGAGAACGCCGATTCGACTTTGAAGTCGGGCAGGCCGCGATCACGGTAGACCCAGTCGTCGAAGAACCATTCGAGGTCGCGCTGCGTCTGGGCGGAGATGAGGCGAGGCATGTAGGAGGGTTCTTTATCCTGATCCGGGCGATAGGCGGCGATTGCTTTTTTCAGGGCAGCGGGGCCGATCATGTCGTGGAGCATCCACCAGACACACATCGCTTTGCTGCGATACAGCGCTTCGTTGGTTGTACTGACCAGCGCGCGGTTCACTTCATCTTTCGCCGCTTCGGGAGATCCGGGCTCGGCATTGGATTGTTCGATTGTGTTCATGACCGAGCGATGCTGGACCATGTAATCGATGGCGGCCTGGCGTCCGTTCTGCTGCTCGAGGTAGAGAGCTTGTGCGAAGTGGGCAAGACCTTCTTCGATCCAGGGCCGGGGGGAGTAGAACGCAGCGTGCGTGAGTTGGTGAGCTGCGGAAAGTCCTGCACGATTTGAACTGGAATTTGCGAGTGGAGTGAACAACAACGAACCCGTTTCGAACGGAGCAGAGTCGACGTCATCCAGATCGACGGTTTGAGCTTTGTAGCGAAATGAGCCGAACCAGTCGCTGATTAACGGCGCGGCTTTATCTGCGGCGTCGGCGTAGGCTGTGGCGGCCGCAGCGTGGGATGGAAGATTGAAGACAGTGATCGAGGGGCGCTCGACAAGTCCGTAATTCGCAAGTGCCAACGACGGCACGGACTGGCCGAGATCGGTGTAGGAGCATTGCGCCCAGGCGAAGTTTGATGTGCCTTCTTTCGTGACGCCTCGCATGAGTTTGCCATTGCAGACGAGGGTGGGCGCGGTGGAATCGCCTGTCGCTACGGGATCCTGGAGATTGATTCTCAACGCTGACCCTGACTCGCGAGCTTTCCAGCGGTTGAGCACTTCGAAGAGGCTGTCTCCCTCGGAGAGATTTGCGACGTCCGTGGCAATTGGATACCAGGCGACATAACCCACTCCGCGAATTGCCGAACCATCAGGGCTGATCTGATCCCAGTCGCTGCTCTTTGCAGAATCTTCGGGTGTACCGATTCGAGTCAGTCGGGTCGCATCAAGAGCGATGACGCCTTCGTAGCCGATTTCAAGGTCGACCGTGCTGTGAGGTGGAACCGGTTGCGGCAGAGTGACGATTGCTTCGGAAAGAGCTCCGGTGTGGTCGATATCGGAAGCGAACAGCTGAGTGAGGTATTGCACGGGCTTGCCGTCGGCCTTAATTGCCCGCCAATCGAGCGAAGACGAAATCTGTAGTACGGCCACTTTTTGTGGAGCTGCGGAATCATTTCTCAGCGTGACCTTGCCTCGCACGCCGAGACGATACTGCGCGGGATCAATTTGCAGGTTGAGATCGTAGTGCGTGATCGAGAAGGCCTCGCGGTCCAGTGCGAAGGTCAAACCACTACCGCAGAGGACGCAGAGGACGCAGAGGAACTTTATGAGGAGATTCGGGGCCAGAAACTTCATTTTTGGTTGGATGCGCCTTTTTTGGCGCGGCGCTGGCGGACGATCTCGTAGAGAACAACCGCGGCGGCGACCGATACGTTGAGTGACGGCACTTTGCCCAGCATGGGGATGGAGACCAGGAAATCACACTTGCGCTTGACCAGATCGTGCAGGCCTTTGCCTTCCCCTCCGAGGACGAGCGCGCAGTCCATGTTGTAGTCGAGCGCGTCGTAGGTCTGATCGGCACGCTCGTCGAGGCCGACGGTCCAGATGTTGCTTTCCTTGAGATCTTCGACGGTGCGAGAGATGTTCGTTACTTTTGCGATCGGAAGATGCTCGCTGGCTCCGGCCGAGGCTTTCGTCACAGTTCCAGTCACGGCTGCAGCGCGACGCTCGGGGATCACGACGCCGTTTGCTCCGGCGGCGTCGGCTGTGCGGAGGATCGCGCCGAGGTTGTGCGGGTCTTCAACTCCATCGAGGACGACGATGAGCGAGTATTCTTTGCGCCTGGCGGCGATAACATCTTCGAGTTCGTTGTATTGCTTGGCCGAGGTTACGGCGACGACTCCCTGGTGGGCGGCGTTTCCTGCCATGCGGTCGAGTTCGGTGCGTTGCAGGAATCGCACGGGGACGCCGATTTTTCGGCAGTCCTCGATCAGTCGTTGGAGGCGGAGATCGTGGCGCTCTTTGGCCATCCCGATCCATTCGAAGGCGCGTCCGCGCGCTTTCAGGGCCTCGGTGACCGAGTTGATGCCGTAGATATAGTGCATGAAGGATTAGTGTATCGCGTCGAAGGCATTGCTATTGGGAGCAGAGAGGAGCGTGTGCATTATTGCTGGTGGCCGGACAATGCATAGGTCCTTCGCTTCGCTCAGGATGACAAAGTCAGGGCTCTGACAAAATCATGGCTCGACGATGACAAAAATCATTCGGTGGCTTCGAGACACTTCAGGATTTCTGCTGGCTCCGGACGCTCGGTGTAGTCTTCGTTTGCGGACGCCCAGAGGATCGCGCTGTCTCGATCGACAATGTAGGTTGCGGGGATCGGGAGTTCCCAACTGTCGTCGCCATTCGTGAATGGCAGATTCACGAATGCACGGCGATAGATTGCTTCCTGCGCTACGGGCACTCGATAAGTCAGGCGAAATTGACGGGCGACGTTGTTGTTTGCGTCAAAGAGCAAAGGGAAGCGCAGCTCGTGTTGATCGCGCATGAAATAGGATTGCTTGACAGTCTGCGGAGAAATGACGACTAGTGACGCGCTAGCGCTCTCGATCAAGGGGACAACGAGATTCATGGCTTCCATTTGGCCGACGCAGAATGGGCACCAGCGTCCACGGATGAAGTGGATTACGAGACGTCCGTGGGAGAGCAGATCGGAGGATTTCACAATTCTGCCGTCGTGATCTTGCAGTTCGAAGTGCGGGGCTTTTGCGCCGACGGATAAAACGTTCTCAGCGATGTGGCGGGATTTCAGCTGTGCGACCGCCGCGGCGTGGACCGCTTTTGTCTCAGGCGGAACGTATTTCGCGATCATCTCCTTCCGCTCGGCTAGGATCTCGCGCAGTGGGCGGAAATCAATGCCCGGGGAGGATTCGTCGAGAGAGCGCCATTTCATAACTAGTCCTGAGCTGCAAGTCCTAAGTCCTGAGTTGCATCGACTCTCGCGGCTCGAGACTCGGGGCTCGCGACTCGCTACATTCCCGGGAACTTCATTCCTGCCATGCGGCGGGCAAAGCTGGGCTTGCCCATCTGCTTGAACATCTTTCTCATTTGCGCGTACTGGCGAAGGAGATTGTTCACTTCCTGGATCGTCGTCCCCGAGCCGCGGGCGATGCGCTTGCGGCGACTTCCATTGATGACTTCGTGATGGTTGCGCTCATGACGCGTCATCGAGTTGATGATGGCTTCTACGCGGTTGATCTGGTTCTCGTCCACTTTATCGGCAGCTTTCTGGAGACCGGAAAACGGGCCGATCGAGGGGAGCATGCCCATCAGGCTCTTCATCGATCCCATTTTCTTGACCTGGCGCAGCTGGTCGCGGAAATCTTCGAGCGAGAATCCGTCGCCGGACAGCGCCTTCGAGGCCATCTCGGCGG
>Ga0335077_10007860_pt1 | contig 13217 bp, 11 predicted proteins | sample Lox_Sample_31_FD_207151 | JGI IMG/M metagenome (GOLD analysis project Ga0335077, IMG submission 207151) | Soil microbial communities from Loxahatchee National Wildlife Refuge, Florida, United States - Lox_Sample_3.1 | ecosystem: Environmental > Terrestrial > Soil > Wetlands | place: USA... | reverse complement strand
TTGGCCGTATTCTGCAAAAGCTTCCCTCAGTTAAACAACTGGTCCCCTGATTTTGGCCAGAGAAGGCGTTTCTCGCTCCTCTAAATTGGGTCATTTATCGGCGGGGTAACGCGCCTGAAATCAATGAAAAATACAGCGATAGTGTCCGATGCGGCTGGTTCGGAAAACCAACAACCGGGCGCCGGGCCGGAATCCGGCGCTCCTGTTTCGCAAAAACCTTCCAGGATAGGTCACTATCGCTGGATCATCTGTGCGTTGCTCTTCTTCGCAACGACCATCAATTACATGGATCGGCAGGTTATCGGCATTCTGAGACCGGTGTTGGGGCAGGAGCTTCACTGGGCAAATCCGAATAACATAGACATCGAGTACGGGTACATCACGACGGCCTTTACCATTTCCTATGCGCTCGGTGTTCTATTTTTCGGCTGGCTCATTGACCGCATTGGCACAAAAGTCGGTTACGGAATATCCGTCGCGGTCTGGGGGCTTTCCTCTTTGAGCCATGCGCTGGTGCGAAGTTCGTTTGGTCTCGGCATCGCCCGCGTCGGGCTTGGCATTGGCGAATCGGGCAATTTTCCTTCCGCGATCAAGGCGGTCGCCGAATGGTTTCCCAAAAAAGAACGCGCGCTGGTGACCGGCATCTTCAACTCGGGCGCCAACGTGGGCGCGGTGCTTGTGCCGCTGGTGATTCCCTGGGCGATTTACTATTTCGCGGCTGATCCCGCACATCCATTCTGGCAAATCGCTTTCATTCTTACCGGCACCTGCGACCTCATCTGGCTGGGATTCTGGCTGGCGATTTACCAGAAACCCGCCGAGAAGAAACGGTTGACCAAGGCGGAATTCGATTACATTCACAGCGATCTCGATGAGCAACAGGCATCAACCGAAAAAGTTCACTGGGTGAAATTACTGGCGCACCGGCAAACGTGGGCGTACTTCATTGGCAAATCTCTGACCGATCCGCCCTGGATATTTTATCTATTCTGGCTTCCCATCTACCTGAAAGACAAATATCAGGTGGACATAAAAGACATCGTGCATTTTGCGCTGCCGCTCATGATTATCTATTCCATGACAACGATCGGCAGCATCGGCGGCGGCTGGATTTCATCCCATTTAATCAAAAGCGGCTGGTCGGTAAATCGGGCGCGCAAAACCGCGATGCTCTGCTTCGCCGCGATTATTCCACTGGTCATTGCCGTCAAATTTGTGTCGCTGTGGCCGGCAGTCATTCTGTTCGCCATTGTTGCCGCGTCACATCAGGCGTGGTCCGCCAACCTGCTGACCACGGCATCCGACATGTTCCCAAAGAAAACCGTGGCTTCCGTAACCAGCATCGGCACCATGGGCGGCTTTACTGCCGCGGCATTGTTCCAGGCCCTGGCCGGGAATGTGGTCAATGCCTTCAGATTGAGCGGCAATGTGGAAATCGGGTATCTCATTTTGTTTATTCTCTGCGGCGTCATGTATCTCGTGGCCCTGCTGATTTTCCATCTGCTCGCTCCGAAAATGGAAATTGCGCGCGTTTGAGTTTGCGCGGTTGAAATTGGGCCGTGAAAAGGTTTTTGGTGTCCGCATCAACGGACCATCCGGAAATGCTGAACAGTTGTGCGCACTCGACACACCGGGCCGGTTTTGAAACACTCACGCGCCGTGAAGCAATCAATTGTCACTTTGGACATGGAAGGCGTGTTGACGCCGGAAATCTGGATTGCCGTCGCCGAAAAAACCAAAATCCCGGAACTGCGCCGCACCACGCGCGACGAGCCGGATTACGACAAACTCATGCGCAGCCGCCTCGCTCTTCTGGATCAACACGGCCTGAAATTGTCAGACATCCAAAACGTCATCGGCACGCTACGTCCCTTGGATGGCGCGAAGACATTCCTCGACGAACTGCGTTCGCTCGTGCAAGTTATCATTCTGTCCGACACCTTCGAGCAATTTGCCACACCCCTGCTCCGCCGGCTTGGCTGGCCAACGTTGCTCTGCCACCGGCTCGTCGTCGAAAACGACCGCATTGTGAATTACCAATTGCGCATCCGGGAACAGAAACGCGAGGCCGTGGCTGCGTTCAAACGGCTGAATTACCACGTCATTTCCGCCGGCGATTCGTACAACGACACCGCAATGTTGTTGGAAGCGAACATCGGTTTTCTGATACACGCGCCGGAAAATGTGAAGCAGCAATACCCGCAGTTCAAAGCCGTTGAATCACTTCCCGATTTGCTGAAATTGATCAGACAAGCCTTGGTTTGAGCCGCAGATTTTCACAGATGAAACTTAGATTTATTCTCCGCAGATTTCACGGATTTGCGCAGATTTAACTCAAACAGGTTCGATCTGCGTCCATCTGCGAAATCTGCGGATGTTTCGTTTGTGTTCAATCTGTGTTTCATCTGTGGCTGATTTAGTCTTCGGCTTTGAACGCCCGCGAAATCAAATCGCGCACCGCCTGTTTCGGATTTTTCCCTTCGTAAAGCAACGCATGAACCTCGTCAATAATCGGCGTCGGCACTTTTTTCTCGCGCGCCAGCCGGTGCGCCGAACGCGCCGTGGGATAACCTTCAGCCAGTTTCGGATGCGATGACTGGATGGCTGCCATCGTTTCACCGCGGCCCAACCGCTCGCCCAAATCGCGGTTCCGGCTTTGTTTCGAAAAACACGTCAGCATGAGGTCTCCCAAACCGCTCAAGCCGGAAAAGGTTTCCGCCTGCGCGCCGCACGCCACGCCGAGCCGCCGCGTTTCCGAAAGCGCCCGCGTCACAAGGCCGGCCTTGGTATTGTCGCCATAACCAAGGCCATCGCTCACGCCCGCCGCAATGGCGATGATGTTTTTCAACGCGCCACCATATTCCACGCCGAGGATGTCCGTGCTGCGGTAGATGCGGAATTCGGGACGATGAAAAAGTCCCTGCACGGTGCGGGCCGTGCCGTCGCTCTCACTGGCGCAAACTACAGTGGTCGGAATGCCCAGCGCCACTTCCCGGGCAAAACTGGGACCGGACAGCGCCGCCACTCGGTTGGCCGGAGCATATTCACGCAAAATCCGGCTCATGGTCTCGCCGGTTTCGAATTCGATGCCCTTGGTCACGCTCACCATAATGGCCGGATGGCTTTTCAACTTTGCGGCCACCTGCCGGAAAGATTGCGAGGGAATGGCGATGACCAAACATTCGGCGCCGCCAACCGCCTTTTCAAAATCGGTTTCAATCTTCCAAGCGGTCGGCAAATTAACGCCCGGCAGGTATTGCTCGCTGTGCCCGCGCCGGAGTTCGTCCAGTGTTTCGGCGTTAATGTCCCAAAGCGCCACGGCGTTGCCGTTTTCGTGCAGCACCTTGGCCAGCGCCGTTCCCCAAGCGCCTGCGCCCAGCACGGTGATTTTCATTTCGCAGCCTCCGTGGATTGCGGCGCTTTGCCGATTCGATTTTCCGTTCCCGCCAGGAGTCGCTGGATGTTTCCACGATGTTTGAAAATTGCCATCACGCCCAGCGCAATCGTCATGATTCGCAGAAACAAATTGTCGTGGGTGAACCAAACCGCAACCGGCAAAACGATGGCCCCGACCATTGAGCCGACCGAAATGTAGCGCGTCACCGCGACGGCCAGAACAAAAGCGGCCAACGCGATGCCGAGCGCCGCCGGCGCAAGCGCGAGATAAACGCCGGCGCTCGTGGCGATGCCTTTGCCGCCCTTGAACCGCAGCCAGCAGGTGTAATTGTGGCCGAGCACGGCAAAAATTCCGGCAACGACGCAATGTGTTTCCATTTCGGCTTCCGGCGCGCCAAGCATTTTCAAAAGCCATCGGCCAAGCCAGACGGCGGCAAAACCCTTGGCGCAATCCGCCAAGAGCACAAACATCCCCGCCAGTTTGCCAAGCACGCGAAACGTGTTCGTCGCGCCCACGTTGCCGCTGCCGGCAGTGCGGATGTCAATACCCCGGGCACGTCCCACCAGATAGCCGGTCGGAATCGAGCCGAGCAAATACGCCGCCACTGCGACGATGACGTAACTCGGAACTGGCACGGCAACATTTTAAGAGTCCAAAGTCCAAAGTTCAAAGTCCAAAGTTGAAGCGGTCGCGCGAAGACCGCGAAGGTAGCGAAGGAGTTTTGCGGGATTTTACCTTCGCATCCTTCGCGTCCTTCGCGCGAGATTTCTGTTTTCAGTTTTCAGTTTTCAATGGCAAACTCGGCGCGTGGCAACTTCCAACCCTAAAATCCGGGTGGCCGTCCTGGGCGTCGGCTCGCTGGGACAAAACCACGCCCGCCTTTACGCGGATCTGGCCGCTACCGGGCAAGTCGAGTTCGCCGGCATTTTGGACACGAACGCTGATACCGCGCAAAAAATCGCCGCCAAATACCATACCCGCATTTTTCCCTCGGTTGCCGGACTGGCCGCCGCCAGCGATGCCGTCAGCATCGTCACGCCAACCGTTACTCATTTTGAACTGGCGAAACAATTGCTCCAACAGGGCAGACATATCCTGGTTGAGAAACCGATGACCGATGACACCGCGCAAGCCGCCGAGTTGGTGCAACTCGCGCGGCAAGAGAATTGTGTGTTGCAGGTTGGCCACGTTGAGCGGTTCAATCCCGTCTTCAAATATCTCGAAACCGCCGCGCCAGAACCGCGCTTCATTGAATGTCATCGGCTTTCGCCCTACCCGGCCCGCTCGACCGACATCGGGGTGGTGCTCGACTTGATGATTCACGATCTCGACGTCGTGCTCGCGTTCGTGAAATCACCGGTGACAAGCGTGGATGCCGTGGGCATTCCGGTCTTGAGCCGGAGCGAGGACATCGCCAACGCGCGGCTGCGCTTTGCCAATGGCTGCGTTGCCAATCTCACCGCCAGCCGCGTCAGCCCGGAGTGGATGCGGAAGATTCGCGTGTTCAGCGGCCCGACCAATCCCTGCTACATCTCGCTCGATTATCGGGCGCAAGAAGGATTCATCTATCGCATTGCCCGCGAAGGAGAACGGGAAACGCCGCTGTTGAAAAAAGTTTTGGCCGCAAAACTTGGCGTTGGGAAGGGTTCCACGATTGTCAGTGAATTTGCCAGCAAACGCATCGTGCGCGAACCCGTGCCGATTGCGAAAGACGAGCCGCTCAAGCTCGAATTGCAGGATTTTGTGAACTGCGTTCGCCAAAAACACACGCCCGCCGTCAGCGGTGAATCCGCCAAACGCGCGCTGGATTTGGCCTTCGAAATCACGCGGCAGGCGCACCAAAGTAAATGACCCCGAAAAAGTTCATGTGCATCGGCGAATTTTGTGGTGGCACCCGCGTCCCGCGGGTTCAATTTGGCGTCCCGCCGAATTGCGACGGCGCTCCTGGAAACGGGGAATTTATCACAGTCACGATGGCGCGCTGCGTCACTCCCGTGTTTCGGCGCAGTCAGCATCGACTGCCGTGAATCTCAGGTTTGCTAGTTCACCACCGGCTTCGTTTCTGGATTCGCTTTGCTCTGCGGCCAGAACGGCTTGCGAAAAGCTTCCGTGAAATCGTAGCCGTTTTGAAAATCGGCGCGCGTGTCCTTGTCGGTTTTAGCGAGCAGGCCGATTTCCACCATGTTGAAAACAATTTCGCCGAAGTCACGGCAGTGGCGCACGCCCCACTCCTCAAACACGGTCACGGCCATCGGGCCGAATTGCTGGAGCGCAAACTGCCGGATGCCGTCGAGGAGTTCCTGGCCGCTGACATGGCGGATTGGGCCGCGGGCTTCCTTGCCAATGAGTTTCTGCGTGTAATCGAGCGCTTCGCGCACAAACGTGTAGGCATCCCGTGAAAAACGTGGGTCGCGGGTGAGAATCAAGTCCACCGCTTCGTCAAAGTTAATCTCTTGCATCTTTAAGGTTTGGCCGGTTGAGTTGCCACCGGCGTCGCCGGGCCTGTCCCCGCAGGATGAGCGGTGCGATATGTTTTGACGGCCCAACCGGTCAGCAGCAATCCCACAACGATACAGAGAACTAATTGTTCCTGTTTCGTCAGGCGATTCACGTTACTAATATAGCGGAAATACAGCAAACGGCAACAATGTCATTTACGATTTGCCATCTGCGAATTACGATTTGCGTGTCGTTGATGCACGGGAATTTGCGCGTAAATCGTAAATCATAAATCGTAAATGACTATGGCCGCCATTGGCCGGTTTCAGAGAGGTGATGATATTTTTTACGCCAAAGTTGTGGACGGCGAATTGTTCCGTTTGCGCGGCGACGTTTTTGGCGCGCCGTCATTCGACCGCAAACCAACTTCCCGGAAAGGCGTGAAGACACTGGTGCCGGTCGTGCCCTCGAAGATTATCGCCGTCGGACTTAATTACATCGAGCACGCGCGCGAAACCGGCAAGCCGCTGCCGCGCACGCCGTTGTTCTGGCTCAAGGCCACCACGTCGTTGATTCCCGACGGCGGGAAAATTGAAATTCCCTTTCCGCATCATCGCACGGATTACGAAGCCGAACTGGCCATCGTGATCGGCCGTAAAATCCGCAACGTCACGGCCACATCAGCCTCGCGCTTCATTTTCGGTTACACCACCGCGCAGGACATCAGCGACCGGACGATTCAAAACGCCGAGAGCCAGTGGACGCGCTGCAAATCATTCGACACCTTCACGCCGCTGGGGCCGTATGTGGAAACGAAGCTGGACCCGCATGATTTGACCATCCAACTTTTCCAGAACGGCCATTTGCGCCAGAATTCGAACACCAGCCAGCTCATCTTCAAGCCCGCCGAACTGGTCAGCTTCATCTCGACAAACCTCACACTACTGCCGGGTGACATGATTCTGACCGGCACGCCCAGCGGCATCGGCCCGATTCAAAGCGGCGACCGGCTGGAAGTGCGGATTCAGGGCCTGGCACCGTTGGTGAATACGGTGAAATAATTTTAACGCAGAGACGCGGAGGCGCGGAGAACAGGCAAGATTTTCCTCTGCGTCTCTGCGTCTCTGCGTTAAAGTTTTCCCATGCTTTGGACAAAAACCTTGATTCCAACATTGCGCGAAGCCCCGGCTGACGCGGAAATTCTGTCGCACAAACTGCTGCTGCGCGCCGGCCTCATCCGCAAGCTCGCCGGCGGGGTTTACACCTTTCTGCCGCTCGGTCTGCGCGCGTTGCACAAGGTCGAGCAAATTGTCCGCGAGGAAATGGACCGCGCCGGGGCCATTGAAGTACTCATGCCGGCGCTCCAGCCGCCGGAAATCTGGCAGCAGAGCGGTCGCTACGAAACCGCGCGCAACGTGCTGTTCAAGGTCAAAGACAGTGCCAATCGTGAGTGGGTTTTGAGCGCGACGGCTGAGGAAGTCATCACGGGAATTGCCGCAAGCGAGATCAATTCCTACCGGCAACTGCCGAAGAATTTTTACCAGATCAGTGTGAAGTTCCGTGACGAAATCCGCCCGCGCTTCGGCCTGATGCGCGCCCGCGAGTTCATTATGAAGGACGCCTACAGCTTTGACGTGAGCGACGAGGCGTCACAAATCACCTATCGGAAAATGTACGACGCCTACGCGCGCATTTTTGAACGGTGTGGGTTAAAGGCGTTCCCGGTCGAGGCCGACACCGGCGTCATCGGCGGCAAATTTTCGCATGAGTTCATGGTGCCGGCGGAGACCGGCGAGAACGAGGTTGTGTTCTGCGAAGCCTGCGGTTATGCGGCGAACATTGAGAAAGCGACCAGCGGCATTCCCAAAACCGCCACACGCGAAATCGGCGCGGCCATCGAGAAATTCGCCACGCCCGGCATCGTGACCATCGAGGCGTTGACCAAAGCGCCTTACAGTGTTCCGGCCAATCGCCAGATCAAGACCCTCGTCTATATTGCCGACAGCAAGCCGGTCATTGTCTTGATTCGCGGCGACGACCAGTTGAACGAGGCCAAATTTGCAGGAAAAATTGGAACGACGGTTTTCCGCCAGGCGACGCCGGAAGAATGTGTAGCCACACTTGGTGCCAAGCCAGGTTCGCTCGGTGCGGCTCATGGCCGCACTTTCCTAATTGGAAAAGGTATTAAAGTTTTCGCCGATGAGCGTCTGCGTGGCGCGAATGGTATGACGACCGGAGCAAACGAAGATGGATTTCACCTGCGCAATGTTTCCATCGAGCGGGATATCAAGCCAGACGAATGGTTTGATTTGCGAATCGTCACCGCTGGCGAACCCTGTGCCAAATGCGGCAAGCCATTGAAAATCCGGCGTGCCATTGAGGTCGGCCATGTCTTCAAGCTCGGCACGAAATACAGCGAGAAGTTCAGCGCGGAATTTCTGGATGAATCCGGCACGCGCAGACTCGCCGTGATGGGCTGTTACGGCATCGGCGTCACGCGCACGCTGCAGGCGGTGATTGAGCAATGCAACGACAAGGACGGCATCATCTGGCCGTTGAGCGTTGCGCCCTACCGCATTTGCATCACGCCGCTGAACGTGGACCCGAACAGTGAGGTGATGAAACTCGCGGAGAAATTTTACGCTGAACTAACCGCGCGCAGCGTGGACGTGATTCTGGACGACCGCGATGAGCGGCCCGGTGTGAAATTCAAGGACGCGGATTTGGTGGGCTTTCCCATCCGGCTCGCCATTGGTGAGAAATCCCTGGCCAAAGGCGAGGTGGAAATCAAACCGCGCGGTGGTGCGCTACAATCCGTCAAGACTGATGCAGCGGTGGAAGCGGTGACGAAGCTGCTGAGATAAGGCGGATTTTGTTCAGGCGCCGCGCCGGTTTTTATCGCGGCAGGGGATGGAATATAAATCGCGCCGGGCGACTGGCTGCCGGATCAATTTGCATGGTGTAATAGCCGCCGTCGTTCAGTAGTTCAATGCCGGAAAGGGCAGGGCACAGCCGCACGTGAAATGGCTGCCAGTAATGAGCCTCGTGCAAGGCTGCCGTCATGCGGCTCACGGCGTGTCCCAAGAATTGGATGGGTGGAATACCCGCCAGAATTCGGCTCTTCCAAAGAATCAATTGTGTGTGTAGATGCCCGATGATGGTGTGTTCGATTTGCGACAAACGACGGCGAACCGGTTCCTCGCGCCAGAGAAATGGCAGCGCCGTCGGATCGTGGCAGAACAGAATTACTCGTTGATTCGATGGCAGGGCATTGAATGCGGCATGGATTTCAGTCAGATGTGTCTCACGCAGCCGCAGCCATTCCGGCCACTCTTCTGGCAACGTGTCCGGTTGATATGCAGGGAGTGCGATCAAGGACGAAGCCATTCCCATGAGCGTGTAGCGTCCGACGGCAAGTTGCCAGAATGGCGGCAGGCCGAGAATTTCCGTCGCAACACGCCAACTGGCCAGACGCATTTCGCCAAAGCCGAACAAGGCGTGCTTGCCCAATTCATGATCGCCAATGGTGAATCGGGCCCGGTCGCCGAACTTCGCGCGCAGTTTGCCCAGACATTCCTGTGCGCTTTGACCGGCCGCCGGATCGCTCACGCCCACAAAGCCCGAGTTGCAGGAGTAATCGCCGTTGGCCACGGCATAATCCACCGGCCCGATTTCGGCGAGGAAACGATCCAGTTGCCATCCTTGATCGAGCGGGTAACGCATCCAGATAATATGGCGATAAGCCCGGGCGACGGCGCGGAGGAATGGGTTGGCAATTACGCGAAACTCGTAATCTTCACCGCGAGCGCGTTCGGCGGCGCCGGCGTAGTGAAGGTCGCTCAAGATGGCGACCGTGACCTCGCCTGGCGCGTTTATCTCCATTCGGCGTCAGAGTGGGGCGAGCACCGTGGCGGTGTCGTCAGTTTTATCGAGGCACTCGCGGACGGTCTTGGCCAGATCAGCGTGGGTATAGGGCTTTTGCAGGTAGCGTGCGCTCATTTTCAGCAACATCCGGGTGTTGACCTCGTTGGCGGTGTAACCGCTGGTGAAAACGATTTTCAAGCGCGGATGATCAACGCGCAATTGCTTGGCAAGTTCCGCGCCGGAAATGCCTTCAGGCATCACCATGTCGGTCAAAAGCAAATCTATTTCACCTGCCTTGTGTTGCCAGGCATCGAGTGCTTCCCGGCCGGACGACGCCTCGAAGATGCGGTAGCCATACCCGGAAAGAATGTCGCGCGCCATTTCGCGCAAAATCGGCTCGTCTTCGACGATGAGAACAGACTCGGTGCCGCCAGCGGTGGATTCCGACGGCGCAACTTTTTCCACCTTGGGCGCAATGGTTTTTTCGTTGGCGGGGAAAAACACGTCGAACGTTGCGCCTTTATTGAGTTCACTGTTGACTTCGAGCCAGCCTTCGTGCTGTTTGACGATGCCATAGACGGTCGCCAGACCCAGGCCGGTGCCTTTGCCGACTTCCTTGGTCGTGAAAAACGGCTCAAAAATGCGGTGCATCGTGGCGGCATCCATACCCATCCCCGTGTCAGTGACACGCAGCCGAATATGCCGGCCCGCGTGCGCGTCAGCATGTGATTTCACGTAATCATCGTCAATAACCACGGTGTCAAGGCCGATGGTGAGCTTGCCGCCGTGGGGCATGGCGTCGCGGGCATTGACGGAGAGATTCATGATGACCTGCTCGATCATGCCAATGTCACCTTCCATCGCCGGCAATTCCGGCGGCGGCCGAAATTCGAGTTGGATGGTTTCGCCGAGCAGGCGTTCCAGCATCCGGGTCATGTTGCCAACCACTTCGCGCAAATCGAGCAGGTTGGGCTGAATCACATTTTTGCGGCTGAACATCAGCAGTTGGCGCGTCAGCCCCGCCGCGCGTTCCGCGGCAAAATAAATGGCCTGGACCGGGTCGAGCACGTCCGCCGACAGCGCCGGCTTGGCCAGCAATGCGCTGGAGTGTCCCTGGATGATGGTGAGCATGTTGTTGAAATCGTGTGCGACTCCGGCCGCCAACTGGCCGACCGACTCCATCTTTTGCGACTGACGCAATTGCTCCTCGAGACTCAACCGCTGGGTGATGTCTTCCACGTAGCAATGCACGACGCGGCTCGGCAGCACGGGATGAAACAGCCACGAAAAGGTGCGCCCGTTCATTTCCGTTTCCAGCCGCACCTCGCTTTGGCCGGTGGCCAGGCAGCCGCGAATGATGTCATTGATTTCGGGCGGCAGCACGTCGCGCGGATGATTTTTCCGGGCGGACAACGCGAGCTGCCGCGCGGCGTCGTTGAAATAGCTGATGGTGCCGTTCTCGGTGAATTCCATGGTCGCCGCCGGGTTCAATTTGGCAAACGAGGCGGCTTTTTCGATTTCCGCTTCCGCGCGCCGGCGCTCAACGGCCATGCCCAGCACAGTGGCCACGGCCATGAGGAATTGCATTTCGTCCGGCGTGAAGTCGCGCCGCTGCGTCGCGTGAGCGCCGATGACCCCGAAGGGCCGCCCGCGGGTCGGAATCGCCACGGTGACACCGCTGACGATGCCATGTTCGGCAAACAACGGCGGCACGGTAAATTGGGTTTCGGTTTTGAAGTCAGAAACAACAATCATTTCGCCGGAGTTCAAGGTAAGACCGGTCTGTGAGTGATTGTCGGCGGCTATTTTGGTTTCGCTGACGCAGCCACGTTTCCAGCCCGCGCCCGCCTGCAGGAGCAACTGGCCGTCCGACAATCGCTCCCAAATGGCGCTGTATTCCAGTTCCAGCGTGTGGGCGACAAGCAGGCCGGCCTGATTCAACAGCGGCGCCAGATCATTTTCGGTCAGCGCGAACTGGCCGAGGGCGGCGATGGCGGTTTGCTGAAGCGCGCGATTGAGCAGGATTTTTTCCGCCTTTTCGCGTTCATTGATGCGCTGTTGCAGCGACTCGGCCATGCTGTCGAAAACTTTCGCAAGCTGGCCGAATTCATCCTCCGTCGGCTCCAACCCTGTGCGGGCGTTCAGGTCGCCCTTGGCAAAACGTTGCGCGGCGGCGGACAACGCGCGCACCTGGCGCAAGATGAAATGTTCGCCACCGAACCACGCCGCAACCAGCGCCAGCAAACCGACGGCAAAACTGGCCCACGGCACGTCCAAGGCATACTGCTTCAGCCAACCGGGCGCGAATTGCCAGAACCACGACTGATTGACGACGTACGTCAATGCCAGCGCGGGCGCGATGGCGACGAAGACACTGGCCACCAACTGCATTCGCACCGTGGAAAATTGTTTTAACGCTTTCTTAATCATTTACCCGGTTCCGAGGCTGTATGAACAGCATATTGCAAACCAATTTTTGCGTCATTTCCAAACTTGAATCGCCAACGCGGCCGCCCGGCCTTTTGGCAGCCGGCCCAGATGGAAAATCAAAAAACCGTGCAAAAACTCCCGCAACTCGGTGATTGGGGCATTTGTCATTTTCAACCGTGCGATCTCCGGCCAGCCGGCTTGCGCCAGAATCTGGACGATTTTTTTTGCGCCAGCGGAGAGCCTGGTATTCTTCCAATCCGGTTCCAAGCCGAGTTCGTGTAGGAATTTCAATTCAAATGCGAAGACCGTTTGCGGTCCGGCGGGTTGCTGGCAAAGATGATCCAGAAGACCACGCATCAAATCATAAACTGCAGGCAGAGGGGTCTCGGTCTCCGTCGCTTGTTCGACAAATGCCGCGGCGTACGTCGCCTGGCGCAGACTGGCAAGATTTTCACGGAGTGCGGCGTGGAGTTCGCGCAAACCGACTTCACGGAGGACATGCAAATCGGAGCGCCGCCGGCGGCTGAAGGAAAGGTCGGCAACATAAAACAAATCGAGCCTGCCAAGGAACGGCGATTTCAACCGCCGTGCGCCTTTGGCGACAGTGGCGATGCGTCCGAAATTCGGTGTGAGCCACTGAACAATGAGGCTGGTTTCCGTGAGCGGCCGCGTGCGCAAAATCAAGCCCGTGGCGGATTCAATCATTTGATTTTCAGCGGCGCAGGTTCATTCGCCAGCGCACCGATGCTGATGATGTATTTCAACCCGTCCGCTACGGACATGTCGAGTTTGATAATTTTTTCCTCCGGCACGATGATTAAAAAACCGCCGGTTGGAATAGGCGTCGTCGGGATGAACACGCAGACGCATTTTTTATCAGTTTTTTTCTGCACTTCATCCGCTTGTTCGTTCGTGATGAAGCCAACCGAGTAGATTCCCTCGCGCGGATATTCGACGAGCACGACGGTCTTGAATGAACTTCTTTTTCCGGACGTGAACGCTTCGTCCACCTGTTTGATCGTGCCATAAATTTTGTTCAATATAGGAACGCGCAGCATCGCGCCGTCCGCCCATGCAATCAGTCGTT
>Ga0335077_10007858_pt1 | contig 13219 bp, 9 predicted proteins | sample Lox_Sample_31_FD_207151 | JGI IMG/M metagenome (GOLD analysis project Ga0335077, IMG submission 207151) | Soil microbial communities from Loxahatchee National Wildlife Refuge, Florida, United States - Lox_Sample_3.1 | ecosystem: Environmental > Terrestrial > Soil > Wetlands | place: USA: Florida... | reverse complement strand
CAAGGAGGTAAGCTCGCGCCTTCAGGTCTTCGGCAAAGGCGGAGGATACGTCTTCAATTCCATCCACAACGTGCAGGCGCGCGTGCCCATCGAGAACGTGCTGGCCATGTACGAAACCGTGCGCGAACATGGGCGGTATGGTGAGTAAGTACGACGCCTGATCCGTCCTTCACTCTCAAGCCGAGAACCTTCTGGATCCGGATTGATCATTCATAACAGAGGCCAAAGGACTGAGAACGCCTCTGGGAAACTCGATAGGATTGCATTGACTTTACGACCGCCGTGGGATCCGGGATTGCCGTCACACGCCTAGATAAGCCGAAAGCCCCGGACTTGACCGAGTAGTTTCGTAGTGTCAATTGGCTTGAACAAATAGGCATCGCACAACGCCTTAAAGGACTCGACGACATTCTTCACGTCATCCAAGGCAGTGGTCATGATGATCTTCACTCCGTCCGTAGAGCGTGTACCGCCGGCTTCTTCGAGATGCCGGATTTCCCTGACGGCCGCCTGACCATCCATTTCCGGCATCATGATATCCATGCAAATCAGGTCGTATTTCTGCCCACCGGCCAGCGCGGCGCGATATGCCATCACCGCCTCCCTGCCGTTCACTGCGATGTGGCACTCGCCATAACGGCTGAGAATCGATTGCAGAAGCAGGCGACTTGTGAAGTCATCTTCTACGATGAGGGTGCGCATGTCCGTGATTCCCTCCTGCCTTCCGATTAGGTCCACCCGGACAGCTTGAGGGTGGCGTTGAGAAGCCCGAGTTGTTCTTCCATGCAAGGTAGCACGGACTGGACGCTGCTCAGGTCTCCCACTGAGGCTGCATGTTCTGCCTTGAGGCTAAGTTCCACCAAGACCCCGGCTGAGACTGTGGCGGCCGCCCCCTTCAAGGCATGGGCTTGCCGGCGGACTCCCTCCGCATCTTTCGCCTCCAACTTAGACTTCAGTTCGCATAACTGCCGGGGGGCGTCGTCCAGAAATCCGGCGAGAATCGTGCCGGCAAGGCGTTGGTCGCCCATGAGACGGCTCAGAAGGCCTTCCTGGCTGAAGACGGCCTTGCCTGCGAGGGAAGAATCAACGATGGGAGCATTTATCTCGGCACCCACCTGCGGGACCAGCCACTTCTCCAGAACCGCGGCCAGTTTTCGTGGCTCGATGGGCTTGGGCAGGTAGTCGCTCATTCCAGCTTGCAAGCACTTTTCCTTGTCCCCCGACATCGCATCCGCGGTGACGGCAATTACGGGGATGCAGGGATTGCGAGCGCCCGTCGCGTGCTGCCGGATGCGGCGAGTAGCTTCATAACCGTCCATTTCAGGCATCTCGCAGTCCATCAGAACCACGTCATAATCAGCCTCGCGCAATGTCTGGATTGCCTCCGACCCGTTGGCCGCCAGATCGGCTCTATAACCGAGTTTATTCAGCATGGCCACGGCGACGGCTTGGTTGGTCAGATTGTCCTCAGCCACCAGAATTCGAGCCGGGTACGGCATGTTGGCGGTACTCAGGCGGGGAGTTCCCTCTACAACCTGCTTGGAGGAAGCGCCTTCGACGGGGCCAGCCGGGCGTAACACATCTCGCAGGGTGTGATCCCAGACCGGCTTGGAAACCTGCCCGGCAAATCCCCACGATTGCAGGTGTGCCCGATCGCATTGTTGACCGAAGCCAGTCATGAGTATGAGGTTTATGGACATCAGTTGAGGATCTTCCTTGATCTTCCGCCCCAAATCCTCGCCTGGGATTCCCGGGAGGCTCATGTCCACCAAGGCCGTGGAAAAGGGATCGGCTGCTTGGGCGGCCCTCCGGAGAATTGCCAGGGCGGACCGCCCCTCCCCTGTTCCTTCGGGACGGCATCCCCAGTATCCGAGTAGCCTGCATAGCATCGCGCGGTTTGTGGCATTATCATCCACCACCAGAATCTTCATGCCTTCCAGGTTGCGAGACACATCAATCGACTCCATAGCTGCCGGCGGTTGTCTCTCGAAGGTTGCTGTAAACCGAAAGGTCGAACCCTTGTCCTCTTTGCTCTCAACCCAGATCCGGCCACCCATCATCTCGACCAGTTGCTTGGAAATAGCCAAACCCAGCCCCGTGCCGCCGTAACGGCGCGTGCGGGAACCATCGCCCTGAACGAACGGTTCGAAAAGGGTAGAGGCTCGATCCTGCGGGAAGCCGATCCCCGTGTCGCGCACACTGAATCGCAGCGTTACGTTGCGCGCGTCCTCCCTCTCCGTTCGCACCCGGAGGGTGATCTCTCCTTGCGGAGTAAATTTCACCGCATTGCCCATCAGATTCACAAGGACCTGGCGAAGCCTGCCGGGATCGCCGCGCAGCCGGCAGGAAACTCCGGGCTCCACTTCGCAGGTCAGTTCAACCATTTTCTCCGAAGCTTTGGCGACAAGCACTCCAACGGCATATTCCAAGACCGTATGCAAATCGAAGTCGACCGTCTCTAACCCCAGCTTTCGCGCTTCGATTTTGGAAAAATCCAGAATGTCGTTGACGACTGCCAACAATGCCTCGCCGCTGGTCCGAACAATTTCGGCATACTGCCGCTGCTCGGCCGTGAGTTTGGTGTCGAGGAGCAAGCCAGCCATCCCGATTACCCCGTTCATGGGGGTGCGAATTTCGTGGCTCATATTGGCCAGAAACCGGCTTTTCGCCTGATTGGCCGCTTCCGCTGCTTCCTTAGCTTTGAGCATTCCCTGCTGTGCCCGCTTCCGGTCCGTGATGTCGAGGAAGGTGACAACCGAGCCAATCGTTTCCCCTTCTCTCCGCACCGGATACGACCAATACTCAGCTGGAAAACACGTCAAGTCGGCCCGCCATAGGACCTCATCATCAACGTGAATCGGTTCCCCCTTTTGGAACGCCTGGTAGATCCGGCACTCGGTAGCTGGCAAGGGGCTACCGTCCGCCCGCGAATGATGTAACAGGTCATGCATGTTCCTGCCCAGCACGGCCTCCACTTCGGTATAGCCGAGAATCCGCAGGCAGGCAGGATTAGCAAAGGTGCAATGGCCGTCAAGGTCAATTCCATAGATCGCTTCGGCGGTGGAGTCCAGGAGAAGACGCGTTCTTTCTTCGCTTGCTTGCAATGCTTCCTCCGCCTGTTTGCGCTCGGTAATATCGATGAAGCTCTCCAGATAGTGCTTGCGCCTGCCGATGGTGACCGCCACGACAGTCTTGATAATCTTGCGCTGGCCCCGGGAATCGGTCAGGAGAACCCGCTCGGAGTTTTCCACGACTTGTCCCAGGTCGGAGATCGGGCACCGGCCCCGCTCCGCCGGGCAGATGAATTTGTGACACTCGCTGCCTACCACCTTGTGGCGTGGCGAACCGATCATACCCAGCGCCGCGGGATTGACGTCCACAATGCGGTGCGTCTCAGGTTCGATGATGAGTATTCCGGTGTGCACGGAGTCAAAGATGGCCTGAAGCCTGGATTGGCTCTCCTGCAACGCCTGCTCGGCGTGTTTGCGTTCACTGATATCGGAGAAAACCCCATCCGCATAGCGGGTCCCGTTCATGAGGTAGGTTCGGTAGGCCCGATCATTAATCCAGGTCCACCCCCCGTCCTTACTCTGCACCTGGTATTCCACGTTGAAGGGCTGGCCCTCGGCAAAGAGCTGTTCAAAGGCCTTCACGATCCGTTGGGAGTCGTTCGCGTGGATCCTCTGGAACCAGACCTCTCCCCCGTCTTTGCAGATCTCCTCGGGTTTGAAGCCCAGGACCCGCTCGACGCTGGGGCTGACGTAATGGGTTCGCCCGTCGGCCGTGGCGGTCCAAGTGACATCGGGAATGTTTGCGACCAGCGAGCGGAACTTCTCCTCGCTCTGCCGGAGCTCTTCTAATGCTTTCCTCCCATCGGTAATATCAAAGGTAGTCCCAACCAGGCGCACGGAATGGCCGTCCAATTCGGTAAGGACCTGCCCACGGCTGCGGACCAATCGGATGGACCCGTCCCGCCTCAAGATCCGATGCTCAATGTCAAATGGTTGGCCAGCTTGCATGGTGGCATCAAAGGTCAAACGGACATGGTCACGATCTTCGGGGTGAACGGCGGATAGGAGGTCCGCCAGGGGAAGTGGTTCCCTGGTGCAATCCCAATCCAAGATGCGAAACAAGCCCTCTGAGCCGCGAACCTCCCTCCTCTGTGTATTCAACTCCCAGCTGCCCATGGCGCCTGGTTGCTTTCCCTCGACATTATCTTCCTCGCCGCCTTGGCGGGTGCAGCCCGCCGGGTCGTACGCCACGGTGTCCAGACTCGGGACATCCACCCCGGCGGTCGGCGTGTCGCCCAAGTTCCCCGGGGAATGGACCATGGATCCCGGAGGGTTGGCCGCGTTCATTTTTTGCATGGTCGCCATGGTGATACCTACCTGACCAATTTCTGAACCACCGCAGTCAACTGGTCGGCGTTGAAGGGCTTCACGATCCAACCGGTAGCGCCGGCTTTACGCCCCGCATCCTTCTTCTCCGCCTGAGACTCCGTGGTCAGCATAAGGATGGGGACAAACGAGCAGCCGGGCAACCGGCGGACCGCGGCGATGAGTTGGAGGCCGTCCAGGTTCGGCATGTTGAGGTCGGTGATGATCATGTCGAATTTCTCTTTCCCCATTTTGGCGAGGGCGTCTTGACCATCTACCGCCTCAATCACTTCGTGGCCCGCCTTGCGCAAGGTAAAGCTGACCATCTGACGGATGCTCGCTGAATCATCCACCGTTAGAATGCGCTTCATATTCGACCCTTAAGCTGAGGAGGATGAGATCTCCGCGCCCCGCCGAAAGCCATTGCCTTCGTTAGAAGAGTTCCACGCCATTCCCCTCCGATGGGGGCTGAGCCACGGGCAGGGGCGCTCCCCGGAGAGCGGCGCGCAGAATCTCCCGCTCCATCTCGGTCGTATACAATGCCGAGAACAACCCTTCCACTTCGGCGGCGTCGTAACCACCCCGTATCGCCGGATCTTTCGTCTCCAGGCTGCATTTCACCCTTTCCGTTTCCGCGAGCACCACATCCAAACGGCGGAAACATCCGTCAAGGTGGTCGGCCGCGCTACCGAGCGCGGTGGTCGTCGCCTGCATTTCTCCGGTCACCGTCTTCATCTCCTGCGCCTTGCGGGCGGCAAAGGCAGCGGCAGCCCGCAGGGCTTCAAGACCTGCCTGGGTCTGCATCCGCGCTTCACTTAAGGGGTTGTCCTGGACATCGGAGAAAGCCGCCATGACTTCGTTCGTTCGCCTTACCAATCGCAGGATCTCCTCTACGGTGAGGCCGGATTGATCCGTGATGAGACGCCATTCCCCGGCGATTCCTTTGATGCACTCCGCAATCGCCAATATCGCCACGGCGTGTGTGCCCAAGTGGCTGGCCTCAATGATGGAGTTGAAAGTGAGCAGCTGGAGGTGGCTTCCCACGGATCTCGAGCGGCGCACATGTTCGTCAAGCAACTGCATCAGGTTCGAAAGCCCGTCCAGGGTATGATGGATTCTCCGGCTATAAGCCTGGCTTTGTTGCCCCAGCAGTTCAATGCGGGCCACCAGGGATGACAATTCTCGCTCCGCCTCCATCACAGCCGGGCCGATCCCCACCAAATCGGATACGCTCACACGAACGATACCGGCCAGGCAGGTGCGTATTTGGGCGACCCAACCCGCCACGGTAGTCTTGATAGCTCTCAGTTGGTAGACCTGAATGGCCAACCCCGCGCGGGCCAATCCCAGTTCCCGGGCAGCTTCGTTCTCGGTGGTTATCTCAAGCCCGAGGCGCGTCGAAATAAGATCAAAAGACTCTCCCACATGCCCAATCTGCTGGCGGGTGATGTCGTGTGCCTGGACCGCCGCCACCACTCCGGCAATTTGTCGGGCAATATCTTCCATGCACATCCGGAACTTCGCGGGCGTCCCGAATAGTTGGGCCAGGCTGGCGTCCACCACGGCAAGGGCATTACCCAGGTCAACCTGGATCCGCCGCATGTCGTCATGCTGGCGGGGGAGATCCGTGGCCAGCGCCCGGTTAGTCTCTTCAACCACCGCTTTTCGGGCATGGGTACGAGTCGCCAGCCCCATCGTCTCCTTCATCGCCGACTTGGAAAACTCCGACAACTCATGGGCGAGGTACTGGAAGCTGGCCCCCGCGGCGCCGAGGTGGCTCACCTCGATGTTCGTTAGTACGCTCAACCCTTTCGTCTCTAGGGCGAGCGTCGCCTGGCCGCGTGTAACCGAAGAAAGCCGGCGCAACAATTCCACTTCTTCGTTCGCCATCCCCAGGATGCCGGAAGCCGCCTGCAACCTATCACCGATAAACCGCATGGCCGCGGTGCCAAGGCTCTGCACGCTGGGCAACACGGAGTTGATCCGGCCGCTCTCAACTCCTCCGATGATGCCTGCCGCCAGGTTCAAAAGGGTGTCCGTCCCGGCCGTCAGTGCCTCAAATGCCCGTGCCACGTATCCGATTTCACTCTCCGTAGCGCGGGCGAGATTTTTCAGTTCACCCTTAGTGCTTTCGAGAGTGCGGACCGCGTCCATTCTGGTTTCAATGCTGATCACGTCATATCCTGCTGGATTACAAACCTTACTTGTTCGTTGCCGATGAGTTGCATGGTGGCAGGACGTCCTCGGGGGGGAAGCCCGCGCCGGCGCGAGAGCCTTGGCGCCTTCGCCGAATCGGCCCTCAATGCGCCTGGGCGAGGATTGCCCCCGCGATGGCCGGCAGTGGGAGCACCTTGTCCACTGCCCCTCGCTTAATGGCCTCCCGGGGCATTCCAAAGACCACGCAAGTCGTCTCATCCTGTGCGATGGTTATGGCTCCCGCCTGCTTCATTTCCAGCATCCCGCTGGCGCCATCATCACCCATTCCGGTAAGGATTACTCCCACAGCGTTCTGTCCGGCATAGCGGGCGGCGGAACGGAACAGCACGTCTACGGAGGGGCGGTGACGGCATACCAGGGGACCTTCCTTGATTTCAACGTAATACCGGGCACCGCTGCGTTTCAGGAGTAGATGGTGATTACCCGGCGCAATCAAGGCCCGCCCGCGCAGGATCGTGTCATTGGTTTCAGCCTCCTTGACCGTAATGTTGCACAGGCCGTCCAGGCGGTTGGCAAAAGCCCGGGTGAACATCTCCGGCATATGCTGGACGATGGCGATGCCCGGGGCATCGGAAGGGAGCGCCTCCAGCAGGGCCTTCAGCGCCTCCGTTCCTCCCGTGGAGGCCCCGATGGCAACCACTTTTTCCGTGGTCTCCGCCATGGCATGAGTGGGAGCGGAAAGAACCGCGTCCGCAGTCAATTTGGGCTCCACCATGCGGCGCGGACGGAGAGCCTGCAAATGGACCCCCGCCGCTGCCTTGACGGACTGGCAAAGAACCGTCCGTGAATCCTCCAGGAACTGCTTGCTGCCTAGATGGGGTTTGGTGATGATGTCCACGGCCCCGAATTCCAGCGCTTTGAGAGTGCTTTGTGCTCCTTCTTCGGCTAGGCTGGAACAGATCACTACCGGAATGGGGTGCTGGGTCATGATCTTTTGCAGAAAGGTCAACCCGTCCATTCGCGGCATCTCAATGTCCAGGGTAATGACATCCGGAACCTGCTCGCGGATCCGCTCTGCCGCCACAAAGGGGTCGGAAGCGGTTCCCATGATTTCGATCTCCGGATCGCTGGAAAGAACATCGCTCAGGGTCTGCCGAACCACTGCGGAGTCGTCCACGATTAAGACACGGACTTTGGGTGTTTTCATCTCTGCACCCCAGGGGTTCATCAACTGGATGGCAGGCTTATGGTTCTTACATCCTTAATCACCATGGCGTCACCGGGCCGGCATCACAGGCTGCAGAAGAACTCATGATTTGGGCCGTGCCGGCGTTTTATGTCACCATAACCCGACTCAGTGAAATGCGCAGATGGGGGGATACACCCGCCGCTACGGATATTTCCGCAGCCCCATTAGCCCTCGATCACATCTTCCGGGACTGTGCGCGCGAGCCAGCGGAGTTGCACCTCGCCGGTCCCCGTATGAAAGAGGATACTGCGGCCGGTTGTGCCTCCCAGGCTTGATGCGGCCACTTCAAAACCCTCGTCCCGTAAAACCTCAATGGCGACTTCACAATTCATCCGGCCAACCGTGGGACGGAGCGGGTTCGAATCGCCGACCGGGAGCACATCGGCGCCACCAAATAACTTTACCTGCACCTCCCGCCGCGACACCCCGATCTGGTCGAATTCCCGCGCGAGTTCGAGAATGGAGAAGTCCACGTACCGGTGGCCCTGCACGGGATCCACCGTCTCGCGAGGGCACAGGGGCAGCAGCGCATGGCAGAGAGCTCCAGCGCGGAATCTCGTGCTCCAGAAAGCGACGCCCACGCACGAGCCCAGGATGGTCCGGATGAGGGTGGGCTCGCGCGCCAGGTACACCTCCCCGGGCTGCAAATAGACCTCGGCCGGTTGGTGGTCAGCACGCCGCATCGATTTTCCTGTACAAGGCCGGAGCAACTGGCTCCAGCGGAAGATGCATGTCGTGTAGGGATTCCGCGTGGCCGACGAAGATATATCCACCGGGAAGAATATGGCGGGTCAGTTTGCGGAGAATCTGCTCCTGGGTTGCCCGGTCAAAGTATATGATCACATTCCGGCAGAAAATTGCCTCGACCATTTCTGTCAGGCCGTAGTCAGCTTCCATGAAGTTCAGGCGCCGGAACTCCACCAATCGCCGCAGTTCGGGAACCAGACGTGACACGCGGGAGGAGGGATCGCGGCTGCGCATGAAGTACTTGCGCTGGAGAGCAGATGGCACGGGACGCAACATGTCGCAGCTGTAGACACCCCATTGAGCCTTCTCCAGCATGGCGGTCGAAATGTCCGTTCCCAACACCCGGAACCGAAACCCGGGATGTGCCAGCCCGTATTCGCTGAGCACGATCGCCAAGGTGTAAGGCTCCTCTCCGGAGGAGCAGCCGGCGCTCCAGACGAGCACGGGTTTTCCCGCCCCGTAGCGCGCCGCAAGAGCCGGTAGCGCCCTGTCGGTCAGATATTCAAAGTGACCCGGCTCCCGGAAGAAATCTGTCTTATTGGTCGTAACCACGTCAATAAGGTGAACGAGTTCGTCTTTTCGTCCCTGACGACCGAAAAGATACCCACAGTACTGGGCATACGAGTTGATGGCCAGGCTGCGTAGGCGCCGCCGGATGCGTAGCTCAAGCATGGTCTTCTTGTCCGCACTCAAGGTGATGCCCGACGTCTCATAGATCAGGCGCCGGAGGCGGCCAAAATCCGCATTGGAGATCCCTTCCTCGTGTGCATTCATGAGCCGAAGAACGGGGCGCTGGGCCGGATGCGCCTCCCTCACTCAGGCAGTTGCTTCGACCGCCGCCTTGGCGGTTTCCGGGGTGCGGACCGCCGCCAGCTCTTCGGCGGAAAACACCTTGTCGATATCCAGGATCATGATGAACTGCATATCGCGCTTGCCCATCCCCTTGATGAAGTCGGTCCGAATGTGGGTGCCGATTCTGGGGGCGGGCTGGATTTGGTCCGGCTCGAGGTCGATCACTTCCTCCACCGAGTCCGCCAGCGCGCCAATGACGGTGGGCTCATGGTCCAGCAGCACTTCCACCACTACGATGCAGGTGTTCCGCGTTCTTACCGTTTTCGACATCTCGAAGCAGAGCCGCAAATCGACGACGGGAACCACGCTGCCCCGCAGGTTGATGACCCCGCTCATGAAGTCAGGCGTTCTCGGAATGGCGGTAATGGTCGTGAAATCAAGGACTTCTCTTACCTTTGCGACGTCGGTGGCGAACACCTCATTACCAAGCTTGAAGGTAAGGTATTGCCGGGTCTCGGTGATTTCGGTAACGCTCATGGTCTACTCCTTTCGCGCCCTGTAGGCGGGCGCGGAACGCCGACGGTCCGCGCCGTATCCCCTCAGTAACGCTCGAACTCCTTGTCCAAGTCATCGCCCTTGTCCTTGAGGCTGATACTCACCCCGGCCTTCGCGGCGGATTTCAAGGCCGAGTGGCCGTTGGGCTTGGGAGGTTTGCCCGGAGGTGCCTCGGCGCGCTTGGCTGGTTTGGGGCTGGTTGGGCGCGCCGCCGGGGCATGCCCGTCGTCTCCGGTACGGAAGAATCCCAGCGCACTCACCAGTTGATCGGACTGGGCGCTCAACTCCTCCGTGGTGGATGCCATCTCCTCCGCCGCGGAAGCGTTTTGTTGAATGACCTTTTCCAGTTGCTGGAGCGCCTTGTTGATTTGTTCAGCCCCGGTGTCCTGTTCCTTGCTCGCAGCACTGATTTCCTGAACCAACTCCGCTGTCCTTTGGATATCGGGGACCAGTTTTTCGAGCATTTCGCCGGCTTTCTCGGAAACCTTGACCGTCGTTCCCGACAACTGGTTGATCTCGCCAGCGGCTTTCTGGCTGCGCTCGGCCAGCTTGCGGACTTCCGCCGCCACTACCGCGAACCCCTTACCGTGTTCCCCGGCCCGGGCCGCTTCAATCGCCGCGTTCAGGGCCAGCAGATTGGTTTGGCGTGCAATTTCCTCAATGATGGAGATCTTGCTGGCGATCTCCTTCATGGCGGTGACCGCTTCGGCCACGGACTTGCCGCTTTCCTGCGCGTCCTTGGCCGATTTGTTGGCGATCTTATCGGTCTGCTGAGCGTTGTCGGCGTTCTGTTTGATATTTGAGACCATCTCTTCCATGGAAGACGACGCTTCTTCCGCCGAGGCCGCTTGGGCGCTGGCGCCGTTCGATACCTGGACTGAGGCCGAACTGATCGACTGGCTGGCCGTCGCCACTTCGCCCGCAATGGTGCGGATGGACATGACTGTCTGGGTGAGGCCGGAAACCATGGCACTCAATGCCTGCATAAGCTTGTCCTGCGGGGACCTTTCCCGGATGACCGCCGTCAGGTTGCCTTCGGAGATTTCCTGGGCGGCCCTGGTGATGTCGCTCATGGCCACGATGAGCGTGTTGAGGTTATTTTTGATCGTGTTGAACTCGCCGTTGTAGGTGTCGGAGATTTGGGGTGGAATGTCACCCTTCGAGATCTGATCGACGTACCGTGCGGCCACGTTGAGAGGCCCGATCACCGCATCGAGGGTGTCATTGACCCCCTGCACGATCTTGCGATAGTCGCCCTGGTGCTTGGAGGCGTCGGCGCGGGTGGCCAGCTTGCCCTCCACTGCCGCCTTGGCCAGCACGCCGGCGTCCGCCACCAGCGCGTTGACCGCGTCAATGCACTGGTTGAGATTGTTCTTTATGGTGTTGAAGTCGCCGTTGTAGGTGTCCGTGATCCGGGCGGGGATAGCGCCCTTCGAGATCTGATCGACGTACCGGGCGGCCACGTTGAGAGGCCCGATCACAGCGTCGAGGGTGTCATTCACTCCCTGCACGATCTTGCAGAAATCGCCCTGGTGCTTGGAGGCGTCGGCACGCGTCGCCAGCCTGCCCTCCACCGCCGCCTTGACTAAGGTGTCAGCATCGGCAATTAAGGCTTTGAGGTTAACGCGCACCTGTTCGATGGTCTCGTTAATGAAAGCCTTCTTGCCGGGGAATCTCTCCAGCGGCGCCTCGAAGTTGCCCTTCCCGAACTCGGCCACGCAGGCCATGGCCTTCTTCTTGACCGAGATGTGACCCGCCACCATATCATTGACCCCTTTGGCCATGAGACGGTAGGCGCCCTGGAACTTGTCCTCCGGGATGACAACATCAATATCGCCCTTGTTGTGTTCGTCCGACATGCGCGCCATGTCGGCGATAAACGCCTTGACGTTGGCGCGCAGGTGTTCAAGGTTCTCGTTGATGAAGGCCTTCTTACCGGGAAACTTTTCAAGCTCGGCGTCGAAATTCCCTCTGGCAAATTCCGCGACGCAGGCCATGGCTTTCTTCTTGACTGAGATATGGCCCATCACCATGTCGTTCACGCCCTTGGCCATGGTGCGGTAGGCCCCCTCGAACTTTTCCTCGGGAATAACCACGTCGATGTCTCCCTTGTTGTGCTCGTTGGACATCCGGCTCATTTCCCCGATGAGCTCATTCAAATTATCGATGCAGGCGTTCAGGTTGTTCTTGATCTCGTTGAAATCACCGTTGTAGGTGTCGGTGATGCGGGGTGGGATGGCGCCCTTGGAGATCTGGTCCACATACCCGGCGGCGACGTTCAACGGATTAATGACGGCGTCCAGCACGTCGTTAATGCCTTGTACCATTTCCCGATAGACGCCATCGAACTGGTCAACGTGGCCGCGCTCGCTGAGATGGCCATCTCGCGCCGCTTCCACCAGGCGGGCGATCTCTTGCGAGACGCGCTCCAGTCCAGCATCTGGCGCGCTCTGTGCGCGGTCGAAGCGCTCGCGGCCTGGAATACCTCTGCCGCCGTTGCCCGCACCGGGCTTTCGGCTGGTCTTCAGAACTTGAGTCGGCATGATTCTTTCTCCTTCCAGATTGAATTCGTTCCTTTCCTTGAGGGGGCCTGAAGTCACGAGGCGCCCCGGGTTAGCAGTTGGTTACAAAACGCGGGCGCTATCGTCAGCACCGGCAAAACTTGTCCAAATACGTTCATATCAAATCCCTCAATGCACGGCCGCCCCCGGTGCGTGAAGCCGGGGAAGCCCAGCGTTCACGCCGTCCCCCATCGACTGGGTGCGAATGGCATCTTGGACCAGCCGGTTGGGGTCCAGAATCAGCGCCACGGTTCCGTTGCCCAAAATCGTGGCGCCGGAGATTACCTGGACATGCCGAAAGAAGTGGCCTAAGTTTTTGATCACGGTCTGGTGATCGCCCAAAACCTGGTCGACAACAAAGCCAAAGCGTCCCTCTTCGGTCTCGGCCAGCATGATCTGCTCGCGCTCCGGCCGATCCGAGCGGAGGTTAAAGTACTCGCGCAGGCGGATGTAGGGAATGATCTCGCCGCGAACATTGGCCACATGCTTGCCGTGGGCGCGCTCGACGTCCTGGCGGGTCAACTCGATGCATTCCAGGGTGGTGGCCAGCGGGAGGACGAAATAGGAGTTCTCGATCCGCACCAACAACCCGTCGATAATGGCCATGGTGAGGGGGAGGCGCAGGCTGACGTTCGTTCCCGCGCCGGGTTTGCTGCTGATGTCAATGATCCCACGCAGAGCCTCGACACTGCGGCGAACCACATCCATTCCCACTCCCCTTCCCGACACGTCGGTGACCTGCCGCGCGGTGGAGAAGCCGGGCGCCATGATTAGGGAAAAGA
>Ga0335077_10007857_pt1 | contig 13219 bp, 12 predicted proteins | sample Lox_Sample_31_FD_207151 | JGI IMG/M metagenome (GOLD analysis project Ga0335077, IMG submission 207151) | Soil microbial communities from Loxahatchee National Wildlife Refuge, Florida, United States - Lox_Sample_3.1 | ecosystem: Environmental > Terrestrial > Soil > Wetlands | place: USA... | reverse complement strand
GTCTTGCATGGGGAAATAGCCGTATAAACGCCAGTATAGAGACGACGGATTGAATGGTCCTGGGCCCAGGTCGTCCGGGGCCCAGGACGCCGACTGCCCTAGACCTTGCGGACGTTCGAGGCCTGGAGACCCTTGGGACCTGTCGTGACCTCGAACTCGACTTTCTCGCCCTCTGCCAGACTCTTGAACCCCTGAGCCTGGATGGCGCTGAAGTGCACGAACACGTCGTCGCCGTTCTGCTGGGAGATGAAGCCGTACCCTTTTGCCTCGTTGAACCACTTCACGTGACCTTCAGCCATCTGTCTACTGCCTTTCTTCTCGAGGCCTAGGCCTCGGTAATCCCCGCCACCATGGCGGGTGTCCTCCGGAATTGGAGGACAAACAAAAAGCGCCGCGAGACGTGGGGTCCTCGCGGCGTTGAATCCTGCGGTCTGAATCCGTCAACCGGTGAACCAATAGCAGACTACCTTCCTGAGAGGTTCGATGTCAAGCAACATCGAGTTCTTGCCAGTCGAACGTAGTCACGCGGACTTGCCGGAGGTCGTCGGAGCTTTGCGAATGGGTCGCCCCGGAGGAGCTACGGGAAGACGGGAACGAGGAAGGGTTGAACGCTCTAACTTACGGAAATGGTGTTCTTTTCAGGCGGTGGCGCAGCGTATGCCGAGTGTTGTCCATGTTGGTGAAAAGCCAGGGGTTTCGCCTTGTCTCACCGAGCCCACAATGCTACACTCACCGCCAGCGTTCCGTGCCTCGGATATGAACCTCTGGCACAAGGCGGTCTCATTATGTTGATCAGCCTTCTTGGCGGGCTCTTCTCGAACGATCTCGCGATCGACCTGGGCACAGCCAACACCCTCGTCTACGTGCGGGGCGAGGGCATCGTGATGAACGAGCCGTCCATCGTGGCCATTCACCTGGCCGACCATTCGGTCCTCGCCGTGGGCCACGACGCGAAAGCCATGCTCGGACGAACCCCTGGCAACATCACAGCGATCCGGCCGCTCAAGGACGGCGTGATCGCCGACTTCGATGTCACCGAGAAGATGCTGCACTACTTCATCAACAAGGTGCACCGGCGCCGGACTCTTGTTCACCCGCGCATCGTGATCGGCGTACCGTCCGGCATCACGCAAGTCGAAAAGCGGGCCGTGCGCGACTCGGCAATGCAGGCCGGCGCGCGGGAGGTGTACCTGATCGAGGAGCCGATGGCGGCGGCCATCGGCGCAGGGTTGCCGATCGAGGAGCCCGGCGGCAACATGATCGTGGATGTCGGGGGCGGCACCACCGAGGTCGCGGTCGTGTCGCTCTCGGGGATCGTGTATTCGAAGTCGGTGCGGATCGCCGGGGACGAGATGGACGAGGCGATCGTGCAGTACATCCGTAAGCACTACAACCTCCTGGTGGGGGAGCGCCGCGCAGAGGAGATCAAGATCAAACTCGGGTCGGCCTATCCCACTGGCGGAGAGCGTCTCACGATGGAGGTGAAGGGGCGCGATCTGATCGACGGCATCCCCAAGACCATCGTCGTTACCGATGAGGAGATTCGCGAGGCGCTTCGCGAGCCGGTCATTGCCATCGTCGACACGGTGCGCACGTGTCTGGAGCGGACGCCGCCGGAGTTGGCGGCGGACATCGTGGACAAGGGCATCGTGCTCACCGGGGGCGGCGGCTTGCTGCGAGGACTGGATCACCTCCTGCGACAGGAGACCGATCTCCCCATCACGGTTGCCGATGACCCGCTCTCGTGCGTGGCCCTGGGGACCGGAAAGGTGCTCGACCAGTTGAACCTCCTCAGGAAGGTGGCGTTGCCGGCCTGATCGGTCGTCGCGGGCCGCGTCGACCGCGGGCGCCATCTCCGAGGAGGGTGTCGGGCGATCACGCATGTCGGGTATCGACGTCTCGACCTGCTTCAAATGCTGGCATTGCCGGCGCAACCTTTCATAGGAGAGCCTGCCGGGAGGGAGTCGTCGAGGCTCCTTCCCGCACTCATAGGACGTTGGTGTCGTGAAACTTCGGCGGTACGGGCTTCTCCTCGCGGTCGCCCTCGTGTGCCTGCTGCTTCTGACCGTGCAAACCCGGGGGTTGGGTCCCGGGACAGCGACCGACGCCGTGGCGTTCGTCGTCACCCCCTTGCAGAGTGTCCTGGTGAAGATTCATCGCGGCGCACTGGGGCTCTGGACCACCTACGTTGACTGGAAGTCGGTGTGGAGTGAGAACACCGTGCTCCGACTCGAAGCCGAACATCTTCGATTCCGGGCTCTGCAGGTGGAGGACATCCGCCAGGAGAACGCCCGACTGCGCCGGCTGCTCACCTTGCGTGAGCGGCTGCCTCTTTCGGCCTTGGCCGGAGAGGTCGTCGGACGTGAGGAGGACGGGTGGGTGCGCGCCCTCACGGTGAATCGGGGCCAAGGAAGTGGCGTCACGCGACAGATCCCGGTGATCGCTCCCGAGGGCCTGGTCGGGCGCGTTCTGCAGGTGCGAGTTGGAGCTTCCGTGATTCAACTCCTGAACGATCCCGCCTCGACGGTGGGCGGGCTCGTCCAGCGCACCCGCACGCCCGGGCTGGTCGAGGGCCACACCGAGGGGACGGTCCGGTTGAAGTTCATGGCGCGCGGGGCCCAGGTCGAGGTGGGGGATCTCGTCGTCACTTCAGGAGTGGGCAATCTGTTTCCGAAAGGGTTGCCGATCGGCCGGGTGGTCGCGATCCAGGACAAGGGGTCGGCCCTGTTCCACTTCGCCGTGCTGGCTCCAGCCGTGGACTTCGCGCGCATCGAGGAAGTCTTGCTCCTCACCGGCCAGACGCAGCAGGACCTGGCCGGCCTCTTCCGCCGGGAAGGCTAGCGAGATGACACGGGTGGAGTTGCTGGAGTCGAGCGGCCGCCCCAGAGGGGCTCGCTAGTCATCATGCGGGCTCTGTTCCTGCTCATGGCGTTTGGTGGGAGCCTCGCCCAATGGAGTGTGGTGCCGGTGCTGCGCGTCGGAGGCGTCACGCCGGACCTGCCCTTGGTCGTGACGGTGTTCATCGCGCTCCAGCGGGGCCCGGTCGCCGGTTGCTTGAGCGGCTTCGTCGCTGGCTTCCTGCAAGACATGGCCGGAGGTGGGCTCATCGGTATCCAGGCGCTGACCAAGTCGTTGGCCGGGTTTGGCATGGGACTGCTCGTGGGGAGGTTCTGGGTGTCGAGCCCGCTCGTTCAAGTGCCCGGTCTCGTGCTCTTGACGGTCGCCGAAGGGATGGCTCGCTATTTTCTCCTTCAGGTCTTTCATTTTCCCGCCTCCCTCGGTGAGCTCATGGCGAACGTCATCCTGCCGCAGGCCCTCTACAACGGCTTCCTCGGGTCTGTCTGCGCGCTCGGCATGACCGTCCTCGCGGCCGCCAGGAAGCGCCCGTGGGACTGACCCTGTTCCGGCATCGGGGCCTCGGCTCGGTGGCGCCGGGGTCGACGCAGGGTGCGCCTTGGGGTGATTTCGACAGAAGTTTGGACTGACGATGAGATCTCCTCTGCAGCTCTGGTGGGCGCGGGGTCCGAGGAGCACGCGTCGGGTGCTGCCGTTGGGCATCACCGCGCTCCAGCGCTTTGATCACTCGAGCCGGGCGTTCACGAACAAACTCCCGGCGAGCAAGCGCGGCGCATGGGGCCGGCGGGTGCTGGCACTCGCGTTGATGACGATGGTCGGCTTCGCGGCGCTGGTCGGACAGCTCTGGTATCTACAAGCACTCGAGGGCAGCCGCCTCCAGGAATTGTCGGACAAGAACCGCATCCGGATCCGACCGGTGGCGGCACCTCGCGGCATCCTCTTCGATCGGAACGGTCTTCCCCTGGTCGACAATCGCCCCGCATTCACGCTCTCCCTGATTCCGCGGGAGATGGAGGATCGCGACACGGTGCTCGCCCGGCTGTCGGTGCTCCTCAAGATTCCGTTCGCGGAACTCCGAAGCTCACTGGATCGGGTGCCGTCGGATTCGTTCCAGCCTGTTCGCGTCCGCCGCGGTCTGTCGCTCGCCGAGGTCACGCAGGTGGAGGAACGGAAGCTCGAGTTGCCGGGCGTGATCGTCGAGGTCGAGTCCCAGCGCGTGTACCCGACCAGCACCTTTGCCGCGCATCTGCTCGGCTATGTCCGCGAAGTGAGCGAGGAGCAGATGAAGCCGGGACGGTATCGCCGCGGCGACATGATCGGACAATCCGGTCTCGAGCGCGTGTTCGACGAGTACCTGCGCGGCAGGGATGGCGCCACGCGCATCGAGGTCGATGCCCTCGGCCGGCCGGTCCGCTCGATGAAGGGCGAGGAGCCCGATCCCGGCGGCCAGGTGATCACCAGCGTCGACCGGCGCATCCAGGAGGCGGCCGAGCGCGCCATGGGGGGACACGCCGGCGCGGTCGTGGTGATGGACCCCCGAAACGGTGACGTGCTCGCGATGACGTCCAGTCCGTCGTTCGCCCTGGATCGACTGACCGGTAACCTCAACCGTGAAGATTGGCAACGCCTCGTGAGCGATCCGCGGACCCCGCTCATGAACCGCGCGCTCCAGAGCCAGTACGCCCCAGGCTCGGTGTTCAAGGTCGTCGTAGCCGCGGCCGGGCTTCAGGAGAGAACGCTCACGCCGATGGACCACACGTACTGCAATGGCGAGTTCCATCTTGGCGCGTGGACGTTCAAGGACTGGAAGGAGGGTGGGCACGGTCACGTCGACCTGCGCTCGGCGATCGTCCATTCGTGCAACATCTTCTTCTATCAGGCCGGCCTCAAGGTGGGAGCCGAGGCCATCACACGCTACGCTCGCGCGTTCGGTCTGGGCATGCCCCCCGGCACCGAACTGGGGAACGAAAAGGCAGGGCTGATCCCCTCGGTGGGTTGGCGGCGGGGGCGTGGCGGCCACGTATGGCAGGCCGGTGATACCGTCAATATCTCCATCGGGCAGGGGCGCGTGCTCGTCACACCGATGCAGGTGGCGAGGATGATGGGCGCGGTGGCCAACGGGGGCATCCTCTGGCAACCGCGGCTGGTACAGCGTGTGGTGGCGTCGGATGGGACGCTCGTCTACTCGGCTTCGAGCAAGGCGACTGGACATGTCGACCTCTCGCCGGTGGTCTGGGCCTTCTTGAGAAGTGCGCTGGTCGGAGTGGTGAACGATGGCGGCACCGGGAATGCCGCTCGCCTTCCTGGAGTGCTGATCGCGGGCAAGACCGGTACTGCCCAGAGCGTTGCCAACAGCGATTCGGCGCGCGGGCAGGACCACGCCTGGTTTGCCTCGTTCGCCCCCGCCGACGATCCGCAGGTCGTCGTGGTCGTGCTGGTCGAGCGAGGCGGCAAGGGCGGCCAGGTCGCGGCGCCCATCGCCCGCAAGATCTACGAGTCGATCTTCCTGGAAAAAGTGGCCATGGTCGGCTTCGGGGGGGATTCGTGATGCTGCGGGTCGACCGCCGACTGCTGCGGAACGTGGATTGGGCCCTTCTGTCGACCGCGCTGTTTGTCATCGCGTTGAGCCTCGTCTCGATGTGGAGTCTAGCCCTGGGACGGGTTGGCACGCCGCTCCTCTCACGGCAACTGTCCTGGGTAGCCATCGGGCTCGTGGCCATGCTCGCGGTCGCCAGCCTGGACTATCGGACCCTGGTGCGCTTCGCCCCTGCGTTCTACGTGACGGGACTGGTCTTGCTCATGAGTGTCTTCGTGCTCGGCCGCACCGTGTCGGGGGCGCGCCGGTGGATCCACGTGGGTTCGATCACCATCCAGCCCTCGGAGCTCTTCAAGCTGATCGTCGTCGTGGCGCTCGCATGGGCGCTCACGTGGCGCCTCGAGCAGGCGCCGTCCGGGGGAACGGTCCTCCTGTCGCTCGCTCTGGTGGGCGTGCCGTTCGTGCTGGTGGTGCGCCAGCCGGACCTGGGAACGGCGCTCGTCCTCATCCCGGTCGTGATCGCCGTGCTGATCGGCGTCGGTGTGCGACTCCGGTCACTCGGCGCCCTCGCCTTAGCCGGACTGGCGACGCTGCCGCTCGCGTGGCGCGCGCTCAAGCCGTACCAGCAGGACCGGTTGCTGGTGTATCTCGATCCGTTTCGAGATCCGCTCGGGACAGCCTACAATGTCATCCAGGCGAAAATCGCCATAGGTTCTGGACAGCTCTTGGGCAAGGGGGTCAGCGGCGCCACACAGAGCCGGCTCGCCTTCCTTCCGGAGCGTCACACTGATTTCATTTTTGCCGTGTTCGCCGAGATGTGGGGCTTCGTCGGTTGCATCGTGCTGATCGTGGCGTACGTGCTCCTGGTGCTTCGGGGGTTCGAGATCGCCGCCAGCACGCGGGATCCCCAGGGGCGTGTACTCGCCCTCGGGGTGACCGCGGTCTTCGCCGCCCAAATCCTGATCAATCTGGGAATGGTGACGGGGCTGCTGCCCGTCGTGGGGATCCCTCTGCCGCTGATGAGCTACGGGGGGTCGTCCATGGTGGCGTCACTGATGGGGCTGGGACTCCTGCTCTCGATCCGAATGCGGCAGTTCCGTTAACGCGGGACTAGCCGGCCGGGCCGCACCGGTCATGGATCGAGGATTCACGTGGGAAAGAGGATCGTCGTCAATGCTAGTGTGATCGAAACCCGCGTCGCCGTCCTGGACGCGAATCTTCTCACCGAACTCTACGTGGAGCGCGAGGGGCGGCGCTCCATCGTCGGCAACATCTACAAAGGCGTCGTCACGAACGTCCTCCCGGGCATGCAAGCCGCCTTCGTGAACATCGGCTTGCCAAAGGACGCCTTCCTCTTCGGCGGCGACTACACGGCCAATCTCGGCGACGACGAGCGTGACCTCGGGCACGATGCAGATGAGGACCCGGCCGACGTGGAGGTGACCGAGGACGAGGCGGAGCCACGCCCGGCGGCAGCGTCGCTGCCCATCGAGGAGATGCTGCACAAGGGCCAGGAGATCCTGGTCCAGGTCTCGAAGGAGTCGCTCGGGACCAAGGGCGCCCGCGTCACGTCCTTCGTCTCGATGCCAGGCCGTTCCATCGTCTACATGCCTCAGGCGCGTCACGTGGGCGTGTCGCGCCGCATCCACGACGAGGCGGAGCGGGAGCGGCTGCGTGCCATTGTGAAGGCTCTGCCTCCGCCGGCCGGTGGGTTCATCGTGAGGACGGTGGCCGAGGGGAAGGGCGAGGAGGATCTGGCTGCCGATATCTCCTTCCTGGGCCGACTGTGGATCCAGATTCAGGAGCGCTTCGAGGCGGCGCGGGCCCCCTCGCTGCTGCACGAGGAGATGGACCTGACGTTCCGCGTGGTCCGGGATCTCTTCTCGCCAGAGGTCGATGAATTCCTTGTCGACAACCAGGACACCTACGAAAAATGCGTGCGGTTCGCATCGTCTCTGGTCCCACAGCTGGCCTCCCGCGTGAAACGGTGGGACAAGGACGGGCCCATCTTCGAGGCGACCGGGATCGAGAAGGAGATCGACAAGGCACTCCGCCGACGGGTCTGGCTCAAGTCGGGCGGCTACATCGTCATCGACCATACCGAGGCTCTCATCGCCATCGACGTCAATAGCGGGAAGTACGTCGGCAAGCGGGACTTCGAGGAGACCGTGCTCAAGATCAACCTCGAGGCGGTCACCGAGGTCGTCCGCCAAATCCGGTTGCGCGATCTCGGCGGGATCATCATCATCGACTTCATCGACATGGAGCGGCCGGATCACCGCGAGCAGGTCTTCGAGGCCTTGAGGCGGGTGCTCGCCGAAGACAAGGCCCGGACCCGCGTCCTCGCGATCTCCGAGCTCGGTCTGGTCGAGATGACCAGGAAGAGGGTGCGCCAGAGCTTGCACTCGCTCTTCTGCGTCGCTTGCCCGACGTGCAAGGGCAGCGGCGTCGTGAAGTCCGATGCGACGCTCGCTGCCGAGATCTTCCGCAAGGTGCAGGCGGTCCTGCATGAAGGCGTCGGGCAGGAGGCCCTGGTACGCACCCATCCGGACACGGCGGACTACCTCGAAACGCAGCGGAGCGACGCCCTCGAGCGCCTTCGCGCCACGATTGGAGGAAAGGTCACGATCCAGGCGATGCCGTCCTACCATCGGGAGCAGTACGACGTGACCCTGAAGTGACGCGCCGGAGCGTTCGGGCCGAGGCCGATGTCGTTCACGACGGGCGCTTTCCGCGGCCTTCGCATCGTCTGGCGTCGGGCCGTGCGATCGAAAAGGCACCCGGCGTCGGGCACTCCTCGCGGCCGGAGTTATGAAGCGGTCGCCCCGTCCGAGCCGTGCCGCCATCATCAGCCAGCTCAAGCTGGCCGCGAGAAAGGGCGACCGGGTCGCGCTCACGCTGGCGACGGATCAAATGAAGACCTGGGCGTACTCGCCCAGATACTGGCAGAAGTATCTACAGCTGCTGACCCATCCACTGGCCCGGTTGGTGGACCTCACCGTGATCAAGCAGGGCGAGAAGATCGCGCACCAGAAGGGCTGGAAGCTATCCCGCCGACCGTCGAAGCCGTGCGCCAATAGTGGGCGGCCTGCGGCGCGCCCGCCGCGGATGCGCAACACGGGATCCCCCATCCAGCCATCGCTCTTCCCCGACCTGACCCCCTGAACACGGCCCGGCCGGCGTCGTGGATTCGCGGAATGACTTACAGTCGCCCGAACGACCGATGTGATAGAGTACCCCTGTAGGGTATAAGCCATGACCTGTCGCGCTCGACTCGGACTTCTGTGGGCGCTGTTGGGCGCAGCCGTCCTCGCGGCCGCCGTGGTCCCGCCCGTTCCCCAGGATCTCCGCTATCACCGGATGGCTGACGACCGCACCCTGTGGGGCATTCCCAACGCGTTGAATGTCCTTTCCAGCGCCCCGTTCATCCTGGTGGGCGCGCTCGGACTATGGAGCCTGCGTCCACGCCGGCCGCACGGTCGACCGCAGTTCGTGGAGGCGTGCGAGCGGTGGCCCTATGGCGTGTTCTTCGCCGGGCTGGGTCTGACGGGTGTAGGGTCCACGTACTATCACCTGGCCCCCAGCAACGAGCGCCTGGTCTGGGACCGTCTGCCGCTGGCGGTCACGCTCATGGGATTGTTCGCGGCCGCCATCGCGGAGCGCGTGGGCGTGAAGGCTGGACTGTTCCTGCTGGGGCCGCTGGTCGCGATCGGGATCGCGAGTGTGCTCCTGTGGGCCGCGGGGGAACAGCGAGGGCACGGCGACCTGCGACTCTACGCGCTCGTCCAGTTCTACCCGCTCCTGGCGATCCCACTCCTGGCACTGCTCTTCCCCTCCCGGTACACGCGAAGCTGGGATCTTCTCACCGTCGTGGCGCTCTACGGGCTCGCCAAGCTGTTCGAGTTGCTGGACGCGCCCATCCTTTCGCTTGGCGGCGTTGTGAGCGGGCACACGCTCAAGCATCTGACCGCCGCCCTGTCCGGATACTGGGTCTGGAGGATGCTGGTCAAACGGCAGCCGATATGAGACGTCATCATTTCCTTGCGAGGCCACAGGCGCCATGATGGATGCGGACACGAAGGGCAAGGCACTGGGTCGGCTCCGGCGCATCGAGGGGCAGGTCCAAGGCATCGAGCGCATGGTGGAGGACGACAAGTACTGCGTCGACATCCTCCTCCAGCTGGCGGCGGTGCAGGGGGCTGTCGAGCAGGTACGAAAGCTGGTGCTGGGCCAGCACATCGAGAGCTGCGTGTCGGAAGCGATCCGCTCCGGCACGACGCGAGAACGTCAGAAAAAGGTGGGAGAGCTGCTGGGGGTCTTCGCGCGCTTTTCCTGACCGGGTCGCGAGCAGGGCCAGCGTCGCCTTCCGGGGCTTGGCGCCGCTCGTCGGCGCGAGCCATCGGATGTAGCGCGAGTCGAGCGAGGCGCGGAGGGGACGGGGGACCTCAGGTAGGAAGGGTGATCATGTCGAAGCAAGGATCGGCGACACGACTCGATTTTCCCGTCAAGGGGATGCACTGCGCTGGCTGTGTCGGCAAGGTGGAGCGCGCGCTCCGGGCCATCCCCGGCATCGAGCGGGCCGTGGTGAATCTGGCGACCGAGCGGGCCACCGTGGAATTGGCGGGCGACGGACCCGTCCTGGCCGATCTGCGTCGAGTCGTGACTGCGGCCGGATACACCGTTCCCCAGGTTGTCGCGGAGGGGCCTGAGGGGGAGGACCGTGAACAGGCTCTGCGCCGCCAGGAGAACCGCCTCCTCTCGCTGAAGGTTCTGGTGGGAGCCGTTCTCTCGATACCGGTCCTGGTCGGCAGCATGCCCGAGATCTTCCCATGGGCTCCCACCTGGCTGCGCAGTCCGTGGCTCCTCCTGGCCCTGACGACGCCGGTGCAGTTCTGGGTCGGTTGGCAGTTCCACCGTGGATTCGTGAAGGAGCTGCTGCACGGCGCCCTGAGCATGAACGCGCTCGTCTCCATTGGTACCAGCGCCGCGTACTTTTTCAGCGTGGCGGTCACCCTCTGGCCGCATCGCTTCATGGCGGCGCGAGCGATGCCGTACTACGAGACGTCCGCGCTCCTCATGACGTTCCTGGTCCTTGGCCGCTGGCTCGAGGCGCGCGCGCGGGGAGGAACGTCCGAAGCCATCAGGCAATTGCTGGCGCTTCGGCCTCGGACCGCGCGCGTTCTCCGGGGCCGACACGAGGAGGATGTCCCGATCGCCGACGTCGCCGTTGGCGATTTGCTGCGGGTGAGACCCGGCGAGCGAGTCGCGGTGGACGGCGAGATCGTCGAAGGATCGTCGACGCTCGACGAGTCCATGCTCACGGGCGAGAGTCTGCCGGTCGAGAAGGGACCCGGGGCTGCGGTGGTCGGTGGATCCATCAATCGGACGGGGAGCTTCACCTTCCGGGCCACCCGTGTGGGCAGGGACACGGTGCTGGCCCGCATCATCGGGCTGGTCGAGGAAGCCCAGGGCTCGAAGGCCCCAATCCAACGCCTGGCCGATCGCGTCGCGTCGGTGTTCGTCCCGGTCATCCTCACTATCGCCGCGGCCACGTTCGGCATCTGGTGGATCTGGGGACCGGCACCGGCCTTCTTCTCGGCGCTGACGAATGCTGTGGGGGTTCTGGTGATTGCCTGTCCCTGTGCCATGGGGCTGGCGACCCCGACCGCGATCATGGTTGGCACCGGCAAGGGGGCGCAGCTCGGCGTCCTCATCAGAAGCGCCGAAGCACTGGAACGGCTCCATCGCGTGAGGATGGTCGTCTTCGACAAAACCGGCACACTAACCGTCGGCAAGCCGGTCGTGACGGAGGTCGTACCCGCGCCGGGGGTGACCACCGACGAGCTGCTCGCGCTTGCGGCGGCGGCCGAGCAAGGCTCCGAGCATCCACTCGGGGAGGCGATCGTCGATCTCGCCAAGGCGCGTGGGCCGGCCTTGCCGCCGATCGTCTCGTTCCAGGCGATCCCGGGGCAGGGGGTCGAGGCGATCGCCGTCGACGGGCAGATCGTGCTCGGCAATGCCCGCATGCTGGCCGCACGCGGAATCGACGTCTCGATGCTCGAGGCGGGAGCCCGCGAGCTCGCTCGGGACGGGAAGAGCGTGGTCTACGTCGCCTTTGCCGGCCGCGCGCAGGGCATCATTGCTGTGGCCGATGTGCTCAAATCCGACGCGGTGGATACCGTGCGCGCGCTCGGCGCACTCGGACTGGAGATCGTGATGGTGACCGGAGACGCGCGGATCACGGCCGAGGCGATTGCCCGGAAGGCAGGGATCAGCCGAGTGATCGCCGAGGTGCTGCCCGAGCAGAAGGCTGCCGAGATCGAACGGCTTCAGCAGAGCGGGACGCAGGTGGCGATGGTGGGCGACGGGATCAACGACGGGCCCGCGTTAGCCAGGGCGGACGTGGGCATTGCCATGGGTTCGGGGACGGATGTCGCCATCGAGGCGGCCGATGTGACGTTGCTGCGTGGCGATCTGCGCGGGGTCGTGACGGCCATCGAGCTGTCGAAGGCGACGATCCGGGTCATCAAGGAAAACCTCGGCTGGGCCTTCGGCTACAACCTGGTTCTGGTGCCGGCGGCCGCTGGAGCGCTCTATCCGATCTGGGGCATCCAGCTATCGCCGATACTCGCCGGGCTCGCGATGGCCCTCTCGTCCGTCTCCGTGGTGGCCAACAGCCTCCGATTGAAGCGATTCCTCCCGACCGCGCGATGATCACGTCGCCCTTCCTCGTCGGCCGGGATCGCTACGAGCGCGTGCTGGACGGTTGGGTGGACGCCATGCATGAGGACGCGTTCACGCACACGGTCACCATCACCGACGACGATCATTCCATCGAGCTGCGCGTCGTCTGCACCCCGCCCCCGGGGTACGAGGTGCGGGAAGCGCGAGCGTCTATCATGGCCGGCCCCGCCGATCCGGGGATCGCGGACCGGCTCAGCCGGCTACGCGGGCAGCGCATGGTGGCCGGCTTCACTCGAAGGCTGGCGGATCTGTGCGGCCCCGGGACCGGCAGCGCGCTCTTCGTGGACGCGGGCATCGAGGTCGCTCGGTTGGCCCGGCAAGTCGCCAGGCTGCCGTCGGACGCCATGGCGGAGTGGGAGCCAGGCCACGCGCTCAAAAGCTGGCACCTCGATACCACCGGCTGGACAGACCTCCCAAACTCCTGCTTCACGTACAGCGCGGCTGGCCGCGCGCTCCTGGGGACACGCCCGGTGTTCACGCCGATGGTGGCGGAGCTCTATCAGGCTCCCGTCGGAAGCCAGAGGATCTTTGTCAGAAAGAGGCATTCACGTCTCGTGCTGACGGCAGGCCGGCTCCATCTGTTTCATTCCATGCACGACAACGTGCACGGCTTCGACGTGCACTACGAGGTGGATCTCGCTGGCGGGAAGATCATGGCCGCTGATTCGATCACGTCACGTCTGCCGTACCAGGGGATCTGCACCGAACCCCAAGCAAGGATCGCCGACATGGTCGGTCAGCCCGCGGACGCTCTGCTTCGCCGGAAGATCCAGACCGTCCTGGGTGGGGAGGGCGGGTGCGCCCAACTCTACGACGTGACGGCCGACCTCCTCAAGCTGCTCGAGTTCGCCTGAAGCCTGAAGCCCTGAAGCCCTGAAGCCTGAAGCCCTGAAGCCCTGAAGCCTGAAGCCCTGAAGCCTGAAGCCCTGAAGCCTGAAGCCCTGAAGCCTGAAGCCCTGAAGCCTGAAGCCTGGAGCATCGAGCCTGGGAATCGGCACTCGACTAGTCGCCACACGTCTTTTTTATCCGGCGCTTGACAGCTGAAAGGGCGAATTGCGATACTCTGTACCGACTAGTCGGTAC
>Ga0335077_10007855_pt1 | contig 13220 bp, 7 predicted proteins | sample Lox_Sample_31_FD_207151 | JGI IMG/M metagenome (GOLD analysis project Ga0335077, IMG submission 207151) | Soil microbial communities from Loxahatchee National Wildlife Refuge, Florida, United States - Lox_Sample_3.1 | ecosystem: Environmental > Terrestrial > Soil > Wetlands | place: USA: Florida... | reverse complement strand
GGGCCCCTCCAGGATCCGGTAGGGCATCACCGCCTGGGCCTTCTTCACCTCGTCCGAGAAGTAGAAGCGGCCGATGAGGCGCTTCGCCGAGTAGATGGTGTTCTCGGCGTTGGTGATGATGTTCTTTTTCGCGTCGTTCCCCACGAGGACGGTGCCATCGTCGAGGAACGACACGACCGAGGCGTGGGTCCGCTCTCCCCACTCGTTGGGGAGGACCGCCGGGGAGGCCCCGTCCTCCTGCACCACCGCCACGCAGCTATAGCTCGTCCCGAGATCGATGCCGACCGCGATGTCGTCGCTCATGGCAAGGAGGACCAGCGGTTACGCTGGGTTAGGCCATCCTAGCGGCGGTTTTGGAGGCCTGTCAAACGCGCGTCGGTTTAGTTTCGTCCGCGCCCAGGAAGGATCGGTGCAAAGCCCCGGGATGTCCATGTCGGTCCCGCCCGTTATTACTCTAGGGTGGGTGGGCGAATAGATCCGGCGCCCGCCCCGTCGTGCTGAGGGGAGATGGGACGACATGGGCGCGCTGGCGGCGATCCTCCAGACGGACGCAAATCTCATGCGGTGCCAGGTGGCGCGGCTCGGGGCGTACATCTGGTTGCAGGACGGTGACACACCGCCCGACGGGTACGGGTTCGGACACTACCAGGCGGGGAACGTCCTCCTCGGCAAACGGCCCAGCGGGGCGGCCGCCCCGCTCTCCCTCCCCGAGCTCGTGGGGAAGATCGATTCCGAGGCCCTCATCGCCCACGCCCGCCGGGCCACCGTCGGCAAGGCCAAGGACGAGAACACCCATCCGTTCCGGTTCCGACGCTGGCTTTTCGCCCACGACGGAACGGTGGAGGGGTTCGACCGCGTCCGCCCAAGGCTCGTCGAGGCCCTCCCCGACTTCCTGCGCCGCAACATCATGGGCGACACCGACTCCGAGCACGCGTTCATGTTGTTCTTGAGCCAGCTCAAGGACCAGGGCGCACTCGACGACCTCGACGCCGACGCACGGGCCGTCGGGCGCTCGCTCGCCCGGACCGTCCGGCAGCTGGAGGCCTGGAGCCGGGAGGTCTCCGAGCAGCGCCCATCCCGCCTCAACTTCGTCGTGACGAACGGCAGGGTGATGGCCGCAACTCGCCGGGGCGGCCCGCTCTTCTACGCGCTCCTCGAGGGCATCGTCCCCTGCGCCGCGGACGGGATCACGCTCGAGACCCCCGAGAGCGACCCGCGCGTGCGCCCGCACCGGCGGGTGAAGGCGGTGTGCTTCGCCTCCCGGCTGCGCATGCCGAACGGGTTCATCGAGGTCCCCGAAGGGAGTGTCGTCTCGGTGAGCCGCTCGCTGCAGGTGACCGTGGCGGCCCTCAGCGGGTAAAGCCCGCCGTCCGCTACTAGAGCCCCCAGGGCCTCGGGACGAAGAGCTCCTCCCAGGTCGCGATCGCGAAGCGGTCGGTCATCCCCGAGAGCCAGTCGGAGACCGCCCGCTCCAGGGTCTCCCCCTCGCGCGGGGCGACGCCCTGGCGATCCGCGAGCCGCTTTCGGTCCTCTAGGCACCACTGCCACAGATCGCGCAGGATCCGCTGGGCCTTCGAGAACTCGTCCCGGACCACCGGATTCTCGTAGACCCGGGCATAGAGGAAGTCGCGCAGGGACAGGAGCGCCTCGTGCACCTCGGGGGACATCTCCACATGCGCCCCCCCGTCCAGGTCGGTGTGGAAGATGACGTCGTGGACCAGGGTCCGAAACCGCTCCGACCGGTTCCCGCCCAGGGTCCGGCGGATCTCGGCGGGGAGAAGGTCCTCGGTGAAGAGCCCGGCCCTGAGCGCGTCGTCGAGGTCGTGGTTCACGTAGGCCACGATGTCGGCGATGCGAACGATCTCCGCCTCCAGGGTGAGCGCCTTCTCGCCGGAGCCGCGGAGGAGCACGTTCCCCTTCCCCTTGGAGTGGCGGAGGATCCCGTCCCGCACCTCCGCCGTGAGGTTCAGCCCGCGCCCCTCGTTCTCGAGGACGTCCGCGACCCGCAGCGACTGGGCCACGTGGTGGAATCCGCCGGGCACCACCGAGTCGAGCAACCGTTCCCCGGCGTGCCCGAAGGGAGTGTGGCCGAGGTCGTGGCCCATCACCATCGCCTCGACCAGCATCTCGTTGAGCCGTAGCGCCCGGGCGATGGAGCGCCCCACCTGCGCCACCTCCAGGGTGTGGGTGAGCCTTGTCCGGTAGTGGTCACCCCGGGGCGCGAGGAAGACCTGGGTCTTCCCCGCGAGCCTTCGAAACGCCTTGGAGTGGAGGATCCGGTCGCGGTCGCGCTGGAACGAGGGCCGTTCCGGGTCCGGCTCCTCGGAGCGGGCGCGGCCGCGGCTTTGAGACGATCGCGCCGCCCGGGGGTGGAGGGTGCGCTCCTCCAGGTCCTCGAGCATCTGCCGGATGGAAAGGGCCACGCCCTCCTTCATAGCCGCCCCTCCCGGGCGATGCAGGCGGGCGCGCTCATCCGCCGTAGAAGCTCGCCTCGAGCGCCTGGAGGAAGAGGTTCGAGAGGGCGTGGGCCAAGACCGGGGCGGCGACGCCCCCCGTGCGCTCGCGGAGCCACCCGAACCAGAGCCCGGGGAGAAAGGTGGCGAGCCGAAGGGGGTCGAGGAGCACGAGATGCCCGGCGGCGAAGAGCAGCTGGGTCGCGAAGAAGCCCGCCCCGAGGTGTGCCCCGAGCACCCGGACCCCGCGGCCCGGCGCGCCCCGGGCCCACGAGGTCTGCATCCACCCGCGGTAGAAGAGCTCCTCGGGCAGGGCCACCACCAGGATCTGCAGGAGAGCGCGCAGGAGAAGGTCCGGGGGGAGCCTTAGCGCGGCGTGGGCGGGCCGAAGGTCGGGCAGGGCCGCGCCCAGGACCGGAGGGGAGAAACGAGGGAGGAGAAGCGCGTACCCGGCGAAGAGGAGCCCGAACAAGGGGAGCACCAGGGCAGAGGAGCCGAGGCCCCGCAGGGCGCCGCGCCCGAAGGCCCGATAGGTGGCAGGGTCCCGGAGCGAGCCCCCCGGCACGCCGTAGTGAGCCCAGGAGCCGCCGCCCCTTCGGACCCGGGCGTCCGCGAGGGCGATGAAGAGGAGGGCCGCCACGCCGGCGAGGTTTTTGGCGAGGATCCCCGTGGGATCGAAAAGCGAGAGGGCGCGGGCGATGGCGAGCCCCCCGATCGCCTTCGCCCAGGTCAAGGCGAGGGTGCGCGGTGGATCCGGTGCGGGGAGAAGAGGCGCGTCGCCGTTCGTCGTCGCCACGCGCGGAGGACATGACACGGAGAGGTGGGCGCGTCAACGCCCCACCGCTCCGATGTGCGGCGATCTCCGACCCGGCGAGAATCGACCGCCCTTCACTCGGAGCACCTTTGGTCGAGTGGTATCCTCGGAGCGTCAGGAGTGCACTCATGACCTCTTCCCGTCCGAGCGTCCGGCGCCGGGTCCTGGCCGGCGCGATCCCCCTCGTCCTCGCCGCCGGCGTCCTGCCGCTCATGGCGCCCACCTGCGGGAACATGGCCCCCGGGACCAAGACCTTCGCGCGCTCCTCGCTCATCATTCCCATGGACGTCTGCTACCAGTCCACGAACGACGACCTGAGCGGCACGGGCTATGCCCCCGCCGGCTGCCCGCAGGCCAAGGCCCAGGGGGACGTGATCCGCGCCTACGGCCTCGTCTACCAGCTCATCCGCAACAACATCACCGTCTACTGGGTCATCAGCCCCACCAAGGCCACCACCACCGACATCGACATGTCGATCCAGTACAACGGCGGCCCGCCCGCGCTCCTCTACGACTGGAACGCCGGAGCGGCCTCCACCACCGCCCCGACCTCCGCGATCAAGATCGACTACCGGGGCGGGCCCTTCGTGGTCGACGGCTCGGACTTCGCCCGAGCGGTGGCGGTGCTCACCGCCTACAAGACCACCTTCTCGGCCGTGAACGTGCACGTCTCGAACGTCGCCTTCCAGGGTTACGTCTCGAAGACCATGGCGGGCGGGTGGAACGCGGGCGGGACCGTGCCGCCCAAGCTCGCCCTCCTCGACATCGGCAGCAGCGGCGCGGGCAACAAGAACGCCGAGCCGGTCATTCAGGGATACCTCACCCGGGCCGGCCTCGACACCGCCGGGGCGGCGGGAACGGCCACCGGGACGCACGGCCAGATCTACGACCGCCTGGTCATGCCCGACTTCCTCCCCGGAACGCCCGGGAACTGGACCACCTCCAACCTGGGCGCGAACGGCTACCAGATCCTCTGGGTCCCCCACTGGGCCGCCCCCAGCTCCTGCAGCGACTGCACCGGCTTCAGCTCCACCACCTGCCCCTGCCAGAACCAGTACGGGGCCGCCACCGTCGCCACCGCCCTGCAGACGATCGGCTCGTTCAACAACGCCGGCCATGACGTGTTCGCCGAGTGCGCCGGGCTGGGGAGCTTCGAGGGGGTCTTCGCCAACACCGGCAGCACGACCTACGGCACCACCTACGGACCGGGCGGCACGAACACCCATTTCCAGACCGCCCCCCCCACCGGCTTCTGGATCAACGCCTGGCCGGGCGGCAATCCCGGCCACGATCAAGCCATCATCCTCGGAGGCTACTCCTCGCCGCTCATGCAGATCGGCGACTTCCCGTTCGCGGTCGCGAGCGGCGCCATCGAGGACTACGAGCCCTCGGCTTACCAGGCCGGCATCGTCCGGTTCATCTCCGACAAGACCTACCCGGCCTACGACGTCTTCTCGATGATCCCCGCCGCCGGCACCCACGGCACCATCGTCTACCTCGCCGGGCACAGCTACTCCGGTACCGACGGGAGCTTCGAGGTGGCCGGGACCCGGCTCGTCTTGAACACCCTCTTCAACCTGGGCGCGAGCTGCGTCGCGACCGGCGCCCCCTGCGACACCGGCCTCTTGGGGGTGTGCGCCCAGGGGGTCATGAGCTGCGACGCGAGCGGCCAGCCCTACTGCAAGCAGGTCGTCTTCCCCACGCCGGAGATCTGCGACGGCAAGGACAACGACTGCAACGGCCTCGTCGACGACGGGCTCGACCAGCAGTGCTACGACGGGCCTTCGGGCACGAGGAACGTCGGGGTCTGCAAGGCCGGGGTGAGCTCCTGCGTCCAGTTCTCCAACGGCAGCTACGGGATGAGCGCCTGCCAGGGCGAGGTCCTCCCCTCCACCGAGGTCTGCAACGGCCTCGACGACGCCTGCACCGGCCACCCGGACCAGGTCTACAACTCGACCTCGGGCACCTGGGTCCCCCTCTCCGGACCCTGCTACACCGGTCCCTCCTCGAGCCTCGACCCCGTGTCCGGGCAGCCCCGCGGCATCTGCAAGGCGGGCGTGTCCACCTGCGCGACCGGCACCTGGGGCGCTTGCCAGGTCAGCCCGGCCGCTGCCTGGAAGGACCGTTCGAACCCGCTCTACGCGAGCTGCGAGATCCTCCCGCTGCCGCAGGACTGCACCGATCCCGTGGGCAAGGTCACCGACATGACCTGCAGCGGCGTCATCAACTGCGGGTGCACCGACGGCGCCACCCAGCCCTGCTACGACGGCCCGCCCGGCACCGAGGGCATCGGCATCTGCAAGGGCGGAACCCGCACCTGCGCCGGCGGCACCTGGGGCGAGTGCTCCGGCGAGCAGACCCCGCTTGCGCCCGACTGCACGAGCAGCGCCGACAACAACTGCAACGGCATTCCCGACAACGCGGAGTCGACCTGCCACGTCTGCCCGGCCTCGGGCGACCCCGCCCTCTCCTGCCCCGTCCCCGACAGCTGCCCGGGCACGAACGCCGACGGCACGCCTTGCACCATCGCCTGGATCGCGCCCGCGAGCGGGGACCCGGCCTGCACCTCCTCGGCGAGCTGCACCGGGGGGAAGACCTGCGTGGACGGGTTCTGCCGGACCTCCTGCACCCGGGGAACCGCCGGCTGCGTGCCCGCGGGCCAGTGCCAGAACGGCGTCCGCTCCTGCCAGAACGGCGTCCTGGGAGAGTGCACCGGCTCCATCTTCCCCTCCCCCGAGGTCTGCGACGGGAAGGACAACAACTGCAACGGGCAGATCGACGAGAACCCCGACACGCTCTGCGGGGCGGGACTCACCTGCGTGACCGGCGTGTGCGTGCCCTCCTCCTGCGGGGTCGAGAACATCTGCCCAGCGGGATTCCAGTGCTCCGCCACGACCAGCGGGCAGTGCGTCCGCACGGACTGCCCGCTCAAATCGGGCATCTACTGCCCGCCGGGGGAGATCTGCCAGTTCGGCGTAGAGTGTGCGGACCCGTGCCAGGGGGTGACCTGCGGGGTGGGCGCCGCCTGCTCGACCGGCTTCTGCATGGGCGGCGGCTGCTACGTCTCGGGCTGCCCCACCGGCCAGGTGTGCCAGCAGGGCTCCTGCGTGCCCGACCCCTGCGGCGGCGTTGCCTGCCCGCTCGGGACCTTCTGCCGGGCCGGGGACTGCGTCCAATCCTGCGTCTACGTCACCTGCCCCTCCGGACAGGTCTGCAGCCAGGACGGCTTCTGCGAGACCGATCCCTGCGAGGGGGTCATCTGCAACACCCCGGGGCAGATCTGCAGCGCCGGTGCTTGCGTCGACGATCCCTGCGCGGGGAAGGGATGCGGGGCCCGCCAGGTGTGCCAGGGCGGGATCTGCGAGGACGACCCGTGCAACGTGGTGAATTGCCCGGTGGGAGCCTGCTCCAACGGCCAGTGCTACCCCGTGACCAAGGTCGACACCTCCACCCCCACCACCACCACCTCGGGGGGCGGATGCGGCTCTGGCCCGGCGAGCCCGCTCTCCGCCCTGCTCCTCGTCCTCTTCTTCCCCCTCCTCCGTCGGCGGGCGGCTCGGGAGGCCGCCCGGCCCTTTCGGCCCGGCGGGGGGAAGGATCTGGGGGGAGGGAAGGGCAAGCTAGCGCTCCTCGCCCTCGCCGCCCTCGCCCTCGCCGCCCCGGGCTGCAAGAAGGGCACGACCAACGTCGACCTCTCCAGCTGCACCCAGACCTGCGGCGAGCAGCAGTGCGTCGACCTCAACTACGACGCCGCCCACTGCGGCACCTGCGACACGGTCTGCGACAGCGGCCAGATCTGCCGGGACGGCGTCTGCGGGCCCTCGAGCGCGGTCGCCCCCTTCATCGACTCGGTGTCGCCCTCCCAGGCCAACCACGGTCTCCTCGACCCGGTCACCGTCACCCTCACCGGCGAGCGCTTCGCCTCCGGAGCGACGGTCCGGGCCATCTCCCTCGGCGGCACCGCTACCTACTCCACCACCTTCCTCGACGCTTCCCACCTCACCGCCGACCTCGACCTCACCGACGTTCCCATCACCGAGCTCGACCTACGGGTGGTGAACCCGGACCGGGTCATCTCCAACGCCGTCCCCTTCGACGTCGTCTCGATCGCTCCCGTCCTCACCGGCGTGACCCCGACGAGCGTCCCCACGGGCGCGGTGACCACCCTCGACGTGTCCGGGAGCGGCTTCACCGTGACGAGCCAGTGCCACGTGACCCCCCACGGCGCCTCCCAGCCCGACACCCCCCTGCCCACATCGAGCGACGGGGCCGGGGGACTGAATTGCACCCTCGATGCGACCTCGCTCGCGCTCGGAGGGTACGACCTCACGGTCGTGAACGACGGGACGCTCTATTCGAACGCCGAGGAGTTCCAGGTGGTGGGCTCGGGCACCGCCCCCACCCTCACCGCCCTGAGCCCCTCGGCGGCCCAGGCCGGCGCGGTGGTGAGCGTCACCATCGTGGGAACGGGCTTCGACGTCACCTCCACCGCGTACTTCGGGGGAACGGCGGTGACCACTACCTACCTCGGCCCGACCCAGCTCCTCGCCCAGCTCACGGTGGGGAGCGCGTCGGTCACCGTGACGGTGCACAACGGGAGCGGCCCCCCCTCGAACGGCCTCCCCTTCACGGTCGTCTCTAACCCCCCGTCGGTCGCGAACCTCGTCACCCTCCCCTCGCCGCCGTACCAGGGGCAGACCGTGACGCTCACCTTCTCCGGCTCGAGCTTCCCCGCCGGCACGACCACCATCACGGTGGTGCCTCCGGTGGGCGCATCCTTCAACGCGAACGGAACCGTGAACGCGGGCGGCACCACCGTCACCGGCCAGGTGAGCCTCGCGGGGGAGCCGTCCGGGCTCTACTCGGCCTACGTGACCTTCTCGGACGGCGTCGTCTCCGCGAGCCTCCCCTTCCGCGTCCTCTCGAACGTGGCCGTGCTCTATTCGGCCTCGCCCGGCGGCGGCCAGCAGGGCACGAGCGTTCCTTTGACCTTGACCGTCTCGAACCTGCCCTCGCCACTCCCCGCCACGGTGGGCGTCACCTTCACGGGGCCCGGGCTCTCGACGCCCCTCACCCTCTCCGGGGCGGTCGCGAACTCGACCACCGTCACGGCGACCCTGCCGCTCACCGGCCAGGACACCGGGGTGTTCGCCCTCGCGGTCGTGAACCCGGGCGCCTCCCCCTCGAACCAGGTCTCCTTCACGGTCCTCCCGGGAGCGCCCACCCTCACCGCCGTGACTCCGTCCTGCGTCGTCCAGAGCAACACTCCGGTCTCCATCGTCCTCACCGGCACGAACTTCGCCCTGCCCGACGCCCAGGGGAACGCGGTCTCCCAGGTGATGTACTCGGCCGACGGCGGCGTCACCTTCAACCCGGTCCCGGCGACCATCACCGTGAATAGCTCCACCCAGATGACCGGTGTCTTCGACACCCGCAACGCCCTCGCCGGCACGACCTACAACCTCGCGGTGTGGAACCCGCCCGGACCGATGAAGTCGAACGCCAACCTGACGCTCAAGGTCTCGGGCACCACCTGTCCCTGAGGGAGGCCTTCGGGGGTGCGGCCGCGGGCGAACGGGCGTCCCTCGAGACGGCGGGGCGCTACTCCCCTGCGGTCTTGAGGGCGGCCGTGACGAGCTCCACCGCCTCGGACGGGTCGAGCGGCTTCTTCAGGACCTGGTCGGCGCCGATCCGCCTGTACACCTCGGTCTCGCGCTCGCTGATGCGCGAACTCATGAGCACGAGGTAGGTCTTCTTCCAGTGCGGATGGGCCTTCACGAGCCTGCAGACGTCCGCTCCGTTCAGCTTGGGCATGTAGATGTCGAGGAGGAGGGCGTCCGGGTTCGCGGTGGCGAGCTTGCGGAAGACCTCCTCGCCGTCGGTGGCGCGGGCCACGTCGTAGCCGGCCTCCTCGAACGCCGCGGTCAGGGCGTCGAGCACCGCCTGGGAGTCGTCCACCACGAGGACCGTCTTCCGCGCCATCCGTCCGTTATACTACCAGAAGAGCCATGATCCGGGAGCCGGCGGTGGCAGGGGCGTTCTATCCGGCGGGCGCGCGCGAGCTCGCCTCGGCCGTGGACCTTCTCCTCTCCGCCGGGGCGAGGCCCGCCCGTCCCGCGCTCGGGCTCCTCGTCCCGCACGCTGGGTACGTCTACTCCGGCGCCGTGGCCGGGGCGGTGTATGCAGGCACGTCCATCCCGGACCGGGTGGTCCTCCTCGGTCCGAACCACACCGGTCTCGGGTCCTCGAGGGTGGCGCTCTCGCCTGCCGAGGCCTTTCGGACGCCCCTCGGTGAGGTCCCCCGCGACGAGCCGCTCTTCGCCGCCCTCCTCGACGCGCCCGGGGTCTCTAAGGACGCGGCCGCCCACGCCCGCGAGCACTCCCTCGAGGTGCAGCTCCCCTTCCTCCAGCGGGCCCGGAAGGCCCCCTTCACCCTCACCGCCCTGTGCCTCGCCCATCTCTCCTACCGCGAGTGCGAGGCTCTGGCCCATGCCCTCTCCGCCGCGGTGAAGGAGACACCCGCACTCGTGGTCGCCTCCTCCGACATGAGCCACTACCTGCCCGCCCAGAGGGCCCAGGCCGTCGACCAAAGGGCCCTGGAGCCCCTCCTCGCCCTCGACCCCGCCTTGCTCTACCGGCGGGTGCACGAGGAGGAGATCACGATGTGCGGGGTCATCCCCGCCGTGGTCATGCTGCTCGCCGCCTCCGCCCTCGGGGCCCGGACCGCCGAGCTCGTCCGCTACGCGCACTCCGGGGAGGTGAGCCTGGACGAGGAGCGGGTGGTGGGGTACGCCGGGGTGGTGGTGAGCTAGCGCCGGGCCGGGCTCCCCCCGCGGCACTATGGTAGCCTCCGCCGCCCATGGACAAGCCCCGGCTCAGGTTCGCTCCCTCCCCCACCGGCTACCTCCACATCGGGGGCGCCCGCACCGCCCTCTTCAACTGGCTGTGGGCGCGCCGCACGGGCGGGACCTTCATCCTCCGCATCGAGGACACCGACCGGGGGCGATCGACGGGCGAGGCGGTGGCCGCCATCCTCGAGGGGCTGCGCTGGCTCGGGCTCGACTGGGACGAGGGACCGGAGGTGGGCGGTCCGCACTCCCCCTACTTCCAGTCGGAGCGGCTCGCCCTCTACCGGGCGCACGCCGAGCGGCTCGTCCACGAGGGCAAGGCCTTCGCCTGCTACTGCACGCGCGAGGAGCTCGAGGCCCAGCGCCAGGAGGCGGAGAGAAAGAAGATCCAGTTCCGCTACCCCGGCACCTGCCGCAATAAGCCCTACCTGAAGGAGCGCCCCCACGTCATCCGCTTCCGGGTCCCGGAGAAGGGAGAGACCACCTTCGTGGACCTGGTGAAGGGCCCGATCGCCACCCCCAACGACACCCTCCAGGACGAGGTCATCCTCCGCTTCGACGGCGTCCCCCTCTACAACTTCGGGGCGGTGGTGGACGACGTCACCATGGAGGTGAACCTCGTCGGCCGCGGCGACGACCACGTGAACAACACCGCCCGGCAGATCCTCATGTACGAGGCGCTCGGCTACCCGGTCCCGACCTTCGCCCACTTCCCCATGATCCTCGGGGCCGACAAGACCCGGCTCTCGAAGCGACACGGCGCGACGAGCGTCATGGCCTACCGGGACATGGGGTACTTGCCCCAGGCGGTGGTGAACTACCTCGTGCGGCTGGGCTGGTCCCACGGCGACCAGGAGATCTTCACCACGGAGGAGCTCATCCGCGCCTTCGACCCCAAGGACGTGGGCCAGACGGCGAGCGTGTTCAACCAGGGGAAGATGGCCTGGGTGAACCACGAGTGGCTGAAGCGGCTCTCCGACGAGGAGCTCTCCCGCCTCGCCCTGCCCTACTTCGAGAGGGCGGGGCTCCCGGCGAAGGACGACGAGAAGCTGCGCCACCTGTGCGCCGTGGCCCGCGAGCGCGCCCCCACCCTCTCGGACTACGTGAGGCAGTTCCGCTACTTCTACGCCCCCCCCGAGATCGACCCCAAGGCGAAGGAGAAGTACCTCGGCGAAGACGCCCGGCCGGTGCTCGAGGAGATCCGCTCCGGCGTGGCCTCGCTCGAGTCCCTGAAGACCGAGCCGCTCGAGCGGCTCTTCCGGGGCGCGGCCGAGAGGCGGGGCGTCGGCCTCGGCAAGGTGGCACAGCCGGTCCGGGTGGCGCTCACTGGCGGCATCGCCTCGCCGGGGATGTACGACGTCATAGAGATCCTCGGGCGCGACGAGACCCTCCTCCGGCTCGACGCCGCCATCCGGTCCCTCGGTTCGAGATGACCTCGACCTCTCCGGGCGTGGCCTCATAGGGAGGCGGACCTGATCTCGGCCCCGCGTCGATCCGCCGCCCCCTCCTCGCTCGGGCGGCGCCGGTTTCTAAAGCAACGATGCGCGGTTGCGCCCCTCGCCCCGGTGGGATACCAACTGCCGTGCCAGATATGACCCGACACGCACGCCCCCAGAACTTCCTCGCCGACATCATCGAGGAGGACCTCCGAACCGGCCGGAACGGAAATCGCGTCGTGACGAGATTCCCGCCCGAGCCGAACGGCTACCTCCACATCGGCCACGCCAAGTCGATCCTCCTGAACTTCGGCCTGGCCCGGGCCTACGGCGGACGCACGAACCTCCGCTTCGACGACACGAACCCGGTCACCGAGGACACCGAGTACGTCGAGTCCATCGTCGAGGACGTGCGCTGGCTGGGGGGCGACTTCGGCAAGAACGTCTACTACGCCTCCGACTACTTCGAGCGGATGTACGAGTGCGCCGAGCGGCTCGTGCGCGAGGGGAAGGCCTACGTCGACAGCCAATCCCAGGAGGCGATCCGCGACCAGCGCGGCTCCTTCGAGCGGCCGGGGGGAAAGAGCCCCTTCCGCGACCGCCCCGCCGCGGAGAGCCTCGACCTGTTCCGGCGCATGCGCCGGGGCGAGTTCCCTGACGGCGCCTGCGTGCTCAGGGCGCGCATCGACATGGCCCACCCGAACGTCATCATGCGGGACCCGCTCCTCTACCGGATCCGCCACGCGCGCCACCACCGCACCGGCGAGAAGTGGTGCATCTACCCCATGTACGACTACGCCCACCCCCTCGAGGACGCGTTCGAGGGCGTGACCCACTCCATCTGCACCCTCGAGTTCGAGTCCAACCGCGAGCTCTATGACTGGGTGCTCGACAACCTCGGCCCCTTTGACCCCCGGCCGCGCCAGTACGAGTTCGCGCGGCTCGCCCTCGGCTACACCGTCATGTCGAAGCGGAAGCTCCTCCAGCTCGTGACCGAGAGGCGGGTCCTCGGCTGGGACGACCCGCGCATGCCCACCGTGGCCGGCATGCGCCGCCGGGGGGTCACCCCCGAGGCCCTGCGCGACTTCGCCGACCTCATCGGCGTCGCCAAGAACAACAGCCTCGTCGACATCGGCAAGCTCGAGTACGCCATCCGCCAGGACCTCGAGGGCCGGTCCCCGCGCGCCCTGGCCGTCCTGAACCCCCTGCCCGTGCGGATCGAGAACTGGCCGCAGGGCAAGCAGGTGGAGCTTTCCCTCCCCTGGTGGCCGGGCGAGCCGGAGAAGGGCGGCAGCCGAAAGGTCCCCTTCGGCGCCGACCTCCTCATCGAGCGCGACGACTTCACCGAGGACCCGCCCCGCGACTACAAGCGGCTCGCCCCCGGGCGAGAGGTCCGCCTGGCCGGCGCCTACCTCATCCGCTGCGAGGGCGTGGTCCGGGGCGAGGCCGGCGAGGTCCGGGCCCTGCGCTGCAGCTACGACGCCGAGTCCTTGGGGGGCGGCGGGCGAAGGCCCGGGGGCACGATCCACTGGGTGCACGCCACCCGCTCGGTGCCCGCCACCGTTCGCCTCTACGACCGGCTCTTCAACGTGGAGCAGCCCGACGCGCTCATGAACTTCCTCGACGGGCTCAACCCCGACTCCTTGGTCCTCGCCCCGGCCGCCCGGGT
>Ga0335077_10007854_pt1 | contig 13220 bp, 12 predicted proteins | sample Lox_Sample_31_FD_207151 | JGI IMG/M metagenome (GOLD analysis project Ga0335077, IMG submission 207151) | Soil microbial communities from Loxahatchee National Wildlife Refuge, Florida, United States - Lox_Sample_3.1 | ecosystem: Environmental > Terrestrial > Soil > Wetlands | place: USA... | reverse complement strand
ACGACCATTGCCCTTCTCATTGTCCGCCCGCTCTGCATAGTCGATTGTTTCCGATCGTAATAATAGGGTTAGTAGGTAATGCGTTTATACCACAGCTCCCCTCTGGCCGCACGCGGGTGGAGCTCACATCGGGCTGGGCGGTGGCTGGTTCGCGGCCCGGGCCGCGGCGGCCAGTGCTCAGATCAGGCCAGCGGCGGGCAGCGCTGAGGGGCCGCCCGGGACGGGCTCAGCCGCCCTCGTCGCCCGAATCCTCGAAGTCGATCCCGGCCACCGAGGGATACCGCTGCAGGCACTGCTGCAGCTGGGCCAGGTTGGCGTCGCTGGCGTTGTCGGTCCGGTAGGTCACCCCGGCGGCCATTGTCACCGGGGTCCGCTGCTTCGGCAGGGCCTCGGCCCGCACGTTCGGGATGTGCGAGCAGGCCGACCGGACCTGGAGCATGGTCGTGATCGTGGTGTCCGGCTTGAAGCTCACCGTGGCCCACTGCTGGCCGAGCGCGGCATCCATCTTCGCGCAGCCCGCCAGCACCAGCGCCAGCGCCGCAGCCAGGCTCAACGCCAGCCCGGCACCGGCTGCGGAACCGCGGCGGCCGGTGCTGACCCGGCTAGACTCTGGCACGCCTGTCAGCTTAATGCGCCCGGGACGGTCACCGCGGGAGGGATCATGGCCGCGCTCATCGAGGACTACGCGATCATCGGCGACATGCAGTCGGCCGCGCTGATCAGCCGGGATGGCTCGGTGGACTGGCTGTGCGTCCCGCGCTTCGACTCTGACGCCTGCCTGGCCGCGCTGCTCGGCGACGAGCGCAACGGCCAGTGGCGGATCAGCCCGACCGCGGCCGAGGGCCCGCCGTCTAGGCGCGGGACGGTCACCCGCGGCTACCTGGACTCCACGCTGATCCTGCAGACCGAGTGGCGCACCGTGGGCGGCGTCGTCCGGGTCATCGACTTCATGCCGCCGCGCGCCGACGAGGCGCCGGTCCTGGTCCGGATCGTGGAGGGCGTGCAGGGCGCGGTCGAGATGGAGTGCGTCTGGCGGCTGCGGTTCGGCTACGGCAAGGTCCTGCCCTGGGTGCGCCGCATCGATCACGCGGTCGTGGCCGTCGCCGGACCCGACTCGGTCTGGCTGCGCACTCCGGTCCGGCTGGTCGGGCACGACCTGGCGCACGAGGCGAGCTTCACCGTGCGGGCCGGCGAGCGGGTCCCGTTCGTGTTCTCGTGGACCCGGTCGCACCTGGGCCCGCCGCCGGCCGTGGACGCGGAGGAGGCGCTGGCGACGACGACCAAGTTCTGGACCGAGTGGTCGTCCCGGTGCACCTACCAGGGGCGGTACCGGGACGCGGTGATCCGGTCGCTGATCACGCTCAAGGCGCTCACCTACGCCCCGACCGGCGGGATCGTGGCCGCGCCCACGACCTCGCTGCCCGAGGACATCGGCGGGGTGCGGAACTGGGACTACCGCTACTGCTGGCTGCGCGACGCCACGATCACGCTCGAGGCGCTGCTGCGCACCGGCTACACCGAGGAAGCCTCGCGGTGGCGGGAGTGGCTCGGCCGCGCGATCGCCGGGGACCCGCGCGACGTGCAGATCATGTACGGCGTGGCCGGCGAGCGCCGGCTCGAGGAATGGCAGGCCGAGTGGCTGCCCGGCTACGAGAACTCGGCCCCGGTGCGGATCGGCAACGCCGCCGTCAGCCAGTTGCAGCTCGACGTGTACGGCGAGGTGATCGACGCGATCACGCTCGGCCGCCAGGCGGGCCTGACCTTCGACGGCCACACGTGGAGCCTGGTCCGCAAGCTGCTGCAGTTCCTCGAGCAGCACTGGGATCAGCCCGACGAGGGCATCTGGGAGGTGCGCGGGCCGCGCCGGCACTTCGTGCACTCCAAGGTGATGGCCTGGGTGGCCTTCGACCGGGCGATCAAGGTGGCCGAGCTGGGCAGGCCGGGCGCCGAGGCCCGGTGGCGCACGGTGCGCGACCAGATCCACGCCGAGGTCTGCGAGAAGGGCTACGACGCCGCGCGCGGCACGTTCACCCAGTACTACGGCAGCACCGAGCTGGATGCGGCCGTGCTGCTGATCCCCGAGGTCGGGTTCCTGCCGCCCGATGACCCGCGCGTGGTCTCCACCGTGCAGACCATCCGCCGCGAGCTGACCAGCGACGGCCTGGTGCTGCGGTACACCCAGCCCGCCGCCGCCGCGGGTGGCCCGGCCGGGGTCGACGGCCTGACCGGGTCCGAGGGCGCGTTCCTGGCCTGCAGCTTCTGGCTGGTGAACGCGCTGCACATGACCGGCTGCCAGGACGACGCCGCGGAGCTGTTCGAGCGGCTGCTGGCGCTGCGCAGCGACCTCGGGCTGCTCAGCGAGGAGTACGACGCGCGGTACGGGCGGCAGGTCGGTAACTTCCCGCAGGCGTTCAGCCACATGCCGTTGATCCAGTCCGCGCTCAACCTGGAGGGTCACGCCGGCCACCACTGCCGCCGCGGCCCGGACCGGTCCGGCTAGCGATGGCCCCGCGTCCGCACATCCTGGTCGTCAACGGCCGCAAGGTCCGCCAGCCGGTTTTCGTCATCGGCGCCCCGCACTCGGGCACCGACCTGCTGGCGCGGGCGCTGAAGGGCTCCCCCGGCATCCACCTGACCATCGGGGTGCCCAGCGTGCTGACCGTCGCCCGCGCGTTCGCGCGCAGCCCGTCCATCAAGCGCGGCCGCGAGGCCACGGCGACCGTGTTGCGTGACGCGTTCGCCCAGGCCTGGCAGGTCTCCCCGCATGGCTGCCTGGCCTGCTCGCCGGCCTGCCGCGAGGCCGGCGGCGTGAACGGCGCCGGGACCTGCATCGTTGAGCGTGACATCCGCCGCTACGGGGACGCGACCCCGGACCTGATGTATTGCGCCGAGGGCCTGGTCGACGCGTTCCCCGACGCGCGGCTGGTGCAGATCGTGCGCGACGGCCGGGACGTGGTGGCCGGGATGCTGGCCGACGACGACCTGCTGCGCTGGTTCAAGCCCGGCGTGGCCAACGCGGACAGCGAGTTCCCCAACCCGTTCCTCGGCATCGAGACCGAGGCCGACCAGGCCGCCTGGCCCGGCCTGTCGGTGGCCGGCAAGTGCGCGATGCGCTGGCGCGGCTCGGTGCGCGCCGCGGCCCGGCTGCGCAGCAGCATGCCCGCGGAGACGCTGACCACGCTGCGCTACGAGGAAGTGATCAGGCGGCCGGCCGTGGCGGCCCGGGCCGTGTCCGGCTTCATCGGCACCGACGTCGCACCGATCGCGGTGCGGGCCCGCGGCCGCGGCCCCCTGGGCTCGGCCGCGATCGCCGCGGGCGGATGGCGCCGCCGGCTGTCCGCGCAGCAGGTCACCGACGTCGAGCAGGTGGCCGGGACCGACCTGCGCCGGGTGGGCTACGGCGCCTGACCCGGCGGCGGGGAGCCGCCCCACATCGGTGCCGCGTCCGGCGGCAGCGGCACCGTGAACGCGTTCAGCAGGAACGACACCAGCGTGTAGTAGCCGCACAGCGACACCAGTTCGACCAGCCCGGTATCCCCGAGCAGCCGTTGCGCTGCGGCGTAGGTCTCCTCGTCGACCTGGCCGCCGGTGGTGAGCTGGCGGGCCACCCGGTAGACCGTCCGCTCGTCGTCGGCCGTGAACGGCGGCTCCTCGCCGCGGCCGATCGCGTCCACCACGTCGCCGGCCACGCCGTGCCTGCGGGCCATGCGGGCATGCGCCCACCACTCGAACTCCGCCTTCCACCGGGCGCCGACGGTGATGATGGCCACCTCGGCCAGGCGCCGCTCGATCGACGTCTCGAACCGCAGCACCTGGCCGAGCGCGGTCATCCGCTGGCCGGCGCCGGGGGCGTGCACGAACGCGTTGAACGGCCCGATCAGCCCGCCGTCGGCGCTGACCAGGCCGGCGCCGCGGGAGCCGACGACGGCGTCCCACACCGCCCGGCGCTCGGGGTCGAGATCGTCATAGCGGAGATAGGGCAGACGGCTGGGCATGCCAAGACGATAACGTTTGGCTCGTTATGGCAACGGCAGGATGGAGTGCATGGATCTGGGACTGGCCGGCCGCGTCTACGTGATAACCGGCGGCAGCCGCGGCCTCGGCTTCGCCGCGGCGCAGGCCCTGGTGGCCGACGGGGCCCGGGTGGTGCTCGGGTCCAGGGACGCCGGCCACCTGGCCGCGGCGGTCAAGGACCTCGGCGGGGCGGACCGCGCGGTCGCCGTCGCGGCTGACAACCGCAGCCCGGACGCGCCGCAGCGGCTGGTGGCGGCCGCGCGGGAGTCGTTCGGGAGGCTGGACGGCGCCCTGATCAGCGTCGGCGGCCCGCCCGGCGGGTCGGTGGCCGAGACCTCCGAGCAGGCCTGGCGGGACGCGTTCGAGAGCGTGTTCCTCGGCGCGGTCCGGATCGCTCTCGCCGTCGGCGGCGAGCTGGACGCGGGCGGGTCCCTGGCGTTCGTACTGTCGGTGTCCGTGCGATCCCCGATCGCCGACCTGGCCATCTCCAACGGGCTGCGGCCGGGCCTGGCCGGGGTGGCCAAGACGCTGGCCGACGAGCTGGGGCCCCGGGGCATCCGGGTCAACGGGCTGCTGCCGGGCCGGATCGCCACCGGCCGGGTGCGCGAGGTCGACGCCAGGTCCGGCGACCCGGACACGGTGCGCGCCGAGCTGTCCCAGCGCATCCCGCTGCGCCGGTACGGCGCGCCGGAGGAGTTCGGCCGGGTGGCGGCGTTCGTGCTCTCCCCCGCCGCCGCGTACGTCAGCGGCACGATGATCCCGGTGGACGGGGGCGCCCTCCGCGCGTTCTGATGGTGATATGCACACCCGGCAGCGGCCGGGCGCTGACCCGGGCCGGCCCGGCGGGCCCGCGGTTCAGGCCAGCGCCGCGGGCTCCTGGCCGGCGAACTGGGTCCGGTACAGCTCCGCGTACAGGCCGCCGGCGGCCAGCAGGTCCTCGTGCCGGCCGTGCTCGCGGACCCGGCCCTCGTCGATGACCAGGATCTGGTCGGCCTCGCGGATGGTCGACAGCCGGTGGGCGATGACCAGCGACGTGCGGCCGGCCAGCGCGGTCTTCAGCGCGCGCTGGACCGCGACCTCGGACTCGGAGTCCAGGTGGGCGGTGGCCTCGTCGAGCACCACCACGGCCGGCGCCTTCAGCAGCAGCCGGGCCAGGGCCACGCGCTGCTTCTCCCCGCCGGACAGCCGGTAGCCGCGGTCGCCCACGACCGTGTCCAGGCCGTCGGGCAGTACCGAGATCAGGTCCCAGATCTGCGCGGCCCGGCAGGCGTCGGTCAGTTCCTGCTCGGTGGCCCCGGGCCGGGCGTAGGCCAGGTTGGCCCGGATCGTGTCGTGGAACAGGTGCGCGTCCTGGGTGACCACGCCGACCGCGTCGTGCAGCGACTCCTGGGTGACGTCCCTGATGTCGGTACCGCCGATCCGCACCGCGCCCTCGTCCGGGTCATACAGCCGCGACACCAGGTGGGTGATGGTCGTCTTGCCCGCGCCGGACGGCCCGACCAGGGCGGTGAGCTGCCGGGCCGGCGCGGTGAAGCTCACGTCGTGCAGCACGCCCTGGTTCGCGTCGGTCCGCTCGGGCGCGGGCAGCGCGATCGACTCCAGCGACGCCAGCGATACCTCGGACGCGGCCGGGTAGCGGAACGAGACGTGGTCGAACCCGATGTCCGCGGCCGGGCCCGACCCGTTCCCCTCGCCCGCCAGCACCAGCGGCACCGCGCCGGGACGGTCCGCGATCAGCGGCCTCAGGTCGAGCACCTCGAACACCCGGTCGAAGCTGACCAGCGCGGACATCACGTTGACCTGCACGTTGGACAGCGAGGTGATCGGCCCGTACAGCCGGCTGAGCAGGCCGGCCAGCGCCACGAGCGCGCCGACCTGGAACGCGCCGTCGATGACCAGCTTGCCGCCCACTCCGTAGACGACCGCGGTGGCCAGCGAGGCCAGCAGCGTCAGCGCGATGAATAGCACGCTGCCGTACATCGCCTGGGTCACGCCGATGTCGCGGACCCGGGCCGCCCGCCCGGCGAACACGTCGCTCTCCCGGTCGGGCCGGCCGAACAACTTGACCAGCATTGCCCCGGCCACGTTGAAGCGCTCGGTCATGGTCGAGCCCATGGCCGCGTCCAGCTGCATTCCCTCCCGGGTCAGCCGCTGCAGCCTGCGCCCGACCAGGCGGGCCGGGATCAGGAACATCGGCAGCAGCACCAGCGAGATGACCGTGACCAGCCAGGAGTAGTAGAACATCGCCAGCAGCACCAGGACCAGCTGCAGCACGCTGGACACCACCGACGACAGCGTCGAGGTGAGGGCCTGCTGGGCGCCGATCACGTCACTGTTCAGCCGGCTGACCAGCGAGCCGGTCTGCGCCCGGGTGAAGAACGCGATCGGCTGCTGCTGCACGTGGCCGAACACCTCGGTGCGAAGGTCGTAGATCAGGCCCTCGCCGACCCGGGCGGTGAAGTAACGCTGGACGATGGACAAGAACGCGTCGAAAAGCGCCAGCCCGACCACGACGCCGGCCAGCGCCAGCACCACGTCGGTCCGCTTGGGCAGGATGCCCTTGTCGATGATCACGCCGAGCAGCACCGGGTACGACACCGTGACCACCGCGTCGAGCGCCGCGGCAAGCAGGAAGATCGCCAGGTCCCAGCGGTACGGGCGGGCGTAGCCCGCGATCCGGCGGACCGTGCCCGGCTTCAGCCGCTGCTTGGTCACCGACGGATCGCGCGAGAACCCGCGCATCGCGTGCCACTGGTTGGCGTACATGGCGCCAGGAACGACCGGGCGGCCGGAGTTCTTCCCGGGTTAGCTCAGGGCGAACCTGGCCCGGCCGGCCCGGTCAGCCGGGACCGCAGCAGCGCGGCCTGGGCCCCGCGCTCCGCGGCCGCCTGCTGCGCCAGCGTGTGCTGGCCGGCCTGGGCCAGCAGCGCCTTGGTGGCCCGGGCCGCGGCGGCGTCGGTGGCCAGCAGCGCCGCGGTCAGGTCGGCGACCGCGGCGTCGAGGTCGGCGGCGGGCACGACCAGCTCGGCCAGCCGCAGCTGGCTGGCCTCGGCCGCCGGAACGGTGCGGGCGGTGAGGCACAGCTCGATCGCGCGCGGCAGGCCGACGATGTCGACCAGCGGCTTCGTCCCGGTCAGGTCCGGGACCAGGCCGAGGGCGGGCTCCTTCATGCACAGCCTGGCGTCGTCGGCCAGGATGCGCAGATCGCAGGCGAGCGCGAGCTGGAACCCCGCGCCGATCGCGTGGCCCTGCACCGCGGCGATCGAGACGATCCGCGGATCGCGCAGCCACCGGTAGCCCTCCTGGCAGGTTGCGATCCACGCCTCGAACCCGGGGTCGGCGGCGCTGGGCGGCGGGCTCTCCCCCGGCACCCCGTCCGCGGTGAACACGCGCAGGTCGATGCCGGCGCAGAACGACGGCCCGGCACCGCGCACCACGACCACGCGGACCTCGGGCGGCAGGTCGGCGCCGATGGCGGCGAGGCCGCGCCACACCGCCGGGGTCATCGCGTTGCGCCGCTCCGGCCTGCTGAGCGTCACGGTGGCGACCGCGCCGCTCACGTCCAGGCGCAGCCCGCAGGTCTCGAGCTCGGCGGCGGTAACAGCCATGGCGCGCTCCGGTGCTGGCCGGCCCGCGGCCGGCGCGGCGGGCCGGGAGGGGGACCGGCCGCCGCGGCCTGAAGCGGTGAGGGCGGGACGGCCCGGCTCAGCGCTTGCCCTTGCCCCGGGTGGCGCCGCCCCGGCCGCGCAGGGACACCCCGGTTTCGGTCAGGATCCGGTGCACGAAGCCGTAGGACCGTCCGGTCGAGCCGGCCAGGGAGCGGATGCTCTCGCCCGCGTTGTATCTCTTCTTCAGGTCAGCCGCCAGCTTCGTGCGGTCGGCACCGGTTACCCGGGTGCCTTTCTTAAGGGTCTCGGTCACGCGTACCTCCCGGTGAACTGAAGTGACCGCTGCGTTACCGTCTCTCGCCATGATCACGCATGAACACGTGATCGGCTACCCACACGCACGCAAAAGATCTCGCGTTTTTGGCGGGGCCGATGTTTGGCCAGCGTAGGGGTCAGGCCAGCGCCACCAGGTCGGCCAGTTCCTCGCTCCACGCGTCCTCGACGCCGTCCGGCAGCAGCACCACCCGCTCCGGGCCGAGTGCGTCCACGGCGCCCTCGTCGTGGGTGACCAGGACGATCGCGCCCTGGAAGCGGCGCAGCGCGGAGAGGATCTCGGCCCGGCTGCCCGGGTCCAGGTTGTTGGTCGGCTCGTCGAGCAGCAGCACGTTCGCGCCGGAGGAGACCAGCAAGGCCAGGGCGAGCCGGGTCTTCTCGCCGCCGGAGAGCACGCCGGCGGGCTTGGTCACGTCGTCGCCGGAGAACAGGAAGGAGCCGAGGATCCGGCGCTGCTCAGCCTCGGTGAGCTCTGGCGCGGCGGAGCGCATGTTCTCCAGCACGGTCCGCCCGGTGTCCAGCGTCTCGTGTTCCTGCGCGTAGTACCCCAGGCGCAGCCCGTGCCCGGGCCGGACCTCGCCGGCGTCCGGCCGCTCCAGCCCGGCCAGCAGGCGCAGCAGCGTGGTCTTGCCCGCCCCGTTCAGCCCCAGTACCACGACCCGCCCGCCGCGGTCCACCGCCATGTCGACCCCGGTGAACACCTCGGTTGACCCGTAGGACTTGGTCAGGCCCTCGGCGGTGAGCGGGGTGCGGCCGCAGTGCGCGGGAACCGGGAACCGGATCCGGGCCACGCGGTCCGGGGCCCGGTCGGCGCTGACCCCGGCGAGCAGCCGCTCGGCCCGGCGCTGCATGTTCTGCGCCGCCCTGGCCTTGGTCGCCTTGGCGCGCATCTTGTCGGCCTGCGACTGCAGCGCGGTCGCCTGGCGCTGCGCGTTCACCCGCTCCCGGGTGCGGCGCCTGGCGTCGGTCTGCAGCTGGCTGAGGTAGCCCGTCCAGCCCAGGTTGTAGAGGTCGATGACGCAGCGGTCGGCGTCCAGGTGGAACACCTTGTTGACCACGGCCTCGAGCAGCGCCGTGTCGTGGCTGATCACCACCAGGCCGCCGCGGAACGCCCGCAGGTGGTCGCGCAGCCAGGCCACCGAGTCGGCGTCGAGGTGGTTGGTCGGCTCGTCGAGCAGCAGCGTCTCCGAGCCGCCGAACAGGATCCGGGCCAGCTCGATCCGGCGGCGCTGGCCGCCGGACAGGGTCCGCAGCGGCTGCCCCAGCACCTGCGGCGGCAGGCCCAGGCTGGAGGCCAGTGACGCCGCCTCGGCCTCGGCCGCGTAGCCGCCGAGCACCGCCAGCCGCTCCTCGAGATGCCCGTACCGGCGCACCGCGGCGTCACGCCGGGCCGCGTCGGGGTGGGCCATGCCCTGCTCGGCCTCGCGCAGGCCGGCCCGCAGCTCGTCCAGGCCCCGCGCGGACAGCACCCGGTCGACGGCCAGGCCGTCCAGGTCGCCGACCATCGTGTCCTGCGGCAGGTACCCGACCGACCCGCTACCGCGGACCGTGCCCGCGGCCGGGACCGCCTCCCCGGCCAGCACCCGGGCCAGCGTGGTCTTGCCGGCGCCGTTCCGCCCCACCAGGCCGATCTTGTCGCCGGGCGCGACCTGGAAGGTGGCGGCCTGCAGGAGCAGCCGCGCCCCCGCGCGCAGCTCTACGTCGTTCGCCGAGATCATCGGAAATTAGCTCCATAACGTGACATAACAGGCAGCTTGCCGGCACGGGGCACCCCTGGTGCCTGGGCAGCCCATCACGAAAGGAGCGGTTGCATGGATCCAGCGTACCCGAGGTGCCGCCGGGCCCGGCAAAGGCTTTTCCGCTGGCGGCGGCGTCTCGGATCAGCCGCCGGGCGCCAGTCCCTGACGATCGCTCCCGGACGGTGCCGGCCGTGGCTCGGCCAGCCGGATCCGGATCGCCCGGAACAGCCGCGGCGTGCCGCGCAGCACGGCCAGCCGGGGGTCGGGCACGGTGAGAAACCGCTCCGCCGCGAGCTTGAAGAACGGCCGCAGCCGCGGGTCGTCGCGCAGGCCCGCTATCGCGCGCCGGTCCCCGCCCAGCACCACCGCGTCCAGTCGCCCGGAGTACCGGCCGAGCACGCCCGCGGCGACGTCGGCGGCGGCGCCGAGCGCCTCGCTGGCCTGCTTCTCCCGCCGCCGGGCGAACCGCTGCTGCGAGGTGCCGCCGGCCGCGCTCCGGCCGTGCACCAGCCGCGAGCCGACCTTGGACGCGGCCAGGTGCGCGTCGGGACCGGTGAATACCCCGGCCGCGTAGCCGCCCAGCCGGACCAGCAGCACCCCGACCGTGCGCTCGGCCCGCGCGTGCGCGGCGATCCGCCCGGCCAGCCCGGCGGCGTCCTCCCCGCCCGCACCTCCCCCGCCCGGCAGCGGCGGGAACGGCACGTGGCACTCGGCCACCGCCCCGTCCGCGGCCCGGAAGGTGACCACTTCCCGGCCCGCCGCGCCGGTGACCTCGCCGTGCCGCTGCGCAAAGGACTCCAGCCACCCGGCGAGGCGCTCCGGGCCGACCTCGATCCAGCGCGCGCCGCCGGCTTTTCCGTCTGCCACTCGCACCGCCTCCGTAGCAGGTCACGTTGGCCGGGCTGGACTGGGCCGCGCCCACGTGCGGGCCAGCCGGGCGGGCTGGACTGGGCCGCGCCCACGTGCGGGCCAGCCGGGCGGGCCCGTTCCCGATTATTTCTCCCCCGGGCGCCACCTGGCGGCTGGAGCCCCCGCCGTGAGGTTCCGGCGCGTGCCCGCTTGGGCCAGCCGGTCGTCCTGCGCCGCTGGCCGCCCTGCGTGGCTGCTTCATACTGAAGACTCTGGCCCCGAACCTGGCGGTGCGGACGGCGAATGATGTGATTTGTTACCGGAAGCGTCCAACGCCCCGATCGCGAGAGGATCTCATATGACCTCGTTGCCTGAAGCTCCGGCTACCCCGCTGCTGCTGAAGGCCCCGACCGGTATCCGGGGACTGGATCGGATCACCGGGGGCGGGCTGCCGCGGGGCAGGTCCACGCTGGTGACGGGCGGCACCGGTACCGGTAAGACGCTGCTTGGCCTGCAGTTCCTGGTCACGGGAGCCCGGGAGTGCGGCGAGCCCGGTGTGCTGGTTTCCTTCGAGGAGTCAGCCGAGAAGGTCGCCGCCGACGTGGCCTCGCTGGGCTTTGACCTTGATGGGCTGCAGCGGGACGGGCTGCTGGTCATCGTCGCCTTCCAGGTGGAGGCGGCTGAGATCGTCGAGACCGGCGAATTCGACTTCGGGCCGCTGTCCCTGCTGCTGGACGATGCGATCAAGCGCATCGGGGCCAAGCGGGTCGTGCTCGACAGCGTCGAGGTGCTGTTCGGGGCGTTCAAGGCACAGGCGATCGTGCGGGCTGAGCTGGGCATGCTGTTCGGCTGGCTGGCGGGCCGGGAGGTCACCGCGGTCGTGACCGGCGAGCGCGGCGCTGGCGGCGCGCTGACCCGGCACGGGATGGAGGAGTACGTGTCGGACTGCGTGATCGCCCTGGACCACCGCGTGCACGAAGGGGTCGCCACCCGGTGGCTGCAGGTGGTCAAGTACCGGGGGTCGACGCATGAGACCAACGAGTACCCCTTCCTGATATCGGTCCATGGTTTCGAAGTGCTGCCGGTCACGGCGGTCAGCCTCGACTACGGCGCTTCCAGCGAGCGGTTGTCGACCGGCGTGCCCCGGCTGGACCGCATGCTGTCCGGCGGCCTGTACCGGGGGTCGACCGCCCTGCTCAGCGGGGCGCCGGGCACCGGCAAGACCACGCTGGGAGCGCATCTGATCGACGCGGCGTGCGCGCGGGGCGAGCGGGCTCTGCTGGTCCTGTTCGAGGAGTCGCCGGATGAGGTGCTCCGCAACATGCGCTCGGTCGGCCTGGACCTGGGACGCTGGGTGGAGGCGGGCTTGCTGCGGATCTGGGCGGCCCGGCCATTGGCATTCGGGCTGGAGACGCACCTGACAATACTGGCCCGGCTGACGGATGAGCACAGGCCGGCCGTCGCCGTTCTTGACGGGATCGCCAGCCTGGCCGACCAGCCCACCCGTGCCGAGGTGGTCTCGATGGTGGCCCGCCAGGTTCACCTGCTGAAGGCCCGGGGGATCACCGCTCTGGCAACCACGCTGGCCCTGGAGGTCGAGAGTAGCGGGGTGGGAGTGTCCTCGCTGATGGACACCTGGCTGCTGCTGCGCAATGTGGAGTCCAACGGCGAGCGTAACCGTCTGCTGTTCGTGATCAAGTCACGGGGCACCGCCCATTCCAACCAGGTGCGGGAGTTCGTGCTTACCGACCATGGGGTCGAGCTTCTCGACGTCTACGTGGGCCCTGGGGGGGTGATGACCGGTTCTGCCCGGGTCATGCAGCAAGCCCGGGAGCACAGTGAGCGGCTGGAGCAGCAGGAGGAGCTGATGCGCCGTAAGCGAGAGCTGAGGGGGGACATCGCGCAGCGGCAGGCTCAGCTCGTCGTCCTGCAAGAAGAGCTCGAGGCGCAGCAGGCCGAGCTGGAGCGGATCGCAGCCCACGAAGAACGTCTGGCGGCCGATGCCGAGGCGGTCCGGGCCGCCCTGGCCGCTCAACGCCGGGCAGATCCGGCTGGCAGCAATGACGGAGCGTAGTGATCGCCCCGCCGAGGAGTCCGGTGGAAGGGCCGCTGATGGAGCCCAGCCAGCGGTACCTGCCGGGGAGAGGTGGGAGCTGCGGCTTTACGTGATCGGTCACTCGCCCGCGAGTGTCCGCGCGATCGCGAACCTGGAGCGCGTCTGCGTGCATTGGCTGCCGGGCCGGTATCACATCGAGGTCGTGGACCTGCTGAAGAACCCGCGCCTGGCGGCCGAGGACCAGATCGTGGCCGTGCCGACAGTGGTCAGGAAGCTCCCGCAGCCCACCCGCAAGATCGTCGGCGACCTCACCGACACCGAGCGCCTGCTCATCGGCATGCAGCTGCGGCCTGAACCGGCCAGGCGGACTGGCCAGGCTGACTGGTGAGAGTGGCTGATGGATGACACTGCTTCATATCCTCGTGGAGGCGTGGCCCGGCCGGGGGAAGCTCTCGCCGCGATTCCGCTCGAGACCCGGCATTTCGAGGATCTGGGCCGCTCCCTGCTGATGCCGATGATGCAGCGCGTGCGCCTGGCCCAGGAGCGCGCCGGTGAGCTGCTGGGCGGGCGGACGGTGTGGATGGTGAACTCTACCGCCCTGGGTGGCGGAGTTGCGCAGAT
>Ga0335077_10007853_pt1 | contig 13222 bp, 11 predicted proteins | sample Lox_Sample_31_FD_207151 | JGI IMG/M metagenome (GOLD analysis project Ga0335077, IMG submission 207151) | Soil microbial communities from Loxahatchee National Wildlife Refuge, Florida, United States - Lox_Sample_3.1 | ecosystem: Environmental > Terrestrial > Soil > Wetlands | place: USA... | reverse complement strand
GCGGACCCACTGGACCGGCGAGGCGATCTGGTTGACGAGCATGCTGCGGATCTCGAGACGTGTCACCGGATAGAAACCACCGGTCACGTTGGCGACGACCGGCAGTTGGGGCGGGGAGATGCGCAGCCGGTCGAGCACCCTTCCCAGGGGCTCGGCGGCCGGTGCCACGACGCGGGTGTGGAAGGCGTGGCTCACCGGGAGGCGCACGGTCTCGATGCCGAGGGCCGTCAGGGCCTCCATGGCTCTCTTCACCGCTTGCGTTTCGCCGCCGATGACGGCCTGGCGGGTGCTGTTGATGTTGGCGGTGACCACGTAGCCGTCAATCGAGGCGAGAGCCTTCTCTACGACGTCGAGCGGGCCCATGACCGCCGCCATCCAGCCGTTGTCAGCGAGGCTGACCCGCGTCATCTCGCGACCACGAGCCGCGGACGCCTCGAGAGCATCGGAGAACGGCATGACGCCCGCGGCGACAAGCGCGCCATACTCGCCGAGCGAGTGACCCATGACGTAGTCCGGGCGCATCCCGTACTCGGCGAGCAGAGCGCGAAGCGCGTTGTCGACCGTCAGGACAGCGGGCTGCGTGACGGCCGTCTGTCGGAGCGCCTCTTCGGCCGTCGCCATCGCCCCTGCGTCGCCGGGGTCCGCGAACAGGAACGCCGTCAGGGGCCGGCCGAGAATCGGCCCGAGGACTGCGTCGGCTTCGTCGAACACGGCTCGGACGACCGGCTCGCGCTGGTAGAGTTCTCGACCCATGTTGACGAATTGGCTCCCCTGGCCCGGGAAGAGGAAGGCGATCTTCCCCGGGGGGCCGTTGCCGCCGCGGAACACCCCTTGGCTCCCGAGCGCCCGCCAGCCTGAAGGCGCGTCCGTCTCGAGCACGCGACGCGCGCGTTCGAGCTTGTCGATGAGATCGGGGCCGCTGGCGAAGTCGACGACGAGCCGCTGCCGGGCCCCGAGGTCGGCGCGCGACGGGTAGGCCATCGGGAGCCCCCCGCCATTTCTTACCCGGGCGATCTCTCGCTCCAGGCGCGCGCGCAGGTCGGCGACGGTGGCCCCGCCTACCGCCAGGATTCCGCGCAGGGGAGCCTTCGGCAGGCTGCCGACCGGCGTGGCCCCGCTGGCCGTACCCGCGGGGGGTGTCGCGGAGGGGACCGAGACCGCCGCCTTTCGGCGAGCCTCAAAAGCGCCCGGGATGTGCTCCTCGAGCACGATGTGGAAGTTGGTCCCCCCGAAGCCGTACGCCGACACTCCGGCGCGGCGCGGCGTCCCGTTGGCTCGAGGCCACTCTCGCAGCTCGTGGTTGAGAGTGAAGGGGGTCGCCGAGAAGTCGATGTTGGGGTTGGGTGTCGTTGCATTGAGCGTCGGCGGAAGCTGCTTGTGATGCAGGGCGAGGATGGCTTTCAGCAGGCCGGCTGCACCAGCCCCGGCCTTCAAGTGGCCGATGTTGCTCTTCACCGAGCCGAGAGCGATCGCCCCTCTCCTGGCGGCGGCGAAGCACTCCGCCAGGCTCTCCACCTCCACGACGTCACCGACCTTGGTGCTCGTGCCATGGGCCTCGACCATCCCGGCCGTGGCCGGATCGAGCCCGGCGTCGTGCCACGCGCGCCGAACCGCGAGCTTCTGCCCGACCGGGTTGGGCGCTGTGATCCCCTTGCCCCTTCCATCGCTGCTGGCTCCGACCCCGCGGAGGACGGCGTAGATTCTGTCGCCGTCGCGCTCAGCGTCGGCGAGGCGCTTGAGAAGGAACGCGGCCGCTCCCTCGCCCATGACGAAGCCGTCGGCGCCATCGCCGAAGGGGCGAGTTCCGGTAGCGCTCAGCGCCCCGATCTTGCAGAACTTGACGAAGGTCGATGGCCCCATGTTGCGGTCGATGCCGCCAGAGATCACCGCGTCGCAATGGTTCTCGGCGAGGAGGTCCATCGCGGCGTCGATGGCGGCCAAGCTCGAGGCACAGGCCGCGTCGGTGATGAAGTTCGGCCCACGAAGGTTGAGGAGATTCGCGACGCGACCGGAAATGATGTTCGGCAACTCTCCCGGCATGGAGTCTTCGGTGATGGGGGGAAAGTGCTTGCGCACCGCCTCCTGCCAACGCGCGACGATCTTGCGGCGGAGTTCAGGCCCGAGCTCCGAGAACGCCTCCACTCCCTCTAGGGCGCGGCGAAACTCCGGGAACATCACCCGCAGGTTCGTCATGTAGTGAAGCTCGCCGCCGATGGCGGCGCCGAGAACGACGCCGGTGCGCTCGAGGTCGATGGCGCGACCGGGAAAGCCGTAGTCCGCGAGGGCCTCGGCGGCTATGGTGACGGCCCAGGCCTGTCCGAGATCCATCGCGGCGGCGACCTTCGGGGGCACCTTGAACCGCTGCCAGTCGAAGGAGTAGCCGCGCACCCAGGCGCCGATCTTGCTGTAGGACTTGTCGGGGGCGGAGGGATCCGGGTCGTAGTAATCGTCGACGCTCCAGCGCTCGGACGGGACCTCCGCGATGGAGTAGCGGCGCTCGCAGATGTTCTTCCAGAACGACGGGACGTCGGGTGCGTCGGGAAGAAGCGCCCCGACCCCCACCACGGCAATGGCCCGCTCTTCGCGCTGTGGCATGGCTGCCCCCCCGAGCGATCGCGCCACGACGCATCGCGGCGCGGAATGCGGGCCGGGCGGCGGGCCGCCCGGCTGCCTTTTAGGCAGGGAACGTCTGCGCCAGGCTCCCTGCAATCACGTCCATGTCCTCGATCCCGCCGGCCTGGCCGGCGAGCACCTGGTTCCAGTCCATCGAGCCCAGGAGATCCGCATCGGGCTTTCCCGCGGCGACCGCCCACCGAGCGCCCTCGAAGGCGACGCGCGCCGCGGCTTCGCGGGCGAAGACGCGCGACATCGCGCCGATCGTCGACGGCGGCAGCGGGACGACCTTCGTCGGGGCTCTCGCCGCTCGCTCGGCGAAGACGGCCGCGCCCTCTGCGAGAGCGACTAGCTCTCCGAGGCGGAAAAGCACGTGCTGGTGACGGGTGAGCTTGTCGGCTCTGCAGCGCTCCAGTACGGTGGCGAGCGCGCGCAGCGCCAGCGCTGCGTTGTCGGCGCCGACGTCGGGGCGCTCCACGTGGAGCTGTTCGGCGCGGCGTGCCCAGTCGAGGTAGTGAGCGCCTCGAGACTTCAGGTGCAGCTGCCATCGGTCTCGCGCGATGGTCCACTCGAGAATCTCCGACGTCCCCTCGTAGATCGTGGTGATCCGGACGTCGCGTTTGATCTTCTCGACCATGTACTCGCGGGTGTACCCGTAGCCGCCGAGCGCCTGGATCGCGTCCTCAGCGGCGCGGTTGCCGGCCTCGGTTGCCAGATACTTGGCGATGGCGCCTTCGGTCGCGAGGTCCGGCTTGCCGCTGTCGATGCGCTCGGCAGTGAACTCGATGAAGGCGCGAGCCGCCTCGAGGCGCACGGCGTTCGGGACAAGGAGCTTGTGGGTGAATCCCTGCTTGCGGATCAGCGGGCTGCCGCCGGCAACGCGCTCCTGGGCGTACCGGATGGCGCGCTCCAGGGCGCTCCAGCCGCCGCCGAGCCCGAAGGCCGCGACCATCAAGCGCGTATAGCCGAAGACGGCCTGAGCCTGGACGAGCCCCTGACCCTCGACCCCGCCGACCAGGTTATCCGCCGGGACGATGGCATCCTCGAGGAAGAGCGCAGTCGTGTTGCTCGCGCGAATGCCGTGCTTGTCCTCGTGCTTCCCCGCCGTGATACCCGGGTTGCCGCGCTCCACGACGAACCACGAAGCGCCGCCCGGGGCATTGGCCAGGATCAGCCAGATGGCGGCCACCCCCCCGTTGCTGATCCACTGCTTTCGGCCATTGAGCGCGTAACACGTGCGACCCTCGTGAGTGACGGGGGTCGCGGTCGTCTTGAGCGAGGTGAGGTCGCTTCCGGCCTGGGGCTCGGTCGCCCCGTAGGCGACGAGCAGTCCTTCCTCGGCGATCCGCTTCATCCACCTTTGCTTCTGCTCGGGCGTACCGCCTACGGTGATGGGATCGGTTCCCAGGAACGTCGCGAGCACCCCGGTCGCGATGCCAAGGTCGATCCGGGCGAGCACCTCGGAGACGCGATAGATGTCGTGGGCTCCGCCGCCCATCCCTCCGTACTCCTGCGGGATGAACAGGAGGTGTAGTCCAATGTCGCCGTAGAGGTCGTGATGCACCTGCTCCGGAAACTCGTTGATCCGATCCAGCTCGAGGAGTCGCTCGGGCTTGAGGGCGCGCTCGGCATACTCGCGCAGCGTGGAAACGACCATGTCGAGGGTTTCGGCATCGATGCTCATCGACAAGCGAGCATCGCCCCGAGCCACGCGCGACTTCCTGACGGCAGTCAGTTCTGTCCGATTTCAATTGGGTTGCCTGACGAGCCCGATTCGGAATCGGGCCTACGCGTTGACCGCCAAATCAGCGCCTCGGCATATGTTGACTGCCGAATCACCATGCCGCGTCCCGCGACGCTGTCGGTCCGGCAAGCGGAAGCTCCCCAACCTCGGCAAGCCGCACTGGGTGTCAACGTAAACTTGCCACGCGACCTTTGCCGCTCGCGCCGAAATTGCGCCCGGCTGCTCGAGGGGAGCGCGGTGGGAGCAAGCCGAAGGGCACCGAGATGATCCGAGGGCTCGAGAGCGACGCCCTTGCAGACTCGCGATAGGCCCTTTCAGGGGCGTCGATCGGGATTCCGATACCCCGTCCCGAGAACCTCGCGGCGCGTACGGCGCAGCGAATGCCTCCTTTCCGGGCGAGTACGGCGTCGAGCGATCACGCCACCTCTGGCGTGCCGACGGGCACCGACCTCTGGTGCAGTGGCGCAGATCCTAGCCGCCACCTGCCGAAGGGGCGCCGTCGCACCCATCCGAGCAATCCCCGGCTGCTCCCCTCCAGCCTCAGTGCCGCGCTCCCCGGGCACCGCGGCCACCCAGGCTCGGGCGAGCCAGCTCCCGGGTGCGTTTTCTCGGTTCCGGAAGGACGGCAATCAGACTCACGCAATCCCTGAAGGGGTGGCGCCCCGCGGCGTTCCGACGAGAAGCCATCCGGTAGGTGACCGTGGGCGGCGCATCTTCACGGCTGCCTTGGAAAGGTGGCGCCCGACCCGCTATGGGACGGGCCCATGAGGGAAATGAAGGCTTGGATCTTCGAGAGATACGGCCCACCGGGGGTCATGACTCTCCGCTCGCGGCCGAGGCCCGATCCCGGCGGCGGCGAGTTACTCGTCAAAATCATCGCCTCGGCCATCAATCCCAGCGACGTAAAGAACGTCTCCGGCCACTTCCGATCCTCCTTGCCACGCGTGCCCGGTCGCGACTTCGCCGGGGTGGTGGTATCGGGCGGAACCCGTGAAGGCGAGGAGGTTTGGGGCAGCGGCGCCGGCTTCGGCGTCACGCGCGATGGCGCCCACGCACAGTACATCCTGCTGCCGGCGGATGCAGTTTGCCGAAAGCCCTCGAACCTGAGCATGGAGGAGGCTGCGGCCATCGGCGTTCCGTTCCTCACCGCTTGGTCCGCCCTGGTCGCCACTGGAAACGTCGAGGCCGGGCAGACGGTGTTGGTGACCGGAGCGTCCGGGGCGGTCGGGCGCGCGGCGACACAGATCGCGCATTGGAAGGGGGCTCGTGTCATCGGCGCGGTTCGTTCCGCCGGGAGCGCGCCAGAAGCCGACATGGTCGCCGAGCTGACCGAGAGCGATCTGACGGCGCAGGTTCTCGCGCTGACGAATGGGATCGGGGTGGATCTCGTACTGGATGTCGTCGGAGGGGCGCTCTTCGAGCCCTGCCTGAAGTCATTGCGTCAGGGAGGGCATCAGGTGGCCATCGTGAGCAATCCGCCCGTGGTCCACTTCAATCTGGTGGACTTCTATCACGGAGCAAAGCGCCTCAGCGGAGTCGATACGATGGCCTTGGGCCAGAGATCGATCTTCGACGTCATGAACCAACTGAGCGCCGGGTTCGAGGCTGGCGCGCTGCGTGCTCCCGAGATCGGGACTTGGCCTTTCGAGATGGCCGTCGAGGCCTACGAGGCGGTGGCGAGGGGAACGCGCAGCCTGAAGCAGGTCCTGCGAGTCGGATGACGGCGCGCTCGAGGGTTCCTACAGGGCTTCCTCCGCGTAGCGGTAGGTGCGCCCTCCCGCGTGTGCGCGAAGTACCCACCAGGACTGCGGCCCGCCCTGCGCCTTCGAGGCGGCGAAGCGGACGGGCGCTCCTGACGGGTATCAAATCGGCTCCCTGGTAGCGTCGATCCCGCGCGACCCCTGGGTTTGCCGTACCCGCGCCCTTCGTCGCAGGGCGATTGGAAAAGCCCGCGAGATCACCTGAACCCGGTCGGGCACAGGTCCTGCTCCTCGTGAGGGCCTGCACGCCGACTCGGGCAAACGTACTGTATCGCTCCGGAGAAGCCTGGGCCTCTCCGCGGCTCTCGCCCTCACCGCGTGCGGGTACGCCGGCGAGCCGGACATCCGGTACTTCCACCTCGTCGTCGAGTCCCGACTCCCGCAGTTCCAGGACACCCCCGATTTCCGCGACCGCCTACGCGCCACCATCGACCGCGCCTGGGCGTCCTTCGGAGGCGATCCATCCAGGCTCGAAGCGCACTGGCGGATCATCGTCAAAGACGGCCCGGTCTCGTGCGATGGCAGCGAGACCGAGCCTAACGGGGACCCTCTCGACGGGTGCACCGACGCAAACGAGGACACGATTACCGTGTCGACCTACGAGGCCATTGGCGGGCCCTTGACCGGGTTCGCCGACATCGAACACAGCCAGCTTTCCCACGAGTTGCTGCACTTCTGGTTCCACGAGCACGCCTTCCTCCAGATCGGGGGGACAGACGGCGGACATGCCCGGCCGGAGTGGCGCGATTGCGCTCGGTGGACGCAGCTTTGGTCGGAAGCCAACGCCGCCGCCGGCACTTGCGTGGACTACGGCGGGCAATGGTGGGGGGACGGCACCGGTGGCGGTTCCAACGGTTGTGGCTGGTGCCTGGCGCAGGCATGCGATCCGAGCCTTCCCAATGACTTCGAGTGCGGCCACTAGCGGGACCCGGGCGCGACCGTGGGTTCGACGGTGACCGGGGGGTGATCGGACCCTCTGGGATGCGCCCAGGTTGGGCGTGTCGGCCCGGTGGCGGCAGGAAAGCGGGCCGAGCCAGCGAGGGCTGCCAGAGTGGGGCGCCCCGCCGCCCGCCTCCAGGAGCCATATGTCGAACGCTCAGCTCGGCCGACTGCTGTCGGCGGCCCTCTGCTTCTCGGTGAGCCTCGTGTCGCTCCTAATGGCAGCGAAGGGGCTGTCGGCGCGAGAGTGGCTCCCCTTCCACCAGGCGTCGGCTGCAGCCGACCGGGACTCGCTCCCGCCCCGCGTTCAGCGGGTGCTGCTCTTCCTCGTGAGGGCGACCGCGCTTGCCTTCCTCACCGTCGGTCTCCTGCTGGTCGGCGTGCCGGTATACTTGGTCTGGCATCCCGATCCGGTGGTCAGCCTCGAGGTCATAGGTGTCGGGGTGGTCTACTGCGGCGCCCTTGGGATCCTGACGCGTTGGCTGCACCGCGAGACCGGCGCGCGCACGCCATGGCGGGAGTCATTCGGAGCCGCTGGCAGCCTGCTCCTGGCCGCGGTGCTGACCCTCGCGAGAGGTAGGCGCCATCGGCGGTCTTAAGGGCTACGGGCACCGGAGCGGCCGGGTGCGCGACGCGATAGACTGGGAACGCCCGCGGCGACGCCATGAGAATTCCCTCCAAGCTGCCCCAGGTAGGCACCACCATCTTCTCCACGATGACGCAGCTCGCCAACGATTGCGGCGCCGTCAACCTCTCCCAGGGCTTTCCGGACTATCCCTGCGATCCTCCGCTCCTCGACGCCCTCGGGGAGGCGGCTCGCGCCGGACACAACCAGTACGCGCCGATGAGCGGGGTGCCGGCGCTTCGCCAGGCGATCGCAGCCAAGTTGCGCTCGAGCCCGGGAATCGACGCCGATCCGGATCGCGAGATCACTGTGACCGCCGGCGCAACCCAGGCCATCTTCACGGTCGTCGGGTGCACCCTCTCTCCCGGGGAAGAGGCGATCCTCCTCGATCCGTCCTACGACAGCTACGCGCCCGCCATCCTCGCCCAGGGTGCGCGGCCGGTGCGCATCGCGCTCGCCGCGCCAGGTTTCGCGGTCGACTGGGACGCAGTCGACCGTGCGGTGACGCCGCGGACCCGGCTCGTGGTCGTGAACAACCCGAACAACCCGTCGACGGCGGTCTTCTCGGGGGAAGATCTCGACGCCCTGGCACGGATTGCCAAGCGACACGATCTCCTGGTACTCGCGGACGAGGTGTACGAGCACCTGGTCTTCGACGGCCACCGCCATCGAAGTGTGCTCGCCCACCCCGAGCTTCGCGGTCGCAGCTTCGCCATCTTCTCGTTCGGGAAGACCTTCCACGCTACCGGGTGGAAGATCGGCTACTGCGTTGCTCCGCCGGACCTCACCCTGGAATTCCGGAAGGTGCATCAGTTCCTGGTCTACGCCGTCAACACGCCAGCGCAGCACGCGCTCGCCCACCACCTCGCCGTCCCCGCCCGGTGGGAAGGGCTGGCCGAGTTCTTCCGGAGCAAGAGAAGGAGGCTTGCCGAGGGTCTCGCTCGGGCCGGGTTCGGCCTCATCCCCTCTGCCGGCACCTACTTTCAGCTCGCCGACTACTCTCGCATCCGCCCCGACTTGAATGATGTCGCCTTCGCACGTTGGCTCACCAGCACCGTAGGGGTCGCGACGATTCCCGTATCCGTATTCTATGCGGTTCCTCCCGATCAGCGGCTGGTGCGCTTCTGCTTCGCGAAGCGAGACGAGACCCTGGATGAAGCCATCGCTCGCCTGAGTACTTGGAGAGAGAAACACCCCTAACGAGGAGCGGCTCCGAGCTCGGTTCCGTGAGGCGGCGCGGAGGCCCGCCAGTTCCGCGCGAAGCCGCCGGTCAGGACGAACCGCGGAAACGTGACCCACTGCTCGACGAAGAGGCGAATCGCGAAGTCCGCCGGTCCCCGGAACGCGGCGGGGAGGTTCCGTTCCAGGCGGTGACCGCGCCCCTGCAGCACGAGGGGGAGGACCATCGCGGGAAAGGCGAGGGCGAGGAGCCAGGCGCCCGCCAAAGGGCTCAAGACCAGGGCGACGGTTCCGGCGAGAAACAGCGGGGCCGTCGTCGCGTGGACGAGCAAATTGCGCCGGTGACTGTGTGTCTTCGGGTAGCCGCGGAGCTGCCAGGCTAGGAGCCCGCCCTCGCGCGTCGATTCGGTCGGCTCCATGGGGGAACATCTAACTCGTGCGGGCACCGCGCGCTCGGTCGGGTCGAGCAGGCCCGCCCGTGGGCCTCGTCCAGGCGCCTCCGCGAATCCCCCACCACCCAGGTCCCCGCTCGGGAATCGGGAGCCGCCCCACCGCTCGGAAACGAGCTGGAGGGAGCGAGAACGTGCGTCCGGGCGTTTGCCCACCGCGGCGAGTTGGCAGTATGCCTCCCCTGGCACGAGCCCCGGCGCTCAGGACGCCTGGGGGCTGAGGAGGTTCCGAGCGTGGACATCTATCACGGATGGTGCGACCTCAAGGAAGGGGTCAGCGACGTTGACTTCGGCGAAAAGGTGGCGGCCTACATGTCCCATCTGAAGGACCAGGGCCTGATCGAGGGATGGCGCCTCACGCGCCGGAAGCTCGGTCTCGGCATCCCGGAACTCGGCGAGTTCCACATCGCGATGGAGGTGAAGGACCTGCGCCAGCTCGAGGCGGCCTTCGAGCGAGTGGGGGGAAGGCGCGAGCCCACCGAAGGCTTCCACTTCGGCGTGAACTCGCTCGTGCGAAACGCACGCTTTGCCCTGTATCGCGACTTCCCGGACGCGTTCCGGGCTCGGGGAGAGGAGCGCTTCTAGTACTAGGGGACGTCGAGGGCGGCGCGCCGCTGCGCGGACCCGTTCGCGCCATTAGTGACTTCCGGTGAACGGAGGAGCCGATGCTCGCCGTTTCACTGACAGCCCTGGCCGTGGTGCTCGGTACCGCTCCTGAGGCGGTGCCGCCGGTGCGAACGACGAAGATCACGATCCTCTCCACCATGTTGGCGGACCGCGGGATCGGCGAGTGGGGTTTCTCCGCACTCGTCGAGGTCGATGGCAAGCGACTTCTTTTCGACACCGGTGCCCAGCCGGGCCGTCCTCCGAAACGCGCAGGCCCTGGGTTCCCTCTTCGGCTAGATGGGCCTCGCGCTCGCGCGGGACCGTCGCCTATTGGTGAAATGACTGCGATTCGACGCGCCCCAATTGGCCTGTCTCTTCCAGAGGTGTCGGCGGGTAGATCGCCCGCGTGGGCTCGGAGACTGCGTAAGCGTCTTGTTTCGTGACGAGCCAAGAGGTGAAGCGATATGCGCGAAAGAAGCCGTATCTCCATGATCCTGGCGGCCGTGGTGAGCGGAGTCGCAGCTTGCGGCGGGTCGTCGGGAGGCTCGACGAACATGTCGGGCACTCCGGGCTACTACCTCTCCATCTCGAACCTGAAATTCTCACCCCTCGACCTGGAGGCCCCACCCGGAGCGACAGTGACGGTGCTCAACTTCGACTCGCCCATGATGCACTCGGTGACGAGCGAAGCGACTGCCGGAAGCTTCACGCACTCGACGACAGGGATCTCCTTCGACACTGGGCCCATCTCCGGAGCGAGCGCGAGCTTCACCTTGCCCATGACGGCTCCGGCCGGCACGGTAATCAACTATTTTTGCACCGTGCACCTGGGGACCATGAATACACCCAACGGAACCATCACCATCAACCCCAACGCGCCTCCATCGCAGCCGCCCCAAACCTTCCCGCCCGGATACGGGTACTGACGCTGCGGGAGGGAAGAGACCTTTTCGTCCACGTAGCCGCTCGGTGAGGGGATCTCGCGGCGAGACCTCCTTCGGAGCCCCGATCGGTAGGCAGGGCGGCGTCCCCGGACGGGGAGGAGAATGGGAGCGAGTCCCTGGCCCGCAAGAGACCCCGCGTGGCTCGACTCCTGTGGGTGCCGATCTGGCGCAGCAGCGAGGGGTCGCCCTTGCTATCCGAGGGCCGCAATCGATGGCGCCCGCCAGAAGCCGTGCGCTTCGTGTACCAGACGCATCGTGAATTGCAAATAACCCCGAGAAAAGGAGTCTCGCCATGACCAGATTCGGCTCGATGCTTACCGCGGCCGCGACCGTCGCGGTCCTCTCTGCCTCCCCTGCGCGCGCCCAAGAGTTCGTGGGTCGGTACTCCGGCTTCAACGAGGTCGGTGCCCTCAACAACGAGAGCGGCTCCATTTTCTCCGAGGGCAAAGGTCTCCTCGAGCTGACGCTCGACAAGGCTGCCGGGACCCTCACCTACAAGCTGACCTACTCGGACCTGGGATCGGCCGTCACGCAAGCGCACATCCATTTCGGCAAGCCCCATGTCGCCGGTGCGATCATGGTGTTCTTCTGCTCGAACCTCCCGAGCGCTCCGGCCGGTACGCAGGCGTGCCCAGCGAGCGCCGGGACGGTCACGGGGACGATCACCGCGAATGACGTGCGGCCCATCGCGACCCAAAACGTGTCCGCGGGGGATTTCGAGGCCCTGGTGGCAGCGCTCGAGTCTCACACCGCGTACGGAAACATTCACACGGTCAACTTCCCCGCGGGGGAGATCCGAGCGGACATCGAACGCCGCGAAAGAGACCACGAACGGTAGGGAGCCTGGCGCCGGTGACTCGCAGCCTCGATCGACCGCCGAGGGCGGCAGAGGAGGGCGGAAGGAATTGGACGCACGAGAAGAGGCGAACCGAATCATCGAGGAGATGGTGGAGCGTGAGACGCGCGCGGGACCGGCGGGACGCCGCGGCGTTCGCGGATCTCTTCCATCCGGATACGGTATGGCCCTGGCCACCAACGGCTCACGACCACGACCCCTCCGGTTGGGTGTTCGTGATGGTGGCGAAAGCGCGACCGCGCGCTGCTCCAGGCCATGCCCGACGTGCTGGTGCGGACCGATCGCGACGGGCGCTTCATCGAGGCGCCCCGCCGGGCGCGGCTCTACCCGCCCACCCCGAGGAGCTGACCGGCCGGAGCGTCTTCGGGCTCATCCCGCCCGAGGTTGGCGGCTCGCATGCGCAACGCCATCCATCTGTCCTTCGATTCGGAGTCCGCCCAGGTGGTCGAGTACGCCACCCGCTACGGAACCGAGGGGGGGAGTTCCTCCACGACGGCGGGAACCTCGCGGCGAGGAGCCCGACCTTTCGCCGGCGAAGCTCCTCCTCGGAGAATGAGAGCTGTCGGTAGTTCTCGCGGATGAATTGCGTGGAGACGCGGCGCTCGACGGCTCCAACCGCCTGCAAGAGCCTTCGGTCGTCCACCGCGACGATCTGGAGGTTCTGCATGCTGTGAGCGGTCGGCGCCCATCGCGCGGCTTCCAGGACTCGCCGAAGGTCCTCTGGCGGGGCCGGGCGCTCGGGATCGAATGGCGTCCGCAGCGAATTCCTCGCCCGAATGACTTCCAGAATGTCGCTCATGCCGTAGCGCTCCCATCGCTCGCAGGTCCACGGTCAGCGCGCGAGCACTCCCAAGGGAAGCCTGCGACCTCCGGCGCCTCCCCGGCATGACTCGCGTCAACCGTCCCGCTGTGGCCGCCGCTCCTTTCCGTTTCCCGACGGCGTTCTTCCACGGGTTGCCCCGTCCAGAGGACCTGATTTGAGGCCTTGAAGTGACGCGGGGACTGCGAGAGGAGCGTGAGGTCCCCTTCAGGGGTCGCCCTGGGGTTACCGCATCGCTCAGGGACGTGGCTCACGGCGCCTTGTCTGCGACCCTGGACCGCGATCGGTCGAAGGCCTCGTTCAGGGAGGATGGGAGATGGAAAAGCTACGGATCGAGCAGCACAGCTTCACCGGGACCCTCTGGGTGGCGGGATGGCTCTTCAGCATCGGGTACCTGCGACTGAGCTTCTGGAAGGGGGTCCTCGCCATCGCCCTGTGGCCCTACTACCTGGGCGCGACGTTCGGTGTCGCTCGCTGACCGGGAAGGTCCCCCCTTCCTGCGGCGCGCGGAGCGGGTCGCGGCGGCAGGGACAGTCGGGTCTCGCCGTAGTAGATTGCGGCCCTTGAGGCGAGTTCTTCCGCTGGGACTCTTCGCCGCCGTGGCGGCCTGCCGATCCTCGGCGCCCTACACGATCCCCGCCGCCGCCATCAACACCGCGATCGCGGCGAGCTCGTCGGCGGTGCAGC
>Ga0335077_10007852_pt1 | contig 13223 bp, 11 predicted proteins | sample Lox_Sample_31_FD_207151 | JGI IMG/M metagenome (GOLD analysis project Ga0335077, IMG submission 207151) | Soil microbial communities from Loxahatchee National Wildlife Refuge, Florida, United States - Lox_Sample_3.1 | ecosystem: Environmental > Terrestrial > Soil > Wetlands | place: USA... | reverse complement strand
TTCTCCGCCAGGATTTCCTCGCGATGGATGTTCGCCACCGGCGTCTCGGCGGTCGGGATCAGATACAATTTGCCGAGCTTTCTCTGGTCGTCGCCCTCGGCCACGCCGTAATATTGATCCCGGAATTTCGGGAATTGGCCGACGCCTTCAAGGCATTGCGGCCCGACCATGAACGGCGGCGACACTTCCGTGTAGCCGTGCTCGTTGACGTGTAAATCCAGCAAAAACTGAATCAAGGCCCGTTCCAGCCGCGCGCCCCAACCGGTATAAAGAATGAAACCGCTCCCGGAAAGCTTTGTTCCGCGCGTGAAATCCACCAGCTTGAGTGATTCACAAAGTTCAATATGCGACTTCGGCTTGAAGGCGAACACCGGTTTCTCGCCGCGCACGCGAACCACTGGATTATCCTCCGCGCTTTTGCCGACTTTGACTGATTCGTGCGGCAGGTTGGGCGTTTGCAGCATCAGTGTGTTGCGTCCGGCCTCGACCTCGGTAGCCTGCCGGTCGAGCACCGCAATGCGGTCGCCCAACTCGCGCGTCTCCGCCTTTTTTGCCTCGGCCTCGGCGGTTTTCTGCTGGCCCATCAACGCGCCGATTTCCTTCGAGACGCGATTGCGCTGCGACTTGAGTGTTTCGACCTCCGCCAGAAACTTCCGCCGTTGCTCATCGAGCTTGAGCAATTCATCAATCCGGGCTTCATCCCCTGCCCCACGGGTGGCGAGCCGTTGCCGGACAAAGTCCGGTTTCTCGCGAACCAATTTGATGTCGAGCACCGCGAAATTATAGGAGTTAAACCATCAGCGGCAAGACGGAAGCCTTGGGCCGCAGGAATCTGATTGAAAACCGCGCGAGTTCACGTCACATTGGCACCATGCAATCTGCTTTTACCGGACCGGTTTACGTCGTGCGCGACAACATTGACACCGACCAGATCATCCCCGCGCAATATCTCGCGCTCGTGCCAACTATTCCCGACGAATACGAGAAGCTCGGCGGCTACGCGCTCGCTGGCCTGCCCGAATCGCTCTATCCCACGCGCTTTGTCAAGGGCGGCAAGCTCGACAGCGAATATCCCATCGTTGTCGCTGGAAAAAATTTCGGCTGCGGCAGCTCGCGCGAACACGCGCCGATTGCGCTCGGCTCGGCCGGATGCAAGGTCGTCCTCGCCGAAAGTTTCGCCCGCATCTTTTTCCGCAATTCCGTTGCCACCGGCGAGTTGTATCCGTGCGAACTCACCGAACGCCTCTGCGACACGCTGAAAAACGGCGATGTCGTAACGGTGGACCTTGACGCCGGAACCGTCACGGTGCAGGCCACGGGCAAAATCATCAAGTTCAAACCGCTGGGCGACGTGCGCCCGGTCGTGGACGCCGGCGGCCTGTTCAATTACGCGCGGAAAACCGGGATGATTGCGACGCCGAAGTGAGTGCGAAGCGACTGTGAATTCGCCCGTATTGCTCCCCTGCCCTCGCTCGCTGAAAATCTTGCGCGGCACGTTTACGCTGCCGAAAGAGGTTGCTGGCTGGATTCTGGGGAGCGCACGCGCCTCGCGTGCCGTGTTCGGCGCCCCCGCCGAACACACTAACGCAGCGCCGATTCGCGTGACAAAAATTGCGACGGACGAGGCGTCCGTCGCCACACGCGAGGCCGCGTGTGCTCCCCAAGCAGAATTTTATGCGCTGACAATTTCCAAAGATGGCGTCGCAATTTTGTATCGCGAACCGCCGGGGCTGCGCGCCGCCGCCGCGACGTTGCGGCAATTGCTGCGCCAATACGGTCGCCGTCTGCCCTGCCTGAAAATCCGTGACTGGCCGGATTTCCCGCGCCGAGGCGTGATGTTGGATATTTCCCGCGGGCGCGTGCCGAAATTGAGAACCCTGCTTGACCTCGCCGAAAATCTCGCCGATTTCAAGATCAACGAACTTCAACTCTACACCGAGCACACATTTGCGTATCGCAAATACAAATCAATCTGGCAAAGCTGGGGTGCATTGACCGCCAAAGAAATCCGCCGGCTCGCCGCGCGCTGCGGCGAATTGGGCATTGACCTCGTGCCGAACCAGAATTCCTTCGGCCATTTGCGCTATTTTCTGGAACATCCCCGTCTGAAAAAGCTCGCCGAAGTTTCCGCGCCCTACGCAGATGCGAGCGGTGGATTTGTCCGTCGCCCGACCACACTCGCGCCGAATTATCCGGGCACCCTGCCCTTCCTGCGCGGGCTTTACGACGAATTGTTGCCAAACTTTTCCAGCCGGTGCTTCAATGTCGGTTGCGATGAAACCTGGGACCTGGGCCGCGGCCAGAGCAAAAAACTTTGCGAGCGTCTCGGCAAAGGCCGTGTTTATCTTGATTTCTTGAAAAAGATTCATCGCGAAGTATCCCGGCGTGGCAAGCGCATGATGTTTTGGGGCGACATTATTTTGAAATATCCGAAGCTGATACCTGAACTGGCAAAAATCTGCAGCGGCCGACGTGAGTCGGCTCATTCTAATCAGAGCGGACTGACGTCCGCTGCTACAACCAATCTCATTGCTCTGAACTGGGGTTATGAAGCACCTCATCCGTTTGAAAAGGAGGCTGCCCAATTCGCGAAGCCCAAAATCCCGTTTTATGTCTGCCCCGGCACTTCGACCTGGCAAACGTTGGTCGGCCGGCACGACAACGCGCTGGCCAATTTGCGCGCAGCGGCGAAAGCCGGGAAAAGATTCGGCGCCGTCGGTTATCTCAACACCGACTGGGGCGATGGCGGACATCCGCAGCCGTTGACGGTCAGTTGGCCGATGTTTCTCGCCGGCGCAGCACTGGCCTGGAACGCAACCGGCTTTGACGAACGAAAACTCATTCCGGTTCTAAGCCGGGACGTATTCGAAGATTCGTCCGGCAAACTTGCTGATGCAGCCTTCAACCTCGGTTTCACTCACAAAAAACTTGGTATTCGCGCGCCGAACGAAACCCCGCTTGGAACGGTCATCGCGGCTCCACCGCCACCGGAACGTGAATTGTTTTGTCGAAACGGATTGAAATGGTTCGCCCGGGTTCCGGCGAAAAATATCGGGGCGGCTTTGAAGGAAATTGAAAAGTTGCGCGCTATTTTGTCCGACGCCAGGCCGAAATCGCGTTCGGGAAAAATTCAGGCACATGAATTGGATTTGGCGGCGCGCATGGCGGCGCAATCCTGCCGATTTATGCTGTGGCAACAAACGATGGCGGCCGGCAAAATGTCAGAAGCCAAACGATTGGCACAAGCCGGCATCCGCGAATTGCGCGGGCTGGACAGGGAATTCAACGCTTACTGGCCATCGCGGAACAAGGCCACGCCGAGACATTGCTCGGCCTTTCTGAAATGGCGGATCGAGGATTATTTATCAGGCGCCGCGGGCAATTCGCTGTCCGCGGCTGAGCCTCCGGTTCGTGCAGAGTGAGTCGCCCTACCGTACCCGCTTTTCACGGCCCAAGCATTGCGCAGACTGTCACCGGAAGGATTCATCCATTTGCGTGTCCTGGAACAAAATAAAGCCCCGGCTACAAACGGTCTCCTTACAAGTTGTCCGTTGTTTGGCCGTCACTGACGCCCACTCTGCGTTCTTCCTTTACTTGGCACCAGCGTTGGTCTTTGATTCGGCCCGCACCATGACAGCGAATGATTCCACGCGGAGGGCGCATGGCTGAAACGCCGTCAGCCTCCGCGGGTTTCCTCGCCCGGTTCACCGTGTTGCAAGGCGCAATGCGGGAATTGTGGATTACTTTCTCGCTGAAGTTCCTGAACATCGCCGCCTACGCCGTCACCAACACCACGCTCGTCCTCTGGCTCGAATTTGAATTCGGTTACAGTGACCATGCGGCGCTCGGCCTCGTGGCCGCGTGGTCGCTGACGATGACCGCCGCCACGTTGCTGGTCGGCTCGCTGACCGACGCCCTGGGCCTGCGCCGGACGTTTTTCCTCGGCGTCTGGGTGTGCCTGGCGGCGCGCGCGGTGATGGCTTTCACCACCGTTAAATGGGTGGCGCTGGCTGTCGGTATGTTTCCCCTGGCCATCGGCGAGGCGCTTGGCACGCCGGTCCTCGTCGCCGCCGTCCGCAAATATTCCGACACGCGGCAACGGTCCATTTCCTTTTCAATTTTTTACATGATGATGAACGTCGGCTTCCTCGCGGCAAGTTACATCTTTGACTGGGTGCGCCAGGGCCTGGGCGAGCACGGCCACTGGACGCTGCCGCTCGCGCACGCGACAGTGACGACGTATCGCGTGCTGTTCCTCGTGAGCTGGGTCTTCAACGCCGTGCAATTGCCCGTTATCTGGTTCATCCGCCGCGGCGCGGAAGCGACGGACGCCGGCGTGGTCTTCGCTCACGCGACCGTGGTCGCGCCGCGCCGGAATTTTGTGGCCGCACTCTGGTTCACGGCGCGCGATGGCGCGCGGGACACAGTGCGGTTGTTCACCGGGTTGGTGCAACAGCCGGGCTTTTACCGGCTGTTGGTATTCCTGGCGCTTATTGCCTGCTTGAAACTGGTTCTGATGCACATGTATTACGTCTTCCCGACGTTTGGCATCCGTGAATTGGGCCCGGGCGCACCCGTCGGACACCTGTGGGCCATCAACCAGTGGTTCATCATTCCCCTCGTGCCGGTCGTCGGGGCCCTCACGCAACGGTTTTCCGCCTATCGCATGGCGATTGTGGGCAGCTTCATCACGGCGGCGGCGGCGTTCATCATGGCGCTGCCCACGCAATTGTTCCAACCGGCGGCGGACGGCGCGCCGGGCGCGGTCGTCGGACATTGGTTTCTCCACCTGAACGGCGCCGTGCATCCATATTACGTGATGATTGCGCTGTTCGTCATCGGCTACTCTTTCGGCGAAGCGTTTTACTCGCCCCGCGTTTATGAATATGCCGCCGCCATCGCGCCCAAGGGACAGGAAGCGTCTTATGGCGCGTTGTCTTACGTGCCGTTGTTGCTGGGGAAAGTGATGGTGGGAACTTTTTCGGGAATGTTACTCGCGCGCTATTGCCCCGCCACCGGCGAGCGCCACTCGGCCACGATGTGGCTGTTTGTCGCGCTGACGGCAAGCGTGGCTCCGGCGGGATTGATTCTTCTGCGCCGGTTCATCCGCGTCCATGAAGCGGGACGCGCGGACTGACGATTAATCACGACGCGCTGCGCTGCGTCTCTGTGCCGCCCTGATTTCCACCCTCAGACAGTGGCGCGTCAGCAAATGGCTATCGGGTTATTTTGATTTCGTCGGCGCCACGGGTGCGTTGCTGGCAGTCGCCGGCGTACTGGCCGGCGGGGCTACTGGCGTGGCGGGTGGCGGCGTGACTGGCGGCAGGAGCAAATTGTTCGTTGTCATTGTCGCCTGGGCGTTCGCCGGCGCGACCGGTGGTGGAACAGCAACCGGTGTTTGCGACTGTTTTTGCTCCACCGCTTTCTCAAATTCAGCCCCGCTGTTCTGGTTGTACAGGCGGTCTTCCACGTAACCCAGGACCAGGGCCAGCACGAAGAGCACGATGGTGGCATATCTGGTCGTTTGGGTCAGGAAATTGCCCGAACCCGCTCCAAACAGCGCATCCGCCGCCGCGCCACCGAAGGCCATGCCTGCTCCGGCGTCCTTCTTCGGCAACTGCATCAAAATCAGCAGAATCAGCAACAGACAGTTGATGACCAGCAAAAATGTTAAAACTCCGGCGAAATAGCTCATACCCGATCCTATATCGAATTCTTGATGATGTCAGCAAAACTCCGTGTCTCGAGCGACGCGCCTCCGACCAGCGCACCGTCCACGTCCGGCTGGCTCATCAGCTCACGCGCATTTCCCGGTTTCACGCTGCCGCCGTATTGAATGCGGATTTTTCGGGCGGCGGCCTTGTCGAACATCTTTGCCAGCACATCGCGAATGAACGCGTGCGCGCTCTGCGCCTGTTCCGTCGTCGCGGTTTTGCCCGTGCCGATGGCCCAGACCGGTTCGTAGGCGACGATGGTTTCAATCGCCTGGTCCTTGGTCAGACCGGCCAGACTGCCCCGCACCTGCGTTTCCAGAACTTTTTCGGTATGGTTGGCGTCGCGTTCCGCCAACGTTTCACCGACACAAACGATCGGTTTGAGCGCCGCTGCGTGCGCGGCCTGCGCCTTCTTTGAAATCAAGCTGTCAGCTTCCTTCTGATGCTGCCGCCGTTCGGAATGGCCGAGAATGACATAACGCACGGAAAATTCCTTCAACATCACCGCCGCGATTTCCCCGGTGAAAGCGCCAACATTGTTCTCGCTCATGTTCTGCGCGCCGAGGCGGAGATTGGAATCCAGGACCGCCTGCGACACCGCCTCCAGCGCCGTAAACGGCGGACACACCACGATGTCCACCTCCTTGACGTTGGCCAGTTCCAGTTTCAGGCCATTGACGAGGGCCAGCGCCTCGGCAACCGTTTTGTTCATTTTCCAATTGCCCGCAATAATCAGTTTTCGTTCTTTGTTCATGTTTTAAATCGTTCTCGTCCTCTTCCTCGTCCATCGCACTCGGAATTCAATGGCGGCGAGAGGCAGGCCGAGCAGGATAAATTATTTGTCGCTCAGCGCGGCGACGCCGGGCAGCACCGCGCCTTCCAGGAACTCCAGGCTTGCCCCGCCGCCAGTGCTCATGAACGTCACCTGGTTGCCCAGCTTCGCCTTGTTCAGCGCTTTCACGCTGTCGCCGCCGCCGATGATGCTTTTCGCGCCGTTCTTTTGCGTCGCATCCACCACCGCCAGCGCGATGGCGTTCGTACCGATGGCAAACTGCTTGTTCTCAAACAATCCCATCGGCCCGTTCCACAAAATCGTTTTCGCCTTCGCAATCTCGGCCGAATAGGCTGCGACCGTGGCGATGCCGATATCCAAACCCGCTGCGTCGTCCGGGCAGTTCATGTCCGTGTTCGTGCGCGCATTTTGCCATTCGATGACCGGTTTGCCTTTCTTATCGAGCTTGTCGGTCTTGACCGGCACCGCCACCACGTCATCCACCGGCAGAAGGAATTTGACCTTCTTCACCTCGGCTTTTTCGAGCGCGGCTCGGGCCGTATCGGCCTTGTCAGGTTCGACGAGCGATTTGCCCGTCTTGTAACCCTGCGCCAGGCGGAACGTGTAGGCCATCGCCCCGCCAATTAAAATCGTGTCCGCCTTTTCCAGCAACCGGTCAATCACCTTGATTTTGTCCGAAACCTTTGCCCCGCCCAGAATGACAACAAACGGGCGCGCTGGTTTATCCAGTTCATCACCGAGGAACTTTAATTCACGTTCCATCAACAATCCCGCGGCGCACTTGCCGCCGCGTTTGGCCACCACCCGGGCCACGCCCTCCGTCGAGGCATGCGCGCGATGCGCCGCGCCGAACGCGTCGTTCACATAAACGTCGGCCACTTTCGCCAGCTTTTCGGCAAAGGCCGGGTCGTTCTTTTCTTCCTCGTTGTAATATCGGACATTTTCGAGCAGCATCACGTCGCCGTCCTTCATCGCGCCCACAGCCTTTTCGACTTTGTCGCCGATGCAATCGTCCACAAACGCTACCGGTTTGCCGAGTAACGCGGACAATCTGGCCGCGACCGGCTTGAGCGACATGGTCGCGTCGCGCTTTCCCTTGGGCCGACCCAGGTGCGCGGTGAGAATGAGCTTGCCACCTTTTTCCATCAATAGCTTCAGCGTCGGCAGCGTGGCGACGATGCGCGTGTCGTCGGTGATCAGCATCTGGCCGTCTTTTTCCTCGAGCGGCACGTTGTAATCCACACGCAGGAAGACACGTTTGCCGCGGACATCCAGGTCACGAATTGTCAATTTGGCCATAAAATTGTTTTGATACCGAAAGAATTCAGGAGTGGCAGGATACGCGAGTGATGTTGCTAGTAAAGTGAATTCGGCAGGAGAGCTTTTCAACGCCGCTTGCCGCACCGAAGTGAAACGAAGGCGGTCATTTGAACGTCCAGGGCGAGGTGTCCACCCCGAGTTCCGCAAAGAGGAAGGCGTAAATGTCCGCCTGTTCCGCCACGCGATCACTCAAGGAGGAACCCATGCCGTGGCCGGCGGTGGCCGTGGTGCGGAGCAGAATCGGCAGGCCGGAACTCGTTGCTGCCTGCAACCGGGCGGTCATCTTGCGCGATTGTGCGGGGTTCACCCGGCCGTCATTTTCGCCACAGGGGAACAGGACGGCCGGATACGCTGTGCCGTCTTTCACGTGATGATACGGCGAATAGGCGTAGAGAGCCTTGAACTGGTCCCGCTCTTTGACGCTGCCGAATTCGGTGGTGTTGAACGAACCATTCGGATCCAATTCCACACGCAGCATATCGTAGATGCCCACCCGCGAAACGACGGCGCGCGCCAGATCCGGGCACTGGGTCAGAAAAGCACCCATCAGCAGGCCGCCGTTACTGCTGCCCATCACCGCCAGCTTGCCGGGATTAGTGTAGTGGCGTTTGATCAGGTATTCGGCGCAAGCGATGAAATCGTCGAAAACACGCTGTTTGTGCGTGAGATTGCCGGCTTTGTGCCAGTCGTCACCGAATTCGCCGCCACCCCGCAGGTTGGCCTCGGCAAAGACGCCACCGGCGTCGAACCAGATACGGCCCGTGGAACTGAACCGGGGCACGAGACAAATGCCAAAGCCACCATAACCCAGCAGCAACGTCGGGTTTTGACCATCCAGCTTGATCCCTTTTTTGCGAAGAATGCTCAACGGAATTTTCGTCCCGTCCTTGGAAACGGCAAATTCGCGGACGACCTCGACGTCATCGAAGTTTGCCGGTGAAGTCATGCAGAGCGCCGTTGCCCGCGGTTTTTTCAGGCCCGGCTCCCATTCATACCAACCGGGCGGGTTGAGAAAACCCTCGTTCGCAAACAGCAACGCGTCACCCTTCCAGCAGCGCAGCCCGCTCACCGATGATACCGGCAGCACCGGCACCTCAACAGGCGAACGATGGTTCCGCGGATAAAACCAGAGGCGCGATGGCCCGCCTTCCATCAGCGCGACATAAAGCCCGTTGGCGGACGGCGCAAAATCGTCCACTACGCCCTGCCCTTCCGCCACGACCACGGTTGCCTTGATCAGGTCTGGTTCAGCCAGCGGCAAACGGAGGATTTTTCCGCGCGGCACATTTTTTTTGGAGAGCAGATACAACGCCGCGTCCTTGCCGAATTTGGTCACCTTGATGCCGTCTTCGAAGTGCGTGAGTTGGTGCCACGTCCCGGCGGCCGAGCGCAGGTAATGGGCGTAATCACCGCCATCGCCATTGGCCACCGTGGCCAATAGCCATTGGCCGTCATCGCTCGCGTCCAGTTCGATCTCGGCAATGCGCGGGAAGTCACGGCCCAGTTCATAGGTGTCGGCGCTGTCCGGCGTGCCAAGCTTGTGAAACCAGATCTGTTGATAGAAATGCAGGTCTGCGTGCGGGCGTTCGCCGGGCCGGGGATAACGCGTGTAAAAGATGCCGGAACCGTCGGCGTTCCACGCGGCGCTGCCGCCGCCGGTCGGATATTGCACACCGGGAATGACATCGGGCAGGGCGCGGCCAGTGTCGGACTCGAAGAAATGCAACACCCCGTTTTCGCTGCCGTTTTCGGAAAGCGAGATGGCCATAAGTCGTCCATCCATGGACGGGGTTGACCAGTCCATCGCAGTTGTGCCGTTCGTGTTCCAGGCATTGGGATCGAACACGACCTGGCGCAGCGCGGGTGGATGAACGGACTTCAACCGGACCAGCACGGGTTGTTGCGCCGGCGGCTTGAAACGTGTGGCGAAGATGATCCCGCCCCGGCAATCGTTTAAATCGTAGCGGGCCGATTCGTCCGCAATCAACTCGCCCAATTCCTGGGCCAGTCCGTCATGGAACTTCAGTTTGTCAAAGTAGGCGCGCGTTCGTTCGTTCTGTTGCCGGATCCAATCGCGCACGGCGGGGTTCCTGGCGTCCTCCAGCCACTGGTAGTCGTCCACCACTGCCACGCCGTGATAAAAATTTGTGACCGGTTCGCGCACGGTGGGAACGGATGGCAATTGCGCGAAGGTTCCGGATGCGGCCACAAAGCCCAAAGTCAAGCAAGCCGGAAAGAGGACCTGGAAACGATTGGATGAATTCATGGCATCAAACGGTAATCGCCTCCGGTTTGCCGGCAAGATTTAAACTGCAATTCGCGCAATTGACGGAAGGAATATTTCGGCCACCTTGGCCAGTTTTTCGGCAAAGGCCGGGTCGTCCTTCTCCTCTTCGTTGTGAACCAGACGTTTTCCAGCAGCACCACGTCGCCATCCTTCCAGAAACCGCGCTCCGCCCTTTCCTAAACTGCCACTGCCAGCGTTGAGGCTTCGTCAACGGCCGGGTGATCCCTTTCTTCCATTCTGGCGCGCATCTTCTTCAACGCCTCTTCCTGAATCTGCCGGACGCGCTCGCGCGTGACACCAAAACGCGAGCCGATCTCTTCCAGGGTTTTTGGTGTACGATCGTCCAGGCCGAAACGCAACGCGAGGATCGTGCTTTCTCGCCGGTCGAGCGTGCCCAGAACTTCGCGCACCAATTCGGTGTCGGTCTCCCGCACAAGCCGGTCGGAAGGCAACGCTGCGTTCGGGTCTGCCACCACTTCCGAGACCCGATTTGCTTCGTCGTCACCGATGGGGGCGTCGAGCGATACCGGCGCTTTTGATGCGTGACGATATCGCCGCACGCGCCTGGCATCGAGGCCCACCGCGTGCGCCAGTTCTTCGTCCGTGGGATCGCGGTCAAGCGCGTCGCGCAGTTTCACCTCCGCCTTGCGAATATGCGCCATTTTATCCACCACATGGACGGGCAAGCGAATGGTTTTGGACTGGTTCGCCAGCGCTCGTTTGATGCCCTGTTTAATCCACCACGAGGCGTACGTGGAAAGCTTGGCGCCTTTTCGCGGGTCGAACCGTTCGACGCCTTTCATCAGGCCGATGTTGCCCTCGTTGATGAGATCGAGGAGTGGCAGACCCAAGCCCTCATATTCGCGGGCAATTTTCACCACCAGCCGCAGGTTGGCTTTGATCATGTGTTCACGCGCGCGCTTGTCGCCACGCTGGACCCGGCTGGCCAGCGTGATTTCCTCTTGCGGTGTCAGGAGCTTCACCTGGCCAATCTCACGGAGATAAAGCTGCAAAGAATCACCCCGCGCCGATTCCACTGGAGCGACTTCGCCACGCCCGATCTTTTCAAGTTCCGTTGCCGCAGCCGGCAGTGTCGCAATTAAGCTTGGGGCCAAGACATCAATTCGATTCAACCGGCGCGCCGGAACCAGGCCGGTACGAGCCGGCGCGACGTTGGTTACCCGCCACTTGCGTTCAATCTTCTTCAATTTGCATGCTGTGTTTTTCATGATGTCAATGGTTCAAGCCGTCCATCCTTCACGCCGCAACGACAACCGGTTCGAGTTTGGAAACGATGGTCTTTTTGTCCACAAAGCCGACTGTCCGATCACGCACTTCGCCATTGGCAAAGTAGAGCAAAGTCGGAATGGCCCGGATAGCGAACCGCGCGGCGAGCGCGGGGTTATCGTCCACGTTGATTTTGGCGACCTTCAGCCGGCCGCTGCGTTCGGCGGCGATTTCCTCGAGTACCGGCGCGAGCATCTTGCACGGCCCGCACCATCCGGCCCAGAAGTCCGCCAGGACGGGCTGCGCAGACTTCAAGACTTCGGCGTCGAAGTTGGCTTCATTGATTTCAACCGTCCGTTTCATTTTTTTCAGCTAACTGGCTGGTAAATATTGTTCCAAATTCGCCAGCCCATCAGGCGGCCAGCGAGGTCGTCGGCGTACTTCGCTGTCGGGCCTGCCGGCTCTCCCAGGCAATGACCGCCCGGACTTTCTCCGTTGCCAGGTCTGGAAAGACGAGGTGCGGATACGCGGTTTGCCACGCCAAGGCCTCGGCTTCGTTCAGGGCCAACCGGAGCAGATGCTCGTGGGTACCAAGCGCAGCGTGCGATTCGGCGAAAATTACCTCTTTTGCCTTTTTGATTCGGGCGAGCACCTTTTGACAGGATGCCAGACAGGCGCCCGTCAGGTTTCTTGCAGCGCCGCGCCACTCGCGCTTATCATTCAATGGATTCAATTTCATATCTCAAACCCTTTCATTATTTTGTAACATCATTGGTTACAGTTTGACACAAAAAAAAAGAGCGTCAAGTGTTATTTCCCAAGGCGCAGGCCTTCACCGACGCGATGACTCCGGACAGGGTCGTCTTCTCCAGATCGCGTTCCAATGCTTTCTCGGCCGAGGTGAAGATTGTCTCCAGCGTGTTGCGGATACAATGGCCGACCGGGCACGCCGCATTGGGCTTTCGCACCGGAACGGCGAACGGTTCACAGGCCTCAACTGCCCTGTAGATTTGAGCCAGATTGATGCGTCCGGGCGAACGGCTCAGACGGGAGCCCGACCCGGCCCCCTTGCGAGTCTCTACCAGTTTACCCTGCTGCAACGCCAGCAACAGCCGCCGGATAATGACCGGGTTGGTGTTAACGCTGCGGGCCAGCAAAGCCGACGTAACCCGGTCGCCTTCCTTGTACGCGAGGACGGCGAGCACATGCACTGCCATGGCAAAACGACAACTGGTTCTCATAAATGACGATTCATTAGTAACTCCTCAGCTTACAATTGTCAACCGGATTCTTGCATCTGCCGGAAACACACCTGTTGGCGTGCGTTTCTTCCCGCGACCCGGTTTCAAGACCAAACAACTCGTCCTCTGCGGACGCTACCCTGTGGCTGCCGGCACCCCAAGCCCGGCCGGTGAGCCTTTCTCATCGTATTCGGACGGGCCGCCGCTCAAGGCGGCCATCAGCCACCCGCTCTTCCCCCGAGTCACTCCCCTGCCCTTCCAGCCATTCTCGCCTTCCAGGAGAGGCCGTTCCAGATGATAACGTCTTGATTCTAATTTACCGGCCAAGATCGGCTTGGTAAGTTGAAGTCGTTTGAAGCCGGAAAACCATTTTCCCCGAAGCGTGCCTTCACCGAGCGGAAAAGATCCTGTGTCTGGAAAGCCGCCACCGCAGACGCCGGCGCGCCGACTCTGGTGGTTTCGATTTTGGGCGGCAATTTTAGTTCCCGTGGCAATGTTGAGTGGCTTGGAGCTGGGTTTGCGCCTGGTCGGCTATGGCTATCCCACAAGTTTTTTTCTTCAAATCAAAATCAACGGACAGGATTATTATGTTCCCAACAATAAATTCGGCTACCGCTTTTTCCCGCCCGCCCTGGCCCGTA